>Ga0193753_10000085_pt1 | contig 86720 bp, 77 predicted proteins | sample H1c2metaG_FD_144925 | JGI IMG/M metagenome (GOLD analysis project Ga0193753, IMG submission 144925) | Soil microbial communities from a riparian zone of the East river system, Colorado, United States - H1c2 | ecosystem: Environmental > Terrestrial > Soil > Riparian zone | place: USA: East...
GGAAGGCGTCGGCGATGGCGCTGTGGCTGGAGAAGGCGATCGACGCGGCCAGCCTGGAATTCTTCAAGGCGCCGGCCATGTACATGGGCGAAGGCGGCACGATTCCGTTCATGGGCATGCTCGGCGAAAAATTCCCGGGCGCGCAGTTCATGATCACCGGCGTGCTGGGTCCGCACTCCAATGCGCATGGGCCCAACGAGTTCCTGCACATCCCGATGGGCAAGCGCGTCACCTCGTCCGTTGCGCGCGTGATCGCCGAGCATCATGCCGCCAGCGTGCGCGGCGATACCATCGGCGTGGCGGCCGTGGCCGGCGGCGAACAGCACGGAGAGCATGGCTGCTGCTGACACTGGCGTCGTCGCCGGGTCCTGTTATCCTCGGCCCGGCTTTTCCACATCGGAGGGGGTATGGAAGACTTGAGCGGTCTGCTGGGCAACAACAACTGGATCGTCACGATCCTGATCGGTTTCGTGGTCGGCTTGCTGGCGCGGTTCCTGAAGCCCGGCAACGACAAGATGGGCATCATCCTCACCACGCTGCTCGGCATCGCCGGCGCGGTCGCGGCGAGTTTCGTCGGTCAACAGATGGGTTGGTACGCGCCCGGGCAGGCCACCGGGTTTGTCGGAGCGTTGATCGGCGCGATCGTGATCCTGATCATCGTCAGTTTGTTCCGGCGCAAGCGCTCTACGTTGCCGCCGCGCTGAAATTTCGAGTTTCTGAGCACTATAACGCCCCGCACCGCGGGGCGTTCTTCTTTTGTAGGAGCGGCTTTAGCCGCGAGCTCTTGACCTAGCTGTCATCCCGAGCGTAGCGAGGGACCTGTTTTTCTGTGGCATTCCGAACAAGCAGGTCCCTCGCTACGCTCGGGATGACGGCTATAAGCTCGCGGCTAAAGCCGCTCCTACAAAAAGCCGGCCCGGTTTACTCTATGGTCCATGCCACCGGAGCCCGCATGAGCGCTGCCCCCGATTCCATCGACCGTCAGAACACCCGCCTCGACTGGGCGCGTCGTGCCATCGACGACGCCAGCCTCGATCTGCAGCGCGCGTCGGTGGATGCCGGATTCCGCAGCTACTGGCGCACGCTCGGCGCTGCGCCCAGCCGCATCGTGATGGATTCGCCGCCGGGGCTGGAAGACGTCCGGCCCTGGCTGCGCATGCGCGACCTGCTCGAAAGCGGCGGCGTCCGTGTGCCGCAAGTGCTGGCGCGCGACGTCGAAGCCGGATTCCTGCTGCTGGAAGACCTCGGCGGGCCGACGCTGGCCCAGGTGATCGACGAAACCAATGCGGATGCGCATTTCGATGCAGCCATCGAACAGTTGCTGCGGCTGCAGGCGATCGCGCCGCCGCCGGACATGGGCGAGTTCGGCGAAGCGCTGCTGCAACGCGACGCCGGACTGTTCGAGGAATGGTTCCTGCGGCATCACCTGGGTTTGCAGTTGGATTGCGATGAACTGGAAAAACTGGAACGGGTGCAACGCCGCCTGATGGACAACGCACTGGCGCAAACGCGCGTGGTGACCCATCGCGATTTCATGCCGCGCAACCTGATGCCGGTCATGCCAGGACCCGCCGTGCTCGATTTCCAGGACTGCGTACGCGGCCCGATCGCCTACGATCCGGCCAGCCTGTTCAAGGACGCTTTCGTCAGCTGGCCGCTGGCGCGCGTCGACGGCTGGTTGGCGCAATATCACGCGCGTGCGCTGGAGGTGGGACTGCCCGTACCCGCATGGCCTACCTTCGCGCGCGATGCGGATTGGCTGGGCGTGCAGCGGCATCTCAAGATCCTCGGCATTTTTTCCCGTCTGAAACACCGCGACGACAAGCCGCGCTATCTGCAGGACGCATCGCGTTTCATCGACTACCTCGATGAAGTGCTGCCGCGTTATACCGAACTGGCACCGTTGGCGGAGTTGCTCGATCAGCGTATCCGTCCCGCGTTCGCGCGGAGCGATGGCGAATGAAGGCGCTGATCTTCGCGGCAGGCCTGGGCGAACGCATGCGTCCGCTCACCGACGCCACGCCAAAACCATTGCTGCAGGTCGGCGGGAAACCGCTGATCGCCTGGCATCTGGAGAAACTCGCCGCGATCGGCGTCAGCGACGTGGTGATCAATACCAGTTGGTTGGCCGATCAGTTCCCGGCGGCACTGGGCGACGGCGAACGCTGGGGCTTGTCGATCCGGTATTCGTACGAGGGCGCCACCCCGCTGGAAACCGGCGGCGGCATGCTGCAGGCGCTGAAGCTACTCGGCGAAGCGCCGTTCATCGCGGTCAACGGCGACATCTGGACCGATTACGATTTCGCCCGCCTGCCTCGCGAGCCGCGCGGGTTGACGCATCTGGTGTTGGTCGACAACCCTGCGCAGCATCCGAGCGGCGATTTCGCGCTGCTTGGGGACGGCTCGGTCGCCGACAAGACGCCGCAACCCGCGAGCGAAACCTCCAGCCTTTTCTTTGCCTCGGCCGGTACCAATCCAGCCGGCGGAAAACTCACTTTCGCCGGCATCGGCGTATACCACCCATCGCTGTTCGACGGTTGGCGCAGCGTGATCGGCGACGCCCCGGGCGTCGAGCAATCGCCGCCGCGTTTCAAGATCGTCCCGTTGCTGCGCAATGCCATGGCGCGTGTCCTGGTATCGGGCGAACACCATCGCGGACGCTGGGCCGATGTCGGCACACCCGAGCGGTTGGCGCAGCTGGACGACGCCTTGAACGCGAGCGGCCCAGCTCTGTAGCGCGGAGCTTGCTCCGCCGCCTTTGCTTTGCGCAGGTGCGAATTCATTCGCGCGCTTCTTGCGATGTGCCGGAGCGTGCGAATGAATTCGCACCTACGAGGCCAGCGGAGCAAGCTCCGCTCTACAGATCAAATGCTCAAGGCTCCGTGCCTAGTATTTGCCGCAGGAACGGCACCGTCACCCGACGCTGCGCGGCCAGCGATTCGCGGTCCAGCTTGTCGAGCAAGGCGGTCAAGCTGCCCAGGTCGCGGTCGACGCGCTTCAACAGCCAGTCGAGCGCCGCTTCGTCCAACGCCAAACCTCGGCGCTGGGCGCGCAATCGCAGCAATTCGTGGCGCCCTTCATCGTCCAGCGATGTCAACGCGATGCGCACGCATTGCGACAGGCGCGAACGCAGGTCCGGAAGCACCAGTTGCAATCCATCGGGCATCGCGTCGGCGACGTACAGCACGTTCATGCCTGCTGCACGCGCGCGATTGTGGAACTCGAACAATGCGATTTCGTCCTCGCGGTTGCCCGCGATCGCTTCGATACCGTCCAGCACGATCAGGTCGTTGCCCTCCAGCGCCTCCAGCGCTTCGCGCAGGCGACCCGCGGCCGCGAGCAGCGGTAGGTACGCAGCGCGGCGATCCGCCTGTTCGGCGGCGGCGCAGGTCGCCAGCGCGAGATGCGTCTTGCCGACGCCGTCCGGGCCGGCGATATACAGCCAGTCCGCAGACGGACACGCGGCCAGCGCCTGCAACGAGGCGATTGAACCCGCAGGCGCTCCGACGAAGGTTTCGAAACGCTGGTCCGGCGAGTAACGCAGCGCCAACGGCAGTTGCGCGCTCACGCCTGGTCGGCGTCCTTGCGATCGTCCGGCACGATGATGTCGCCGGGACGGGTGTACGGGTCGAGCACGATCTCGGGACGGTCGCCGCCGTACAGCCTGCTATGCGTATAGCGCTGGTGCGCGTAACGCAGCAGCACGTTGGCAATGGCCGCCACCGGCAGCGCCAGCAGCATGCCGAGGAAACCGAACAGCTGCCCGCCCGCCAGCACCGCGAAGATCACCGCCACCGGATGCAGGCCGATGCGGTCGCCGACCAGCTTCGGCGTCAGCCAATAGCTCTCGATCACCTGGCCGATGCCGAACACGGCCAGTACGCCGACCACGTGTTTCCAGTCGCCGTACTGCACCAGCGCTGCGATCACGCCGAACACCACGCCGCTGGTGGGCCCCAGATAAGGCACGAAGGTGAACAAGCCGGCAACGATGCCGATCAGGATGCCCAGGTCCAGGCCGACCAGCCACAGGCCGAAACCGTACATGATGCCCAGGATCACCATCACCAGCAGCTGTCCGCGCAGGAAGCCGCCCAGCACTTCGCTGGACTCCTGCGCCAGCCGCGACACGGTGTCGATGTGCTTGCGCGGCACCAGCGACGCGGCGCGTTCGACGAACACGTCCCAGTCGCGCAACAGGAAGAACGTCAGCACCGGCAGCAGCACGATGTTGGCGATCCAGGCGAGCACCGCGAAACCCGAGCGCGACAGGTAGCCGAGCATGGTGGCGGCGACCCCGCCGGCGCGCTCCCAGTTGCTGCGCACCAGTTCGATGATGTGATTCAGGTCCAGCCACACGGTCAGCTGCAGCCCGGTCTTGGTTTCCAGCCACGGCAGCGCGGTGCCCATGAACCAGTCGCGATAGTGCGGCAGCGATTCGATCAGCGTGGTGATCTGTTCTTCGATCACCGGCACCAGCAGCAGTACGAACAGGATCACCAGCAACGCCATCGCCACGAACACCAGCGTGACGGCGAGGTTGCGCGAACGTCCGGCGCGTTCGAGCCGGTCGACCAGCGGATCGCCCAGCCAGCCGAGCAAGCCGGCCATCACGAACGGCGTCAGCACCGGTGCCAGCAGCCATACCAGCCAGCCGGCCGCGAGCGCGACCAGGCCCCATTGCAGGCGCTTGAGGAACAGCGCGATGTCGGCCATGGCCGTGTCGTTCATGGGGGCGGACATCAGCGCAGCTGGAACGTGGCGGGCTCGCCATCGCCGCCGCTCAACACATCCTCGTCGGCCATGCGCTTGAGCCCGGCGATGCCGGTGACCAGTTCCAGGTCGTATTCGATCGCGCTGGGCGTGGCGCGCACCGGCGTGATCTTGCGCACCACCGGCAGCTTCTGCAGATAGGCGGAGAGACGGATGAAGTCGTCGGTGCTGTCGACGCCGGTGAACGCGACGCGATAGGTGCCGGCCGGGCCGACCGCATTGCGGCGCGCGTATTTGCGCGACAGCGCATCGGCCGCCACGTCCGCACCCGAAGCCAGCGCGCGGCGCGCATCGCCCTGCTCAACCGTCTTGGCCGCCAGAACCTTGCCGCCGTCGACGAAGGTCCAGTCCGCGCTCCAGCCGCCCTTGCTGCGGTACAGCTTGCCCAGCAACTGCATCGGCGGGCTGTAGCGCGACGACAATCGCGCGATGGCGCCGGTATCGCCGCGCCAGATGGCGCCGACTGCCGCCTGTTCGGCCGCGCTGCCGCCGGGCAGGCCCAGCCGGTAACCGCGCTCGATGGCGCGCTGGGTCAGCGGCCTGGCGACGTTGTTCTGCGGCAGGCCGACCAGGCGCGGCCCCTTGCCGTCGTCGATCGCCAGCCAGACCACCGGCTTGGGCCGCGGTTCCGGCCACACCGGTACGCCCAGCGAAGCGGCCATGCCGTCGACCTTGTCCTGGTCGAAGCGCGCGATCAGCGTGGTGCGGAAGGTCGGCGCGCCACTGGTCGACAGACCCTCGTCCTGGCGGTAGTCGTAGCTGCTCACATAGTCTTTGGCGCGGCGCAGCTCCTGGCCCACGCCGGGGCGCATCGCGGCATTGCCCTCGCCCGACAGCTTGCCCAGCACCTGCGCCAGCGCGCGTGCCAGGCCGGCATTGCGTTCACTTTCGCTCTGGCTGTTGACCGGCACCTCGGCCTCGTACACGCCCTGCGCGCCGGCGCGATCGCCCTCCACGCGCTGGGCGGAAGCCGTCCCGGCCAGCGCCAGCACGCCTGCCAGCAGCCAAACCGTCGTTCCCGCCCATCGGATTGCTCGATGCATCGTCCCTATCCTGCCAGCTATTGCGCTACGCCAGCCGAAATGGTGCCGCAGCGGCGCCCCGGCGTCCATGTCGGCGCGCCCGGCACTGCTAAAATCGCGGTCCCAGCGCCCAGCGAGCAGCCGTGACGACTCCCACCCCACTCACTTACCGCGATGCGGGCGTCGATATCGATGCTGGCAATCAAGTCGTCGAACGCATCAAGCCGCTGGTCAAGCGCAGCTTCCGGCCCGAGGTCATGGGCGGCCTGGGCGGCTTCGGCGCGCTGTTCGACCTGTCCGGCAAGTACAAGGAGCCGGTGCTGGTCTCGGGCACCGATGGCGTCGGCACCAAGCTCAAGCTGGCGCAACAGCTCAACCGCCACGACACCATCGGTATCGACCTGGTCGGCATGTGCGTCAACGACGTGCTGGTGCAGGGCGCCGAGCCGCTGTTCTTCCTCGATTACTTCGCCACCGGCAAGCTCGATGTCGACACCACGGTGGCCGTGGTCGGCGGTATCGCCAAGGGCTGCGAAATGGCCGGTTGCGCGCTGATCGGCGGCGAGACCGCCGAGATGCCGGACATGTATGCGCCGGGCGAGTACGACCTGGCCGGCTTCACCGTCGGCGCGGTGGAAAAATCCAGGCTGCTTGACGGCGCCAAGGTGCGCGATGGCGACGTGCTGATCGGCATTGCCTCCAGCGGCCCGCACTCCAACGGATACTCGCTGATCCGCCGCATCTACGACCGCGCCGGCAGGCCGGACGATGTCGATGTCGGCGGCGTCAGACTGATCGATGCGCTGATGGCGCCGACCGCGCTGTACGTCAAGCCGATACTCGAGTTGCTGGACAAGCACGACCTGCATGCGATGGCGCACATCACCGGCGGCGGCCTCACCGAGAACATCATCCGCGTGATTCCGGACGGCCTCGGGCTGGATATCGAAGCCTCGGCGATCGTACTGCCGCCGGTGTTCGACTGGCTGCAGCGCGAAGGCGCCGTGCCGCGCGAGGAGATGTGGCGCACGTTCAACTGCGGCATCGGCTTCGTGCTGGTGGTGGCGCCGGACGACGCGGCGGCGATCGAGAGCGATCTCGACCGGCTCGGCCTGGCGCATCGCAAGATCGGCGCAGTCGTCGCGGCGAGCGGCGGCGAACGCGTCAAGATCGCCTGACGGCTTTCACTTTTGTCCGATATCCGCCCGCTTGTTGTGGCAGGGGCTCCAGCCCCGACCGTCGGGGCTGAAGCCCCTCCCGCAAAAGCTTCGCGCGATCTGCCGCGCCGCATTGCCGTGTTGGCCTCCGGCCGCGGCAGCAATCTGCAGGCCTTGCTCGACGCCATCGCGGACGGCCGGCTCGATGCGCAACTGGTGGGCGTGTTTTCCGACAGGCCATCGGCACGGGCGCTGCAACGCGTGCCGCCGGCATTGCGCTGGAGCCGCGATGCGAAATCGTATGCGCAACGCGAGGACTTCGATCGCGAACTGGCCGACGCCGTTGCCGCCCGCCAACCGGACTGGATCGTCTGCGCAGGCTATCTGCGCATCCTCGGCGACGCCTTCGTGGCGCGCTTCCGCGGGCGCCTGCTCAACATCCATCCGTCGCTGCTGCCCAAGTACCGCGGCCTGCGCACCCATGCGCGGGCGCTCGAAGCCGGCGATCCGGAGCACGGCGCCAGCGTGCATTTCGTGATCCCGGAGCTGGATGCCGGCACCGTGATCGCGCAGGCGCGGGTGCCCGTAATGCCCGATGACAGCCCGGAAACGCTGTCCGAACGCGTGCTGGCGCAGGAACATCGCTTGCTGGTGGCCGTTCTGCGGCTGGCCACGGCGGACAGGCTGACTGAACGCGGCACAACCGTTTCCCTGGACGGTCATACCTTGTTTACACCGCTGCACTTAGATTGCAGCGGCGATATCGTCCACACTGGCACCGAATGATCCGTATCTGCTCCGTGCTCCTGCTGTTGCTGGCTCCGCTTGCGCGCGCGCAAGACCCGGTCGTGCCCGATGCCACGACCTTGCCCGATGCCACGGCGATCGTGCCGCTCGCTGCGCCCGCACAGGGCCCGCTGCAGCCGTTCGTGGCCGATTACCAGGTCTACCGCGAAGGCAAGCCGGTCGGCGACGCCACGCTGCAGGTGGCCAAGCTCGATGCGAACCGCTGGCGCGTCGATCTGGGCTTGCGTGGCACGCGCGGCCTGGTGCGCCTGGTCGGGCTGAATATCGAACAGAGCACCTTGTTCGACGTGACCGACGGCCGCTATCGCCCGCTGACGCAGAGTACGGTGCGCCACGCCATGTTCTCCGGCAGGAAGATCACCGGCACCTACGACTGGAATACGCATTCGGCGATCTGGGAAGGCGACGTCAAGAAGGATCGCCGCGCCGCGGTGCCGCTGCAGGACGGCGACATGAGCGCGCTGCTGATCAACCTGGCGGTGATCCGCGACGCCGAGCCGGGCAAACACCTGCAATACCGCTTCGTCGACGACGGCCGCATCCGCAACCACGAATACGCGGTGTCGCCGGAGCTGGAAAAAGTCACCGTCGACGATCTCGATTACAACGCGATGCGCGTCACCCGCGTCCGCAGCGGCACCGAGGAAACCATCTTGTGGGTGTCGTACGGCGTGCCGACGCCGATCCGGATGGTGCAACGCAAGAACGGCGAGGACGTCACCGACCTGCGCCTCGTCCAATACACCAGGAGTCAATGAACCATGGCCATCATTTCCCGCTCGCACGCCCTCCTCGCCGCGGCCGCGCTCGCCGTGGCGAGTTTCCCGGCGCTGGCGATCGAAGCGTTCTCCGCCGATTACCAGGCCAACTACATGGGCATGGTCGGCAACGGCAAGATGACGCTGGCATCCGAAGGCGGCGACCGCTGGAAGTACACGCTCGATATCCGCAGCAATGTCGCCAACCTCACCCAATCCACCGTGTTCGAGGACCGCAACGGGCAATGGCGTCCGATTTCGAGCAACGACTCCTCACTGGTGCTGATCAAGAAGGTCAAGAAGATCGCGACCTACGACTGGGGCAAGGGCGAGGCGCGCTGGAGCGGCGACGTCAAGGCCGACCGTGCCGGCCCGGTGAAGCTCAAGGCGGGCGACATGGACGGCATGCTGATCAATCTGGCGATCGCGCGCGACGTCGCGGCAGGCAAGCCTTTGAAGTACCGCATGGTCGAAGACGGCCGCGCCAAGGAACTGAGCTACGAGGTCGCCGGCAAGGAAACGATCACCGTGCAGGGCAAAGCGCAGTCGGCGACCAAGGTGATCCGCAACGATGGCGACAAGCAGACCATCGCCTGGGTCGTCGACGGCCTGCCGGTACCGGCGCGGATCCTGCAGCGCAAAGGCGGTCAGGACGAGATGGATCTGACCCTGCAGTCGCTGCGCTGAACGACCCAAACGTTGTTTTTTGACGATTGAGCCGGGCATGCCCGGCTCAATCCGTTTCGGCGCCCTGCATGGTCGTGCGGCAGGTGACGCGGATCGGCTCGCCGCTGCTGAGCCAGTGGAACTCGCTGCATTCGCGCCGGCCGTTGCGCGTCTTCGTCACCGCCACGGCGTACCAGGACTGCGCGATTTCGTTGCCGGTGACGATGCCATCGCCGTCCCAATCCATCTCGCTGTTCGGGATGCCGGTAGTGAACGCCAGTCCGGCATAAAACGCGTAGCCGGCGTAAGCCACGAACAACGCCAGCAAAACCAGCAGCACCTTGCGGCGCGCGCTGAAACGTCCGTTGCGGGAGGCCAGCGACTTCATCCGATTCTGCTGATCTTCGCGCCCAGGCCGCTCAGCTTCTGCTCGATGTTCTCGTAGCCGCGGTCCAGGTGGTAGATGCGGTCGATCGTGGTGTCGCCTTCGGCGACCAGGCCGGCCAGGATCAGCGACGCCGAAGCGCGCAGGTCGGTCGCCATCACCGGCGCGCCGCTGAGCTGCGCCACGCCGTGGACGGTCGCGTGATTGCCATCGACGCGGATGTCGGCGCCCAAGCGGATCAGCTCCTGCACGTGCATGAAACGGTTCTCGAAGATGGTTTCATCGACGCTGCCCACGCCCTCGGCGATGCAGTTCATCGCCATGAACTGCGCCTGCATGTCGGTGGGGAACGCCGGGTGCGGCGCGGTGACGATGTCGACCGCTTTCGGCCGGCGGCCCTGCATGTCGAGCGTGATGCTGTCGTCGCCGCAATCGATGCGCGCGCCGGCCTGCTCCAGTTTCGCCAGCACCGCGTGCAGCGTGTCGGGACGCGCATGGGTGGCGGTGATGCGACCGCCGGTCATCGCCGCGGCGACCAGGAAGGTACCGGTCTCGATCCGGTCGGCGAGCACCGAATGCCGGCCGCCATGCAGCCGCTCGACGCCGCGCACCACGATGCTGGTGCTGCCTGCGCCTTCGATGTCGGCGCCGAGTGCGTTGAGGCAGTCGGCCAGGTCGACGATCTCCGGCTCCATCGCGGCGTTTTCCAGCACGCTGGTGCCGGAAGCCAGCGCCGCCGCCATCAGCACGTTCTCGGTCGCGCCGACCGAAACGGTGTCGAACACCACGCGCGCGCCCTTGAGCCGGCCGGCCCGGGCCTTGATGAAGCCGTGATCGACATTGATCTCCGCGCCCAGCGCCTGCAGTCCCTTGATGTGCAGATCGACCGGCCGCGAGCCGATCGCGCAACCGCCCGGCAGCGACACCTCGGCATCGCCGAAGCGCGCCAGCAGCGGCCCCAGCACCAGCACCGATGCGCGCATGGTCTTGACCAGCTCGTACGGCGCGACGTGGCTATGCACGTTGCGCGCATCGAGGCTGAGTGTGGAGCCTCCGTTGGCATCGACCGCGACCCCGAGTTCGGCCAGCAGGCGCAGGGTGGTTTTCACGTCGTGCAGGTTCGGCACATTGCTGATCGTCACCGGCGCATCCGCCAGCAACGCCGCGCACAGGATGGGCAGCACGGCGTTCTTGGCGCCGGAGATGCGGACTTCGCCATTGAGCGGGGTGCCGCCGGTGACTACGATTTTCTGCATGGGTTCCGGGTCGTGGTGATCAGCTTTTGTAGGTGCGAATTCATTCGCACGCTTTCAAGCCTGGCAAGGAAAAGCATGCGAATGAATTCGCACCTACGAAGAGCTGGGGCTTACCCCGCCTCTTCCGGCGTCAGCGTTTTCAGCGCCAGCGCATGGATCTCGCCGCCCATCAGCTCGCCGAGCGTGGCGTAGACCAGCCGGTGGCGCGCCAGCGGCAGCTTGCCGCGGAACGCCTCGGCGACCACGGTCGCCTCGAAATGCACGCCGTCTTCGCCGGAAACCGCCACGCGTGCGCCGGGCAGACCCTGTTCGATCAATCCGCGGATGATGTTTGCGTCCAATGCTGAGCTTGCCTGCAAGATTCGGCGAAGGTTCCCGTCCAGGTACGGCGGGAAACCGCGACTGCCGCGCTGACGCGGCGTGAAAAGAGGTTTTTGCGGGGGAAACGCGTAAAATGACGCCAATAGCCTAGCGGAAAGCCCGCGCCCACGAAATGGCCAACGACATTTCCGCTACCTCCCTCGCATCGAGCCCGCTCGCGGCCAGCGGCCGCCGCGTGTTCGAAATCGAAGCACGGGGGCTCGAAGCCGTCGCAGAACGCATCGATGGCGCCTTCTCCGCCGCATGCGAACTGATCCTGGCCGCCGGTGGACGCGTGGTCTGCATCGGCATGGGCAAGTCCGGACACATCGCGCGCAAGATCGCCGCCACCCTCGCCTCCACCGGAACGCCGGCGTTCTATGTGCACCCCGGCGAGGCCGGGCATGGCGACCTGGGCATGATCACCGACACGGACGTGGTGCTGGCGCTGTCCAATTCCGGCGAGACCGAGGAGCTGCTGACCCTGCTGCCGGTGCTGGCGCGGCAAGGCAACCGCCTGGTGGCGATGACCGGCCGCGCCACATCCACGCTGGCGCGCGAAGCCGACGTGCACCTGGACGTGAGCGTACCGGCCGAGGCCTGCCCGCTGGACCTGGCGCCGACCGCCAGCACCACCGCCGCGCTGGCGATGGGCGATGCATTGGCCGTGGCCCTGCTCGAAGCCCGGGGCTTCACGGCAGAAGACTTCGCGCGTTCGCACCCCGCCGGCACGCTCGGCCGGCGCCTGCTGCTGCACATCGCCGACGTGATGCATGCCGGCGACGAAGTGCCGAAGGTGCGCGAAACCGCCAGCCTCAGCGAAGCGCTGGTGGAAATGAGCCGCAAGCGCCTGGGCATGACCGCGGTGGTCGACGGCGAAGGCCGCCTGCTCGGCCTGTTCACCGACGGCGACCTGCGCCGCACCCTGGACGACGACCGCGCCGACCTGCGCAATACCCGCATCGCCGAGGTGATGACGCATTCGCCCAAGACCATCGCCCCGGACCGGCTGGCGGTGGAGGCCGCGCAGTTGATGGAAGCGCACCAGATCAACGCATTGCTGGTGGTCGACGCAGAGCGACGCGTGGTGGGCGCGCTCAATATTCATGACCTGTTGCGCGCGCGCGTGGTTTAAAACCTATCGTGCACGCCCCTCCTCCTCCCTACGACTCCGACCTCATCGCTCGCGCCGCGCGGATCAAGCTGGCGTGTTTCGACGTCGACGGCACGCTTACCGACGGACGCCTGTATTTCGACGACGCCGGCCGCGAATCCAAGGCCTTCCACGTGCTCGACGGCCAGGGACTGGTGCTGTTGCGCAATCACGGCATCCATGTCGCCCTGGTCACTGCCCGCGCCAGCCTGGCGGCCGAGAAGCGTGCGGCCGACCTGGGCGTCGAAGCCTGTATCGGCGTACACGACAAGCTCGCCTGCGTGCGCCAGATCGCGCAGCGGCTCGGCATCGGCCTGGATGAAATGGCGTTCATGGGCGACGACCTGCCCGATCTGGCGGTGATGTCGCACGCCGGCCTGGCAGTGGCGCCCGCCAATGCGCATGCGTCGATGCTGCCGCACGTGCACTGGCGCACCCAGATGTCCGGCGGTGAAGGCGCGGCGCGCGAATTCTGCGACCTGGTGCTGAGCGCGCAGGGCAAGACCGAGGGCCTTATGCAGAAGGCATTGGGCCTGTGACCTGGCGCGGCGGACTGGCGCTGGTGCTGCTGCTCGCCGCTATCTTCAGCGGCTGGTCGCTATGGAAGCAGCGCCAGCACCAGAAACCTTCCGCCGTGCGCAGCGACCGCCCGGACTATGTGCTGACGGACTTCGAAGTGGTGGCGCTGGACAAGCTGGGCAAGGAAGCGTTCACCTTGCGCGCGCCGCATCTCAGGCGCCGCCCCGACGACAAGACCATGACCCTGGATACGCCGCTGTTCTTCTTCCCGGACAAGGAAGGCGCCTACTGGCAGGCGCGCTCGCAGAGCGCCTGGGTCAGCGCCAAGGCCGACGAAGTGCGGCTGCGCGGCGATGTGAATATCGACAGTCCCACCGGCGCCGCGCGCCCGGTCAAGATGACGACGCCGCAGCTGAACGTATTCCCCGACTCGAGCCGGGCCAGCACGCCCGAGCTCGTCACGGTCACCCAGCCCGGTTTTATACTGCGGGGTCGCGGCTTCGAGACCAATCTGAAGTCCAAGCAGTACGAGTTCAAATCACAGGTCCGATCCAGCTATGACCCTTCGACCCGCCGCTAGCCTTGCCTTCCTCGCCGCCTCGCTGGCGATGGCGCTCGCCGCGCCGGTCGGGGCGCGATCGACGGATCGCAGCAAGCCGATCAACATCGACGCCGGCCACCAGCAGGGCTCGACCGACGAAAGCACGCCGACCGTGTTCAGCGGCGGCGTGCACATCACCCAGGGCACCCTCGACATCCAGTCCAGCGTCGCCGAGCTCACCGTGCGTAACGGCGATCCCACCCGCGCCGTATTCACCGGCTCGCAGGTGGTGATGAAACAGCAGATGGACGACGGCGCGCCGGTCAACGCCCGCGCCGACCGCGTCGATTACGACCTGACCACCGAGACCATCGTCTTCACCGGCAACGCCTTCATGCAGAATCCGCGCGGCAGCACCGCCGGCCCCAGGATCACCTACAACATGAAGACCGGCCGCATCGACAGCGGCGGCGATGGCAGCGGCGGCCGGGTCAAGACCACGATCATGCCCAAGTCCGCGGGCCAGCCTGCGCCGGCCCAGCCTGCGCAGGATCCGCCTGCACAGGACCCGCCCGTACAGGACAAGAAGTAATGCTGGTCGCGCGCGGGCTGCGCAAGACCTACCGTTCGCGCGAAGTGGTTCGCGACTTCGAGCTCACGCTCGACGCCGGCGAGGTGGTCGGCCTGCTCGGCCCCAACGGCGCCGGCAAGACCACCTGTTTCTACATGATCGTCGGCCTGGTGCCGGCCGATGCCGGCGAAATCGTGCTCGATGGCCGCGACATCACCACCGAGCCGATGTATACCCGCGCCAAGCTGGGCGTCGGCTACCTGCCGCAGGAACCCTCGATATTCCGCAAACTCAGCGTGGCCGACAACCTGCGCCTGGTGCTGGAGCTGCGCTCCGATCTCGACGCCGACGGCCGCGAACGCGAGCTGGAAAGCCTGATGGACGAGCTGCAGGTCGCGCATGTGTCCGAACAGATCGGCGCCAGCCTGTCCGGCGGCGAGCGGCGCCGGGTCGAAATCGCACGCGCCCTGGCCGCCCGCCCGCGCCTGATGCTGCTCGACGAGCCTTTTGCCGGCGTCGACCCGATCTCGGTGGGCGAGATCCAGCGCATCGTCAGCCACCTCAAAAGCCGCGGCATCGGCGTACTGATCACCGACCACAACGTCCGCGAGACCTTGGGCATTTGCGACCGCGCGTATATCCTCCACGAAGGCGGCGTGCTCGCGCAGGGGGCTCCGGACGCGCTGCTTTCCAATCCTGATGTCCGTCGCGTCTACCTCGGAGAAGGCTTCCGTCTGTAGCGCGCGGCCGCCGGGACCGCCCGGATGCGTTGTCTGTTACGGATATGAAGCCCAGACTCCAGACCTCCCTGTCGCAACAACTGGTGATGACGCCACAGCTGCGTCAGGCGATCCAGTTGCTGCAGATGTCCGCGGCGGAGCTGGAGGCGGAGATCGCGGCTGCGGTGGAGAGCAACCCCCTGCTCGACTGGACCGAGGAGGTTACGCCCCCCGAAATCGTCGTCGCCGAGGGCGACCGCACCGAAAACGGGGATGCCTCCGAGTCGCCGGCCGCCACCCAGGAATCCGACGAGCCCTGGACCATCGGCGAAGAGGCCTGGCACGAGCGCATCGGCCCCTCGTCCGATCGGGACGATGACAACGACGATGCCGCCGACCGCGTGGCCGAGCCCGAAACGCTGGGCGACCACCTGCTCTGGCAACTGCACCTGACCCACCTCTCGCTGCGCGACCGCCGCATCGGCGCGACCCTGATCGATTCGCTCGACGACGACGGCTACCTGCGCGAACCGATCGAAGCGATCGCCGAAAGCCTGCGCCCCGATGTCCACGCCAGCAGCGAGGAGATACTGGCCGTTCTGTGCCAGATCCAGCGTTTCGACCCGGCCGGCGTCGGTGCGCGCACGCTGGGCGAATGCCTGAGCCTGCAACTGGCCCTGTTGCCGGACGAAATCCCCGGCAAGGCGCTGGCCGCAAAGATCGCCGAGGGGCCGATCGAACGGCTGCCCAAGATCGGCATCGACGGCCTGGCGCACGAACTGGGCTGCGATGTCGACAGCGTGACCGCGGCAGTGCAGGTCTTGCGTTCGCTCGATCCGCGGCCGGGCGCGCAGATCGGCGGCGTGGCCAACGACACCTACGTCACCCCGGACTGCGTGGTATGGCGGCAACACGGCGTATGGCGCGCTTCGCTCGCGTACAACTCGTCGCCGCGCGTATCGATCCACCGCGGCTACGAACGCATGATCGGCGGCGCCTCGCAGGCCGACGCCGGCTATCTGCGCGGCCGCCTGCAGGAAGCGCGCTGGCTGCTGCGCAGCATCGAGGCGCGCGGCGAGACGCTGCTCAAGGTGATGCGCTGCCTGATCCGTCAGCAATCGGGCTTCCTGGAGTTCGGCGAACAGGCATTGCGCCCGCTGACCCTGCGCGAGGTCGCCGGTGAGGTCGGCCTGCACGAATCGACCATTTCGCGGGCGATCGCGCGCAAGTACGTGCGCACCCCGCGCGGCACCGTGCCGCTGCGCGCTTTCTTCGCCTCGGGCATCGACACCGAAGGCGGCGGCGGCACTTCCAGCACCGCCATCCAGGCCATGATCCGCGAGCTGATCCAGGCCGAGAACCCGCGCAAACCGCTCTCCGACGCCAACCTGGCGCTGTCGCTGAAGGCGGCAGGCGTGCCGGTGGCGCGCCGCACCGTGGCAAAATACCGCGAGGCGATGCACATCCCCTCTTCCCATGAACGCATCCGTATCGGCTGATGCCCAACGGCGGCCTTTGCCTTAACCTAGCCTTCACTCGCGGCTTGCCGCGGATGCGCGAAGCTGGTCAGGCTTCGCAATCCACACCACGCAGGAGGTCCACGATGCGCATCGAAACCCACGGCCAGCAGATCGAAATCACCCCGGCCCTGCGCGATTACGTCGAAAGCAAACTCGCGCGCCTGTCGAAACACTTCGACCAGCCGTTCGACGTGCGCACCCAGCTCAGCATCGACAAGCCCGACCATCGCGCAGAAGCCACCGTCAACCTGGCCGGCAAGACCCTCCACGCCGACGCCAACGCCATCGACATGTACGCCGCCATCGACCTGCTCGCCGACAAGCTCGACCGTTTGCTGGTCAAGCACAAGAAAAAGCAGGTCGAGCACCGTCGCGGCGACGGCATCGCGCGCAGCGGCGATTTCGGCTGACGGATCGCCACCGACCATGCCGCTCACACCCCTGCTGACCGCGGACCGGATCGCGGCCGCGGCCCAGGCCGATGATGGCGACGCGGTGATCGACCTGGCCGCGCGCCTGCTGTGCGCCGATGCGCCGGTGCAGATCGCCGGCGTCGCCGACAGCCTGCGCCAGCGCGAACGCCTGGGCAGCACCGCGATCGGCCACGGCATCGCCATACCGCACGGCCGCAGTAACGCCTTCGCCGAACCTCGCGGCGCCTTCCTGCGGCTGCAGCGGCCGATCGAATTCGGCGCCAGCGACGATCAACAGGTCGATCTGGTATTCGCGCTGATCGTGCCCGAGCACTTCACCCAGCAGCATCTGCAACTGCTGTCCGAACTGGCCGAACGTTTCGCCGACCCCGACTATCGCGCCGCGCTGCGCGAAGCGGACGACGCGGAGACGTTGCAACGCCTGCTGGCCGAGCCGCCGGCGCCCGCGGCCGCCCTCCAGTCGGGCGCGGGACGGTCATGAACGAACGCATCACCGCCCGCGAACTGTTCGAGCAGCAACACGAGCGGCTGGAGCTGCGCTGGATGGCCGGCGAACGCGGCGCCGAACGCGTGCTCGAATCGGTCGACACGGTCGCGCGGCGTCCGTCGCTGTCGGGCTATCTCAACATCATCTATCCGAACAAGGTGCAGATCCTCGGCACCGAGGAACTGTCGTGGCTGGATGCGCTGGATTCGCGGCAGCGCTGGGAGACCATCGAGAAGATGATCCAGTTCCGGCCGCTGGCGATGGTGATCAGCAAGAACCAGCCCTGTCCGGAAGACCTGCGCCGCGCTGCCGAGGAATCCGACACGCCGCTGTGGAGCTCGCCCAAGCGCGGCCACGAACTGCTCAACCATCTGCAATACCATCTGGCGCGGACGCTGGCGCCGCGCATCACGCTGCACGGCGTGTTCATGGAAATCTATTCGATCGGCGTGCTGATCACCGGCGAATCGGGATCGGGCAAGAGCGAGCTGGCGCTGGAGCTGGTCACGCGCGGCCATCGCCTGGTCGCCGACGACGCCCCCGAATTCACCCAGATCGCGCCCGACGTGCTCGATGGCACCTGTCCGGAAATGCTGCAGGACCTGCTGGAACTGCGCGGCCTGGGCGTGCTCAACATCCGCCAGATGTTCGGCGACACTGCGGTCAAGCGTAACAAGTACCTGCGGTTGATCGTGCATCTGACCCGCCCGCACCTGGAGCCGCTGCCCAGCGGCATCGAGCGCCTCACCGGCGATATCGGCCAGCGCCGCGTACTGGATCTGGACGTGCCGATGATCACCCTGCCGGTGATGCCCGGCCGCAACCTGGCCGTGCTGACCGAGGCGGCGACGCGCACGCACATCCTGCGCGCCAAAGGCGTGGATCCGGCGGCGGCGTTCATGGCGCGGCATTCGCATTTCCTGGAGCGCGCCACGTGAGCGACGAGGCCATACAGCAGACGCTGATCGTGGTCAGCGGCGTGTCGGGCTCCGGCAAGTCGGTGGCGCTGAAGACTTTCGAAGACCTCGGTTTCTATTGCGTCGACAACCTGCCGGCGGAACTGCTGCCGGACTTCGTGCGCGGCGTCGCGCGCGACGACGGCATGCCGGAAAAACTCGCAGTCGGCATCGACATCCGCAGCCGCAGCGACCTGGCCAACCTGCCGCAATGGCTGTCGGCCGTCGGCGCGCTCGGACTGGATCCGAAGCTGGTGTTCTTCGACACCCGCGACGAAGTCCTGCTGAAGCGCTACGCCGACACGCGCCGTCGCCATCCGCTGAGCCATCTCGGGCTGGCGCTGGCCGATGCGATATCGCTGGAGCGGCAGGTACTCAAGCCGATGCGCACGCTGGCCGACGTGGTCATCGACACCAGCACGCTCAACGTGCACCAGCTGCGCCGCCAGGTGATCACCGAATTCGGATTGGGTTCGGACGCGACGCTGTCACTGTTGTTCGAATCCTTCGCCTACCGCCGCGGCGTGCCCGCCGACGCCGATTTCGTATTCGACGCGCGCGGCCTGCCCAACCCGCACTGGAATGCCGAACTGCGCCCGCTGTCGGGCCGCGACGAAGCGGTGCGCGAATTCCTCGAGGCGCAATCGGAAGCCGGCGAATACGTCGTGCAGGTCGCCGCCTTCCTCGACACCTGGCTGCCGCGCATGCAATCGGATACGCGCAGCTACGTCACCATCGCCTTCGGCTGCACCGGCGGCCGCCATCGCTCGGTATACCTGGCCGAGCGCCTGGCCGAACATGCCCGCGAGCGCGGCTGGGCGGAAGTGGCGGTGTATCACCGCGAGCTGGACTGAGCTAAGCCGAGGCAGTCATTGCCTCAAACTGTGATTGACATCACGGTTATGGATGGCCACAGGATATTGGTAAATCCGTCGTGGTAGCAGCCGCCACTTTCTCGCAAGGGTGAATTTCAGCCGTGCGATGTGGCAATCTCAGGTAACAGGGGGCAAAAAATGATCCACTACCTCGCCATTAGGGCGAAAGCATTCGTCCTGCGTGCCCTACGGCTCGTGCGCGGTGTGTCACGCGAGTATGCGGTCTGCTTTTGTGCAGCGTTTGCCGTTTTTGCTTCTTCGGACTTGACGGCTGCCACAACCAGCCCAACTTACGCCGAGGAATACAGCAATATTTCCGCTCGCGTTAGTACTCAGGCGCTTGGTTCTGATCTTTTTGGCGAACGGATCAACCTGTCAAATGGCACTACTGAGTTCGGCGCGACTGACGTGGCCGTCAAGACGAATGGCCAGATTCCGCTGACATTCGGTCGAAAGCTCGTCATCAACGCTCAAGCAAACTACGGCGGGATCAATAATCCAACGTCGGAAATACTGGGCCGATACTGGCAGATCGACGTGCCTTACATGCGTGGCACCTTTCCACAGCAACTCGGCTGGGTCGGATCTAATTTCTCCGCGCAGAGATGCACGTTTGGAATCATGCCTCCCAATATTGTCTATGGTGTTGGCCCTTTCCATAACGTCCCCTATGAATCGAACGTGTATTGGACCGGTACGACCATTAACGTGCCCGGTCAGGGCGAAGAAGAACTACTAAATCTCCCAGTGGGCCGCCCTCAACCGAGCGATGGCCGCACGTACTTCGGCGCAACCAAGTCGGAATGGCGCGTGGCTTGCTTGCCCACCATAAAGAATGGCTCAGGCGAAGGGTTCATTGTCGCTCTACCCAACGGCACCAAATATCATTTCGACTGGATGGCAAGCCGAAGTACTGCGGGGCTTGTCGATACCTATTGCAACCAGGACAACGGCCTATCCTGCTACACCGGCATCGCGTTATATCGCGATGAAGTTTTTCTGTACGCCACGAAGGCGGAAGACCGGTTCGGCAATTCGATAACGTACACGTACGACCCGAATAACCCGCATCGGCTGCTCAGCACTGCGTCGTCTGATGGCGCCTCTATCCAAATTAGCTACAACCAGATTGGAAAGGTATCTACGGTTACCACTGCGGGTCGGACCTGGACTTACGCTTATGCCGGCGATGCTAATACGGGAACGTTGTCGAGCGTTACCCTTCCAGATAGTAGTCAATGGTCTTATCAGCACAACAACCTATATGACCTGACCGTTATCAATGCGCGTTATCTTTGGGAAGGATGCCAAGTTCAAGTAGGGACCAAGAAGTCATCGTCTTCACCTGGACCAGGCGAAACAGGGTCACTTGTCATCACTCACCCTTCCGGTGCAAAGGGTGAGTTCCTATTCCGAAAGCTGATTCATGGCAGCAACCGCACTCCCGGCAATTGCACGATGCTTCATCCGGGCGATAGCCCTGACGGCTCCAAGTTTCCTGCTGTAGGCCCCGTGCCAAGCGTTTACCAAGTCGGATCCATATACTCGAAAAAGATCACCGGTCCCGGCCTCGCCGCGCAAACATGGGCATATACGTATGCTCCCAGCTGGAGTTTCAATGGCGAGTGCAACCCTTCTTGCGCTTCGAGTTCTCAGACGTTCGTGATGGATCCGGATGGTGTCAAGACTACTTACACGTTCGGAAACGATTATGTAAGTAACTTCGGCCAACTCATATCGACCCAGATCGAGCAATCTGGAACTATCTTCAGGAAGATCGATTACACATATATCACCAACGCGCAAGGTCAACCATTCCCGGATGTTAAGGCTATCGATTACAACTGGCGCACGAATAAATTCCTACTGAAGTTCCGACCATTATCGAAAGCCGTTACTGCCCAGCAAGGCACCACCTACACCTGGCAATCCAATGGCTTTGATCAGTTCGCGAACCCGACCAAGGCCACTCGATCCAGCACGCCGGGCGGCTATACCCGCACCGATGCGACCGCCTATCACCACAATATGGCCAAGTGGGTCATTGGCCAGGTTGCCAGCAGCACCTGCCTCGCCCCGGCCAGTTGCGCGAACCTGGTCGAAGCCAAGACCGACTACGACGCCAATGCGCTACCGTGGAAGACTTGGGCCTTCGGCAAGTTACAGCAGACCCTCGTCTATACCATCACTGCGGGAACTCAAGCCGGAACGCTAAAAACCGTTACTGATGGCAACAACAACATAACCAACTTCTCCGATTGGAAACGCGGCATCCCGCAGAAGATCACCTTCGCCGATGCCAAGTTCAAGACGGCCGTGGTCAACAATATCGGCGGCATCGATTCGGTCACCGACGAGAACGGCTACATCACCCAATACGGTTACGACGCGATGGGGCGGTTGAGCTCGATCGACTATCCCGACACCGATACCGTCAACTGGACCAATACCACCCGCAGTTTCGTGAAATCGGGTGTGCCGGTATACGGCCTGACCGCCGGCCACTGGGAACAAACCGTCGTCACCGGCAACGGCCGCCAGGTCACCTACTTCGATGCGCTGTGGCGCCCGGTAGTGCAGGCGACTTACGACGGCAGCAATACCGCCGCCACGCTGACCCAGATCGTGACCCGCTATAACGCGCAAGGTCAGCCCACGTTCGCGTCCTACCCGCAGCGCAACCAGACCGCGGCCGTCTACAACACCTGGGCCAACCCGGCCGTCGCGCCCAATGCCCTGGGCACCGACACGGTTTATGACGCGCTGGGGCGCGTCAAAACCGTCACGCAGGACAGCGAGCTGGGCCCGCTGGCCACCCAGACCGCCTACCTGTACAACGCCGACGGCCCTTACACCGTGGTCACCAACCCGCGCGGCTTCCAGACCCGCACCTGGTTCCAGGCCTACGACCAACCCAATTACGACACGCCGGTGTGGATATGGCATCCGGAAGGCGCCTATACCTATGTGTATCGCGACGTGTTCGGCAAGCCGACCTCGATCCTGCGGCGCAATGCCGATGCATCGGAGTCCAACCGCCGCTTCTTCACCTATGACGCACACCAGCAGGTGTGCAAGACCAGCGAGGCCGAGACCGCCACCACGGCCTACAGCTACGATGCGGCTGGCAACTTGGCCTGGTCGGCCGGTGGATTGCCCTGGTCGCTGGCCGCCACGTGCGAATACACGGTCAACCACCCCAGCGTGACGCCCAACCGCGTGGACCGCACCTACGACGCCCGCAATCGGCTCAAGACCCTGGTCTTCCCCGATGGCCTGGGCAACCAAGCCTGGACCTATACCCCCGACGGTCTGCCCGCGACGATCCTCACCAACAACGGCAACGGCGATGTAGTCAGCAATGCCTATGCCTACAACAAGCGCCGGCTGATGACCGGCGAGAACCTGACCTGGGACGTGGTCGACTGGTCGGTCGGCTACGACTACAACGCCAACGGCCATCCGGCCTCGCAGGCCTGGCACGGCGTGACCGTCGACTATGCCCCCAATGGCCTGGGCCAGCCGACCAAGGCCGGCATCTATGCCAGCGGAGTCAGCTATCACCCCAACGGTGCGATCAAGCAGTTCACCTACGGCAACGGCCTGGTGCACGAGATGACCCAGAACCTGCGGCAGCTGCCGGATACCAGCTGCGACTCCGTGGGCGGCGCCTGCACCAACGCCGCGCCGCTGCGCGATGGCTACGACTACGACCAGAACGGCAACGTGGCCGCGATCAGCGACGGCCGCCCGGAGCATCGCGGCGATCGCACCATGAGCTACGACGGCCTGGACCGCCTGAAGACCACGGACTCGCCGATGTTCGGCCATGCCGGCTATGCCTACGACACGCTGGACAACATGACCCGGCTCGTCATCGGCGGTACTGCGGCCCGCGATCACTACTACTGCTACGACGTCCATAACCAGCTGACCAACGTCAAGACCGGCAGTTGCAATGGCACCAGCGTGATCGGCCTGGGTTACGACGTGCGCGGCAACCTGGCCAACAAGAACGGCACGTTGTACGGCTTCGACATCGGCAACCGGCTGCGCAGCGTCAGCGGCGCCCCGGCCTCGCGCTATGTCTACGACGGCCATGGCCGGCGGGTGCTGGACGAGGTCGACGGGCTCGGCAAGTGCAGCCAGTACGGCCACAGCGGCCAACTGGTGCTGGCCGGCGATGACCGCGCCAACACGGTCAGCGAGTACGTCTACCTGGGCGGCAGCCTGCTGGCGATCCGCGAGCGGGATGTGCTGACCAATGTGTATACGACGAAATACCAGCACACCGACGCGCTGGGCAGCCCGGTGGCGGTGACCAACGACGCCCAGACCGTGATCGAGCAGAGCGAGTACGAACCGTACGGCGGCTTGCTGAACCGGCCGCTGACCGATGGGCCGGGGTATACCGGGCATGTCAGCGATGCGCAGACGGGCTTAAGCTACATGCAGCAGCGGTATTACGATCCCAAGATCGGCGGTGGGCGTTTCTTGTCGGTGGATCCGGTGACGGCGGACAGTGTCGGTGGCAACTTCAATCGGTATTGGTATGCAAATAACAATCCGTACAAGTTCAAGGATCCGGATGGCCGATTTAGCTGCTCGGATCAAAATCAGACTTGCTCCTCTACGCCGAGACACTTCCTCGCCACTTCGTTCATAAGCCCAATTGATATGGGGGCAATTCCCTTCAGAGAGCAAAATTACACAACTAAGCCGGGCGTAGCCTTGAGTCAGCCTACCTCTATAAAAGTAGGAAATATGGCCGACGCCTACAACGAAACAACAGATAAGAAACTAGTTGTCACAGATGGCAGTAGAACAGCGCAAGGCCAAGCATCACGAATGCATTACAAAATAACGAATGGTGAAGGAGTCCGTTTGTATGCAAATCGTGCCGCCGCCAATGAGGTGTTAGACGCATACAGCAACGCCGTCGCCGCAAATCTCGAGCGTAATGAAGTTATATCGAGTATGGCGGACGTTATAGCTGATCAAATGGCTAGGGGCGTATATATTTCAGGTCACCTTAGAGATGGGGCGGTTGATTTTCGCTCAAGAGATATGACAGGCGGCGATCACCATGCCTTCAGAGCTGCAGCAGGAGCATCCAAGGTTCTCCGAGAGGGAGTACCTCCTCACTACCATGTCGAGTTCTAAGGGAAACGAAGATGAAGCTAATTTTGGTTCTGTGCGCTCTCATAATTATGGTTTCTCCAACTGTTGGGTGTGCAGAAAAAAGGGCCGATCCTCAAGGGGGCTTGCACGCAGCATCCGAAATATTCTCAGTAAGAATAGATGCTCCGCGGTATGCGGCTGAAATTGGGGTAATAACGCCGAGTAATAAATTCTTATTTTTAAAGCAAGCTGACCTTGATTGTTCAGGCGTTGACTTATCAAAAGATAATTTAACTATAGATCTTAATGTCGTTTCTGGCGTCGAGTGGAAAGACGGAAAACCATACGTTAGCTATGTATTTAACGAGGCCGGAAGTTACAAAATACTTTCTGGTGACAATCTTGAAACAGAACTAGAGAATTCTTACTCGCGCGTCTTTCAATTATCTTTTTCGCCTAGCGCGAAAATGGACAGTCGTCGCCAAACGCAAAAAGAAGCCGGCTGCAAAATAAATGGCGAGTATTTTGAAGCCAAAAATCCATAGGCTGTTTGTATGTAAATAACAACCCTTACAAGTTCGTTGATCCTGATGGCAGAGCCAGCTGCTCGGATCAAAACCGGCCCTGTCCCTTTAGACCAGGGACTGCAACTACTAATCCGAGTTCTCTTCACCGCATCGGGGTAACAGGCCGCGGAGTAGCAACTGGCCTCTTTGGAGCCGGGGCAGGTTTGCTTGCCGCAACCCCGGATCGGGACCTGTTCTATAACTTTGGCTCAACGCTTTACGATGACCCAATTCTGGCCAATGACTTCCAAACAGGGCACAATTTTGGCTATGTGTTGGGCCTTGGATCGCTGCTGATCAATGCGAAGACGGGATCGAGACAGATTTCAGCAGGTGAACTCACGAGCTCGCAGCAGTTGATACTCACTCACAGAATGACGATGTCGCGCAGACAATTTCAGGGGCTTAAACAAGATATCTCAACAAATGTAATTCTCGACCCGATCAAATACGTTGAAGTGATATGGTCTAAAGTATGTTGTTGATGGCCACCATCGACTTAACGCTGCGCGACAGCTCGGGATGCAGGAAGTGCCGACTCAACAAGTTAAACTGCCATATCTCGGATACAAGAATGCAGATGATTTGGTTGAAGAGTTTTAAAAATGGCTACCTGGCAATTTGATTTTCATTTACTACCAGCTGAAACGGTTCACGTCGTTTATCGAAGCACGCCTCTAAAGATCCCTCGCGCTGACTTCGATAATCAGAAATGGTGGACAAGCATAGTAATGCCCGTACATTTTCGCGCCGACTTTGCGAGGTTATTGCCACCATTGAAATCGTGGAGTCAAAACCTTGAGCAGTGGGGACATGAGGACGGAAACCGGATAGACGTCACCTGGGATAACGAAACGATATCGGACGTCTTCATACGTGTCGATGTGCGGAATCTGTCTCAAGTTTTCTTAGTTGGATTGTTGGATCTGGCAAGAAAAAATGCTTGGCTGTTGAGAGCTCAGGACGGCAGGGTACTTCGCCCGTCGCTGACGAAATTACTCTCTGCAATCTACAAGTCCGATACGTTTCGCTTCGTTGACGATCCTCGCGCCTTCCTCGAGGCACTGGAGAAGGCGCGGCGGAGTGATCCTGACGATGCCGCGACCTAACAAGCAGCATTATCGATCTAGGTTTTCTAGCGTGCGGTCCAGACGGCAGAGCGGGCTGTTCGGATCACACCTATTCGCGTAACTCTCTGAGCCGGTGCCGGGCCGATGCCGATTTCTTGCGGATTCGCGCGGCCTCCCGAATCCGCACTGGGACACCGAGCCGCATCCGCTCCGCCGGTTGCACCGGCGGCCGGCACCGCTCGGTATACCTGGCCGAACGCCTGGCCGAACACGCCCGCGAGCACGGGTGGGCGGAAGTGGCGGTGTATCACCGCGAGCTGGACTGACGACGATCCTCAGCGTCCCCGCCGGGCCGCTTTCTCGCCGTCACCCAGGTCTGCTAACTTGGCCGTATGGCCGTCGGCATCCTGCTCATTACCCATCAAGGCATCGGTGCGCCGCTGATCGCGGTGGCCACCCAGTTGCTGCGGCAGTTGCCGTTGCGGGCGGAGGCGTTCGAGGTGTCGTTCGACGGCGATCCGGACACGCTGCTGCCCCAGGCCAGCGCCGCGCTGCGGCGGGTCGATGGCGGCGGCGGCGTACTGGTGCTGACCGATCTGTACGGCGCGACGCCAAGCAACCTGGCCGCCAGGGTGGCGCGTCTTGGCACCCCGGTCCGGCGCGTGTCCGGCCTGAGCCTGCCGATGCTGCTGCGGGTAATGAACTATGCCGACCTGGAACTGGACGAACTGCCGGCGATCGCCGCCGCCGGCGCCCGCAACGGAGTGATCCTCGATGACGCTTGATGGCTTCCCCCTCGCTCCGACCCGCTCGCGCAAGCGCAGCAGAGAGCGCCACGCCCATGCTTGAACGCGAACTCGTAGTCAGCAACCGCCTGGGCCTGCATGCGCGCGCCACCGCCAAGCTGGTGCAGCTGCTTTCGGGCTATCGCTGCAATGCCACGCTCACCGCCAAGGGCCGCGAGGTCAACGCCAAGAGCATCATGGGCGTGATGTTGCTGGCCGCCGGCCAGGGCACCTCGGTGATGCTGCGCGTGGACGGCGAAGACGAAGCGGACGCGGCGGCGGCGGCCGTCGATCTGTTCGCACGCAATTTCGACGAGGGTTCCTGATGCGGCAGCTGCTGCCCGGCCACGGCGCCTCGCGCGGCAACGCGCTAGGCCGCGCCCGGGTCCGTCTGCCGCATGCGCTGGACGTACTAGAGGAACACATCGCCGCCGGCGCGGTCGACGCCGAACTGGCCAAGCTGCATGCCGCCATCGACACCGTGCGCAGCGAGATGCGCGACCTGCGCGTGCGCCTGCACGGTGCGCTGGCGCACGAGGTCGGCGAGTTCCTCGACCTGCATACGCTGCTGCTCGACGACCCCGAACTGCTGCAGGGCCTGGACGACCTGATCCGCACCGGCCGCTACAGCGCCGACTATGCGCTGCGCCTGCAGCGCGACCGCCTGGCGGCGGTGTTCGCGGGCATGGACGATGCCTACTTCCGCAGCCGCGTCGACGATATCGACCAGGTGATCGGGCGCATCCACGCCGCGCTGCATCGGCGCGACGTCAGCGCCAAGGGCACGTCCGGCGAGATCCTGGTGACCGACAACGTGGCGCCGGCCGAGATCGCGCAGTTGCAGGCGCAAGGCGTCGTCGCCATCGTCACTTCCGCGGGCAGCGTGCTGTCGCACAGCGCCATTCTCGCCCGCAGCCTGCACCTGCCGCTGGTGGTCGGCGCGGTGCAGGCGTTGCAGCGGATCAACGACGGCGACGTGCTGATGGTCGACGGCGGCAACGGCGAGCTGATCGTCGAGCCGGATGCGGCCGACCTGCGCTCCTACCGCGCGCGGGTGCGCGAACTGGCGCGCGAACGCAAGCAGCTGCACCGCCTGCGCCGCGAACCGGCCCGCACCCTGGACGGCATCGACATCAAGCTGTACTCGAATGCGGAATCGCGCGAGGACGTGGCCGAAGCGCATGCGCTGGGTTCGGCCGGCATCGGCCTGTACCGCACCGAATTCCTGTTCCTGCAACGCAATGAAGTGCCCGACGAAGAGGAGCAATTCCGCGCCTACCGCGACGTGGTGCTGGGCATGACCGGGCGCTCGGTGACCATCCGCACGCTCGACCTGGGCGCGGACAAGGCCGATCGCACCGGGCTTGTGATGAGCGACGAGCCGAATCCGGCGCTGGGCGTGCGCGGCGTGCGCCTGTCGTTGTCGCATGCGGCGCTATTCGAGGCGCAGTTGCGCGCCATCGTCCGCGCCAGCGGCTACGGCCCGGTGCGCGTGCTGGTGCCGATGGTGAGTTGCCGCGAGGAAGTCGTGGCGGTGCGCAAGCTGCTCAAGCGGGTGATCCGCGATCTGCACAGTGCCGGGCATGAAATCGCCGACCACATCCCCTTGGGCGCGATGATCGAGGTGCCGGCGGCGGCGATCGCCCTGCCCAGTTTCATCGGCGCGGTCGACTTCCTGTCGATCGGCACCAACGACCTGGTGCAGTACCTGCTGGCCGCCGACCGCAACAACGAGGCGCTGGCCGATCTGTATTCGCCGCTGCATCCGGCGGTGATGCGGCTGCTGCATACCGTCATCCGCACGGCGCACCTGCGCGGCAAGCCGGTGGCGGTATGCGGCGAGATGGCGGGCGATGCCCTGTTCACGCCACTGCTGCTGTCGCTGGGGCTGACCGAATTCAGCCTGCATCCGGCGACATTGCTGGAAGTGCGCAAGGCGGTCCGCGAATGCGATCTGGCCGATCTGCGCAAGCGCAGCAATGCGTTGCTGCGGGCGCGCGATCGCGAGGCTATCGAGCGGTGGATGCGGCCTGCCTAGCTGCCAGCTAGCGAACACCGTTTTTTTCGTAGGGGCGGCTTCAGCCGCGAGCTTTTTCCGATGTCGCATCGGCGCTGGAAGAGCTCGCGGCTGAAGCCGCTCCTACGAAAAGCCTGGCTGCGCCTCAGGTGATAAAAGCAGATCACACCAAACCTTTCTCTTTCATGGACAGGGACGGGCAGCGATCACTGGCACGGACTCGGCCCCGCCTGGAAAGCGGCTACCGTTTCGTCCTTGCCGCGATCCAGCAGCAGGAACCACATGCCCGGTTCCACCCAGTCGCCCGTCTTCTGGTTTCCGCTCGCCTGGTTCGTGCCCAGGAACACCTGTCCGTCGGGCGCACGCAAGCGCAGTTCCAGATCGATCTTCTCCGCCGCAGGCACCTGCCATTGCACGGTGCCGCCGTACGCCACGCCGCGCGCCTTGCACTCGGCCGCCGATTGCGGCTCCAGCTTGAAAGTGACCCCTTCCTGCTGAAAAGCCTCGGTCGGAGCCGTCTGCGGTCGATCACCGCCACAGGCGCTCAGCAACAGAACGGCCAACACCCACATTGCGCTTCTCATGGCATTGCCTCCCGGTCATCCGAAGCCAGCCTAATCACCATGCCGTGACGGCCGTATGCAAGGAATGTGTGGGCTTCGCGCGCCGTGCAGGCGATAATGTCCGCATGAACGCCTGACCCTGTCGCGCCCCGTGTGGTGCGACCCGACCACGCTTCTTTTGAAGCCGGGAAGCCCACATGGCCGAAGCCGTCCGCCACGACAAGACCGCGCGCCAGCTGCGACTGCTGTCCGATGCCCTGGACAGCGGCCGGCTCGGTCCCGTGCGTCGCCTGGTCAACACCTTGTCGCCGGCGGAAATCGGCAACCTGCTGGAATCGCTGCCGCCGGGCAAGCGCGAGGTGGTCTGGGGCCTGGTCGATCCCGAGGACGACGGCGAGGTGCTGGTGCACGTCGGCGACGAAGTGCGCGAAAGCCTGCTCGCCGACATGGATCCCGACGAAATCGTCGCGGCGGTCGAGGACCTCGACATCGACGACCTCGCCGACCTGGTCGAGGACCTGCCCGACACCGTCATCGACGAAGTGCTCAAGTCGATGGACCGCGAGAACCGCGAGCGCCTGGAGCAGGTGCTCTCGTACGACGAGGACACCGCGGGCCGCTTGATGAATCCGGACGTGGTGACGGTGCGCGCCGACACCACCGTCGACGTGGTGCTGCGCTATCTGCGCCTGCGCGGCGAGCTGCCCGAGCATACCGATCACCTGTACGTCGTCAGCCGCCGCCATCAATATCTGGGCCGGATCGCGCTGCAAGCGTTGCTGACCCATGAAGCCAACACGCCGATCAACCAGCTGATCGACGACGAGCAGCCGGCGTTCGACGTGGCCGAGTCCTCCGAAGAAGTCGCGCGCCAGTTCTCCGATCACGACTGGATCAGCGCGCCGGTGGTCGACGACAACAACATCCTGCTCGGCCGCATCACCATCGACGACGTGGTCGACATCATCCGCGAACAGGCCGAGCACCAGGCGTTCAGCGCCGCCGGCCTGGACGAGGACGAGGACATGTTCAGCCCGGTGCGGCGCGCTTTCCGGCGCCGCCTGATCTGGCTCAGCGTCAACCTGGGCACCGCCTTTCTTGCCGCCAGCGTGGTCGGCCGCTTCGAGGGCACGATCGAGAAGATCGTCGCATTGGCCGTGCTGATGCCGATCGTCGCCGGCATGGGCGGCAACGCCGGCACGCAGGTGTTCGCGCTGATGGTGCGCGGCCTGGCGCTCGGCCAGATCGGCCGCTCCAACGTGCCGACGCTGGTATGGAAGGAATTCCGCGTCGCGCTGATCAACGGCATCGTGCTCGGCCTGGTGCTCGGCGCGATCGTCTGGCTGTGGTACCGCGATATCGAACTGTCCGCGGTCATCGCCACCGCCCTCACCATCAACCTGTGCTCGGCGGCGCTGGCCGGCGTGTTCGTGCCGGTCACGCTCAAGCGCATGGGCTTCGATCCGGCTTTGGCCGGCGGCGTCATACTGACCACCGTCACCGATGTGATGGGGTTCCTGAGTTTCCTGGGCCTGGCTACCTTGATCCTGTTGAAATGATGCTGCGCGCGTAGTCTTTTTCCGGCGCGCGTCGCCTGGAGGCAAGCATGTTGCTCAATGCGTTCCTGTCGGCGTTGCTTAATGTGCTGGTGCTCACCGGGCTGCCTTTCCTGGGTTATTTCCTGTATCACAAATGGCGCCACAAGCGTCGGCTCGGCGAAATTTCGCGGCGCGCGGGATTGCGTATCGGCGACAAGAAATACCTCGTTTACAGCGCGCTATTCGCGATCGTCTGCGTCGCGTTGTTGTTGGCCTGGCAGCCGCCACTCGAATCGTTCACCGGCGAAGGCTCGCCGCAGCGCGCATTCGTCGGGCTCGGGCTGGGTGGAACCTCGATCGCGATGGCCCTGCTGTACGGCGTGGTGAAAACGGGTTTCTCCGAGGAGCTGCTGTTCCGCGGGCTGATCGCCGGCAGCCTGTCGCGCCGCCTGTCGCTGCCTTGGGCGAACCTGTGGCAGGCGCTGATCTTCCTGCTGCCGCATCTGCTGATCCTGCATACCCGGCCGGAACTGTGGGGCGTGCTCCCGGTCGTCTTCGTCGGTGCTCTGGTCTCGGGTTGGCTCAGGATCAAATCCGGCTCGATTTTCGGGCCCTGGCTGATACATGCCGCGCTGAATACCGCGACCTGCCTCAATATCGCCGTACGCACGGCCGGCTGAAGGCATGGCACGCCGCAAAACCGGTTCGGTTACATTCAAGACGGTGCGCGACATCGGCCTGTCGTTGCCGGATGTGGAAGAAAGCACCTCGTACGGCACGCCGGCGCTGAAAACGCGCCGCAAACTGTTCGCCCGCCTCCACCAGGACGGCCATCACCTCGTGCTGAAATGCGAGCTGCTGGAGCGCGAGATGCTGCTGCAGGCGGCCCCGGAGGTGTTCTCCATCACCGACCATTACAAAGACTATCCCTGGATCCTGGTCGATCTGTCGACCGTGTCCCGAAATGCGCTGCCCGACATGATCGAACGCGCCTGGCGCATGGTTGCCAGCAAGAAACAGTTGGCCCAGCATGGTTCATCGAGCGAGGACTGACCGAGTCGTCGCATGTCAGGAGCAAGCGGATGGTCGCTAGATTCTTCGTGATGGCCTTTTCTCTGATGATCTCGTTGTCAGGTTGCACCGGCGCGCCGCCGCCGGGCGGCGAACACGACCTGTTCCTGGCGCGCGAAATCGTCGTCGCCGGCACGACGCACCGCTATCGCGTCTTCGTTCCCTCGCATCGGACCGGAAGCGAGAAGCCTCCGGTCGTTCTTTTCCTGCACGGCTCCGGCGAACGCGGCAGCGACGGCGTCAAGCCGACGCAATCGGGCCTGGGGCCGTACGTGCGCGCGCATGCGGACACCTTCCCGGCCATCGTCGTGTTTCCGCAGGTGCCGGAAAACCAGGAATGGAGCGACAACGCGACGTTGGCCTTCGCCGCGCTCGATGCCGCCACACGCGAATTCGGCGGCGACCCCGACCGCACCTATCTCACCGGCCTGTCGATGGGCGGCTACGGCACCTGGGAGCTTGCGCTGCTGCAGCCCGCCCGTTTCGCGGCCTTGGTGCCGATCTGCGGCGGCATTACCCGGCCGCGGGACCGCCCCAGTCTGGAGGTTCGGACCGTTTCCGGAGCTAGCGACCCCTTCGCCGAAACGGCGCGCCGGCTGCGCGACAAACCGATCTGGATCTTCCATGGCGCGAAGGACGACATCGTGCCGCCCGATGAGTCGCGACACATGGCAGCCGCGCTGAAATCGGCCGGCGCGGCCGATGCGCGCTACACCGAGTTTCCCGACGCCAACCACAATTCCTGGGATCCAGCCTATGCCACGCCGGAGCTGTGGACATGGCTGTTCGCGCAAAAGCGGCGCTGAGCTCACGTTCTGTAGAGCGGAGCTTGCTCCGCTGCGTCTGCTCTTGTTCTTCCTAGGAGCGGCTTCAGCCGCGAGCTCTTGACCCTGCCTTGCCGGCCAGAAAAGCTCGCGGCTGAAGCCGCTCTTACGAAAAACAGCGGAGCGAGCTCCGCTCTACGAAGGTCGGACGGCAGCCAGCAAGGTTTCCAGCACCGCCATCCGTACCGCAACGCCGTTCGCGACCTGCCTGAGGATCAGCGACTGCGGGCCGTCGGCGACGTCGTCGTCGATCTCCACGCCGCGGTTCATCGGTCCCGGATGCATCACCACGGCGTCGGCGGACGCGCGGCGCAGGCGTGCGGCGCTCAGGCCGTAGTCGCGGTGGTAATCGTCCAGCGATGCGACCAACCCTTCTTCCATCCGTTCGCGCTGCAGACGCAGCATCAGCACCGCATCGACGCCTTCCAGCGACGCGTCGAAATCCTGGCTCACCGCGCAGCCGGCCAGGGCGCCGTCGTCCGGCAACAACGACGCGGGCGCGCAGACGCGTATCTCGCCGGCACCGAGCGTGCGCAGCGCATGCAGGTCCGAACGCGCCACGCGCGAGTGCTTGATGTCGCCGACGATCAGCACCTTGAGCTTGGAAAACTCGCCCTTGGCCTGGCGCAGGGTCAGCATGTCCAGCAAACCCTGGGTCGGATGCGCGCGGCGTCCGTCGCCGGCGTTGACCAGCGCGGTACCGTCCTCCACCACGGCGGCGAGCGCGTCGACGGCGCCGTCGTGCGGATGCCGCACCACGAAACCGCGCACGCCCATCGCTTCGACGTTCTTCAGCGTATCGCGCGCGGTTTCGCCCTTGGTGGTGGACGAAGTAGCCGCATCGAAATTCAGTACGTCGCCGCCCAGCCGCTGCACCGCACGCTGGAAACTCAGGCGCGTGCGCGTGGAGGGTTCGAAGAACAGCGTGCAAACCGCGCTACCGGCCAGCGGCGAGCGGCTGGCGCCGCCGTCGACGATGGCCTGGGCGCGATCCAGCAAACGCAGCAGCGTCTCGCGCGGCAGGCCGTCGAGCGTCAGCAGGTGGCGCAGGCGTCCGTGTTCATCGATTTGATTCATCGTCACCCAGGCTCATGCGCGTAAAAAAGCCCCTCTCCGTCGGGAGAGGGGTTGGGGTGAGGGTTCGGCGCGAGTGCGGAGCCGCAACTACACACCGCACCCCCATCCGCCCTTCGGACACCCCGTATCGAGTACGGGCCAGGCTCTTCTCCCGAGGGGAGAAGGAAACATCTCACAGCGGCGAATCCATGACTTCGACGGCATCGCCCGGAGAAGCCAGCCAGCGCTCCACGATCACCGCCGCCGCCACCGCGTCCAGCGCGGCTGCGTCGCGGCGGCGCTTGCGGCCTTCGGAGCGGTCCGAAGCGAAACGCTGCGCGGCTTCGATCGAACTGGCGCGCTCGTCGATCATCACCACCGGCAAGGCGTAGCGCGCGCGCAGGTGCTGCGCGAACTCGCGCGCGCGCTTGCGGATCGGCTGGTCGCCGCCGTCCAGCGTCATCGGGTCGCCCACCACCAGACCGTCGGGCCCCCATTCCTTGCGCAGTTTGTCGATCGCGGTCCAGTCGGGACCGCTGGCGTGCACGTCGATCACCGCCAGCGCGCGCGCGCCGTGACCGAAGCCGCTGCCGACCGCCACGCCGATGCGGCGCGCGCCGACGTCGAAGCCGAGCACCGTGCCGTCGCGTTTGATTTTGGCGGCCTCAGGCATGTCCGGCATAGTCCGCCATCCGCGCCATGTCCACGCCGATGCGCCCGGCAGCCGCCTGCCAGCGTTCTTGCAGCGGCAGGTCGAACAGCAATTCGGCATCGGCCGGTGCGGTCAGCCAGCTGTTCTCGCCGAGTTCGTGCTCCAGCTGGCCGGCGCCCCAGCCGGCGCAACCCAGCGCGACGATCACCTGCGCCGGTCCCCGCCCCTTGGCCATCGCTTCGAGGATGTCGCGCGAAGTGGTCAGGCGCAGGTTGTCGGTGATGGCCAGCGTCGAATCCCATTCGCCGCCGTCGTGCAGCACGAAGCCGCGCTCGGGATGCACCGGGCCGCCGGCCAGCACGATCTGGCTGCGCAACGCATCGTCGTCGGTCTCGATCTGCATCTGCGCCAGCACGTCGCCGAGCGTGTACTCGGAGGCGCGGTTGAGCAGCACGCCCATGGCGCCATCGTCGTCGTGCTGGCAAATCAGCGCCACCGAGCGCGCGAAGTTGGGGTCGGCCAACGCCGGCAGCGCGATCAGCAACTGATTGGCGAGTTGTATCGTGTCGTCCGACATGGGGCCATTCTAGCAGCGTCGATCCGCGCCCCCGCGACCGGGCGCCTTCAGCTTCCCGCCGCGCCGCGCGCCGGTTGCGGCGCTTCGTCGGGCAGCCGGGTGCCGAGCCAGCCGTCCATGAAATTGAACAGGAACCCGTAATTGCCGTGGTATCGGCTGTGGTGCAGGTGATGGCGGCGGCTAGCCGACAGCCAGTGGTCGTGGCTAGCGGACGGTGCGAAGTCGTAATTGGAATGGCCCAGGTTGTTCAGCAGCAGGCTCATCACCGGCAGCGACAGCAGGGCGGCGAAACTGAAGTCGTGCAGCAGCATCGGAAGCAGGATCACATTGCCGAGCAGGACCGCCTCCAGCGGGTGGAAGCTGTAGGTCGAGAACGGCGTGGTCACCAGCGAGCGATGGTGGTGGGCATGGAACCGCCGTAGCCAGCGGATGTGCAGCAGGCGGTGGTTGGCGTAGAAATGGATGTCGTTCCAGACCAGCAGCACGGCCATTTCGGCCGCGATCCGCAACGGCCCGGGCGCCGGCGCCAGGTGCGCCCAGCCCAGCCGCAGGAAAGTCCAGGGCAGGATCGTGCCGATACCGAAGATCAGGATCGACAGCGCCGACAGCAGCAGTTCGTCGCGGACCTGCCCGTTTCGCAATGGCTTGGCATCGATACGGCGACCGATGCCCAACGCGGGCAGCAGATAGCGCGTCAGCAGCCAGTTGCCGCCGCATAGCACCACATAGATGCCGGCGAAGAACGCCAGGCCGTAGGCCATCGCGCTCCAGGCACCCGAGGAGGCGAAGCCGTTGCCTAGCGTTACGAAGAATTGGCCGATGTCCATTGCCGATACCTGAAACCAACCGCCAGCCTAGCGAAACCTCTCAGCACCGTCATCCCAGCGAAAGCTGGGACCCATTTTTGCTTTTGCGGCGCCAATGACAGGCAAGATCAAGTGGGTCCCAGCTTTCGCTGGGATGACGGCTGAAAAATCGCGTCCCTGCGGTAAGCTGAAAATATGTCCGGATACTGCGATTTCGCCCCAGGCCATCCCATCCATGGCCCCTACCACGACACCGAATACGGCTTTCCGCAGCAGGAAGAATCGGTGCTGTTCGAGCGCCTGATCCTGGAAATCAACCAGGCCGGATTGAGCTGGGAAACGATCCTGAAGAAGCGCGACGGCTTCCGCCACGCCTACGACGGATTCGATGTCGACAAGGTCGCCCGTTACGGCGAGCGCGCCCGCAAGCGCCTGCTGGCCGATGCCGGCATCATCCGTAACCGCCTGAAAGTCGATGCCGCGATCCACAACGCCCAGGTCGTGCAGCAGTTGCGCGCCTCGCACGGCGGCTTCGCGCAATGGCTGGACGCGCATCATCCGCTGTCGAAAGCCGAGTGGGTGAAGCTGTTCAAGAAGACGTTCCGTTTCACCGGCGGCGAGATCACCGGCGAGTTCCTGATGAGCCTGGGCTACCTGCCCGGCGCGCATCGCGCGGATTGCCCGGCTATGAAGCGCATCGCCAGGCTCAAGCCGAAATGGATGTCTGCGTAAGCTTTGTTTTCTCCCCCTTTGAAAAAGGGGGAGGCAGGGGGATTTGCTTTTAGCCTCAACGCTTGAACATCAAGAGCGAATCCCCCTCAATCGCCCTTTTTCAAAGGGAGAAGAACAGCGAGATCAAACGCCATACTGCAACTCTTGCGGCGTCGGCACGCGCACGTCGATCACCTCGACATCCAGGCGGAATGGTTTGCCGGCGAGCGGATGATTGCCGTCGACGGTGATCGTGTCGCCGTCGACACCTGTAACCACCACATCCAGCGGCCCTCTCGCGGTCTGCGCGAGCAGCTTGGCGCCCACCTCGGGCTCTTGGGCGCCGTTGAAGATCGTGCGCGGCAAGGTCTGCACAAGTTCCGGATGATGCTTGCCGAAACCTTCCTCGGGTATCACGCTGACCTCGAAGCGGTCGCCCGCCTTCTTGCCGGCCAGCGCATTCTCCAGCGCCGGCACGATGCCGCCGGCGCCGTACATGTGGACCAGCGGCTCGTGGCCATGCGTGCTGTTGACCTGCTTGCCCTCGCTGTCGAACAGCGTGAAATGGATCGTGGCGATGCGGCGATCGGCGATTTCCATGGACGCTCCGTCTCCTGGCCGTGTTCTTCCGGCCACGGACTATGCCGGGCCGCACGTTAAGATAATGCTTATCCGGCGCACGAAAAAGCCGGGCATGCCCGGCTTTTCCCATCCGCGGCCGCCTCGAAGCTCAGCGCACCTCGGCGACTTCCACCCCGTCCAGCCCCTGCGCCAGCGTATGCGCATCGCCGCCCTGGGCCAGTTTGATCTTCAGCCGCACTTCGTTGGCCGAGTCGGCGTAGCGCAAGGCGTCCTCGTAGCTGATTTCGCCGGCCTGGTAGAGCTCGAACAGGCTCTGGTCGAAGGTCTTCATGCCCAGGTTGGTGGACTCCTTCATCACTTCCTTGATCTTGTGGATCTCGCCTTCGCGGATGTAGTCCTGCACCAGCGGCGTACCGAGCAGGATCTCCATCGCCACGCGCCGGCTCTTGCCGTCCACGGTCGGCAGCAGCTGCTGCGCGACTACGCCCTTGAGGTTCAGCGACAGATCCATCAGCAGCTGGCTGCGCCGGTCCTCGGGGAAGAAGTTGATCATGCGGTCCATCGCCTGGTTGGCGTTGTTGGCGTGCAGCGTGCACAGCACCAGGTGGCCGGTTTCGGCGAAGGCGATCGCGTGGTCCATGCCTTCGCGGGTGCGCACCTCGCCGATCATGATCACGTCCGGCGCCTGGCGCAGCGTGTTCTTGAGCGCGTTCTCCCAGTTGTCGGTGTCGATGCCGACTTCGCGCTGGGTGATGATGCAACCCTCGTGCTTGTGCACGAACTCGATCGGGTCCTCGATGGTGATGATGTGACCGGTCGAATTGGCGTTGCGGTAGCCGATCATCGCCGCCAGCGACGTGGTCTTGCCGGTGCCGGTAGCGCCGACGAAGATGATGATGCCGCGCTTGGTCATCGCCAGCGTCTTGATGATCGGCGGCAGGTTCAGCTCTTCGACGGTCGGAATCTTGGTCTCGATCCGGCGCAGCACCATGCCCACCTGGTTGCGCTGGTAGAAGCAGCTCACGCGGAAACGTCCGACGCCGGACAGGCCGATCGCGAAGTTGCACTCGTGGGTCTTCTCGAACTCCTCGCGCTGCGGCGGCGACATCACGTTCAGCACCAGGTCGCGGCTCTGCTGCGGCGTGAGCGGGTTCTGCGTGATAGGCGCGATCTTGCCGTTGACCTTCATCGACGGCGGCATGCCGGCGGTGATGAACAGGTCCGACGCCTTCTGGTGCGCCATCAGCTTGAGGAACGAAGTGAAATCGATGGTGCTCATAAGGTCTCCCGATCCTTACTTACTGTCATTCCGGGCGGAGCGAGGGACCTGCTTGTAGCGATGCATCGGCAGAAACAGGTCCCTCGCTTCGCTCGGGATGACACGAAAAAACGCTATTCGAACAACCGCTTGTCCTTTGCGTAGTCCTTGGCCTGGTGGCGCGTGACCATGCCGCGCTTGACCAGGTCCTGCAGGTGCTGGTCCAGCGTCATCATTCCGTACTGCTGTCCGGTCTGGATCGACGAGTACATCTGCGCGACCTTGTCCTCGCGGATCAGATTGCGGATGGCGGGGGTGCCCACCATGATCTCCCATGCGGCCGTGCGGCCGCCGCCGGTCTTCTTCAGCAGCGCCTGCGAGATCACCGCGCGCAGCGATTCGGACAGCATTGAGCGCACCATCGGCTTCTCGCCGGCGGGGAACACGTCGATGATGCGGTCGATGGTCTTGGCCGCCGAGCTGGTATGCAGGGTAGCGAACACCAAATGGCCGGTTTCCGCGGCGGTCAGCGCCAGGCGGATGGTCTCGAGATCGCGCATTTCGCCGACCAGGATGTAATCCGGATCTTCGCGCAATGCCGAGCGCAGCGCCTCGTTGAAGCCGTGCGTGTCGCGGTGCACTTCGCGCTGGTTGATCAGGCACTTCTGCGAGGTATGCACGAACTCGATCGGATCCTCCACCGAGAGGATATGGCCGTACTCGTTCTTGTTGACGTGATCGAGCATCGCCGCCAGCGTGGTCGACTTGCCCGAGCCGGTCGGCCCGGTCACCAGGATCAGGCCCTGCGGCTGGTCGATCAGCTCGCGGAAGATCTTCGGGCAACCGAGGTCTTCCAGCGTCAGCACTTCGGACGGAATGGTGCGGAACACCGCACCCGCGCCGCGGTTCTGGTTGAATGCGTTGACGCGGAAGCGCGCCAGGCTGGGTATCTCGAACGAGAAGTCGACTTCGAGGAACTCCTCGTAGTCGCGGCGCTGCTTGTCCGACATGATGTCGTAGACCAGCGCATGCACCTGCTTGTGGTCGAGCGCCGGGATGTTGATCCGGCGCACGTCGCCATCGACGCGGATCATCGGCGGCAAGCCCGCCGAAAGATGCAAGTCGGATGCTTTGTTCTTGACCGAAAAGGCCAGTAGTTCCGCGATATCCATGCGCTGCTTCCCCGAGCGGCGTTGTGAAGCTCCGGCCGCGACTGCGCCGCGACTGGAACGAATGGTGTCCCCGCAGGCAGTATAGCGCTCAAATCCGGAAGTCAACCGGAACTTCAGACGGATACCCCAACGTGCTAGCAGACGCCTTGCATGAAGTCCTGCAAAGGCTTGATAACGCGGCCCGGAGCGCCGGACGGCCAGCGCCGCGCTTGCTCGCGGTGAGCAAGACGCAAGCTGCGACTGCGGTCGCAGAACTGGCCGCGGCGGGCCAGCGCGCGTTCGGCGAGAACTACGTGCAGGAGGCCCTTGCCAAGCAGCAGACCCTGAACGGGCCCGACCTGGAGTGGCACCTGATCGGGCACCTCCAGTCCAACAAGGCCGCCATCGCCGCGGCCGCTTTCGACTGGGTACAGACGCTGGACCGCGACAAGCTGATCCCGCTGCTCGCGCGCGCGCGCGCGCCGGACCGGCCGCCGCTGAACGTGCTGATCCAGGTCAATATCGACGACGAATCCAGCAAGCACGGCTGCCGACCGCAAGACGCGGCGGTGCTAGCCGCGGCCATCGCCGCGCAACCCCGCCTGGCCTTGCGCGGCCTGATGGCGATCCCGGCGCCGGAACCGGACCCGGAAGGCCGGCGCGCCGCCTTCCGCCGCATGAAGGGCCTGTTCGATGAATTGGCCGCGCGATACCCGCAGGCCGACACCCTGTCGATGGGCATGAGCGACGACTACGCCATCGCCATCGAGGAAGGTGCGACGATGGTGCGTGTGGGCACCGCCCTGTTCGGGCGACGACCGATGAAGGCAGAAGACTGATGTCCAGTTCCGATTTCCAGGGCCCCACGACCGTGTTCATCGGCGGCGGCAACATGGCGCGCAGCCTGATCGGCGGGCTGATCGCCAGCGGTACGCCGGCGGCGGCGCTGCGCGTCGCCGAACCGGTGCCGGCGCTGCGCGATGCGCTGGCGCGCGATTTCGGCGTGAGCGTGTTCGACGACGCCATCGACGCCGTCAGCGGCGCGCAGACCTGGGTGTTCGCGGTCAAGCCGCAGGTGATGCGGGCCGTATGCGAAAACCTGGCCGTGCAGGCGCGCGCAGCGCAGCCATTGGCCGTATCGATCGCCGCCGGCATCACCGCCGAGCAGCTGGAGCGCTGGCTGGGCGGCGATATCGCCGTGGTGCGCTGTATGCCGAACACGCCTGCGCTGCTGGGTGCGGGCGTCACCGGCCTGTACGCCAATGCGCGCGTGGCCGCGGACGGGCGCGCCCAGGTCGAGTCGCTGCTGGCCAGCGCGGGCAAGACCGTATGGATCGACGACGAGGCCAAGATGGATGCGGTGACCGCCGTTTCCGGCAGCGGTCCGGCTTACATCTTCCTGCTTGCCGAGGCGATGGAAGCGGCGGCGCGCCAGCAGGGATTGCCGGACGATGCGGCGCGCAAGCTGGTGCTGCAGACGGTACTCGGCGCCGCGCGCATGCTGACCGAGTCGGATGAGCCGCCGGATGAGTTGCGCCGGCGCGTGACGTCGCCCGGCGGCACCACGCAGGCGGCGATCGAGACTTTCGAAGCCGGCGGTTTCCGCGACCTGGTCGTGAAGGCCATCGACAAGGCCACCGAACGCGGTCGGCAACTGTCCGCGGCCAATGATTGACGAGGTATCCCGATGAAGCCGCTATTCCGTTCCTGCTGTCTCGCTTTCGCAGCCGTTTTGCTTTCGGCATGCAGCGGCGAGACGCCTACCGCAGCTCCGTCGGCGACCGCTGCCGGCAGCGGCGAAGCGACCGCAACCGTCGGCGACGTCAGCATCCACGCCAGCGCCTTGCAAACCGCCACGCTGAACGATGCCGTCGCGCAGCAGTACGGCATCGTCCGGGACGACAAGACCGTGATGCTGCTGGTCGCCGTGCGCAAAGGCAGCGGCGCCGGCGAAACCAGCCTGCCGGCACGGATCACGGCCAGCGCGGCCGGCCTGTCCGGGGGCAAGCAGGACATCGCGATGCGCGAGCTGCGCAGCGGGGATTTGCTGGATTACATCGGCACGGTGGAAACCACGCTGCCGGAGACTTTGCGTTTCGACGTGACTGTCTTGCGCGAGGACGGTGCGAGTTCGACGTTGCGCTTCAATCGCGAGTTCTATCCGCGCTGATCGTAAGTTGCAAGAGGCCTTGTAGAGTGGAGCTTGCTCCACTGCCTTTTCTCTTGTGCTCTTGCTCTCGCATTTCGTAAGAAGCGAAGAGCAGCGGAGCAAGCTCCGCTCTACAGGGATTCTCAGCGCTGGTTGATGGCGTACTTGCCCGGCCCCAGCAGCAGCAATGCCAGCGCCGACGCTATGAACATGCCCTGCAATTCCAGCGCCCAGCCACCTTGCTCGTTGAGCTGCATCACTTGGCCCATGTGCGCCAGCGCGAACGCGAACACCATGTTGACCACCACCAACGCCGCGCCGATCCGTGCGTAAAAACCCAGGATCAGCAACAACGGCGCCAGCACTTCGCCCACCAATACGCCGTACGCGAGGTAATTCGGCAAGCCGTGCGCCTGCAGCATGCCGGCGATCGGATCCAGGCCGAACCTGAGCTTGGCGATGCCATGCAGCAGGATCAGCGCGCCCAGCGCCACCCGCAGGATCAGTTTGCCGAGGTCTTGCTGTGCGGCCTGGTTCATGGCGGTCCCCTGTCGGTCGATGCCGGATGATAGATCGAACGATGCCGATCTTCGCAACTGTCGGTCACGCTTTGCGATCCGACCACTCGCGGATCACCCGCGCCATCTCGCGGACGCCGTCGGTCAGCGCGGCCGGCCCGGGTTGCAGGATGATCGGCGACTTCACCTCGTGCAGCTCGCCGTCGCGCACCGCCGGAATGGCATCCCAGCCCTTGCGCGCCTCGACTTTCTCGGGACGGAAGCGCTTGCCGCACCAGGAACCGAAGATGATGTCCGGTGCGCGGCGGATCACTTCGTCCTGATCGGCGAGGATGCGGTTCTTGGCCAGCGATTCGGTAGAGCGTTCCGGAAATACATCGTCGCCGCCGGCGATGCGGACGAGTTCAGCGACCCATTGGATGCCGGTGATCAGCGGGTCGTCCCATTCCTCGAAATAGACTTTCGGACGCCGGGCCAGGCCGGCCGCGTCATGCGCCACGGCATCGAGCCCGCGCCGCAGCTCGTCGGCGTAGGCATTCGCTTTTTCTGCCGCGCCGACCAGCGCACCGAGCCTGCGCACATAGTCGACGATGCCATCGACGCTGCGGTGGTTGCTGATCCACACCTCGACGCCATGCTTGATCAGCTCGGCGGCGATCTCGGACTGGATGTCGGAGAAACCGACCACGAAATCCGGCCGCAGTTTCAGGATCTCGCCGATTCTGGCGCTGGTGAAGGCGCTGACCTTCGGCTTTTCCTTGCGCGCGATCGCCGGCCGCACGGTGAAGCCGCTGATGCCGACGATGCGGCGCTGTTCGCCCAGCGCGTACAGCGTTTCGGTCGGCTCCTCGGTCAGGCAGACGATGCGTTGCGGGCCTTTGAGCCGGGAATCGGGAGTGGCGAATCGGGAATCGACGACAGCAAAGTCTTGCGCCGTTGCTTTGCCGATTCCCGATTCCCCATTCCCGATTCCCGTGCTCACGGATACAGCATCCGCTTGTTCCATTTGCCGGTGCAGTCGCCTTCGTACAGCTCGCGCTCGTGCAGACGGAAGTCGGCGCCGTACCAGAATTCGATCCTCTCCGGCTTCACGCGAAGCCCGCCCCAGCGCGGCGGGCGCGTCACCTCGCGGCCTTCGAACTGGCGCTCGGCCTGGGCGACCCTTTCCTCGAAAGCCTCGCGCGACGCCAGCGTCTCCGACTGCTTCGACGCCCAGGCCCCGAGCTGGCTGCCACGCGGACGCGTGGCGAAGTAGGCATCGGCCTCGGCATCGTTGACGATTTCCACTGCGCCCTCGATGCGCACCTGCACGCCGTGCCGCACGCGCGGCCAGTGGAACATCAGCGCCGCATGCGGATTGGCCTGCAGCTCGCGACCCTTGCGCCCGTCCAGGTGCGTGTAGAACACGAAGCCGCGCGCGTCGTGCGCCTTCAGCAGCACGGTGCGCGCGGACGGACGCGCGTTGAGCGTGGCGGTGGCGATCACCATCGCGGTGCGGTCGGGTTCGCCAGCCGCAGCGGCCTCGTCGAACAGGCGGTCGAAGGTGGCCAGGGCCTCGGCGTAGAGATCGGTCATTGCGCTATTGTCGCGCGATGTCCGGGCCCCTGCACCCCACCCCGCCCGCCGGCTATGCGGCGGCATTCGTCGCGTCGGTGCTGGACGACGCGATGGCGCACGGCAGCCGCGTCTACGGCATCAGCGGTCTGCAGGGCAGCGGAAAGTCGACGCTGGCCGCACAGGTCGCGGCGCTGGCGCAGTCGCGTGGCCTGGACGCGGCGGTGCTGTCGATCGACGACTTCTACCTGACCCGGAACGCGCGCCGGCAACTGGCGCGCGAGGTGCAACCGCTGCTGGCCACGCGCGGCCCGCCCGGAACGCACGACGTGGCGCTCGCCTGCACGGTGATCGATGCATTGCGGCAAGGCGCCGCGTGCAGGCTGCCCCGGTTCGACAAGGTGGCGGACGACCGTTTGCCGCCCTCGCAATGGCCGCCCGCTCACGCCGCGGACCTGGTGATCCTGGAAGGCTGGTTCCTGAAGACGCCACCGCAGCAGGAAGCCGAACTGCTCGCGGCGATCAACGCACTCGAACGCGCGGAGGACCCGGACGGCGCATGGCGGCGCTACTGCAACGCCGCGCTTGGGCGCGACTACCCGGCGCTATGGCAGCGCATCGACCGTTTGCTCTGCCTGCAGGGTCCCGGTTTCGACGTCGTACCCGACTGGCGCTGGCAGCAGGAGCGCGCGCTGCAGGCGGCGAACCCGACCCGCAGCGCGATGACCCGCGCGCAGCTGGAGCGGTTCGTGCAGCATTTCGAGCGTGTCAGCCGGCAAGCGTGGCGGACGCTGCCGGGGGTCGCGGACTGGACGGTGTTGCTGGATGCGGATCGGCGGCCGACGAACTTTTAAAAATGGGCGAAATAGCCCGAAGGACTTCCCCCTTTGAAAAAAGGGGAATCGAGGGGGCGAAGGCAGCCGCTTGCAAGCCGAAGGCTTGTGGCTGCATGAGCGGCCTCGCGGGAGCGAGGGCTGGGAATCGCGCAGCGATTTGCTTTGATCTTGTTTTTCTGCGCGCAGAATCAAAAGCAAATCCCCCCTACCCCCCTTTTTCAAAGGGGGGGAACAGCTTTACCTTTCGTTCTGTTCATGGGGACAGCCAGGCCTTTTTTGCGCCTTACTGCACCAGGAAGGTGATCTTCAGGTTGACCCGCCATTCGGTCACGTTGCCGCCCCCGTCGGTGACGACCTTGATCTCGTTCACCCAGGCGCCCTGGATGCCCTTGACCGTTTCCGAGCATTTCTTCAGGCCGGCCTTGACTGCGTCTTCCATGCTGGTTTTCGATGCGGCATTGAGCTCGATGACTTTGGCGACGGACATGCGCTTTCTCCTGGGCGGCACGGCGGGAATCCGCCGGAACGATCAGATTAGGCCTGCGGTTGTTAAGATCGCGACGATGGAAACCGCCTCCAACCTGGTGCTGATCGGCCCGATGGGTGCCGGCAAGACCTCGATCGGCAAACGCCTGGCCGAGCGCTTCGGGCTGGCTTTCGTCGACGCGGACCGCGAGGTGGAAGCGCACACCGGCGTCACCGTCGCTACGATCTTCGACTGCGAAGGCGAGGCCGGCTTCCGCGAGCGCGAGCGCGCGGCGCTGGCCCGGGTGCTCGCCGGCCAGGACACGCTGATCGCGACCGGCGGCGGCGCCGTGCTGGACGCCGACAGCCGCGCACTCATGCGCGAGCGCGGATTCGTGGTGCACCTGCATGTCGGCGTGCAGGGCCAGCTGCAACGCCTGGCACGCTGCACCAACCGTCCCCTGCTTCAGCGCGAGGATCGCGAAGCGGTGCTGCACGAACTGGCCGCCGCGCGCGAACCCCTGTATGCGGCGACGGCGGACCTGCGCTTCGATACGCGCGACCTGTCGCCCAACGAGGCCACCTCGCAGCTGGCGCAACTGCTTACCGAGCGCTGGAAACGAGGTGCGGCTGCGGCATGACGACGACGATGTCCACTCCCTCCATTACCACCGTCGAAGTCGGCGACGCGCAGCCGTATACGATTTCGATCGGCCCGGGACTGCTCGACGACGGCGCCCTGCTCGCGGCAGCGCTGCGCGGCCGCCATGTCCTGCTGGTCAGCGACGGCAACGTCGCGCCGCTGTACGCCGATCGCGTGACGCGCGCCTTGCGCAGCGCCAGGCTCGGCTTGCGCGTGGATGGCTATGTGTTGCCCGCCGGCGAATCATCCAAGACGCTCGCGCATTTTTCCGAAGCCATCGATGCACTGGCCGCGATCGGCGCCACCCGCGATGCGTGCATCGTCGCGCTCGGCGGCGGCGTGGTCGGCGACCTGGCCGGCTTCGTCGCCGCGTGCTGGATGCGCGGCATCGACTGCGTGCAGGTGCCGACCACGTTGCTGGCGATGGTGGACTCGTCGGTAGGCGGCAAGACCGCGGTCGACCTGCCGCAGGGCAAGAACCTGGTCGGCGCGTTCCATCCGCCGCGCGCGGTGATCGCCGATACCGAGGTGCTGTTGACGCTGCCGGCACGGGAACTGCGTGCCGGCCTGGCCGAAGTCGTCAAATACGGCGCGATCCGCGATCCCGGCTTCCTCGACTGGATCGAAACCCATGCCGAAGCGCTGCTGGCCAGCGACGATGCCGCGCTGACCGAAGCGGTCGCCCGCAGTTGCCGGCACAAGGCTGAAATCGTCGCCCGCGATCCTTACGAGCACGGCGAACGCGCCTTGCTGAACTTCGGCCACACCTTCGGCCACGCCATCGAGGCCGAACAGGGCTTCGGCGGTCTCAACCACGGCGAAGCGGTAGCGGTCGGCATGGTGCTGGCCGCGAAACTGTCGGCGAAACTGGGCCTGGCGACCGCAGCCGACGCCGCACGGCTGGCCGCCCTGCTCGCCCGCCTGGACCTGCCGGTCTCGATCCCGTCCGGACTGCAGGCCGATGCTTTGCTTGCACGGATGCGGCTGGACAAGAAAGCTGATGCCGATGGCCTGCGTTTCGTGCTTTGGGATGGCATCGGCGCGGCCCGGGTGGTCGCCGGCGTGCCTGACGATGCGGTGCTGGCCGCGCTGGAAGCCTAGTCGGCTTGTCGCCAAAGCCGAACTAATTTCCAGCCGTCATCCCGGCGGCCGAGATTCGAACGGCCGTCAGCGCCAATCGCCTACAATTGCCGCCCCATGCGCCTGCTCCTGCAACAACGCCCCGATGGCCGCGAAGCCCCGCGCTTCGTGCAACTGATGCTGGAAGCCGACCTGCTCGGCGGCTGGGCGCTGGTGCGCGAGTCCGGCCAGATCGGCGGCCGCAGCCAGCTCAAGCGCGAGCAGTACCTGGACCAGGCCAGCGCCATGGCGGCCCTGGAGCATGCCCGCGACCAGCAGATCAAGCGTGGTTTTCAGCTGATGTTCGTGCAAGGCGCGGATGCGCCCAAATAACCCCCACTTGTCATCCCGACCCCGGACTTGATCCGGGGGGATCTGCTGCCGCGTGAGTTTGAACAGCAGATCCCTCCCCCGGATCAAGTCCGGGATCGGGATGACATAGAAAAAAGACCCCCTCGATGACCGACCAGCCCTTGAAGAACGATCGCCTGCTGCGCGCGCTGCGCCGCGAACCCGTCGACTGCACGCCCGTCTGGCTGATGCGCCAGGCCGGACGTTACCTGCCCGAATACCGCGCCACCCGCCAACGCGCCGGCAGCTTCCTGGCGATGGCCAAGAATCCGGACCTGGCCTGCGAGGTGACGTTGCAGCCGCTGCTGCGTTTCGACCTGGATGCCGCGATCCTGTTTTCCGACATCCTGACCATTCCCGATGCGATGGGCCTGGAACTGTATTTCGTCGACGGCGAAGGCCCCAAGTTCCGCCATCCGGTGCGCAGCGCCGCCGACATCGCGAAACTGGCGGTGCCGGACATGGAAACCGAACTTCGCTACGTGATGGACGCGGTACGCGTGATCCGCCGCGAACTCGGCGGCCGCGTGCCGCTGATCGGCTTCTCCGGCAGTCCGTGGACGCTGGCCTGCTACATGGTCGAAGGCGGCGGCAGCGACAACTTCTCCAGGATCAAGGCGCTGGCACTGAACGACCCGAAGGCGCTGCATCGGCTGCTGTCGGTCAATACCGATGCCGTGATCGCCTACCTGGCCGCGCAACGCGCCGCCGGAGCGCAGGTGCTGCAGGTGTTCGACACCTGGGGCGGCGTGCTGTCGCCGGCGATGTATCGCGAGTTTTCGCTGCCTTATCTGACCCGCATCGCGCGCGAGCTGGAACGCGGCGATACGCCGCTGATCCTGTTCGGCAAGGGCAATGCGCCGTATCTGGAGGAACTGGCGGCGAGCGGCACCGAGGCGCTCGGCGTCGACTGGACCGTGGAACTGTCCGAAGCCGCGCGCCGCACGCAGGGCAGGATCGCGCTGCAGGGTAATCTGGATCCGGCGATGCTGTACGGCTCGCCCGACGCGATCCGCACGCAGGTCCGGCGCACGCTGGACAGCTATGCCGAAGGCAATGGCGGCTCGCGCGAAGGCCACGTCTTCAACCTCGGCCACGGTTTGTCGCCGGATATGGACCCCGAACACGTTCGTGCGCTGGTCGACGCCGTCCACGAGCACAGCAAACGCTGATCTGCCATTTTTCTGTAGAGCGGAGCTTGCTCCGCTGCTCTTGCGTGTAGGCGGGAATTTATTCGCACACTTTTTTGCCTCGACACGCAAGAGCGTGCGAATGAATTCGCACCTACGAAAATCAAAAGGAGCGGAGCACGCTCCGCTCTACAAAGTGACGGCCTATCGGCCCCTGTAAGCGGCCAGCAATAGGCTCAACGGGATCGAGGCGCGCATGGACGGCTCACATGGGGGATGCCCCAGCGGATCGGCCAGCCGGCGGAAGGTTGCAAGACAACTCGGCGGGCGACTACGCTCGGCGCTGTCACATCAGCCGGGACCCGCCACGATGAAACGATTCGCCCTGTTGGCGTTATTGCTCCTGTGCGGCATCGCGCAGGCGGACGACGCCGCGAAGCCTGCAGCAGATCCCTATTTCGACAACACCGGCCGCGACGACGTGCTCGGCGGCGGCGCGCGGATGATCCCGATCCACACCCCGGCCGGCGACTTCAAGGTCTGGACCAAGCGCGTCGGCAACAACCCGAAGATCAAGGTACTGCTGCTGCACGGCGGACCCGGCGCCACGCACGAGTATTTCGAGGCCTTCGACAGCTATTTTCCGGGCGCCTCGATCGAGTACTACTACTACGACCAGCTCGGGTCCGCCTACAGCGACCAGCCGGACGACCCGCGCCTGCTCGACACCGCACGCTTCGTCGAGGAAGTCGAGCAGGTGCGCCAGGCGCTGCACCTGGACAAGGACGACTTCTACCTGCTCGGTCATTCGTGGGGCGGCATCCTGGCGATCGAGTACGCGCTGAAGTACCAGCAGCACCTGAAGGGCCTGGTCATCTCCAACATGATGTCCAGCATTCCCGACTACAACCGCTACGCCGAAAAGGTGCTGGAACCGCAGATGGATCCGGCGGCGCTGGCCGAAATCAAGCGCATGGAGGCGGCGAAGCAGTTCGACGATCCGCGCTACATGCAGCTGCTCACGCCGCATTACGAACAGCACATCCTGCGCATGCCTTCGGCGCAGTGGCCGGATCCGGTCAACCGCGCCTTCGCCAAGATCAACAAGAAGGTCTACGTACCGATGCAGGGCCCCAGCGAGCTCGGCGCCAGCGGCATCCTGGCCGATTGGGACCGCACGCGCGACCTGCCCAGGATCAAGGTGCCCACGCTTGTCATCGGCGCGCGCTACGACACCATGGATCCGGCGTTCATGGAAATGATGAGCAAGCGCCTGCCGCAAGGGCGCTATCTCTACTGCCCGCAAGGCAGCCACATGGCGATGTACGACGACCAGGCCGTGTATATGGCGGGGCTGATCCGGTTCCTGGGCGATACCGACGCCGGACGCTGAGGTCGTCGCTGCGCGTCAGCTGACGGTGCTGGCCGAAGCTTTCGGCACAGGCGCCGGCCTTGGCGATTCCTGCCCGGCGGGGCGGTATTCCAGGCGTATCTCGCGCTTGTCCTCCGGCACCTGCAGGTTGAGGTCTTCCTGCGGGCCGCAGCCGTCGAACCATCGGCCGGCCGTGACCATGCCCAGCAGCTGCATCGTCTTGGCTTCGGTGGATTGCGTGTCCAGCGCTTCGACGCGATCCGCGTACACGACGGCCTGTACGCCCGCTCCTTTCGTGTCCACGTGCAGGGTCGCATCCTTGCCGGCCGTCAGCGGCGCGGCCTTCTGCACGATCGGAAGCGGCATCCAGCAGGCGCCGCTGCTGACGATCTGCGTCGCCCGGACGATGTCGCCGACGAAGCGCTCGAGTTCCCGCTTGACGCCCGCACGGTCGGCGCTGCCTTCGTCCACGCTGTAGCGGCCCTTGATCAGGTACATGCGATGCGCGGTGATGGCCATCGCCGAGCTGTACATCGCGCCTTCGTTGGGCATGCGCAAGGACACCGAACGTGCATCCAGTGTCGTGTCCTTGCCGTCCGGCAGGTCGATGACGAATGCGGTGAGCGGATCGATCTCCAGGCCCTTCGTTTCGCCGCGATATTCCGCCGCCTGCCGCAGCTCGGTGGCGGCCCGCTCGGCGACTTCTGCGAACTCGCCGGGCGGCAGCATGCCGACCGGATAGAAGTACAGGTCGATCCATCGTTCCTTGCGGCGGTCGTCCTTGTAACGGACCGACACGCCGAGTTCCTGCTGCTCGTAAAGGTGCTCGCCCACCGCCGACCAGTCGCCGACGCGCAAGGGATAGACGATGCGGGTTTCGGTGAGGAATCCGCCCAGGAATGCCGGATCGGCCGACGGCGGCGCCTGCATGGCCGCCGCCCACGGCGGCAGCGAAAACAGCAGCAGCAACGCGGCCGCTCGTGCCCCACGGCGCACGCACGATTCGATTTTCACGATGACACCCCCCCCCTGTAACCGGAAACGATGACGAAACATCGCAGCCCGCTCAGCCGCTGCCTGCCTGATCCTTGCGTTCGACCCCCATCACGCTGGCGATCGCTTCATCCAGCATCTCGCCGGTCACCGGTTTGCGCACGAACCCGTCGAAGCCCGCGGCTTGCGCCTGCGGCTCGGCATCGGCGTCGGCGCGCGCGGTGACCGCCAGCAGCGGCCCGCTGAAGCGCTGCACGCGCAGCTGCCGCGCCAGCGCCAGGCCATCCATGCCGGGCAGGTCCAGGTCGAGCATCGCCAGGTCGTAGTCCGCCATCACCGCCTCGGTCAGCGCCGCGAGTCCGTGCGCCGCATGGGTGACCTGATGGCCGCGCATGCGCAGCAGTCCGCAGAGCACTTCGGCGACGGTGGCGTCGTCTTCCACCAGCAATATCCGCAACGCCGAGGGCGCGACCGCCGGAGGCGCGACGACGGGTGCCTGCGTCAGTGCCGCGGCATCGCCTTCGGGCAGCGGCAGGTCGACGATGAAACGGCTGCCGGCGCCGGGCGTGCTGTCGACGTCGATGCGGCCGTCCATCGCCGCGGCGAGTTCCTGGCAGATCGCCAGGCCCAGGCCGCTGCCGCCGTAGCGCGAGGTAGTGCGCGCGCCATCGGCCTGCTCGAAACGACGGAACAGGCGCGCGCGCTGCTGCTCGTTCAAACCGGGCCCGGTATCGGTCACCTCGATGCGCACGCCCTGCGGCGACAGCCGCGACACGCGCAGGCTGACCGAACCGTACTCGGTGAACTTGATCGCATTACCCAACAGGTTCAGCAGGATCTGCCGCAGCCGCATCGGATCGCCGCGCAGTACGGCCGGAATGTCGGCATCGATCGCATCGGTGAATTGCAGGCCGCGCGACTGCGCCATCGGCGCCATCAACGCCACCACGTCGTCGATCAGTTCGCGCAGATCGAAATGCGCCTGCTCGAGATCCAGCCGGCCCGCCTCGATACGCGCGAGGTCCAGTGCGTTGTTGACCAGCCGCAGCAGGTGCTCGCCGGCGCGACGGATCGATTGCGCGTAGCCGCGCTGGCGCTCATCCAGCGTCGTGCCCAGCAACAGCTCGCTCATGCCCAGCACGCCGGTCATCGGCGTGCGCACTTCGTGGCCCAGCGTGGCCAGGAAACGGGTCTTGGCTTCGGAAGCCTGCTCGGCCAGCTCATGCTTGTGCCGCGCCAGCTGCCACTGCTGTTTGCCGCGCAAGCGGCGCCGGTAGGCCTGGGCGAGCGCCAGCAGTATCGCTGCGCCCAATACGATGAAGCCGGCGATGGCCCAGGCCGAACGCCACCAGGGCGGCGACACCGAAATTTCGAAATCGCGCGCCACCGACCAGGTGTCGTCCGCGCCCGCCGCCTGCACGACCAGCACGTAACGGCCGGGTTCCAGCCGCGAGAACACGCGCTCGCCGTTGGCCGGCTGCACCACCCAGTCGGGGTCGTAGCCTTCCAGCTTGAAGCGGTACTTGTGCGAGCGCGGATCGGCGAACGACAGCAGCCGCGCCGTGATGCGCAGATCGCGGTCCAGCGGCTGCAGTTCGATCGGCTGCGACAGGTCGAAGAGCATCTCGTCCTCGTCGCGGAGCACGCTGAGGCTTTCGATGGCCAGCGGCGGCGGGCTGGGTTCGGAGATGCGCATTTCCGGATCGAACAGCGCCAGGCCGCCTGCCGAAACTGCGAGCGCCTCGCCCTTCGCGCCCATGCGCGGCGCCGCATACGAGAAATCCGGATCGGGCAAGCCATCGTGCGCGCCGAACATGCGCAGACGGCGCTGCTGCGGCGAATACAGCAACAAGCCGCGGATCGTGTTGAGCCAGACCTGTCCGCCGGGGCTGATCAGCATGCCATCGATATCCACGGCGGGCAGGCCGTCGCTGTTGTCGATCCGTTCGCGCAGTTTCAGGCGCGTGCCGTCCCAGTCGTACGCTTCCAGCGCGCCCAGGCGCGCCACCCACAAGCGCTGCGGTCCGGCGAAGGCCATGGTGTATACCGGCGTGCCCTTTTCCACCGGTACCGTGACGAAACGCTGCCCGTCCCATCGCTGCAGGTTCTGCCCGGAAGGCAGCCAGGGCCTGCCATCGGGTCCGGGAATCAACGTCGCCGAGCCCCGCCATCCGGTACTGCCGGTATCTGCAGGGTCGACTTCCCGCAGCAGCTTGCCGTCGCCGCTGTATTCGCGCGTCACGCCGCCGAACAGCGAAAGCCAGAGATGGCCGTCCTGCGTTTCCATCACCTGCGAGATCGTGCTGCCCAGGTCGGCCACGTTGCCGAACGGCCAACGCCGCGCGTGCCCGCTGGCCGGGTCGAACAAGCTCAGCCCGGTCGCATGACCGATCCACAACGTTCCATCCGGGCGCAGGCTCAGCGAATGGATCCACTGCAGCCCCAGCTGCTTCGCGCTGACGATCCGGCGCAACGAGCGGCTGTCGCGACCGAGGTGGTAGAGATCGGTCGCCGTTGCGACCCAGAACCCTTCTTCGTGGTCGGCCACTGCATCGCGCAGATCGAGGTTGTCGAGCAGCAGCCCGTCGACGGACGTCACCGTGGCGAAGCGATCCCAATCGGGCGGCAGGTAAACCAGTCCTTGCGAATAGGTCGCGAACCAGGTGCCGCCTTCCAGGTCCTGGACGATGCCCAGCACGCCGCTTTCCGGTCCCCACAGGCCGATGCCTGCATCGCGTTCCAGCAAGCGGAACGCGCCTGCCTTCTCCCGATACAGGCCGCCCATGGTCCCGATCCAGCGCCCACCGTGACGATCGCGCACCACGACGCCGTGCGTGGCGTTGGCGGGCAGATGCCACGGCGCGGGCACCAGCCGGTCGTCCTGGGAAAGACTGTGCAGCCCTTTGGCGCTGCCGACCCACACCGTGCCGTCGGGTTCGATGCTCAGCCCACCGACTTTGATACCGCCCAGCATCGCCGACGCGACACGCCTGAACCGGCCCGCCTCGAACCGCACCAGGCCATCGTCCGTGCCGATCAGCAAACGTCCCTGCCGATCCACCAGCAAGGCCATGACCGGCGCGGCCGGCAGGCTGTCGGGTTGATGGCTATCGGCGACATAGCGCCGGATGCCGCCTTTCGCATCCATGCGGCAAAGATCGCCATCGTAGGTGCCTATCCACAGCGCGCCGTCGGGGGTGGACGCGAGCGAGGTGATCTCCCGCTCGCAACTGGCCGCCGCGCGCGGAAAACGGATGGTGGTGAATCCGCGACGATCCTTGCCGAGCACGCTCAATGCGGTCGTGCTGGCTACCCAGATGCGATTCTGCGCATCGACATGCACCACCTGCAGCAGGTTATCGGGCAACGAGTCGGAATCGCCGATCGTCTGCCGCCACATCTTGAAGTCGACGCCGTCGTAACGCGCCAGGCCGTCCAGGGTCGCGATCCACAGATAGCCCTGCTGATCCACGGTCAGGTGGATGGCGCTCTTGGGCAAGCCCTGCTCAAAGCCGAAACGCCGGAACTGGGGCGTCTCGGGCAGGTCGGCGTGCACCGCTGCCGCCCACATCAGCGTCAGCAGCACCATCACTGTGCGCAACATCTTCCCTCCCCGGCCGAGCCGGCACAGGCAATGCTCGCAACGCAGCGTTGCGGCCGCAAGCCCGCAATCGGGCCGATCGCGCCTGCCGCGTTCATCGCGACCGGCCTAGAATCCCGACGTGAGCCTCCGGAAAACCACCATGTCCCTGCTGACCCTGCGCCGGTGCTGGCTGTCCACCCTGCTGTGGCTGGCCGGCGCGCAGGCCGCGATGGCGGCCGAGGCCACCCACTACCGGCTCGATCCGGTGCACACGCGGGTGATGTTCGCGGTCTCGCACGCCGGTTTCTCCCAGGCGATCGGCACCGTATCGGGCAGCACCGGCACCCTGCAGTTCGATCCCAAGGACTGGGCGGCGACGAAACTCGAGGTCAGCGTGCCGCTGGACCGGATCGACCTGGGCGACGCCAAGTGGAACCAGGCGGCGATGGCCAGCAAGCTGCTCGACGTGAAGGATTACCCGGTGGCGACCTTCGTCTCGACCCGGATCGAACCGGTCGACGCCGAACACGCTTCGGTCTTCGGCACGCTCAAGCTGCATGGCGTGGCCAGGGAGATCAAGCTGGACGTCAAGTTCAATCAGCTGAAGCGGCATCCGATGCCGCCGTTTCGCCGCACTGCGGGTTTTTCGGCGACCACCACGCTCAACCGCATGGATTTCGGCATCGATGCGTGGAAAGCGGTGATCGGCGACACGGTCGAATTGCGGATCGAAGCCGAAGCGGTACCTGATCGCGGCACGGCGGACGAGCAGCCCGAAGCGCAAACCCAGGCATCGCAAGTACCGGACGACACCGCGCCGGAAGCGCCCGAAACCGAACCGGATGACACCGAGCCGGCGACGCCTGCCACCGAACCGGAACCGGAACCGACGCCATGACCTTGAAGAACACCGCCGACCGTTGGGGCAGCGTCAGCCAGACCTTTCACTGGCTGATCGTGCTGCTGATCGTGGTCATCGCCACTGTCGGCCTGACCATGGACGAGCTGCCGAAAACGCCGAAGTATTTCTGGGTGTACACGCTGCACAAGTCGCTGGGCCTCACCGTGCTGACCCTGGCCGTGCTGCGCCTGGCCTGGCGCCTGTACGCCGGCGCGCCGCAACCGGTGCCCGGTACGCCCGGCTGGCAGGCGCGCATCGCCGGTTTCACCCACTGGCTGCTGTACGGCCTGATCTTCGCCATGCCGCTGTCGGGCTGGCTGTACGACTCGTCCAGCGGCCTGCGCCCGTTCCACTGGTTCGGGCTGTTCAACGTGCCCAAGCTCAGTCCGCCGAACAAATCGCTCAGCGAGTTGTCTCACGACGTCCACGAGACGCTTTTCCTGGTGCTGCTGGCCCTGGTGGTGCTGCATGCAGCCGCGGCCTTCTACCATCACGTTTTCCAGAGAGACGCCACGCTGACGCGGATGCTGCCGCGGCGCCGGCAAAAACGGATTCCACAGGAGCAAAACGATGTCGCATAAATTGTCCTCGCCCGCCGCCGTCGCCACCGCGCTGGTCGCGATGATGGCCGCCCCGGCGATCGCCGCCGACTACGTGCAGGCGCCGGGCTCGACGCTGGTGTTCGCCAGCCAGTACGACGGCGAAACCTTCACCGGCAGCTTTGCGGGCTTCACCACCCGGCTGAGTTTCGACCCCGCACAGCTGGCCAGCGCCAAGCTGGATGTGACGATTCCGCTGGCGGGCGCCAAGAGCGGCAATGCCGACCGCGATTCGACCTTGCAGAGCGCCGACTTCTTCGACGTCGCCAAGCACGCGCAGGCGCGCTACACCGCCAGCAAGTTCCGCTCGCTGGGCGGCAACCGGTACGCCGCCGACGGCACGCTGTCGCTGCGCGGCGTCAGCAAGCCGGTCACGCTCAACTTCACCTGGACGCCCGGCGCCAAGCCGGTGCTGGCCGGCAAGGCCACGGTCAAGCGCCTGGACTTCGGCGTCGGCAGCGGCGACTGGGCCGATACCAAGGCGATCCCCGACGAAGTGGCGATCAGCACCAAGGTCGTGCTGCAGCCGGCGAAATAGCCCCGCTTTTTCGTAGAGCGGAGCTTGCTCCGCTGCTCTCGCAAGTCGCGCGCCTTACAACAGCCGAAGGCCGGTGGCTTATTACGCACGCTGGCGCCTTGACGGAGAAGCGTGCGAATGAATTCGCACCTACGAAGATCGAAAGCAGCGGAGCAAGCTCCGCTCTACAGGTCCGTCGCATCGAAAACCGTGTGGACGTTATGGCCCGCCTCTCACAAGCCGGGCAGGCGCACGACATCCTTCCACAACGGATAGGACCAGGCCGCCACGACCGCAGCGACCGCCAGCGTGCAAGCCGCCGCCTGCAGCCAGAGGCGGATCGCCGTGGCGAAACTGCCGGTCCACTCGCGCAGGTACAGCCAGATCAGCACCACCGGATAAGCCTGCAGCGCGATGACCAGGCTCAGCACCAACGTCTTGTAAGCGCCGAAAGCGCCGCCCTGGCCGCCTGGCGCCGCGGCCATCATCGGCAGCAACGTGGCCATCAGCGCGCCGCGCAGGAAGGTCGGCGCCGCGACGCTGTAGCAAGACAGGCCGAAGCAGCGTTTGAAATCGCCGCCGTAACGCTTGTGCATCGACAGGTGCAGGAACATCGCGAACAACGCGACCGCGGCGATCAACGGCGCCAGGGTCAGCATCACGCTGCTCCAGTTGCCGCCGACCGCACCGCCGCTCAGGTCCCCGAAAAGCTGCGCAGTGGCCTTGCGGTCGTAGATCGCGTCCTTGCCGGCGCGCTCCAGCGACAGCAGCGCGGTGGATAGCAGCGTGTCGAAAAACATCGCGATCACGAAATAGGTGGTCGGCCGGCAATAGCGCGCGGACGGCAGCGCGCGCGCGAACGCGATCGGGCGCGATACCGCGTCGATCGTGGTGGCCACGGCGCGGATCGTGTACGCGAACACGCCGAATAGCGCGTTCTCGACCGTATCCTCCAGCTTGCCGCCGGCCGGCGCCGCCGCTTTGACGGCAATCGGCGCTTCCGCCCGGGTCCCGACTTCGGCGGCACGCATCGCCGGCAAGTCACGGCCGACCGCCGCAGCCGGCGGCATGCCCTGCAGCCACGCCGCAGCGGCTGCCGCGTCGAACGGCCAATCCAGTTCGCGCCCGCTCGACGCATCGCGAAGCACCGGCACGCGCGAACCGTAGGCCGCTTCGAGCGCGTCGTCGCCATCGATCCACACGCTGTCGAAATCGGGCACGCGCGCCTGGGCAAGCACCGCGAGAGCCCGGTCGCAGAGCGGACAATCGTCCCGCTGGTAAAGGATGAGAGGCATCTCGCGGTTCCAAGGGCGTACCGGCGCCGGGAAAGCATAGAATAGCGGCATGGCCGTCAGCACCTTCGATTTGTTCAAGATCGGCATCGGGCCGAGCTCCTCGCACACCGTCGGGCCGATGCGCGCGGCGGCGCGTTTCGTCGAAAAGTGGCTGCTGGAATCGGGCCGCATCCAGGACGTCGCACGCGTGCGCGCCGAAGTGTTCGGCTCGCTGGCGCTGACCGGCCGCGGCCACGGCACCGACAAGGCGGTATTGATGGGGCTGGAAGGCCATTGGCCGAACCAGATCGATCCCGACATCATCCCCGCCGCACTGGAACGCATCCGCGGCAGCAAGCGGCTCAACCTGTTCGGGCAACGCGAGATCGCCTTCGACGAAAAGCGCGACCTGGTGATGAACAAGCGCCAGAAGCTGCCTTACCACACCAACGGCATGCGCTTCACCGCCTACGACGACGCCGATAACGAGATCGCCACGCGCGATTACTACTCGGTCGGCGGCGGCTTCGTGGTCAACCAGGACGAGGCCGCGGAAGACCGTATCGTCGCCGACACCACGCAACTGGCGTATCCGTTCCACAGCGGCGACGAACTGCTGGCGCAGGCCGAACGCAATGGCCTGACCATCGCCCAGCTGATGTTCGCCAACGAGCGCGCCTGGCGCAGCGACGACGAAATCAAGGACGGCCTGCGCGAGATCTGGACAGCGATGCAGAGCTGCGTCGCGCGCGGCATCCGCCAGACCGGCACCCTCCCCGGCGGACTGCACGTCACGCGCCGCGCGCCGGCGCTGTACGCCGAGCTGTCGACCAAGCCCGAAGCGGCGATGCGCGATCCGCTGACCGTGCTCGACTGGGTGAACCTGTACGCGCTCGCGGTCAACGAAGAAAATGCCGCGGGCGGACGCGTGGTCACCGCACCGACCAATGGCGCCGCGGGCATCATTCCCTCCGTCGGCCACTACTACGAGCGCTTCTGCCCGGCCGCGAGCGAACAGGGCATCTTCGACTTCCTGCTGACCGCCGCGGCGATCGGCATCCTCTACAAGGAAAACGCATCGATCAGCGGCGCGGAAGTCGGCTGCCAGGGCGAAGTCGGCGTGGCCTGCTCGATGGCCGCCGGCGGCCTCGTTGCCGCGCTCGGCGGCACCCCGGGGCAGATCGAGAACGCCGCCGAAATCGGCATGGAACACAACCTGGGCCTGACCTGCGACCCGATCGGCGGCCTGGTGCAGATCCCGTGCATAGAACGCAATGCGATGGGCGCGGTCAAGGCGATCAACGCCTCGCGCATGGCGCAGCGCGGCGACGGCAAGCACAAGGTCTCGCTCGACAAGGTCATCAAGACCATGCGCGACACCGGCCGCGACATGCAGGACAAGTACAAGGAAACCAGCCGCGGCGGGCTCGCGGTCAACGTCATCGAGTGCTGACGCGATGATCCGCGCGATCATCCTGCCCGGCATGGACGGCACCGGCGACCTGCTAGCCGAATTCGCCGCGGCGCTGGCGCCGGAACTCGAAGCGAGCATCGTCGCCTATCCGAAGGATGTCGTGCTCGACTATCCGGCGTTGACGGCGCTGGTCGCCGAATCGCTGCCGCGAGAAGGCTCGTTCGTGCTGATCGCAGAATCGTTTTCCGGTCCGATCGCCATCGAACTGGCGGCGACGAAGCCCGAGGGCTTGATCGGCCTGGTACTGATCGCTTCGTACGCGCGGGCGCCGCGCTCGCGGGCGCTGCGCTGGCTGCAACGCGTGCTGCCCGCGCGGAAACTGCCGCTGTGGCCGGTGATGCCGATGCTGATGGGCCGCTGGTCGTCGCCGCAGTGGCGCCTGCGCGTCCGCGACGCGGTTCGCAGCGTCGATGCCAAAGTGATGCGCGCCAGACTGCAGGCGGCCGCGTCGATAGACGTGACGGCGAAGATCGCCGAGATCGATTGCCCCTTGATGTATCTCAGGGCCAGCGACGACCGCTTGGTCAAAGCCGACAGCTGGCGCGCGATCCGCGACATCAGCGGCAACGCGGTCTGCATCGAAATCGAAGGCCCGCATTTCCTGCTGCAGGCCAAGCCGGAAGAGTGCGCGGCAGCGATCAAGTAGCGCGCTTGAGCCGCTCCCGCTTGCCCGGCATGCCGCGCGTGCAGTGAGGAGGCGAAACAGCCGCCTCCTCTGTACCGAAACTTGCGGCTTCCAGTCGCAACTCCTTTGCCTGCCGAGGCAAACCAGGCGATCAGTCGTCGCGATGGTAGGTCCATGTCACGCAGCTGCTCTGCATGGTGGTCCAGTCGGAGCAGACCTCTTCTTCGCAATCCCATAGGCCGCTGCCTACCTGTTCGCACCAACGCGGCTGTTCTTCCCGCTGCGTCCGATGCCGTTCCAGGTCGAGTGGCCTCGGCCTTTCGGAATCGCCGTCGCCGGCGCTCACGCCACCGGTACCCGACAGAACCAATGCGACGCTAACCCATACGCTCGCGTACTTCTTCTTCATGTGTTGTCCTTTTCTGAATGCCCAGAAGGGGCAAGAGTTGTCGATCCGACGGACAAGACGGAAAAGGTAGTTCGCAGTGGCCAATCCGCTGCATACAGGCGTCGCACCCGAGCATCGGAACAGAGAAACCAGACCGGGCGACCGGCTCGAAGAAGCCGATCGCCCGGCAACGCCATGGTTCACTTATGACTTACGGAAGGTGGTCTTGTCCGTTATGCACGGTATAGGTCTCGCAAATGCTCACTTTGCTGAAACTATTTTCAGAACAGTGCGTGCATTCGACCAGATTCGAGCCGATCTGCTCGCAGGCAGCCCAGTGCTCCCCCGCTGGGGTCGAGTCGATATCGAGCACCCTCTCCCGTGTTTGCCCCTTCCCGGCGCTAACCGGGGTTTCCGTAGCGCTCGCATTGCCGACGCCAAGGATCAAGGCGACAGCCGCGCTCGCCAATACAACGGCATACTTTTTCATGTGGTTTTCCTGCGTAGAGAAAGTTGGACGCCCCAAATGGTCCGATCACCCCATTGGAGCGGCTAGACAGACGTAAAGTCTTCTTGGAATGGGCCACATCCACCGGATCCAGTGGATCTCTCGAATGGGACGCAAAAGACGGAAAAACGGCCGGCACGGGCCATACATACGCTGGCTGTCCTATGACTACCGTCACGCGCCTGGCGCCATCGCCGCGAACGTCCGGGGTCGCACGGTCGATGGACAGCGCCGACCCGACTGCAGGCACCAAGCCCGCACGCCTTGCATTCGCTTGTACCGTTTATCCTGTCGCCTGCTCCATAGGGAGGGCGTCATGTCTATCCTGTTGAAAATCCTCGCGTCGATGGCGATCGCCGTTCCCGCCATGGCGCAAGTTGCGGTGCGCCCCGCATATGGCCCGCAACTCGAAGGCTTCGACTACCCGCACGAAGTCAGGCGCTTCGATTTCGAGTCGCAACGGCAACCGCTGTCGATGGCTTATCTGGATATCGCGCCGCAGAAAGCGAACGGACGCACCGTGGTGTTGCTGCACGGCAAGAATTTCTGCGCAGCGACCTGGGAATCGGCGATCGCGGCGCTGACCGGCGCCGGCTATCGCGTGATCGCGCCGGACCAGATCGGCTTCTGCAAATCGGGCAAGCCGGAGCGCTACCAGTTCACGCTCGCGCAGTTGGCCGACAACACCCACGCCCTGTTGCAGAAACTGGGCGTCACGCGCGCGGCGATCGTCGGCCACTCTATGGGCGGCATGCTGGCCGCGCGTTATGCGCTGCAATATCCGCAGGACACGCAGCAGCTGGTGCTGGTCAACCCGATCGGGCTGGAGGACTGGCGCGCCGAGGGCGTACCGTGGCGCAGCGTCGATGCGTGGTACGCCAATGAGCTGAAGACCGATTTCGACAGCATCAGGAAATACCAGCAAGCCGTGTACTACGGCGGCCAGTGGAAGCCGGAATACGATCGTTGGGTGACCATGCTGGGCGGCATGTATGCCGGGGCCGGCAAGGAGCGCGTGGCATGGAACCAGGCGCTGACGTCGGACATGGTGTTCAACCAGCCGGTGCTGTACGAATTCCCGCGCATCCGCGTGCCGACCACGCTGCTGATCGGGCAGCGCGACCGCACCGCCATCGGCAAGGACCTGGCGCCGCCCGAGCTGGCGAAGCGTCTGGGCGACTATCCGGAACTGGGCAAGCGCGCGGCGCGACTGATTCCGCGGGCGAGCCTGGTGGAGTTCGACGACCTGGGGCATTCGCCGCAGGTGGAAGCTCCAGAACGCTTCAATGCGACGTTGCTGCGCATTTTGGGCGAGATGCCGTAAAGCGTCGCCCTTAGCTCACGGCGCCTTTGAGACCTATAGTGCTGCTGCTTTTCGTAGGAGCGGCTTCAGCCGCGAGCTCTTCCAGCGCCGGTCCCGTCTCGAAAAGCTCGCGGCTGAAGCCGCTCCTACGAAGGGCGGATATCGTTGCGGCTTGCAAATTCCATTTGCGCCCGTAGTCACGATCACGGACGACTCCACAAAAAAGAGGAGGCGGGACGCCCGCCTCCTCCGAACCAAGAACCGCCTGGTTACGGTAATGCTTACTGATACAGCCCCAGCACCGAGACGTTGGCGAACGCCTGCTCGCCGACCAGGCGCAGGTAGTACGTGCCGGCCACCGGATTGGTCATGACCACGGCCTCGCTGTTGCCGGGCTTGGCGGACTTGCGGTCGTACACGGTGCTGGTGGGCACGCTGTCGTACGACACGTACAACGACACGTTGCCGCTGCCGCCGTAGCTGCGCAGGTTTAGGCTGCGGGTGCCCGCGGGCACTTCGATCCTGTACAGCAGCTCGTCGCCGGCCGCGCCGGTCAGGCCGGTCGCCGCGACGCGATTGACCAGCAACTCGGCTTCCTCGTCGCCGATGTCCTGCGTTGCGGCAAAGGTGGCCGCCGCCGCGTCGACGATGCCGGCGCCCATCGGCGTGCTCACCGGCGGCGTGACCGGGAACGCACGTGCGGTGCCGCGCAGGATGTTCTTGACCTGCACCGGCGTCAGCACCGGCTTGCCGGCGGCGACGGCGGCGCTCTGCATCAGCGCGACCACGCCGGCCACGTGCGGACTGGCCTGCGAAGTGCCGATCATGCCGATCAGGCCTTCTTCTTCCGGACCTTCGCTGCCGCTGTTGCCCAGCGACCAGATCCAGCGTTCGTCGCTATCCGAACCGCTGGTGGCATTGCCGCCCGGCGCCGATAGCGTGACGGTGGCGCCGTAGTTGGAGAACCACGACTTGGCGCCGTCGATGCCGTTGGCGCCGACCGTGATCACGCCCTTGCAGCTGGCGGGCGAGTGGTTCGCGGCATCGTCGCCGTCGTTGCCGGCGGCGACCACCACCGTGACGCCGCGACCGATGGCGCCGTCGATGGCTTCCTGGGTCACCGGATCCTGGCTGCAGGAACCGTTGCCGCCCAGGCTCATGTTGAGCACTTCGGCAGGGTTCTCGTTCGCCGGAACGCCGTCGACTTCGCCGCCCGATGCCCACACGATCGCGTCCGCGATATCGGAGGTGTAACCGCCACCGTGGCCGAGCACGCGCACCGGCTGCACCTTGGCCTTGTACGCGACGCCGGCCAGGCCAGCGCCGTTGTTGGTCACCGCCGCGACGGTACCTGCGACGTGCGTGCCATGCCAGGAGCTGGCATAACCGCCGGCCCAGTCGCCCGGATCGTGCGCGTCGGCATCGCGGCCATCGCCGTCGCCGGCGACGTCTTCGTCGATGATGAAGTCGTAGCCCGGCACCAGGTTGTCGTTGAGATCGCTGTGATCGGCATAGCCCGTGTCCAGCACAGCGACGACGATGCCTTCGCCTTGCGCCGTGTCCCAGGCGGTGGTGGTGGCGATGCCGCCGACCGGATCGGTGTAGTCCCACTGCAACTGGCCGAACAGCGGATCGTTGGGCACCACTTCGTAGCGCTGCTTGATGTAATCGGGCTGCGCATACTGCACGGCGGGGTCGCTGCGCAGCTGCTTGAGGAACGCTGCCGACTCCACGGTATTCAGGCGGCGCGAAGCGCGCACCACGTCGGCGCCGCTGTCCAGCCTGCGCAGGTGCGACAGCGACAGGCTCGCACGCGCGCTGTTGGCGCCGGCGATATTGGCGCTGCGCAGCGCGGCGTTCGCCTGGTCCAGCAGTGCGGTAGCACTGCGGCGCGCGGCGCTGCCGTCACGGTACTTGACGATGAAGCGCTGATAGCCGGTGTCGGCCTGCGAACGCGCCAGCGGCAACGTGCGCTGTCCGATCAGGCGCGCGGCCGGCGTTGCCGATGCTTTCGCAGCGGCGGCGGATACGGCGGTTTGCATGGCGGATGCGGCGTGCTGCGAAGGTGTCGACGCATAGGCCGTCAATGCGACGAGCAGGGCGGCGGTGAGACCGCCGGCGGCAAGATAACGGGGGTTCCTCTTCATGGTGTTGCTCTCTCTCCCAGGGATTCAAAGGTGGCGCGAAGGGCGCCGGACGCCGTTTCGGGGGGAACCGGACGCCCGGCGCCTTCGCGTTGGAACACTCGATGCAATGCGTTACCAGCTGATGCCGGCACCGCCGGTGACAGTGCTGTCGCTGCCGGAGAACGCCGCGCCCAGCGACACCGCGGCACGCTCGCCGACGGCACGCTGGTAACCCAGCGCCCAGGCCTGGCGCCCGCCCTGCGCGCCGACGCCTACGCCCATGCGGTTGCGGCCCGACAGGCCGGCGGTATTCATCGCCATGCCGGTCAGCGCACCGCCCATCGCACCGAGGCGATCGATGCGCTGGTCCTGCTTGACGAAGCGGTCTTCGACGTCCATCCGCAACTGGTTGAAGTCGTCGGTGACGGCGTTGAAGCGCATGTCGGTGTAGCTGCGGGCCGAGGAAAGCGTCTGCGCGTCGGAAGCGCCGGCTCTGGGCGTCGAGCGCACAGGTGCCGATGCCATCGTGGCCGGAGCCGGGTCGTACGTGTCGCTTGCGGTTGCGTTCTGTCCGTTATCAGCGCCGTTAGTGGCGGCGTCATCCGTCGCGGCCACGGCGGTATCGTTCGCACCGGCCGTGTTCTGCGCTGCAGGCGTACCGACCTGGATGTCGTCCACCTGTCCCTGCAGGTTGTTCAACTTGCTGTCGACCGCCGTGAATGCCGCACCGACGTTGTTGTAGCTGCCGCCCTGGATCATGTAGGTCGGAGCCACGAACGCGCCTGCCGAGAAGCCGGCGCCGCCGCCCAGATGGTTGGCGAAGGACTGCATCTGGCCGACGTTGACCGCATCGGTGGCGCTGGTGCCGGCCTTGAGGTTGGTCAGCCTGCGTTCTTCGCCGGGCGCGCCGATCGACACCGTGTTGGCAGCGGTGGCATACGAGCCGGCACCGATCGCTACCGAATTGGTGGCCGAGGACATGACCGTGGCGCCTTGGCCGATCGCCACGCTCTTCGATGCGCCGGCGTTGGCGCTCGCACCCACCGCAGTGGCCTGCGCCTGCGCCTGGCTGCTGGCGCCCAGCGCGGTGCTGTTGAAGCCCAATGCCTTGGCGTCGCCACCTACTGCCGTGGCCAGATCGTTCGACGCCTGGCTGGCGCTACCCACCGCCACCGACGACACGCCACCGGCATTGGCCGAGGTACCGGCCGCGACGCTGTTCTCGCCGCCGGCGGTGGAACCTTCCTCGCCGTTGGCCTTGAAGAACTTGCTGGCCTGGGCCGCACCGTCGGCGACTTCGTCCAGCTGCGCCTTGTTGACCGCGTCGGTGTCTTCCGTGCCGGCCGCGACATTGGTGATCTGGCGATCGATCGCTGCATGCACGGTACCGCCGGCATCCGTCCATTCCTGCGCAGCGCCGACCGACACGCTGTCGGCGCGTTCGGCCAGCGAACCCTGGCCGAGCGCGACGCTGTTCGCCGCTTCCGGCGTGGTCCACGCATTCGCGCCGAGCACGGTCGCATTCTCCGATTGCGCGAAGCTGTTGAAGCCCAACGACGTGGCGGATCCGCCGATCGCCCAGCTTTCCGCGCCGACCGCGGTGGTGCGGTCGCCGATCAGTTCGCTATCCCAATACGAGCCGGCGTATGCGCCCGCACCGAGCGCGGTGCTGTACTGGCCGGTGGCGCCGGCGGAGCTGAAGGAACCATCCGAAAAGCCACCGATTGCGGTGCTGAACTGTCCGGTCGCTGCAGCGTTCTGACCGACAGCCGTGCCTTGCGTGCCGACGAAAACGTTCTCGCCCGTTTCCTCGTTGAACGACCAGTAGCCGGAAGCCGCGCCCGAGCCGATGGCGACGCCGGCAACGCCGGACATGCTGCCGGAGCCAACCGCCGTCGCATTGAAATCGGTCGCAAAGGCGCCATTGCCGACCGCCGTGCTCTGCCAGCCGTCGGCCGTCGCGAAAGCGCCGATCGCGGTGGTGAACGGCGCATTGGCCCAGGCCAGGCCGCCCACCGCGACCGCGAAGAACCCGTTCGATTCGCTGCCCGCGCCGACCGATACGCCATTGGAACCGTTGGCGATGCTGTTGGCGCCCAACGCAACGCTGCCGCCGCCGTTGGACTGCGCACTTGCGCCGCCGGCAAAGCTCGACATGCCCGTGGCCGCCGCGTTGCTGCCGAACGCGCTGCTGTTGTCGCCTTCGGCGACCGCGCCATAACCGTTGGCGTTGCTGAATTCGCCGATGGCATTGGCGCCGGTGCCGATCGCGGACGAGCCCGTGCCCAGCGCCAGGCTGCTGCCGCCGATGGCCTGCGAATAATCGCCGACAGCATTGCTCTGGTAACCGAGCGCGGTGCTTTCCGTACCGTTGGCGACGCTGTTCGCGCCTGCGGCAACCGCGTTTTCGCCAGCCGCGATCGCGTCGTCGCTGCCGTCTCCTGCGCCGTTCGCGGCGAAGTAATGGTTGGCCTCGCCTGCAGCGGCTTCCAGTTGCGCGACGTTGACCGCATCGTTGTCTTCGCTGCCGGCTGCGACGCCGGTGATCTGGCGGGTCGCACCGGTGAACTCGTTGCCGACCGCGACGCTGTTGTCGCGCGCCGCTACCGAATCCGCGCCGAGAGCGACCGAGTTCTCGCTATACACGCCGGAACGCGCGCCCAGCGCCAGGCTGAAATCGGTTTGCGCGCTGGCGCCGGCGCCGACCGCGACGCTGTTGTCGCCCCATGCGCCGGTGTTCTGCTCGAAGCAGATGCCCTCGCAATGCACGGTGCTGCCGATCGCCACCGAACTGGCGCCGTCGGCCTGGCTGAGCGGCCCCATCGCCACGCTGCCATAGCCCGAAGCGGTGGTCATGCCACCGATCGCGACGCTCCGCTCGCCGCCCGGAGCCCACGGATTGGTCTGCAGGCCGATGGCGATGGACGCTGCACCATCCGCACGCGAGTCGATGCCGAACGCCATCGACATATCGCCCAATGCCTGCGCATTGGCGCCGATGGCGGTGCTTCCCCAACCCGCCGCGTTGCTCAACGTGCCGACGGCCGTGCCGTATTCCGCGGCGGCGCTGTCGGTGCCCACGGCCATGGCAGCCGCACCTTCAGCGACGCTGCGGCTGCCGACGGCAATGGCCGCCTCGCCGAGCGCCTGGCTGTCGTGGCCTTGCGCGATCGAATCGTTGCCGCCGGCGACGCTGCCGTAGCCGCTGGCCTGGCTGTATTCGCCGATCGCATTGGCGCCGCTGCCGATGGCGGAAGAGCCTTCGCCCACCGCAAAACTGTTGCTGCCGATGGCGGTTGCGTAATTGCCTTCGGCATCGCTTTGATAGCCGTAAGCGCTGCTTTCGACACCATTGGCGATGCTGTTGGCGCCGGTGGCCGTGCTCGACTCGCCCGCTGCCATGCTCATCGCACCGCTGGCCGTCGCATTTTCTGCCAGCGCGCTCGCCTGGTAACCGACCGCCTGCGCATTGATGCCGCTGGCGCCGGCGCGGCTGCCCAGTGCGATCGCGCCCTGGCCCTCGGCCAGCGTCGCTTCACCGACATCGGGCATGCCGTCGCCATCGAGGTCGGTCCATTCCGAACCGCCGATGGCCACCGTGCTGTCGCCATTGGCGGCGGCGTTGTAGCCCGTCGCCACCGAATTCGAACCATTGGCGAGGCTGTTCGAACCGATGCCGACGCTGCCCTGGCCGACCGCATGGCTGTAGCCGCCTACAGCGACGCCGAAATCACCGGCGACCGCACGCGAATTCGCGCCCAGCGCAACACCGGCTTCGCCGTTGGCGCCCGCTCCGAAACCGCCGACGAAGCTGCCTGCGCCATAAGCTTCGGCGGCACCACCGATGGCCGTCGAGCCCATGCCGGCAGCGACGCTGAGCGCGCCGATCGCCGTCGCCGCCTGTTCCGCGCTGGCTTCCGCACCGGCGCCCACAGCGGTGTTGCCGAAGCCGAACGTCGCCGCGCTCTGGCCGATCGCCACGCTGGAGTCGCCGAAAGCCGTCGCGCCCTGGCCGAACGCGCTCGCGCCGAGACCGTCGGCGATGCTTTCCGCGCCGATCGCGGTGCTGGCGTTGTGCGTGGTGACGCTGTTGCGGCCGATCGCGATCGAGCCTTCGCCTTCCGCAATGGCATCGTCGCTGCCGTCGCCTGCGCCATCGGCCGCGAAGTAATGGCTGGAGTCGCCGACGCTGTCGGCCAATTCGTCCAGCTGCGACTTGTTGACCGCATCGGTGGCTTCGGTACCGGCCGCAACATTCGTGATCTGGCGTTCGTCGCCGGCCTGGCCGACCGACACGCTGTTGTCGCGGTCGGCTACGGAGTTCGTGCCGAGCGCGACCGCGTTGTCCGCGTCCACGGTGGAGAACGCACCGAGCGCGGTGGAATAGTCGTTGAACGTATTGGATCCAAGACCAATCGCGATCGAACCGACGCCGCCGGCATAGGTCGGACGCAGGAACCAATCGCGATCGATGCCGAGTCCGCCGATCGCGATGCTCTGCGCGTCGCCCGCGTTGGCCCCGACGCCGATGGCGACGCCTTGGTACGCACCGGCCGACACCGCGGCACCGAGGCCGAGCGCGACACCGGCAGTGGCGTCTACACCGACAGAAGCGCCAGCGCCCATCGCAACGCCGCCATGCGCATTCGCGCCCACGCCCGGTATCGCGTCGGTCCACAGCCCGACTTCCGAACCTGTGTTGATGGCGACCGAGAGGTCGGCGTTCGCACTCGACGCGTAACCCAAGGCGACTGCGTTCACGCCCGACGCGAAGGATGAGGTGCCGACGGCGACCGCATCCCAACCGGTCGCCAGGCTTGCGTAACCGATCGCATTCGATGTCTCGCCCAGCGCGGTTGCGCCGGTGCCCAATGCATTGGCGCCCATTCCGCCCGCGTAACTGCTGCCGCCGGTGGCGGTGGCATAGTCCGCATCGGCGATGGCCTGGTAACCGGTCGCCGTGCTTTCGACGCCGTTGGCCTGGCTCGATGCGCCGGTAGCGGTGCTGGATTCGCCCTGCGCAAGGCTCATCGCGCCGCTGGCCGTCGCATTGCTCGCCAGCGCACTCGCCTGATAACCCATCGCCTGCGCATTGTTGCCGCTGGCGCCGGCATAACCGCCGACCGCGATCGCGTTCTGGCCTTCGGCCAGCGTCGCTTCGCCGACATCGGGCATGCCGTCGCCGTCCAGGTCGATCCATTCGCTGCCGCCGATGGCGACCGTGCCGTCGCCATTCGCCGCTGCGTTGTGGCCGACGGCCACGGCACGCTGTCCGTTGGCGAGGCTGTTGCCGCCGACGCCGACGCTGCCCTGGCCGATCACGGTGCTGAAGCCGCCGACCGCGACACCGAAGTCGCCGTTCACCGCGAGCGAATGCGCGCCTAGCGCGACACCCGCTTCGCCGTTCGCGCCTGCGCCGAAGCCGCCGACGAAACTGCCCGGGCCATACGCCTTGGCATCGCCGCCGATCGCGGTCGAACCCATGCCGGCCGCGACGCTCAACGCGCCGATCGCGGTCGCGGCCTGTTCGGCCGATGCTTCAGCTGAAGCGCCGACCGCGGTGTTGCCGAATCCGAATGCGCCGGCGCTCTGGCCAATCGCCGTGCTGGCATGGCCGAACACCATCGATCCCTGGCCGAACGCGCTCGCGCCGATGCCGGCTGCGATGCTTTCGCCGCCGACCGCGGTCGATGAATTACCCGATGCGAAGCTGTTCGCGCCCAGCGCCGTCGCCACCCAACCCTCGGCGGTCGACTGGCGGCCGATCGCCACCGCGCCCTCGGCTTCGAAAGTTTCGCCGAGCTCATCGCTGACCCACGGACGCGTCTGCGCGCCGCTACCGATCGCGATCGCGCCTTCGCCTTCCGCGCTGGCGTCGTCGCTGCCGTCGCCTGCGCCGTTGGCCTTGAAATAATCCGAATCGAAGCTGTCTTCGACCGGGCGCTTCTTCCTGCCGTTGTCCGCCTTGGCGGCCGCGACGATCTTTTCCAGCTGCGCGCATTCCACCATCACGCTGGACTGGCCCGGGAGGGCGATGGCGCAGGTTTTCTTGGCCGCTTCAGCGGCATGCGCGGCGGGCGCCAGCGCGAAGCTCGCCGACAGCACCACCACGGCGAGCGCCGCATGGCGGCGGCGGCTCGGCCGGCCGGCCTTGCTGCCGTTCGCCGACGCCAGTTCGGACGCGACGACCAGCGCCTGCAGCGAGCGGCTCCATACCAGACTGAAAACCTTGTTCATCGCACATCTCTCCCGGAATTTCGTTACGAAGCGCAAACGGAAAACCCCCAGGCGGCGCCCGCTTGGCGGGTGTGCCTGGTCGCCGTTTACAGGTTGTGTGACCGCCCTCTCACCCCGGGACGGACTTCGGTATCCGCGCTGCGCGCTGACTCGGAACGTCAGCAAGTGTCAGCGTCAGGTTGTTTGCGAACCTAAAGCGGCGGCCTGCGGCTTGTCACGCGCGCCTTCTCACCCAATACTCACGGAAATCTCACCGTGACGGCTCCGCTTCCGGCCGCCGCGGAGCAGGAGCCACCGCCATTACGTTCGAAGGATCGATCGCGCACCGCAAGGCATTCCGTCGAAGATGTTGAAGGGCGTCATCCATTGGCTACGCGGCGCGCCGATCACCGACGAGGTGGATCGCCGCAACGCGCCGGTGATGCAGTTGCTGCTGCTGTTCTACGGCATCGCATTGCCTGCGAACTGGGCCTGGCATCTGTCGTCGCGGCCGATCCCGAAAGGCTGGACGATCGTGCTGGTGCTCGACCTGACCACGGCCGCGCTGGCCTTCGTCAGCGTCGCGCTGATCCGCCGCGGGCATTTCCGCATCGCGATCAAGCTGTTCGTCGGCGCCTTGCTGGCATCGCTGATGCTGGCCTACCACATGCTGGGCGCGCAGGCGCAGCTGATCGACCAGGTGTCGGTGATCCTGACCCTGGTCATCAGCGGGCTGGTGCTGGGGCGGCGCGCGTTGTGGACCGTGTTCGGGATACTGATGCTGGTGTTCGCGATTGGCTTCATCACCGACGCCAACAATGCCGAGCAGACGGCGCAATGGATCCGCAATTCGATGCGCAACGCGCCATCGCTGGTGCTCAGCTACCTGATCATCACCATCATCCTGGACCGCACGCTCACCGCGCTGCGCGAAAGCCTGGCCGATTCCAACGCGCGCCGGCGCGAGCTGCAGCTGGAAATGGCCGAGCGCGAGCGTGCGCAGGCGCAACTGATCCACGCGCAGAAACTGGAAGCCACCGGCCGGCTCGCCAGCGGCGTGGCGCACGATTTCAACAATATCCTCGACGTGATCCTGGGTTTCTCCTCGCAGCGGCATCGCCTGCAGGATGTCGGCAGCCACAGCGACCGCTCGAATGCGCTGACCGATACGCTGGAAGGCGTGGAGGTCGCCGCCAAACGCGGCACCGCGATCACCCGCAAGCTGCTCAGCTTCAGCCGCAGCGATCTGTTGAAGCTGGAAGTGTTCGACGCGGCGCAGGCGATCGCCGAGCTGCAACCCATGCTGCACCAGCTGTTTCCGCCGACGGTGCGTCTCGAATCTACCGCCGATGACGCGTCGCTGCCGGTGCGCATGGATCGCAGCGAACTGGAATTGCTGATCCTCAATATCGCCGCCAATGCGCGCGACGCGATGCCCGACGGCGGCCGTTTTTCGATTGCCGTATCGCGAGCCGGCGACGACAAGGTCGAGATCGCGATGGCCGATGACGGCCATGGCATGGACGAACAGGTACAGCGCCATATCTTCGAGCCGTTCTTCACCACCAAATCGGCGGCCGACGGCACCGGGCTGGGTTTGTCGGTGATACGCGACCTGGCGGCGGCGGCGGGCGGCGAAATCCGCGTCGAAAGCAGCGTCGGCAAAGGTTCGACGTTCTATCTCCGCTTGCCGCTGGCAACGCCAGATCCCGCGGTTCTGTAGAGCGGAGCTTGCTCCGCTGCCTCACCGTAGGTGCGAATTCATTCGCATGCTCTTGCTTCTGCCAATAAAAGCGTGCGAATGAATTCGCACCTACAAGACACGAGCGGCAGAGCTGCGCGAACCGGTCAGTCGGCGTCGTTGAGCACGTAACCCTCGCCATGCACCGCCACCAGCGGCAGCGATTCGCCGCAGGTGTCGGCGACCTTGCGCCGCAGCCGGTAGATCAGCGAATCCAGCCGATGCGCGTCGAAGTCGTAGACGTTGTCGGTCAGCGCCGCGATCAATTCGTCGCGCGTGACCAACTGCCCGGGAATCGTCGTCAGGCGGTCGACCACGCGGCGCTCGGTCTTGGTCAGTGCGATGGTGCGGCCGGACGGCGAAATCAGGCACCAGCCGTTGCCATCCAGATGCCAGCGCCTGGGCGCGGCTTGCGGTAGCGGGTCGCGCAGGCGTCGCGCCAGGCTGTGCAGGGTCGCGGCGAGCAGTTCGATCTCCACCGGCTTGGACAGGTAGGCATCGGCGCCTTCGCTGAGGCCGCGCACGCGGTCCGGCGTTGCGCCGCGACCGGTCAGCATCACGATGCCGATTTCCGGATAGGTCGCGCGGACATTGCGCGCCACGGTGAAGCCGTCCTGATCGGGGAGCCCCACATCCAGCACGATCATGTCGACAGTGTGGGTATTGAGATGATGGTGCAGCGCCGCAGCGGTATCGGTACCGACGACCGCGAAGCCGAAATTGGCAAGTCCGGGCACCAGGATGCGTTCGCGCAGCATCGCGTCGTCTTCCAGCAGCGCGATTCGCAATGCGCTGTCTGCGTGGTTCGGGGGCATCGCAATGGGCACGGGGGAGCCAAGCGGCGGGGCATCGCGATTTTACTGGAATCCAAGCGCAAACCCGCCGATCGAAGCTGACCGGCCGTGCGTGCGGCCGCAGCCGGGGCGTAGTATCGACCTGGAGCCAGCCGGAGCATGTCCGCATGACCGCCAGCCTGACCCGACGCGACTTCCTCAAATGCAGCGTGGTCGCGGGCATTTCGGTCTACATCGCCGCGCCGGGCAGCGCCGCGTTGGCCGCGCTTTTCGAGGAGCAGCGCCTGCGGCCGCTGCCTTCCCAAAACGGGCCATATCCGCTACCGCAGCGATGCCACCGCCAAGGTCACCGGCGAGAAGATCTTCAGCTTCGACATGCGTGGGCGCGACCTGCCCGGCTGGCCGCAACAGCAGGCGCACGCCATGCTGCTGCGGGTGACCAGCGCCGACCGCGTCTACGCCGGTTTCGACCTGTCATCGCTCGGCGAGGAGCTCCGGCCCGAACGCATCGTCACCGCCGCCGACCTGCTGCGCGACGGCGTGCAGTTTCCGCAGTTCTACGGCGAGGACATGCTGCTGCCGGAAGGCCGGACGCCGGCCTATCTCGGCCATGCGGTCGCGCTGCTGGTGTGGCACGACTTCGCCCGTTTCCGCGCCGCCAAGACCGCGCTCAAGTTCCGCGACGATGTGATCCGCTGGGGCGGAAAAACCGGCCCGCTGGAGCGCGATCCCTGGGCCGCGTTCCGCTATGTCCGCGTCGGCGGCGCTTCGCCTTTCGACGACGACGTCTATTCCAGCCTCAAGGACACGCCGCTGTACCCACTGAGCTACAGCAAGAAGCGCCCGCAATGGCCGCAGGCCAATCCCCGCGGCGGGCTCGATGCGCAAGGCGTCGCCCATGCCGGCCGGATCGCAGCGATGCTCGACGCGCCGACCGATGGCAAGCTGATGTTGCAGCGCGAATACTTTTCGCAATCGGTCGATACCGCCGCGTTCGAACTGGACAACGGCAACGCCTGGTTCGATGCCGCGACCTCCACCCTGCATCTGGTCGCCGCCACGCAATCGCCGCAGGAAGTCGCCGAGGCCGGCGCGCAGATGCTCGCGGCCTGCCATCTTGGCGTGAAAAACCTGGTACTGCATCCCTGCTACACCGTCGGCTACGGGTCGAAGGACCACAACCCCTTTCCGTTCTACGCATTGATGGCGGGCCTGTACGGCGACGGCCGCCCGGTGCGGCTGGCCAACGACCGCTACGAGCAGTTCCAGGCCAGCCTCAAGCGCCACAGTTTCCGCATCCGCTACCGCATCGCGGTGGATCGCAAGACCGGGCTTTTCGACGCGTTCCAGGGCGATATGGTCGGCGACGGCGGCGGCCGCCAGAACTTTTCGCCGTCGGTGTGCCTGGTCGCGGCGACCGCGGCGCAATCGATCTACTATTTTCCGCGCAGCGACCTGGCCAGTACGGTGATCGCCTCGCGCGCGATCGATGCCGGCTCGGCGCGCGGCTACGGCACATTGCAGAGCATGGGCGCGACCGAGATGCTGGTCGACGAGGTCGCGACGGAACTGAACATCGACCCGATCGAGCTGCGCCAGCGCAATGCGTTCAAGACCGGCATGAAGAATACCCAGGGCGCGATTCCGGGCGGCGCCATGCGCGCCGACGAAGTGCTGGCCAAGGCGCGCGCGCACCCGCTATGGCGCGAACGCAGCAAGCGCAAGAAGGACTACGAAGCCGCGCATCCGGGCAAGCGTTACGGCGTCGGTTTCGGCTGCGTGCAGAAGGATTTCGGCACCGGTGCCGAGGCCGCATTCGCGGAAGTGGCGCTGTCGAAGGAAGGCCGCATCCTGCTGCGCCATGGCGCGATCGAAATGGGCACCGGCATGGCCACCAGCCAGGCGGCGCTGTGCGTGCCCTGGCTCGGCCATCCTGCCGACGATGTGCGTACCGGCGAAACCGACTGGTCTGCACTGCCGATGTTCGCTACCGACGATCCCTGGCTGATGCAACAGTCCGTGCAGGATTCGCACGTAAACAATCCTCGCTGGACACCGAACTACATGAGCCCGAGCAGCGCCAGCAACTCGGCGTATTTCTGCGGCCACGCCACGCGCGAAGCCACGCGGGTGCTGTTCGCCGAAGGCTTGTGGCCGGCGGCGCGCGCGATCTGGAGCGCTGGTTTCGGCGGCGGCCAGCTGGCGCCGTTGTCGGTGCGAGTGGAGGATGCGCGCTGGGTCGAAGGCAAGCTCACCGCAGGCGGATTGTCGCCGCTGACACTCGTGCAACTCGCCGCCAAAGCGCACGAGCTCGGGCTCGTCACCGGCACGGTGGTGCACACCTTCAACCGCTGGCAATGGGCGGAAGCGGAATTCCCGTTCGCCAACGGCACGCAGCGCCTGCCGCTGGACGGTCTGGCCTTGCGCTACGGCGACGGCACGGCAGCCGGCACGGGCCAGGCGACCGCCGATGGTTACCGCATCATCGAACGCAGCCGCGTGTTCTACTCGCCCGCGCAACGCAACAACGCCGGCGTCGTGTACTACGCGACCATGGCGACGATCGCCGAAGTGGCGGTCGATACCGCTACCGGTCATGTCGACTTGCTCGATCACCACTCGATCCTGGAATGCGGCAATCAGATCGTGCCGGAACTGGTCTCCGGCCAGCTGCAGGGCGGCCTGGCCATGGGCATCGGCCACGCGCTGCACGAGCACCTGCCGCTGTACGAAGACGGACCCGGCAACGGCACCTGGAATTTCAACCGCTACACATTGCCGCGTGCGCATGATGTCGCCGTATGGAAGCAGACCAGCGAGGTGTTGCCGGCGCTGTCGGATACCGATCCGCCGAAAGGTATGGCCGAAGTGGTGATGATCGCGGTGGTGCCGGCGATCGTGAACGGCATCGCCCACGCCACGGGATTGCGCTTTCGCGAACTGCCGGTGACGCCGGAGAAAGTCCTTGCCGGACTCGCCGGAGAAGCGCAACCCCAGGAGAGCGCGGCATGAGCACACCGGTCAACACGCGTCCGCTGACGCTGCACATCAACGGCAGGCCGCAGGCGCCAGTCGATGTGCCCGAGGACATGATGCTGGTCGACGTGCTGCACGAGTACCTGGGCCTCACCGGCACCCGCTTCGGCTGCGGCCAGGGCGTCTGCCGTGCCTGCACGGTGATCGTCGATGAAGCCGATGGCCCGCGCGAGGTGCGCAGCTGCATCACCGGCGCGCACTGGTTCGACGGCAAGCGCATCCGCACGATCGAGGGGCATGCCAAGCGCGATGAGACCGGCAAGATCGTCGCGTTATCGCCAGTGCAGCAAGCCTTCCTGGATCACTTCAGCTTCCAGTGCGGCTATTGCACGCCGGGTTTCGTCAACGCGGCGACGGTGCTACTGGAAAAACTGGCGAAATTCCCGGTCGCCGCGGACGACGTCGAAGCGACGATCACCGAAGCGCTCGACCCGCATCTGTGCCGCTGCACCGGTTACGTGCGCTATTACCAGGCGGTGAAGGATCTGGTGTTGAACACGCCGGGACTGGTCCGGGAGAACACGCGATGACCCGCGTCGGCTGGAGACGGATCGTGGCCTGGCTGCTGATCCTGCTGCTATGGCTGTTGCTGATGGCGGCGCTGCGTTTCTTCGCCAACCGCGGCCCTGTGCAGCAAGCGAGCGCCACGCCGCAACAGCTCGCGCACGGCCGCTATCTCGCCGCCGCCGCCGATTGCGCGGCCTGCCACACGGCAGCGGGCGGCGCTCCGTTCGCCGGCGGCGTGCCGCTGGCCTCGCCTTTCGGCACGATCCACGGCACCAACATCACGCCGGACGCCGATACCGGTATCGGCCGTTATACCTCCGATGATTTCTATCGCGCGCTGGCCAAGGGCGAGGCGCGCGACGGCCATCAGCTTTATCCGGCGATGCCTTACGTCTCTTACAAGGCGATCTCGCGCGAGGACAGCGACGCGATCTACGCTTATCTGATGAATCAGCCGGCAGTGCGCCAGGAGAACAAGAAGAACGGCGTCGGATTCCCGTTCAACATCCGCAGCGGCATTCATCTGTGGAACCTGCTGTTCTCAGGCGCAGAAGCCGTGCCCGCATCGCAGGGCGCATCGCCGCCCTGGCAACGCGGCCGATATCTAGTCGAAACGCTCGGCCATTGCGGCGAATGCCATAGCCCGCGCGGCGCGTTGGGCCAAGTCGACCGCAAGCGTCCGCTCGGCGGCAATAACGATCTAGGGCGCTTCGCCGCGCCCGAAATCACGCCGGCCGGCCTGTCGGCGCGCGGCTGGAATGCGGCGCTACTACGCAATTACCTAGGCACCGGCGTCAGCGCGCGCGCCGTGGCTTCGGACGAAATGCTGAAGGTGATCGACTTGTCGACCAGCAGACTCGACGAGGCCGATCTGAAGGCCATGACCGCCTACCTTCTCGGCGACCAGCCGGCGACACCGCGTACTGTGCAGGTCGCGAGCGGCGACACCGCCGCTTCCGAATCCGGCCGCGGCTATTACCTCAACCTGTGCTCCGGTTGCCACGGCCGCGACGGCCAAGGCGTGCCGCATGTCGCACCGGGTCTGCGCGATAACAGCAGCGTGCGCGATGCCGATCCGCACAACCTGATCGTCGCCATCCTCGACGGCATGCCCGAGCATGATTTCCCCGGTCGCGAGCGCATGCAGGACATGCCGGGTTTCGCGCAGGATCTGGGCGATGCCGATGTCGCGGCGTTGAGTTCCTGGTTGCGGCAGAGTTACGGCGGACAACCGCAGGGGATCGAAGCCGCAGCTGTCGCCAAGCTGCGCAAGAGCCGCAGCCCGCACTGAAGCGCACCAAGCGAAGGGCGCAGCGGTTGCCTTTGCTCTTCGTAAGAGCGGCATTAGCCGCGAGCTCTTTCTCCAGACATCGTGCAGCCGAAAAGCTCGCGGCTAAAGCCGCTCTTACGAAAATCGTTATCGCCGCCGGGCCATCGCCCGGACCTGCATGACTCAAGACTGGCCATTTCTTGTCCAACTAAAAGTCTTGAAGACAAACGTGAGTCTTCGCCAACAGGACATCTGTTTGTCTTGCTCTGCTTTTCGCGCGTCAAACGTATGAGTAACGTTGTCATGCTTAAAACGTGCGCTAAATCGCAATTATCGTGACTATGTTGTGACAACGTTGTCAGACGGTCTGAAGCCATGGACCGAGGCCATCCGCGGAGAAGACATCGATCTGAAGCAACGGGGGAATCGACTGATCCGCAGGATCAACGCACGCGATCGTGAACTTTGGGAGAGGAAAGCTCATGAGATACGCACAAGCTCGGAAGCTGTTGCTGTCGTTCCTGCTGTTGTTTGCATCGATACCGATCGCCCAGGCGCAAAGCGCGTCCTGTACCGGCGTTCCCGCGTGGAACGCATCGACCATCTACAACCCCGGCGACAAGCTGGTCTACCAGAACCGGCTGTACCAGGCCAACATCCAGATCTGGAACGCGCCGCCGACGCACTGCCCCAGTTGCGGCTGGTACCAGGATCTCGGCGCCTGCGGCGGCACCACCAATCAGCCGCCCACGGTTTCGTTGACCGCACCCGCTAATGGCTCCACGCATGCGCCCGGCAGCAATATCGTCGTCAGCGCCAATGCCGCCGACAGCGACGGCAGCATTGCTAGGGTCGAATTCTTCCGCGGCACGGCATCGCTTGGCGTCGACACCACTTCGCCCTACAGCGTGACGTGGAGCAATGCGACTGCGGGCAGCCATGCCTTCAAAGCCGTGGCCACCGACAACGGCAACGCCAGCACCACTTCGGCTACTGCCACGATCACCGTTACCGGCACGCCGCCGACCGACACCACGGCACCGAGCGTACCGACCGGCCTGTCCTCGCCGTCGCAGACCAGCAGCAGCATCTCGCTGAGCTGGAACGCTTCCACCGACAACGCCGGCGGCAGCGGAGTCGCAGGCTACGACGTCTACCGCAACGGCGGCCTGGTCGGCTCGCCCAGCGGCACCAGCTATACCGACACCGGCCTGGCCGCGAGCACGGCTTACAACTACCGCGTGCGAGCGCGCGACAATGCCACCAACGCTTCCGCGCAAAGCACGCAGATCAGCGCGACCACCAAGACCGGCGGTGGCGGCGGCAACAAGCGCGTGATCGGCTACTTCACGCAATGGGGCATCTACGCCCGCAATTACCGGGTCAAGAACATCGACACCAGCGGCTCGGCGGCGAAGTTGACCCACATCAATTACGCCTTCGGCAACGTCCGCAACAACCGTTGCGAAGTCGGCGTGACCCAGGCTTCGGATCCGAACACCGGCGTCGGCGGCGATGCGTTCGCCGATTACACCAAGGCCTTCGCTGCCGGCGAAAGCGTCAGCGGCGCGGCCGACACCTGGGATCAGCCGCTGCGCGGCAACTGGAACCAGCTCAAGCAACTCAAGGCCAAGTATCCCGGCCTGAAAGTGCTGATTTCGCTGGGCGGATGGACCTGGTCGCGCGGCTTCGCGAGCGCAGCGCGTCCGGAAAACCGGCAGGCTTTCGTCGCTTCCTGCGTCGACGCTTATATCCGCGGCAACCTGCCCGTCACCGACGGCGCCGGCGGCACTGCGGCTGCGGCGGGCGTTTTCGACGGTATCGATCTGGATTGGGAGTATCCGGCCGCTTGCGGACTGACCTGCGGCACGCCGGAAGAAAGCGCCAACTTCACCGCCCTGCTCGCCGAATTCCGCTCGCAGCTCAACGCGGTGCGGCCGGGCTTGCTGCTCACCATCGCTGCAGGCGCGGGCGTGGACAAGGTTCGGGTCACGAATCCTGCCGCTTATCAGCAGTATCTGGATTACATCAACGTGATGACCTACGACTTCCACGGCACGTGGGATCCGCAGACCAACCATCACTCGGCCTTGTTCGATTCGCCCAACGATCCGTCGACCGGCGACCAGCGCCTCTACAACTCCAACGATGCGATCGAGGCGTTCCTGACGCGCGGCGTGCCTGCGGCCAAGCTCAACTTGGGCATCGGCTTCTACGGTCGCGGCTGGACCGGTGTGGCCAACGCCAACAACGGCCTGTACCAGAACGGCACACCGGCTCCCGGAACGTACGAAGCCGGCAATGAGGACTACAAGGTGCTCAAGAACCGCTCCGGCACGATCTTCACCGACGCCAATGCGCGCGCGACATGGAAGTACGACGGCAACACGTTCTGGAGCTACGACACGCCGGCTATGATCACCGAGAAGATGGCCTACGTGAAAGCGCAGAACCTGGGCGGCGCGTTCGTCTGGGAATTCAGCGGCGACGATGCGCAAGGCAGCCTGACGACTGCGGTCAGCGATGGGCTGAAGTGACTGCTGAGCCGGCCCACCCCCGGACCGGCAACTTCAGACGGGCGCCGATCCCTTCGGGGATCGGCGCCCTTTTGTCTTTGTAGAGCGCAGCTTGCTCCGCTGCCTTTGCCTTTCGTAAGAGCGGCTTTAGCCGCGGGCTTTTTCACGGCCAGGAAACAAGGTCAAAAGCTCGCGGCTAAAGCCGCTCGTACGGAGGGCAGCGGAGCAAGCTGCGCTCTACAAAAAACATCGGGAAAGCCGCCGCCAGCCGTCAACCGGATGACGCGATCCGGATGACATCGTCGAGCAAGCCTGCCGCAGTGACTTCGGCGCCCGCACCTGGGCCCTGGATCACCAGCGGTTGATCGCGATAACGGTCGCTGTGGATCGCAACGCGATTATCGGTGCCGCTGCCACCGCACAGTGGATGGTCGGCCGGCAAGGCGCGCAGACCGACGCTGGCGCCGCTGGCATCGAAACGGCCGACGAAGCGCAGCTTGGCGCCGTCGCGATACGCGTCCTGATAGCTTTCGCGCAGCGGCACGTCGAGCGAAGCCAGCGCCGCATCGAGTTCGTCGTCGGCCGCAGCGGCCAACAACGCGGGCACCAGCGAATCCACCCGCACCTCGTGCGCTTCCAGCGCAATGCCCGCCGCACGCGCCAGGATCAGCAGCTTGCGACGCACGTCTTCGCCGGACAGGTCGATGCGCGGATCAGGTTCGGTGTAACCCGCTTCGCGCGCCTCGCGCACGAAGCCGGAGAAAGGGCGCACGCCGTCGTAACGGTCGAATAGCCAGGCCAGCGAGCCCGACAAGACGCCTTCGACGGCATGGATGCGGTCGCCACCGGCGACCAGTTCGCGGATCGACCGCAGCAGCGGCAGGCCGGCGCCGACGGTAGCACTGTCGCCGTATTGCGCATGGCCTTCGCGTTGCGCACGTGCGACCGCTTGCGCACGCAGGAGGTCGGCGCCGTTGCCGAGCTTGTTGGCGGTGACCACGCGGATGCCGCGCGACAGCCACTCGGCATGGCGGGCGGCGACCGCATCGCTGGCGGTGGCGTCAACGACGATGTCGCCGCGGCGCAGACGCGTCGCATCGATCTCGCGCGGCTCGCCGTCGCGCGCGGCCTGGTTGGCGAACTGCAACGCCTGCTCAGGTGCGTTGTCGCAATCGAACGTGCCGCGCGAGTTGGCCAGCAATTCGAAAGCCGGCAGCGCGATGCCGTGCTGAATCAGGCGCTGGTGACGCGCGACGAAGGCCCGCCCCACCGTACCGGTACCCAGCAACGCCAGTCGCGGTTGTCGCGGCGCACGGCCTTGGGAGGCGGCGCTGATGTCTTCCCTGACCGTGGCCGCGAGCGTCATGCATCCACCCGTTTGCGTTGACACGCATCGATCACGATCTGCGCGCGCTCGAGCGCGGCGGACAAGTCGGCTTGCAGGTCCTGCAGCGCTTCGATGCCCACCGACAAGCGCAGCAGGCCGTCGGAGATGCCGGCATCGGCGCGGGCTTCCGGCGACATCGCCGCATGCGTCATCGTCGCCGGATGCGCGATCAGGCTTTCCACACCGCCCAGCGATTCTGCCAGCGTGAAGCATTGCAGGCCGTCGAGGAAAGCGCGTACTACTTCTTCGTTGCCGTCCAGTTCGACGCTCAGCATCGCGCCGAAACCGTTCTGCTGGCGCGCGGCGAGCGCATGGCCGGGATGCGATTCCAGACCGGGAAAATAGACCTTCGACACGGCCGGATGCGCTTCCAGCTGCAAGGCGATCGCGGTCGCGTTCTCCTGATGCACACGCAGCCGCGCATCCAGCGTGCGCAGGCCGCGCAGCGTGAGGAAGCTGTCGAATGGCGAGCCGGTGATGCCGAGCGCGTTCGCCCACCAAGTGAACAACTCGTGGTGTTCCTGAGTTTTCGACACTACTGCGCCGCCGACCACGTCGCTGTGGCCGTTGATGTACTTGGTGGTGGAGTGCACCACCACGTCGGCGCCGAACGCGATCGGCGTCTGCAGCGCCGGCGACAGGAAGGTGTTGTCGACCACGGCCAGCGCGCCCTTGGCGTGCGCGGCCTCGATCACGAAGCGCAGATCGGTGATGCGCAGCAACGGGTTGGAAGGCGTTTCGATCCACACCACTTTCGGTGCCGGCTCGAGCGCCGCGGTCAGCGCGCGTGGATCGGTCAGGTCGGCGAGCACCAGCTCGAACTGCCCTTTCGCCGCCAGCGCCTTGAACAGCCGCCAGCTGCCGCCGTAACCGTCGTGCGGCACCACCAGCCGGTCGCCCGGCTGCAGCAGCGCGTTCAACACCAGCGTGATCGCGGCCATGCCGGTCGCGGTGACCACGCCGCCGGCGCCGCCTTCCAGTTCGGCCAGCGCATCGCCGAGCAGGTCGCGGGTCGGATTGCCGCTGCGCGTGTAGTCGTACTGGCGCTTTTCGTTGAAGCCGGCGAAGCTGAAATTGCTGGACAGTACGATCGGTGGCGTGACCGCGCCGAACGCAGTGTCGCGATCGATGCCGGCGCGTACCGCGCGCGTGGCCGGGGAGTACGCCGGCGGCGTCGAATCCTGGTGGCTCATGCCGCGCCTCCGCAATAGTCGGCCAGCGCGCTGCGCAGGATCGCTGCGATCGCATCGGTTTCCTTCAGGAAGGCGTCGTGCCCGTACTTGGAACGCAGCACGCGCACCCGCGTATCGGCTTTCACCCGTTCGACCAAGGCGTAAGCGTCCGCGATCGGCACCAGTTGGTCCTCTTCGACGGCGACCACGGTGGTGGGCACGGCGATCAGCGCGGCGTCGACTGCGTGCAGGTCGATCGATTCGGACAAACGCGTATAGGCCGTGGCGTCGAAGCGCTCGACGAAGCGCGAACCGCAGGCGTCCAGGTAATCCTCCGACGCGCAGCGCGCGCGCGGCCCGTCGATCACGGCAGCCGAGGCGAAGCGCTCGGCGAATTCCTGCGGCGTACGGTAGCTGAGGATCGCCAGCTGCCGCGCCAGCGACAGGCCCTGATCCTCCGCGCACTGCAACTGCCCCAGCGCGACGATCTTGCGCTGCAGCGCGCGCCACGCGCTGGCATACGGGTGCGCGCGGTGCGCGCCGCTGATCGCGACCAGCTGCTGCAAACGATGGCCGTGATGGGCGGCGAACTGCAGGCCCACCATCGCACCGTACGAGCAACCGACGTAAGCGGCCAGGGTGCGCACGCCCAGCGCATCGAGCACGCCGGCGATGGCGTCGGCCTGGTCAGCGCTGTCGATCGGCGCGTCCAGCGTGCCGTCGGCGCCGAGCCAGTCGATCGCGATCACGCGCAGCGACGAGGTATCGAACGTTTCCGCCTGCGCCTGCCACCAGCCTGCCTGCGGGAATGCCGTACTGGCGATCACGTGGCGGTCGGCGGAGATGCCGCCGGCGACCAGCACCGCGGGCGCGTCGACGGGGCCGACGGCTTCATAACCGACGCGCAACGTACGCTGTCCGGCATAGCGCAGCGACAGATCCAGTTCGACGCTGCCGCGGACGGCGTCGCGCGTCTGCACAGGTTCGAATGCGTAGGGGGAAACGAAGGGATGCGGTGCGAATTGCGCGGCGCTTTCAACAAGGCTCATGGCGATATCCGATTAGTGGACAAGGCCATCGATGCATGCGGGCGCTTAGGACGTCGAACCGCACCCCGAAGGGCACGGCGCAACCATCTTTACGGCGGACGCTCAGGTCCCCGCAGGACTTGGCACCTATGACGGAGCTTTCGCTCCATCAGGTTGCCCCGGCGTCTTAGGGCCTGTCCCTCAGCCGGTCTCGATGGATGGCCATAGACTGCCAGCGGTTTTCCTATCTGTCAATCGCTTCATGCGCATGAAGCGATATTATTCCCTCATCCTCTTCCCGACGCCGATCCTTCATACTGAACCGATGAGTAAACATATATGCCTGATGGCGCTCGTCTGGGTGTGTTTGGTGGGCTGCGCCACCGTGCGCGACCCCTCCAGCGTGTCAGCGGAAGTGGCTGCCCCCGCCTCGGATGCGACCCTGGTCACCGAGTCGTATGTGAGCGAGGAGCACCCGGCCGACGAGCTCGACTCGCTGGCGGCCTGGCCCAGGGACGACGGCGGCCTGTGGGTGATCGGCACCGCCAAATCGACCCATCACCTGGTCGTGTTCGACGGCGACAGCGGCGAGCGCCTGCGTGAAGTCGGCAGCAAGGGCATCGCGCCCGGGCAGTTCAACCGTCCCAACGGCATCGCCGTGTTCGGCGACTACCTGTTCGTGGTCGAGCGCGACAACCACCGCGTGCAGGTGCTGTCGCTGCCGGAATTCCGTCCGCTGACCACTTTCGGCGCGGACCAGCTGCGCAGCCCTTACGGCCTGTGGCTGCACGAGATCGCGCCCGACGAACTCGACATCTACGTCACCGACAGCTTCATGGAAGGCAAGAAGTTCGACGTGGTGCCGCCGCTGGCGCAGCTCGACCAGCGCGTGCGCCGCTACCGCGTCCATATCGGCGATGGCGATGCGCTGCGGGTGGAATCGCAAGGCTCGTTCGGCGACACCTCGCCGAACGCGGCGCTGCGCATGGTCGAATCGATCGGCGGCGATCCCGCCAACGACCGGCTGCTGATCGCCGAGGAAGACACGCGCGTCGGCACCGATCTGCGCGAATACGACCTGGCCGGGCGTTACGTCGGCAAGAGCCTGGCGCCCAGCCGCTTCCGCGCCCAGGCCGAAGGCGTGGCGCTGTGGGACTGCAGCAACAGCCAGGGTTACTGGATCGCCGTCGACCAGGCCAATCCGCGCACCGTGTTCCTGTTGTTCGACCGCGCCACGCTGGCCTATCGCGGCAGCTTCATCGGCACCGCCACCGGGCATACCGACGGCATCGCGTTGCATGCGGCCACCACGCAGCGCTTTCCTTCCGGCGCGCTGTTCGCGGTGCACGAGGACAAGGCCATCGCAGCGTTCGATCTGGGCGACGTGGCGCGCAGCCTGCAGCTGAATCCGGCGTGCGTGCGCTAGCCGGATCGCGCAGCCTGCTGGCGGCACTGGCATTGCTGTCGGCGACCGTCACGGCCGTAGCCAGCGAGGCCTATCGCTGGAAGGACCGCGCCGGCATCGTGCATTACGGCGACCATGCACCCGAGTCCGCCGATGGCCGCGTGCAGAAGATCCCGCTGACCACTGGCCCGCATGCCGCGGTGCGGCTGCGCATCGACGATGACGACGGCCACTACTCGGCCTGGGCGGAAAACGCGCTGGCCGGGCCGGTGGAAGTGATGCTGCGCTTCCGCCGCAACAGCAACTTCACCGGTCAGCCCGCTCTGCCCGCGCGCGCCATCGTCCCCGCCAACGACAGCGCGCTGGTAGCGAACCTGTTCACTGCGGATGGCACCCGCCCCGGCGATTTCGAAGTGGAGCTGGAAGGCGTGCCGGGCGATCCCAATGCCAGGCCGCGGCCGTTCGAATACCTCATCCCGTTGCAAGGCCAGGGCCTGCGCGTCGACCAGGGATTCGATGGCCGCTTCAGCCACAGCGATCCGCAGAACCGCTACGCGCTGGATTTCGCCGCCGACATCGGCACCCCGGTGATGGCCGCGCGTGGCGGCGTGGTGATGCAGGTCGAGTCCGATTTCGCGCAGGCCGGGCTCAGCGAAGAGCAGTACGGCGGCCGCGCCAATTTCGTGCGCATCGTGCACGACGACGGCACGATGGCGCTGTATGCCCATCTGCAGCCCGATGGCGCGCTGGTCGGCGTCGGCCAGAAGGTGCGGCAGGGCCAGCAGATCGGCCTGTCCGGCAACACCGGCTTCACCAGCGGTCCGCACCTGCATTTCGCGGTGCAGGTGAACCGCGGGATGCGGCTGGAGTCGATTCCGTTCCGGATGCGCGGGCCGCAGGGCGTGCTGCAGATCGCCCACTGAAGCCGTCATCCCGAGCGTAGCGAGGGACCTGATTTCCCACCGGCGAACCGACAAGCAGATCCCTCCCCCGGATCAAGTCCGGGGTCGGGACGACAAGGTGGCGAGGTCGGGATGACAGGGTAAAACGCTATAATCCCCTCTTCCCGCAGCGAATCCGGCGCCCGACGGCGCGCCCCAGCCATGTCCGACGTTTCCACCGAAGCCGCCCGCCGCCGCACCTTTGCGATCATCTCGCACCCCGACGCCGGCAAGACCACGCTGACCGAAAAGCTGCTGCTGTTCGGCGGAGCGATCCAGATGGCCGGCTCGGTCAAGGGCCGCAAGGCCGCACGCCATGCGACGTCCGACTGGATGGCGCTGGAAAAGGAGCGCGGCATTTCGGTGACCAGCTCGGTGATGCAGTTCCCGTACGAGGGCCGCATCGTCAACCTGCTCGACACGCCCGGCCACGCCGACTTCGGCGAGGACACCTATCGCGTGCTGACCGCAGTCGACTCCGCGCTGATGGTGATCGACGTGGCGAAAGGCGTCGAGGAACGCACCATCAAGCTGATGGAGGTATGCCGGCTGCGCGACACGCCGATCATGACCTTCATCAACAAGCTCGATCGCGAGGGCAAGAACCCGATCGACCTGCTCGACGAGGTGGAAAGCGTGCTCGGCATCCAGTGCGCGCCGATCACCTGGCCGATCGGCATGGGCCAGCGCCTGAAGGGCGTGGTGCACCTGGTCAGCGGCGAGGTGCATCTGTTCGAGCAGGGCCGCAACTTCAGCCGCCAGGATTCGACGATCTTCGCCTCGCTCGACGATCCCGCGCTGCAGGCGCGCATCGGCGATGACATGCTGCGCGAGCTGCGCGAGGAGCTGGAACTGGTGGAAGGCGCTTCGCATCCGTTCGACCCGGCCCGCTATCTGGCCGGCGAGCAGACGCCGGTGTTCTTCGGCTCGGCGGTCAACAATTTCGGGGTGCAGCTGCTGCTGGACTTCTTC
>Ga0193753_10000086_pt1 | contig 85929 bp, 95 predicted proteins | sample H1c2metaG_FD_144925 | JGI IMG/M metagenome (GOLD analysis project Ga0193753, IMG submission 144925) | Soil microbial communities from a riparian zone of the East river system, Colorado, United States - H1c2 | ecosystem: Environmental > Terrestrial > Soil > Riparian zone | place: USA: East...
CGCGAGCCGTAGCTCTTGGCCAGCACGTTGCGCACACCGGCGCACTCGAATACGGCGCGCATGCCGCCGCCGGCAATCACGCCGGTGCCGTCCGCGGCCGGCTGCATGTACACCCGCGTGGTCCCATGTTTGCCTTTGACAGCGTAAAACAAGGTTTCGTTCTTCAAAGACACCGTTACCAGGCTCTTGCGGGCCTGCATCATGGCCTTGGAAATGGCGACCGGCACTTCACGCGCCTTGCCATAGCCGAAACCGACCCGGCCGGCGCCATCGCCCACCACGGTGAGCGCGGTAAAGCCGAATTGCTTGCCGCCCTTGACCACCTTCGCGACGCGATTGACCGCGACCAGCTTTTCGAGCAGGTCATCGCCGGACATTGGTTTTTCTGTTCTCGCCATAGTGCCTTAAGACCTTTTAGTTAGAACTCGAGACCGGCTTCGCGAGCGGCCTCGGCCAGCGCCTTGACGCGCCCGTGGTACATGAAACCGGAACGGTCGAACGCGACCTTCGCGATACCCTTGGCTTTGGCACGTTCCGCGATGGCGCGGCCGACGGCCTTGGCAGCTTCGATATTGCCGGTGGCTTTCAATTCCCCGCGCACGTCCTTCTGCAACGTCGAGGCGGCAACCAGGACCTTGTCGCCCTCGGGCGCAATGATCTGCGCATACATATGCTGCGGCGTGCGGTGCACCGACAGACGCATGGCGGCCAGTTCCTTGATCTTCACTCGGCCTCGCAGCGCGCGGCGCAAGCGGGTGTCTTGTTTGGTCAGTTTCATGATTACTTCTTCTTCGCTTCTTTCAGCGAAATCTTCTCGTCGGAATACTTCACGCCCTTGCCCTTGTAGGGTTCCGGCGGCCGAAAGCCGCGAATTTCCGCCGCGGTCTGGCCAACGCGCTGCCGATCAATGCCCTTGACGATGATCTCGGTCTGGGTCGGTGTAGGGTTCCGGCGGCCGAAAGCCGCGAATTTCCGCCGCGGTCTGGCCAACGCGCTGCCGATCGATGCCCTTGACGATGATCTCGGTCTGGGTCGGCGTCTCGATGGTGATCCCTTCCGGAATCGCAAAATTAATGAGATGCGAATAACCCAAGGTCAGCGTCAAGCTCTTGGCCTGGACCGCGGCGCGATAGCCGACGCCCACCAGCTCGAGCTTCTTTTCGTAACCCTTGGTCACGCCCATGACCATGTTGGCGAGATGCGCGCGCGTTGAACCTGCGATGGCATTCATGCCCTCGGCTTCGGTGTCTGCCTGCACTTCCAAGTGCTTGTCCTGCTGCACGATCTTGACGCCTTGTTTAATCGCCAGCGTCAGCGAGCCTTTCGCGCCTTTCAGCGTCACGGCTTCCGCGCCGATCGTGGCGGTGACGCCTTGCGGCAGGTCGACCGGCATTTTTGCAACTCGAGACATAGTGAAACCCTAAATTACCAGACGTTCTACTAGAACTATTGAACGACGAACAACACTTCGCCGCCGGTGCCGGCCGCGCGCGCTTGCTTGTCGGACATGATGCCCTGCGGGGTCGAAACCACCGCGACGCCCAAACCACCAAGCACCTTGGGCAATTCATCCTTGCCGCGATAGATGCGCAGTCCCGGGCGGCTGATCCGCTCGATGCGATCGATTACCGGACGGCCGTCGTGATACTTCAATTCGATCGACAACGTGCTCTTCGCGCCCGTGCTGTCGACACCGAAATCCGCAATGTAGCCCTCCGTCTTCAAGACCTTGAGGATGGCCACCTTCAGCTTCGAGGCACCCATGCCCACGGTCGGCTTGCCGGCGGACTGCGCGTTGCGAATGCGGGTCAAGAGATCGGCAATTGGATCAGTCATGCTCATAGTGCGCGCCTCACCAACTCGCCTTCGACAGGCCTGGAATTTCACCGCGATTGGCAGCCTCGCGCAGCTTGGTGCGCGCAAGTCCAAATTTCCGGTACACGCCGCGTGAACGGCCGGTAATCGAACACCGATTGCGTTGCCGCGTGGCGCCCGCGTCGCGCGGCTGCTTCTGCAGTTCGACTTGCGCGGCTTCGCGAGCCTCCTGCCCGGTCTTCGGGTCGCGGATCAGCTCTTTGAGCTCAGCGCGCCGCTTAGCGTATTTCTTCGCTACTTTGAGGCGTTTCTTCTCGCGCATGAGCATATTCGTCTTGGCCATGGGCTACCTACTTACGGAACGGAAAGTTAAAGGCTTCTAACAACGCGCGCCCGTGCTTGTCATCGCGCGCCGACGTGGAGATGGTGATGTCCATGCCACGGATTTGATCGATCTGGTCGTATTGAATCTCGGGGAAAATGATCTGTTCTTTGACGCCCAGGCTGTAATTGCCGCGGCCGTCGAAGGAACGGGTGCTGATGCCGCGGAAATCCCGGATACGCGGAATCGCAATGCTCACCAGGCGGTCCAGGAACTCGTACATGCGGTCGCCGCGCAGGGTGACCTTGCAGCCGATCGCCTGGCCGTCGCGCACCTTGAAGGTCGCAACCGACTTCTTGGCTTTCGTGACCGCCGGCTTCTGGCCGGTGATCTTCGCCATGTCGGCGGTGGCCGCGTCCATGACCTTCTTGTCGGCCACAGCCTCGCCCACGCCCATGTTCACGGTGATCTTCAGGATCCGCGGCACTTCCATGGTGTTCTTCAGCTCGAGTTTTTGCTTGAGCTCCGGCACGATCTTTTCGTTGAAAATTTGTTTGAGTCTTGCTGCCATAAATTACTCGTTATTTCGCGTCGACCATTTCTTTGTTCGACTTGAACAGGCGCACCTTGCGGCCGTTTTCGAGCGACCTGAACCCAACGCGGTCGCCCTTCTGGGTCGCCGGATTGAAGATCATCACGTTCGATACATGCAGCGGCGCCTCGGTCTCGATGATGCCGCCCTGCACGCCCAATTGTGGATTGGGCTTCTGATGCCGCTTGGACATGTTGAGCCCTTCGACGCGCAGACGGTCGTCCGCCAACACTTCGATCACGGCGCCTTTGCGTCCCTTGTCCCGACCGGCGATCAAAATCACCGTGTCGCCTTTGCGAATCTTTTTCATTGCCAATACCTGTCAGAGCACTTCGGGCGCGAGGGAAATAATCTTCATGAACTGCACATTGCGCAGCTCGCGCGTCACGGGTCCAAAAATACGCGTGCCAATCGGCTCGAGCTTGTTGGTCAGAAGCACCGCCGCGTTCGTGTCGAAGCGGATCAGGGATCCATCGGCGCGGCGCACGCCGCTCTTGGTCCGCACGACGACCGCGTCATACACCTCGCCCTTCTTCACCTTGCCGCGCGGAATGGCATCCTTCACGCTGACCTTGATCACATCGCCCACCGCGGCGTAACGGCGTTTCGAGCCGCCGAGCACCTTGATGCACATCAAGCGCTTGGCACCGCTGTTGTCGGCCACGTTCAAAATGGTTCGCATCTGAATCATGTCGACCCCTTATTCAGCGCGGGTTCAGCGCGGGCGCGTTCGACAACGCGCACCAGCACCCAAGATTTACGGCGCGACATGGGACGGCAGGGCTTGATCGAAACCGTGTCGCCTTCCTTGCACTCATTGCTCTCGTCATGCGCCAGCAGCTTGGTGGTGCGGCGGATGTACTTGCCATAGGTCGGATGCTTGACCAGACGCTCGACGGAAACCGCGATGGTCTTGTCCATCTTGTTGCTGACCACCTTGCCCGTAAGCAGGCGCTGACCCGCAATCGGCGCGGCGCCCGGCGCAGCCTTCTCGGTTGATTGTGCTTCGGTCGACATCACGCCTTACCTCCGGCTGCCTTGGATTGGGCAAGCACCGTCTTTACGCGCGCAATGTTCTTACGCACCTTCGCAAATTGATCCGGCTTCGCGGCCTGTCCCGTCGCGCGGGCCATGCGCAAATTAAACTGTTCACGGCGCAGCTTGAGCAGCTCCTCGCCGAGATCTTTGGGCGCCTTCGCGCGCAAGTCTTTCGCCTTCATGTACGCACCTGACGCTTGACGAATGCCGTGGAGACCGAGAGCTTCGCCGACGCCAGGCGGAACGCCTCGCGCGCAATGGTCTCGCTCATGCCTTCAATCTCGAACAGCACCTTGCCGGGCAGCACCTTCGCCACCCAGTACTCGACGTTGCCCTTGCCTGAACCCATGCGCACTTCGAGCGGCTTCTGCGTGATGGGCACATCCGGGAATACGCGGATCCAAATGCGTCCGCCGCGCTTCACGTAGCGCGAAATGGCGCGGCGCGCCGCTTCGATCTCGCGTGCCGTCATGCGGCAGCGATCCGTGGCCTTCAGGCCGTACTCGCCGAACGCCACGGAGTTGCCCCGGTGCGCACTGCCCGAGATCTTGCCCTTGAATTGTTTGCGGAACTTGGTCCGCTTCGGCTGCATCATGCTTGAATTACCTGATCAAGTTGCGGCAGGTGCCGCAGGTTCAGTCGATTTGGCGACTGCCGCCGCCGCTACGGCGTCGGCCTCGGCTTCCACGACCTCTTCGGCCGGCTTGTCGAACACTTCGCCCTTGAAGATCCAAACCTTGATGCCGATGACGCCGTACGTGGTTTGCGCTTCCGCCAGACCATAGTCGATGTCGGCACGGAAGGTATGCAGCGGCACGCGGCCTTCGCGGTTGGTTTCGGTGCGCGCGATTTCCGACCCGTTCAAACGGCCGGAAATACGCACCTTGATGCCGAGCGCCCCGGAACGCATGGTGTTGGTCACGGCACGCTTCATGGCGCGGCGGAACATCACGCGCTTTTCCAGCTGCTGTGAGATGCCCTCGGCGACCAATTTGGCGTCGAGTTCGGGCTTTCTGATTTCCGCGATGTTCAGACGCACATCGTTCATGCCCATGCCCAAAATCTTGGCAACGGCCGTGCGGAGTTTCTCGATGTCCTCGCCCTTCTTGCCGATCACGATTCCCGGCCGCGCCGTGTGAATGGTGATGTTGGCACGCCGTGCGGCACGCTCGATGTGAATGTTGCTCACCGACGCATCCGCCAATTTCTTGTTCAGGTACTTGCGTACCAGGAAATCGGTGTGGATGTTTCCGGCGAAGTTCTTCGAATGCGCATACCACTTCGACGACCAGTCGCGCGTGATGCCTAGACGAATACCAATTGGATTTACTTTCTGACCCATTAGGCCTCTCGCTTGCCGTCGGACACTTGAACCAGGATGTGGCTGTTGCGCTTCGCAATGCGCACGCCGCGGCCCTTGGCGCGTGCGTGAAAGCGCTTGAGCATGGGCGCCGGATCGACTTCGATGCGCGTCACTTTCAGATCATCAACATCGGCGTTGAAATTGTTGTAGGCATTGGCGATCGCGGAATCCAATACCTTTAGGACGATCTTCGCGCCCTTCTTCGGCATGAATTTCAGCGTGTTCACCGCGAGCGTCGCCGACTTGCCGCGAATAGTATCGACCACCAAGCGGCATTTCTGCGGAGAAATGCGCGCGTAACGTAAAACTGCTTTGGTCTGCATGTTTATTCCGCCGCCGTGACTTTCTTGTCGCCGGAGTGCGCCTTGAAGGTGCGCGTGGGGGCGAACTCGCCGAGCTTGTGGCCCACCATGTTCTCGGACACGAGCACCGGCACGTGCAGGCGGCCGTTGTGCACGGCGATGGTCAAGCCGACCATGTCGGGAATGACCATGGAGCGCCGCGACCAGGTCTTGATCGGACGGCGATCATTCTTTTGACTGGCGGTCTGCACCTTCTTGGCGAGGTGCAAATCCACAAACGGACCTTTCTTGAGCGAACGAGGCACTGTGAATTTCTCCGGTCTTAGATGCGTTTGTTCTTGCGACGCTGAACGATCATGCTGTCGGTGCGCTTGTTGCGCCGTGTCTTCTTGCCCTTGGTCTGCAGGCCCCACGGGCTCACGGGATGCGGATTGCCCTGTCCGGATTTGCCTTCACCGCCGCCGTGGGGGTGATCGACCGGATTCATCACGACGCCGCGCACCGTCGGACGCACGCCCAACCAGCGCACCGCGCCGGCCTTGCCGAAGACGCGCAGGTTATGTTCGTCATTACCGACTTCGCCGATCGTGGCGCGGCAATCGACATGCACTTTGCGCATCTCACCCGACTTCAAACGCAAACTGGCATACACGCCTTCGCGCGCTGCGAACTGCGCCGAGGCGCCGGCGCTGCGAGCCATCTGGCCGCCCTTGCCGACTTTCAATTCGATGTTGTGCACGGTGCTGCCCACCGGAATGTGCCGCAGCGGCATGGCATTGCCGGGCTTGATCGGCGCATCGGAGCCGGAACGAATTTCGTCGCCCGCCTTCACGCCCTTCGGCGCGAGGATGTAGCGGCGTTCGCCGTCCTTATAAAGAACCAACGCCAGATGCGAGGTGCGGTTCGGGTCATATTCGAGGCGCTCGACGACGCCCGGAATCCCGTCCTTGTCGCGCAGAAAATCCACCAGACGATAGCGCTGTTTGTGGCCGCCGCCGATGTGGCGCGTGGTCTGCCGGCCCACATGGTTGCGCGCGCCGGTGCGGTTTTTCTTTACCGTGAGGGATGCGATCGGTCCGCCCTTGTGCAGGTGCGAACGATCGACTTTGACTACGAAGCGCGTGCCCGGTGAGGTCGGCTTCATCTTGATGAGTGCCATGCCCTATCCTTATTTCGCCGAGGCGCCGGTGAAGTCGATGGACTGACCGTCTTGCAGACGCACATAGGCTTTCTTGAAGCCGGTGCGCTTGCCCGGCATATTCTTGAAGCGGCGCGTCTTGCCCGGACGGTTCAACAGGTTCACGCCCTCCACCTTGACCTCGAACATGAGTTCGACGGCGCTTTTGACCTCGGCTTTCGAGGCATCGTCGCGCACGCGAAACACGTACTGATTGGCCTTCTCGGCCACGGTCGCCGCCTTTTCCGACACGTGCGGTTGAATCAGCACGGTCATCAATCGTTCTTTATTCATGCCGCGCCTCCGAGACGCTGGTCGAGCAACTTCAAGGCACCCACGGTGGCCACGACCTTGTCGTGCTTGACCAGGCTCAGGGGATCGAGGGCCGACACCGCCATCACTTCGACGTGCGGGATGTTGCGGGCCGCCAGGAACAACTTCTCTTCGTAGGCTTCGACCAAGATGAGCGCGCGGCTCAAGCCGAATTCAGCCAATTTGCTGATGAGCAGCTTGGTGCGCGGCGCGGAAAGCTCGATCGATTCGACGGCAACCAACCGATCGTCGCGCAGCAACTGCGACACCATGGTTTGCATGGCGGCGCGATACATCTTGCGGTTGACCTTCTGCGAGAAATCGCGCGGCTTGGCTGCGAACGCGCGGCCGCCGCCGACCCAGATGGGGCTGCGGATCGAACCGACACGCGCCTGACCCGTGCCTTTCTGGCTCCAGGGCTTCTTGCCGCCGCCGCGCACTTCGGCGCGGGTCTTCTGGGCCTTGGTGCCGGAGCGGCCGGCGGCCATGTAGGCGGTCACAACCTGGTGCACCAGCGCTTCGTTGTAGACGCGCCCGAAGGCGGCATCCGACAACTGAATCTCGCTGGCCGGCTTCGCGTTTTTAAGCTGCACTTTCATGGGATCTACTTCTTCTCAGCTTTGGCTGCGCCGGCCTTGGGAGCTGCGCCCTTGGGAGCGGACGCGCCACCCTTGGCGGCGGTGGGAGCCTTGTTCGGCATCAGCTTCTGGCGCCGGGCCTGGCCTTTCGCCTTGACCGACGGCTTCACGATGACGCGGCTGCCTTCGGCACCCGGTACGGCACCGCTGATCAGCAGCAGATTGCGCGCGACGTCGATTTCGACGATGCGCAGGTTTTCGATGGTGCGATTGCGCACGCCCATGTGACCCGACATGCGCTTGCCCTTGAACACGCGACCCGGGGTCTGGCGCTGGCCAATGGAGCCCGGCGCGCGGTGCGATACCGAGTTTCCGTGCGTCTTCATGCCGCCGGCGAAGTTATGCCGCTTCATGGTGCCCTGGAAACCCTTTCCGACCGTGGTGCCGGTGACATCGACGATCTGGCCTGCCTTGAACATGTCCACTTTGAATTCGCCGCCGGTCGCGAGATCGTCGCCCTCGCCCTTGCTCAAGCGGAATTCCTGGGAGGTATAGCCGGCGGCAACATTCGCCTTGGCAAAATGCCCCGCCAAAGCCTTGGGGACGCGCGACGGACGGCGACTGCCAATAGTCACCTGAACCGCACGATAACCGTCGGTTTTATCGTTTTTGACTTGCGAGATGCGGTTCGGTAACGCCTCGACCACCGTCACGGGGACAGTGACACCGGCGTCCGTGAACACTCGGGTCATGCCGCATTTGCGGCCAACCAGACCAATGGACATTGTCAATCCTCATACAGCGAGAGCTTCAGTGAGCCTCGCATCGTTGCGACAGATCAGCGGTTTGGACACTCGGACCCCAAATTCCCTTGAGAATTTGGCGTCGGCGCCCACGCGCTCCGACCTCTAAAATGGACGCGGGAGTATAGGGATCTGCAGCGTTTCGCGCAAGTTTGTCGGTGCGCCCCGCACTGCAAGAAATCCCTTAATTCAGCTTAATCTGGACATCCACGCCCGCAGGCAGCTCGAGCTTCATCAGGGCGTCCACGGTCTTGTCCGTGGGGTTCAAAATGTCCATCAGGCGCTTGTGCGTGCGGATTTCGAACTGGTCCCGGGCGTCCTTATCGCCGTGGGGAGCCGTCAAAACCGTAAAACGCTCCATTTTGATGGGCAGCGGCACAGGACCCTTCACGGTCGCGCCGGTGCGTTTCGCGGTATCGACGATCTCGCGGGCCGACTTGTCGATCAAGCGATGATCGAAAGCCTTCAGGCGAATTCGAATGTTCTGATTAGCCATGTTTTCTTACCTAATTAACTAGGGGGTCGCTTCGACCCCCGGAACAGTTGGCGCGCCAGCGCCTAAAAAAGGGGGTGGATATTACCCCAATCAACGCGCTTTCGCGCCAAAATTTTGATCAAGCAATGACTTTCGCGACGACGCCCGCGCCGACGGTTTTACCGCCCTCACGGATGGCGAAGCGCAGACCCTGCTCCATCGCGATCGGGGCGATCAGTTCCACCACGATCTTGATGTTATCTCCCGGCATCACCATCTCGGTGCCCTCCGGCAGCTCTACAGCTCCGGTCACATCGGTGGTGCGAAAGTAGAACTGCGGCCGGTAGCCCTTGAAGAAAGGCGTATGCCGGCCACCCTCCTCCTTGCTCAGCACATACACTTCGGCCTCAAACTTCGTGTGCGGCGTGATCGAACCGGGCTTGCACAGCACCTGCCCGCGCTCCACTTCCTCGCGCTTCGTGCCGCGCAAGAGGACGCCGACGTTGTCTCCCGCCTGGCCCTCATCGAGTAACTTGCGGAACATCTCAACGCCCGTGCAGGTGGTCTTCTGCGTCGGGCGAATCCCGACAATCTCCACCTCATCGTTGATCTTCACGATGCCGCGCTCGATGCGACCGGTGACCACCGTGCCGCGACCGGCGATCGAGAACACATCCTCCACCGGCATCAAGAAGGCCCCTTCCACGGCGCGCTTCGGCACCGGAATATAGTCATCCAAGGCCTTGACCAGCTTGATCACCGAGGGCACGCCAATCTCACTCTCATCACCCTCCAGCGCCTTCAACGCAGAGCCCGTGATGATCGGGGTCTTATCCCCGGGGAATTTGTACAGGGTCAGAAGGTCACGAACTTCAAGCTCAACGAGCTCCAAAAGCTCCGCATCATCGACCATGTCCGCCTTGTTCATATAGACGACGATATAGGGCACGCCGACCTGGCGGGCCAGCAAAATGTGCTCGCGCGTCTGGGGCATCGGGCCATCGGCCGCCGAGACCACCAGGATCGCCCCGTCCATCTGCGCCGCTCCGGTGATCATGTTCTTCACGTAGTCGGCATGGCCCGGGCAGTCCACGTGCGCGTAGTGACGCGCATCGGACTGATACTCCACGTGGGCGGTGGCAATCGTGATGCCGCGCGCACGCTCCTCCGGTGCCTTGTCGATCTGGTCGTAGGCCTTGAACTCCCCGCCGTGCTTCTCGGCCATCACCTTCGTCAAGGCTGCCGTCAATGTCGTCTTGCCATGATCCACATGACCTATCGTCCCCACGTTCACGTGCGGCTTCGTTCGCTCAAACTTCCCCTTCGACACGGCAAGTACCTCTCAAAAAAAATATAAAAACTCTGGAGCCCACGAACGGGATCGAACCGTTGACCTCGTCCTTACCAAGGACGTGCTCTACCAACTGAGCTACGTGGGCCGCATCCATTTGGAGCGGGTGATGGGAATCGAACCCACGTGATCAGCTTGGAAGGCTGACGTTCTACCATTGAACTACACCCGCACTCCGTTAGAAGCCAATGGCACGACCCCACATCCTTCGCTGGTGGAGGGGGTAGGATTCGAACCTACGAAGGCATAAGCCAGCAGATTTACAGTCTGCCCCCGTTGGCCGCTTGGGTACCCCTCCCTAAAATGAGCCGCGTATTTTGCGGTGCGCGTCCCCTAGTGTCAATGCAAAGTCGGGGCCAAAGTTAATGTCTCCGGCAGCTCCTCAAAAGATCTTTTCGGGTATTGACACTATCGTAAGATATATATATCGTAAGATATGTCTTAAAACATATCGAGAGATAGCATGTTTCATTGTTCACATCGTTTTATGGGCCGCCACCGGGGCCATCATGGGTTTGGTCCCTTCGGGCGGGGCTTCATGGAGGGCGGCGGCATGGGCGGCCGCGGGTTCGGCGCCGGCCGAAAGCTTAGTTCAGGTGATCTGCAGCTCCTCATCCTCAAACTGCTCGACGAAAAATCGCGCTATGGCTACGAAATCATCAAGGAACTGGATGAGCGCTCGAAGGGCTTCTATGTCCCCAGCCCCGGCATGGTTTACCCGGCGCTGACCTATCTCGACGAGATTGGCCACGCGACCGTGGCCGCCGACGGCTCCCGCAAGCTGTACAGCATCACCGACGCAGGCAAGGAGCACCTGGCGAAGAACCTTGCCACCGCCGATGCCCTCTTTACTCAGTTCGATCGCGTGGGCGAGCGCATGGATCGTGTGCGCCGCGTGCTCGACGCCGAAGAAGGCGGCGAAGAACCGGCCGAGAGCGAGCGGCGCGGATCGCGCGAACTACACCGTGCCCGGCATGAGCTGAAGAAGGCGCTCATGGACAAGTGGCATGGCTCGGCGCTCATGGACAAGTGGCATGGCTCGCGCGAGGAACAGCTGCGCATTGCCGCCATCCTGGCTCGCGCCGCCGCCGAAATCGCCGGCAAGCAAGGCTAATCGTCTACCGGAGATTCGCCTCGAACAGCCGATAGATCCTTTTGTATTCGTCGAGCCATGAGTCGGCATTGGTGAATCCATGACGATCCAGCGGATACGGTGACATGCTGAAATTGTCCTTGTGCAATTCGATCAGCCGCTCATACAGGCGCATGGAATCCTCGAACAGCACGTTGTCGTCGATCACGCCGTGGCAGATGAGCAGTGCATCTTGCAAGCCTGCGGCAAACTCGATGGGCGATGAGCGCTCATAGGCGATCGGGTCGATTTGCGGGTCGTTCAAAATACCCGACGTGTATTCATGGTCGTACTGCATCCAATCCGTCACCGGGCGCAGCGCCGCGCCTGCGGCAAATTCTCCCGGCGCGCGGAACAACGCCATCAAGGTCATGAAGCCGCCGTACGAACCGCCATACATGCCGACATGCTTCGGATCGACGTTCGCCTGCTCGACCAGCCACTTCTTGCCATCGAGAAGATCCTCTAATTCGGGATGCCCCATCTGGCGGTAGATGGCCGTGCGCCAGTCGCGTCCATAGCCGGCGGAGGCGCGATAGTCCATGTCGAGCACCACGTAGCCCTGATGCGCCAGCAGGTTGTTGAACATCTGTTCGCGAAAGTAGTACGAGTAGTGCAAATGGACGTCTTGCAGATACCCGGCGCCGTGCACGAACAACACGGCGGGCCGTTTCCCCGCCGCAGGGCTGTTCTTGTCGCGATATACCTTGGCGTAAACCACGCCGCCAAAATGCGTCGACGGAACCTTGACGATTTCAGGCTGAATCCAGCTCATCGACTTGTAGTCCGCCGTACGCGTATCGGTCAATTCGCGCGGCGCACCGGAACCGTCCGCCTTGGCCACGGCTATTTGCGAACGCATATACGGCGTTGAATAGGTCAACAGCAGCTGCTTGCCGCTTCGATCCACCTCGGCCTTTTCCACGCCCTCGAGTTTCGTCAAGCGCTGTAGGGCCCCGCCGCTGCTTGGGACACGGTAGACATCGTATGAATAAGGAGCCGTTTCGTTGCTGAGCACGTAGAACCAGCGGCCATCCTCGGATAGCTGCGGACTCGACACTTCGAATTGGCCGGAAGTCAGCGCGCGCGGTGCGCCATTCAGCGCCTTCGTGTATAGGTGCGCATAACCCGACTCTTCCGATGCATACCACAGCGTGCGATTGTCATTGAGCCAGCCAAATTCATTGAATGCCCCCTCGACCCAGGCGGCGTCGCTCAAGCGGTGCTGCGGCACCAGCGTGAAATTCGTCAGGTCGACGCTCGCAAGCCATCGATCCTTGTGATCGATGGCATACATCTCGATGCCGAGCTCGCCGCCATCCGCGCTCCAGATGATGTCGCCGCTGACCGCGTCGGGTTCATCATTGATCACCCATACGCCGCGCGGCTTCTTGTCGCTGCTCGCGGCGGTGATGCTTGCAGCCGGGGTGCCCGCGGCAGCGGTGTCGGCGGCTGCTGATTGCTGGGTCTTTGCCGGGTGTGACTTGGCATTTTCCTCGCGCACGGCTTTCAGCGGATCGTCGTAAATGCCCGGCAGCTTTTCCAGAGAAAGCGCATGCACGCTGTGATCGGTGAGATTCAGCAGCACCAAGGATTGGGCCGCCGGCGGATTGCGGCCGACGCGCAGGCGCTCCTTTTCGGGTTCCTCATAACCCGACTCGGTGACATAGCGTGTGAGCTGCCCTTCCCGGCCCTTCACGTGGGATTTGAGTTCGGTCACCACCAATAACCAACGCGCGTCCGGCGACAGCTCGGTACCGCGGATGATGACCTCGTCGCCCAGATAGAAAGGCAGCACAGGGCGCGAAGCGTCCCCCTTCTGCATCGACTCGTTCTGAAGTCGAACGGTCTCGGTGTCATCATGCATTTTCTTCAGCGTGGCGAAGGTGCGCAGCTGCATCTCCCGCAAATCGTCGGCGGCGGGCGGCGCATTCGGATCCTTTTCCGCCCTGACAATGGCGGCGGGTGTCGTCACGCCGCTGCCGAAATCATGCACGAACCAGTCGTTGTCGATGCGATAGCTCAACAGCTTGCCGTCGGCGGAAAAATGCGGATCGTTTTTGATCTGCGGCGTGCGGGTGATCTGCGTCAAGCGGCCATTCGCCAGATCGCGGACGAATATGTCGTGGTTCCGGATGAAGGCGGCGTGCTTGCCGGCGCGATCGTAAACCGCGGGCCCGTCGGCGTTCGACATGCCGCCGGCATCGACGACCTGATCTTTGCCGTTGGCCGGATCAATGCGATGCAGGTCGACGACCGGCGAGCCTGAGCGCTTCAGCGAGTAGTACACCGCTTTGAAATCGGCCGACCAGTACGCGTCCCTGACCGGGGGCCCGATCCAATCGGGATCCGCCATGATCTTGTCGAGGGTCAATCCCGCTTGAGGTGCGGCCGCGGGAGCGCTCGAGCTCAGTGAACTCCAACCACAGGTCATCATCGCGATCGCGCAACAGAAATATTTCATTGATACCGCCTGTTTGATTGTTTCATTCGCAAGACTTGCCCTGAGCGATCGCCCAGCAAGTTCTCATTCGCAGAAGTAACCGCGCCTAGTTTGAAGGCCGATCCGGGTTTGGACGTCGATCCGGCGTCGCGGGCCGTGACGGCCGCGGATCCGGGCGGTTCGGCCCTGCATCCGGCCGGCTCGGTCGGTTGTCCGGCCGGTTCGGTCGGTTGTCCGGTCTATCCGGCCCCCCGGGGGGTCGAGTCACCGGCGGCCTGGGGCGCGGCGGCGGCGGTCGCAGGTGCGGCGGGGGATTCGGGCGAACGAAGGGCGGCCTGTGATTCGGCGGTGGCCGAGGCCGGCGCGGCGGCGCGCGATGCATCCAGTAATCGCGCCGCCCATACCAAGGACGGCCGGCGTAGTAGCGTCCCCAATAGTCGCCGAGGCTGAAAGCCACGATGCCGATACCCAACTGCGCGCCGAACTCGATGACCGGCACGCGGCGGCTTTCATAGTCGTAGTACAAATAATTGCCGTACACCCAGCCGCGATTGCCTTCCCAATCGACATCGCACCAGGTCCAGTCGTCGACACAGCCGTTGAGATTCAGCAGGGCATTGGGCGGTATGGTCGTGACCAAGGGATAGTCGGAGCTCGGCCCGGCGCGAAGGTGCACGGCGCCTTGGGTGTAGGCATTGGCTGCCCGGACGGATGCCCCATACCCCATCGCCGCAACAGCTATGAGCAACACTGACAGACGCTTCATGACACCACCCTGCGCTTCCTTTGCCGCACAAGTGTGAGCCTATTGCCGGGGCCCTGCAACGCGGCTCACGCGCAATACTCAGACAGGCTCCTGAGTCAGGCGGTTTTTCTGCGGCCGTGCAATCGCGTGACCAGATCGGCCTCCACGCGGCTCAAGCCAAATTGCTGCGTCAGCCTGCCGGAGTCCGTGCCGCGGCGGGCAGAATCGATCGCCTCGTCGAAGGACGCGGCTGCGCCGCGAAGTTCGACCAGTTCGACGCGATCCGCGACGCCTGAATACTCGTGCTCGATGCGCTTTACGCGCCTGCCGGTGCGCAAGCTTATCGATGCCAGCACTTCAATTTCGCGGCGCATCGCTGCAAGGGTGGTTTCAACCGCCAGGCAGCGCGCTCGCCAACGGCGCACCGAAAACGACATGATGATTGCCGCCAGCAGCGCGCAAAACCCGAGACCCGCCGCGGCCAAACTCAAAATCATATTGAGGTCGAAATTGATCATCTTAGGCGTACTCGTCGATTTGAGATTTGGGGGGCCGCGGTGTTGCACGCGATTCCGGCGTGTCCGCGGATTTTGCGCGTGGCCCGTCGGGACCTTGATCGGAACGTTGCCGGCGCTCCTTGTCATCCTTGGACGATCGCCGGTCGGCGATCGGGAGCGCTGGGAAAAGACCGGAATTGCTTAAGCGGTCAACTTCACTCATTGCGTGACCTCGCTCATTGGGGTTTGGGTGGTTCGGTTGCTGTTTCAATCGCTGCGGGCTTTAGCTTCATTAAAACCGTCCGCTCCAGCGCATCGGGCGGTACGCGGACCATCAATCTGTTGGTGGCGCTGCCGGCATCGGCCAGATCGACGCCCGGCGCGATGGAGTCCGGCGTATCGGCGGTGACCCTCGCCGTCGTTTCCTGCGCGGCTGATACCGCCTCCAGCACCAGCACCGCAACGCGTCGATTTGCGTTGCGCCCCTCGGCCGAGGCGTTCGGCTGGCGCGGATGAAACTCTCCGAAGCCGACGATCTCGAGCCTCAAAGGATCGATGCCTTCCTTGGTGAACTGATGCACGACGCTGGCGGCGCGCGCCGCCGACAATTCCCAATTTGAAGGAAACGCGCTCGTGCGAATCGGACGGTCATCCGTATGACCCTCGACGCGGATCGGATTCGGAAAGGGCTTCAACACCTCGGCCAGCTTGTCGAGTATCGGTTCTGCCGAGGACGAAAATGCACCCGAGCCGCTCGGGAACAAAATATCCGTGTTGATCTCGATCTCGAGCCACATGCTCTCGCGCTTCACCGTGATGAGCTTGGCGTCGATCAGGGCGCGCATGGCTTCCTGCACCTCGCGCTCCATGCGGATCAGGGATCCCGGAATATCGGATCGTACCGTGGGCATCTGCAGCGGCGAATCCTGGCCCTTGATCTTGATCAGCGCAGTGGGCGTGATGCCGACCAGCGGTTTTTCGCCGCCCTTGCCGGGTTCCGCCTCGCCCATGTTCACGGGCCGCATGCTCTTCGGCGCGCCGTTGAAGGCCGCGATCATGGCGTCGGACAGCACCCGAAACTTGCCCTCGTTCACCGACGACATGGCATACATCACCGTGAACAGCGCGAACAGCAGTGTGACCAGATCGCCGTAGGGAATGGCCCAGGCTTCGTGATTCACATGATCTTCGTGCTTCTTCTTGCGGGCCATGGCTAGGAGCCTGTCTGAGTATTCAGCGTGAGCCGCGTTGGCAGCGCGAGGAAGCGGATGCAAGGCGCGCGGCGCAGGCCGTGGCGGGCCCCACGGCCAAGCCGCGCAACACCGCAGACGCCACTCTCGCTGCCAACCCCTCGGGACCGGACAGATTTCGCTTCATGCGTCGTTGTCGCCTCCTCATTGGGATCAAACCCAACAGCGTCGGCTCCGCCTCGCCTGAAGCGAAATCTGTCACGGTCGCGGCCACGTTGAATGCTCAGACAGGCTCCTCCTTTAGTGGTGAAAGTACCCTTGCAGCTTCGATTCGATGTTGCGCGGATTCTCGCCCTGCGCGATGGCGATCAGACCTTCGATCACCATGGTGCGAACCTGTGATTGGCCATGAATGACGGCCTTGAGCTTGTTGCCCATGGGCAGGAACAAAAGATTGGCGAAAGCGATGCCGTAGATCGTCGCGATGAAGGCCGCCGCAATGCCGTGACCCAGCTTGGAGGGATCGTTGAGATTCTGCATGACGGCCATCAATCCCATGACCGCGCCGATGATGCCGAGCGTCGGCGAGTACACGCCCATGGATTCGAACACCTTCGCGGCTTGCGTGTCGAAATGCTCCATGGTATCCAGTTCGATTTCCATGCTGGAGCGGATCGCGTCCGGTTCGCCGCCATCCACCAGCGACTGCAGCCCCTTCTTCAGGAACTCGTCTTTCTCGTTTTCCACCGCGGATTCCAGGCCGAGCAGTCCCTGCTTGCGCGCGACATTGCTCCACTCGACTATTTTTTCGATCGTGCCCGCGGGATTGTTGGCAGGCGGCTTGAACACCCACGACGCGATTTTCCACGCGCGGATGAAAGTGGCCATGGGTGTTTGCACCAGGCTGGCGGCCAGCGTGCCGACGACCACGATGACGAAGGCGGCGCTGCCGACCAGCGCACCCGCACTGCTGCCCTTCAATATCGCGCCGCCGATGATGGCTATCAGCGCGAGCACAATGCCGATGATGCTTAAAATATCCATGGATCAGTCCGGCGAGAGCCACTCCGATAACCGCGCCCGCAAGCGCACCAATGCCTGACCGTGGATCTGGCACACACGGGACTCGGAAACCTCGAGCACCTCGCCGATCTCCCGCAAGTTCATGTCGTCGTCGTAGTACAACGAGAGCACCAGCTTTTCGCGCTCCGGCAGCACGCTGATGGCCCCGCTTAGGGCGCTGCGAAATCCGGCATCCTCCATGTCGTCCAAGGGTCCGGGACCTTCGTCGCGCGCATGATCGGCCGGGCTTGACTCATCCTCGCTCGATCCCATTTGATCGAAGCTGAACAGGCGGCAGCTCGCCGCATCCTGCACCAGCTTGTGGTATTCCTCGATGGACACACCCAGGCGCCCGGCGATGTCGGTCGGAGTCGCGTCCTGGCCTTTTTCGTTCTCGATCTTGCGCACCACATCTGCCATCTCGCGCATGTTTCGATGCACCGAGCGCGGCGTCCAGTCGGATTTGCGTACCTCATCGAGCATCGCCCCGCGTATGCGAATACCGGCGTAGGTTTCGAAATTCGCACCCTTGGTGGCGGAATAATGCTTGGCCGCGTCCAGGAGGCCGATCATCCCGGCTTGGATCAAGTCATCGACTTCCACATTCGGCGGCATGCGGCTGACCAGGTGATAGGCAATACGCTTCACCAAATCGGCGTGTCTCAACACCAATTCCTGCTGCGGCACCTGATCAACGGGCGTGTGATCATCCGTAACCGGCTTCGAGCCGCGTTTTTGCGTGTTCGTGTACTGTGTGCTTGCTCTCATTGCAATACCGTCGAGGAGGGGGCAATCCTGGCCCCCACCATTCGTTCGACAAAGAACTCCAAATGACCGCGTGCCCCTTGGGGCACAGACCACTTATCGGCTTTAGAGGCGAGATTCTTGAGCGCAATGGAGGAAATAGATGCAGGGTATGCATCCACGACTGCGGTCTGCCGCTTTACGGCACGGCGCAGATAGTCGTCAAACGGTATGGAACCGGCAAACTCCAGCGTCACATTGAGAAACCGGTCACAGACTCGGCGAATTTTTTGGAAAAGATCCGGCCCTTCGCCGGACCTGCGGGTCTGATTCGCGAGGATCTGGAACCGCTGGACGCCATGCTCGCGGCTCAACACCTTGATCAGCGCGTAGGCATCGGTGATCGAGGCCGGTTCGTCGCAGACCACCACGAGCACGTGGTGCGCCGCCTGGCTGAAGGTCATGACGCTGTCGTGCAGCCCCGCCGCGGTGTCCACCACCAGCACCTCGACCTGGTGGTAGAGATCGCTGAACGCACGGATGATTCCCGCGTGCTCCGCGGGCGACAAGGTGGCCATGCGTTTGATGCCGGACGCGGCAGGCACGACTTGCAGACCGTGCGGACCGGTGACGATGGCATCCTCGAGTGCGCACTCGCCCTGAATGACATTGCCCAGATGAAATCGCGTGTGCAGGCCCAACACCACGTCGACGTTGGCGAGTCCGAGGTCGGCATCCACCAGCATGACATCACGGCCCTGCGCGGCGATCGACACCGCCAAATTCGCAGAGACCGTGGTCTTGCCCACCCCACCCTTGCCGCCGGTCACCGCGATGACCTTGACGGGGCGCGAAGCGTTCATGTCAGCCAGCTCCTGCGCTCGTTCCGGCGATAGTCGGGCATCACGCATGGGCGGCAACTCCCCCGAAATTACGCGCGAAATAAGCCTCGTCGCGGGCCGACGGCGAGCGCTGCGCCAGCTCGAGGGCCTCCCGCACCAGCCAGATTCGTTTCAGATGCGAGGCGTGCAGGTCCTCCGGTACGCGTTGACCGTTGCACACATAAGCGATCTTCAAGCGGTGGCGGAGCACTGTGGAAAGGGCGGCGCCGAGACTTGCCGCCTCATCCACCTTGGTAAGAATGCAGCCCGCCGGCTTCACGCGCACAAAGGCACACACGATTTCATCGAGCGCCTGACCCTCGGCTTGCGCCGGAAGCGCCAACAAAACGCGCGCGCGCGAAGCGCCGTACTTCAGCGCCGCCAATTGTTCGGTGAGGCGGACGTCGCGCGGCCCCATGCCGGCGGTGTCGATCAAGATCAGCTTCTTGGCCTTGAGCCGCTCGAGAACCCGGGCCAGTTCCTTGGCGCCGTTCGCGGCATGCATGGGCGCACCCAGAATGCGCGCGTAGGTCATCAGTTGTTCGCGGGCGCCGATTCGATAGCCGTCGGTGCTGACGAGCGCCAGATCCTGGCTGCCATGCTGCATGCACCAGCGCGCCGCCAGCTTGGCGATCGTCGTGGTCTTGCCGGCTCCGGTCGGACCGACCACCGCGGTAATGCCGCCGGCGATGCAGGTCGGATCGTTGAGGATCGGCAGATGCTTGGCGAGCAAGGCCAGCGGGATGTGCGAGGGATTGTCCAGGCTGGTGCGGCTCGGCGTAAGCTCCGCCAAGGACAGCGCCACGTCCGGCGCAATGTCCATGGCCGTCAGCTCTTCCAGCACCCGTGCCTTCAAGGGCTCACGCAAGCGCTTATCGTTCCAGGTTATGCCTGCCAATCCGGTCTCGAGCAGGCGACGCATGTCCTGCAATTCACGCTGCATGGTGCTGTAGCCCGAATTCGTGGGTGTCGCGCGGGCTGTCGCCTGCGCCGGTGCGGCGCGCGGTGCGGGCGCGGCGGGCGGGTCAGCTACGGCCGTGGCCGGGGCTGTTGCAGGCCGCGGCGTGTTCACGGCGGCAGGCGCGGGACGCGCGACGGCCGGCTTCGCCGGCGCGATCGGTGCGGCCGGAGTGACCGCCGCGGCAGGCGCGGGCTGTGCAATCTTCACTGAGGCCGGCGAGGTATCGCTCGAAGGCGGCGCGATGGCCGGCGCGGCGCTCTGGCGCTTGGCGTCGGCAAACAGGGCCTCGTCGTAATCCACGGCGGCGATGACTTCGATGCCGTCGTCGCCGCGACGGCTGGACAGGATGACGGCATCGGGTCCTTGCTCCGCCCTCACCAGGGCGAGGGCGGCGCGCATGCTGGTCGCCGTATATCGTTTGAACTTCATCTCAACCTCCGTGATCTTCATCTCAACCTCCGTGAATCACTCAAATCGTTAGCGGCCCACCGCGGCAATCACGCGAATGCGGCGGTTTTCCGGAATCTCGTTGTAGGCAAGCACCGCCAGCGACGGCGTGGAATGGCGCATCAGTCGCGCAATCCACGGGCGGATTTTCGGCGCCACCAACAGCACCGCCGGCTCTCCCGCCGCGTCCTGACGACGTGCGCTGTCGCCCAAGGCGGTTTGAATTCTGTCGGCAAGGCCGGGCTCAAATCCGGGCGACGCGTCGCCGCCGCCGGTCATCGAATCTTGCAGCACCTGCTCGAGCGCCGGATCCAAGGTGATCACGGGCAATTCCTCGCGCAGCCCGCCGATGTTCTGCACGATGGTGCGGCCCAGCGCCACGCGTACCGCGGCCACCAATGCAACCGCGTCCTGCGTCCTGGGCGCGTATTCCGCCAGCGTCTCGCAGATGGTGCGCAGGTTGCGAATGGGCACGCGCTCCAGCAAGAGAAATTGCAGCACCTTGACGACCACGCTCATCGGCAACAGCTTCGGCACCAGATCTTCGATGAGTTTGGGCGCCGACTTGCCCAGGCGGTTGAGCAGTTGCTGCACTTCCTCGTGTCCCAACAATTCGTAAGCATGCGACTGCAACAGATGGCTCAAGTGAGTCGCGATGACGCTGCTGGCGTCCACGACCGTGTAACCCTGGGACTGCGCCTGCTCGCGCCGCACCTTGTCGATCCAAATCGCATCCAGGCCGAAGGCGGGATCCTTGGTGGCCGAGCCCGGTATCGTGCCGGAGACCTGACCGGGGTTGATGGCCAGTTCCCGATCCGGAAACACCTCGGACTCGCCCACCGGCGCTCCCAGGATCGTGATGCGGTAGGAGTTCGGACCGAGTTCCAGGTTGTCGCGGATGTGCACGGCCTGCACCAAGAACCCCAGCTCCTCGGACAATTTCTTGCGCACGCCCTTGATGCGGCCCATGAGTTCGCCGCCCTGATTGCGGTCGACCAAGGGGATCAGCCGATAGCCCACTTCCAGGCCGATGAGATCGACCGCTTCGACATCATCCCAGGACAACTCCTTATGTTCGGCGGGCGTGGCCTGCGAGGCGGCGGGCGAGGCGGCAACGACGGCCGCGGGCACGGCACCCCGTTTGCTCAACAGATAGGCGCCGACGCCGCAGATCGACGCCATCGCCAAAAACACGAAATTCGGCATGCCTGGAATGACGCCGAGCAGCGCCAGGATTCCGCTGGTGACGGCGAGGGCTCGAGGCTGCCCCAGCACCTGCGCCATGATCTGCTGGCTCATGTCGTGCGGACGCGAGACGCGCGTCACCAGAATGGCCACGGCCACCGACAGCAGCAACGCCGGGATCTGCGCCACGAGACCGTCGCCGATGGTGAGCAAGGCGTAGGTGCGGCCCGCGTCGGCGAGCGACATGCCGTGCTGGGCCGCGCCGATGATGGTGCCGCCGAACAAATTGATGAACACGATCAAGATCCCGGCGATGGCATCGCCGCGCACGAACTTGCTGGCACCGTCCATGGCGCCGTAGAAATCGCCTTCCTCGCGAACTTCCTGCCGGCGCAGAATCGCGTCGGCTTGCGTGATGATGCCCGCGTTCAAATCGGCGTCGATCGCCATTTGCCGTCCGGGCATGGCATCCAAGGTAAAGCGGGCGCTGACCTCCGAAATGCGTCCGGCGCCTTTGGTGATGACCACGAAATTGATGATCACCAGCACCGTGAACACCACCATGCCGACGGCATAGTTGCCGCCGACCACGAAGTGACCGAACGCGGCGATGACATGGCCGGCTGCCTGGGCGCCGGTGTGTCCGTTGATGAGCACGATGCGGGTCGAGGCGACGTTCAGGCCGAGGCGCAGCAATGTCGCGCCCAACAGCACGGTGGGAAACGTCGCAAATTCGAGCGCGCGCCGCACGTAGATCACGGCCAGCAAAATCATGAGCGACAGCGAAATATTGAAGGTGAAGAAGATGTCCAGCAGGAACGCCGGCAGCGGCAGCACCATCATGGCGAGCACGACCATCACCAACACCGGCACGCCGAGGCCGTTGCGGGCGAATTCGCCGACCGTCGCTACTGCGCCGCGCGCGCTCATACGTCTAGGTACTCATCGTCGACTTTGGGATTGGGCCGCACAACGCGCGCCGCAATGGTTGGATTCAAGGTGCGTACCCTGAAGATGTAGGACAACACCTGCGCCACGGCGACATACAGACCGTTCGGGATTTCCTTGTTCAGGTCCGTCGAGCGGTACAAGGCGCGCGCCAGTCTCGGCGCCTCGAACACCGGCACGCGATTCTCCTCGGCGATGCGGCGTATGTTCTGCGCGACCAGATCGACGCCCTTTGCCAGAACCACAGGCGCGCGCATCTTCTTCGGGTCGTACTTCAGCGCCACCGCGAAGTGCGTCGGGTTGACGATCACCACATCGGCCGTGGGCACCTTGTGCATCATCCGCCGCCGCGCCAGCGTCTGCTGCATCTGGCGTATGCGCTGCTTGGTCTCCGGACGGCCGTCCAACTCCTTGGATTCGTCGCGCAATTCCTGGCGCGTCATGCGCAACTGGCGCTTGAACTGGAAGATCTGCAGGGGCACGTCGACGACCGCCACCAGCGCGAGCGAGGCGCACAGCCACACGAAGGCCCAGCCCAAGAGTCCCGCGCCGCGCATGACGGCAGCCCGCGGCGCCATGCGCGCGAGCGCCAGCACGTCGCCGAAAATCCATGACACGATGCCGGCGCATACCGCACTGACGATGATGCATTTGAGCAGCGCCTTGCCCAATTCCGCCACGCCGTGAAGGCCGAACAGGCGCTTCAAGCCCGATAACGGGCTCAATCGGGAAAAATCCGGCGCCAGCGCTTGCGTGGTGAAATTCCATCCGCCCAGCGCCACCGACGCCAGCAGCACCATGACCACGAGTGCGCCGAATACCGGCAATACCGCGGACAGGGCGTTCATGCAGGCATCGCCCAGCGACGCGCTCATCGAGTCCGTGGTGCGCAGAGCCCGGTAATCGACGGACAGTGAGCGGCGCATCATCTGCGCCAATTGCGATGCGGCCGTTCCGCCGACCGCCACCAGCGCCGCGCTGCCGCCGATCATGGAGGCAAAATTCGTCAGCTCGCGCGAACGGGGTATCTGGCCGCGCTCGCGTGCCTCCTGCAGGCGTCGTTGCGAAGGTTCTTCGGTGCGTTCGCCGCCCATATCCGATTCAGCCATCAGGGCACCCCCGGGGCGTGACCGCCGACCAAATCTCCGACAGCCATCAGAGCATTGTTAATAAGAGTGGCGATGCCCGACATGATGCCGTCGAGTCCGGCGAGCAATACGAAGAACCCGCTCATGAGCGTGATGGTGAACCCGATGCCGAATAAATTGAGCTGCGGCGCGGCGCGGGTCACGACGCCCAGCGCGAGATTGACGATCACCAGCGCAATGACGGCCGGCAGCGCGATCAACAGACCCGTGTCGAACACATGCGCGCCCCACAGCACCAGCGAGAGCAAAAAGTTCTGATTCAGATGCGCGCCGATCGGCAGCGTGTGAAAGCTCTCCACCAGGGCGCCGAGCAGCATCAAGTGGCCGTTGATCGCAAGGTAGGTCAGCGTGCCGAAAATCATGAACAGCTGGCCGAGCACCGGCACTTGTGCGCCGCGCTGAGGATCGACCAGCGTCGCGAAGCCCAGGCCCATGGTGAGTGAAATGCTTTGGCCGGCGAACACCAGCGCCTCGAAAGTCACCTGCACCACCATGCCGATCGCCACGCCGATGAGCAGCTCGAGCGCGGCGGTCAGCAGTCCCGCGCCGGAAAAGATCGACAGGCCCGCCGGCACCGGTATCAGGGGGCCCAGCAGGAACGCGAGCGACAGGATCAGCACGATTTTGACCAGACCCGGTATGACGCCTTCGCTCGCGATGGGCGCCGCGATCACAAAACCAGCGACGCGCAGCGCAGGCCACCACATGCGGCTCACCCACATCGACACGTCGGCGGCATTCAGGGTCATGGGCTGCATGCGGCTAACCGACCATCGCCGGGATGCTGGCGTACAATTCGTGGGTAAAATCGATCAGCATCCGCAAGATCCACGGACCGGCGACGAACAGGGTGAGGACCAGCATCAGCAGCTTCGGGATGAAGCTCAGGGTGGACTCATTGATCTGAGTCGCCGCCTGCAGCATGCCGATCACCAATCCGGTGATGAGCGCGATCAGCAGCAGCGGTGCTGAAATCAACGAGGTGACCAGCAGCGTCTTGTGCGCCAGGTCCATGACGGTCTCGGGCGTCATTGATGGAAACTCGATGCGAGGGTGCCGATGAGCAGGGTCCAGCCATCGACCACGACGAACAACATGATCTTGAATGGCAGGGACACCAGGACCGGCGACAGCATCATCATGCCCATGGACATGAGTACGCTCGCGACCACCAGGTCAATCACCAAAAAGGGAATGAACACCATGAAGCCGATTTGGAAGGCGGTCTTCAGCTCGCTGGTGAGGAACGTCGGCACCAGGACGGACAACGGCACATCCTCGGCACTGTTGAATTGCGCCTTGCCGGAGAGCTTGGAGAACAGCTGCAAATCGTTTTCGCGCGTCTGCGCCAGCATGAATTTCTTCAAGGGCGCGACGGTGCGGTCGATCGCCACTTCTCCGGCAAGCTGGCCATCCATGTAAGGCTTGATGCCGGATGCGTACGACTGCTCCAGCGTCGTTGCCATCACGAAGAACGTCAGAAACAGCGCGAGCCCCGTGAGCACTTGATTGGATGGCGTGGTTGCCATGCCGAGCGCCTGCCGCAGTATCGACAGCACGATGATGATCCGGGTGAACGCCGTCATGGCCAGCAAAATCGCCGGCAGCAGCGTCAGCAGGGTCATCAATATGAGAATCTGGAAGGTGAGCGAATAGGTCTGCACGCCGTCGGCGGCCGACTTCAAGGCGACGGCGGGCAACGCAGCCTGCGCGCCGGCGATGAGCGGCAGAAGCACGAGCCCCGCAGCCGCAATCAGACGATGGAAACGCAATGCCTTGATCACGGCGGCCCCGGCCGCTTCATGAGGTCGCGCAGCCGTTCGGCGAAGGGCGGAGTGCGATTGGCGGCCCGCAGCGAGATGGGGGTCGTCAGCGGCGTCAAGGCGACGATGCCGCCGGCGCTGACGCCGAGCAACACTTGAGCCTCGCCGATGCGAACCAGCACCACGCGCTCGCGCGGCCCGATGCTCAGCTGATCGAGAACCTCGCTGTCGACGGAACCGCGCGGGGCGTTCAACTTGAAGCGCTTCAGAACCCAGCCGATCGCCAGAATCAACGCGACGATGGCGATCAGGCTCAACGTGAGCTGCGTCAAGCTGCCGATCGACAACGGGGAGGCGGGTTGCGCCATCGCCGTCATTGCGCGTGCTCCATCCTCTCCGTCTCGCTGACCACGTCGGTGAGGCGAATGCCGAATTTTTCGTTGACCACCACGACTTCACCGCGCGCGATGCGCACGCCGTTCACCAGCACATCGAGCGGCTCGCCTGCCAGGCGGTCGAGTTCGACCACCGCGCCCGGCGCCAGCTGCAGCAGGTCGCGCACCGACATCTTCACGCGTCCGACTTCGAGGGCCAGCGTGACCGCGACGTCGAGAATGAGCTTCAAATTCATTTCCTGCCCGCCGCCGCCGCCGGCGTTGGGGCCTAGGTCGCTGAATTGCGCGCGCGCGACAGCGGCATTTTTCGGATCGGGCGGACTCATACGGGGACTCCTGGAAGAATTTTGAGGGCGTTGTGCCCCTGCGAGATGCCGAAGCGGCCGCGATACAGCGGGACGTCGCCGGCCAACAAGGTGACCTGCTGCGGCGCTTCGATCGGGATGATGTCGCCCGGCGCGAGGCTCACCAATTCGCGCAGGCTGATTTGCGCCTGAGCGAGAACGGCGCGCGTGTCCAGTTGCGCCTCCTGCAGCGCCTGGGTGATCACCGGCGCCCACGCTTCTTGTTTGCGCACCGGGGCGGCAGCGGCGCCATCGCCCGCGAGCGTCTCGCGAATGGGACTGAGCAAAGCGTCGGGGAGCAGCCAGTCGATGCGGCCGCTACGGGCCGCGAATTCGACCGTATACTTGGCGACGATGACCGACTCGAGCGCGCCGCCCAACTGCACCAGGCGCGGGTTGGTTTCCTGCTTGACCAATTCGAGTTCCACCGGCGAGACCGCAGCCCAAGCGGCCGTCACGTCCGCCGCGAAGCTGCGCAGCATCAACGCAAGGAAGCGTTGCGCCGCCGGCGCGACCGCCGCCTGCGGATCCGCATTGGCGCGGCCCGTGCCGCCGAAGAAGCCGTCCAGCAAAGTCAGCAACAGTGCGGGCTCGACGCTCACATAGGCAAATCCCGGCAGCGGCTTGAGGCGCACCACCGCGAGAGTGGCCGGTACCGGCAACGAGGCCTGCAAATCGGCGCTCTTCACCATTTCCAGCGAATCGAATTGCAGGCTGGCATCGCGCCCCAGTAATCCGGACAGCGAGGCGCCGGCACGATCACCAAAGCTTTTGCAGATCACCTCGAGCAGGGGTAGGTCGGTCCGATTGATGCGCTGCGCGGCAAAATCATAGGGCCGTACGGTTGCCGGGCCTTCCTTGCCGTTCCTTTCCAGCAGGGCCTGCACCTCCTCGTTGGAGATTCGCGCCGCGGATTCCTCCATCACTGCACCACGAAACTGGTGAACAGGACGTCGTCCACCTCGGGGCCGCCGTCTTTCTTTTGCACCGCGCGGACTTCCGCAAGCGCTTCTTGCCGCAGCTTCTCCTTGCCCTCGCGCGACATCATGTTCTGATAATTGCGATTGCTCATCAGCAACAGCAGGTTATTGCGGATCAACGGGATGTTCTTTTGCACGCTCTCGATGGACTTTTCGTCGTGCGCCATGACCTCCATGGTGATCTGCAGGAATCGCACCGCGGAGCCGTCTTCGAAGTTCACGACCAATGGCGGATCGATGGCGAAGTACACCGAGGGCTTGCCGGAGCCGTGTCCTTCCGCGCCGGCTTTGCCCGCAGCGGGCTCCGGCACGATCGCAGTGATCTTGCCGTCCTTGTCCAGTCTCAGATCTGGGAGCGGGTGCAGCTTGGCATTGATGATGCCGCCGATCACGACTGCACCCAAGGTGAGGGCGAAAATGCCCACCCCGTTCACCACGGTACCCATGAATCCGCCTGACTTTTTGGGCGGGGGGGGAGGAGCGTCTTCAGCTTCGTCGGCCATAGTTCGATTCCAAAGCGCGGGCACGTGCCGCAGCCTCAAATCGAGCAAGTTCTATGCCAGAAGATTTTTAAAGCATTTTTATCTGTATATTCAGTGACTTAAGAAAATTGAAGGGCGCCGGCCGTCAACTGCACCGCCGATAAATTGACGCTTACCAGATGCTCACCCGTTCATTGGGCGGCAAATACATCTTGTCGCCCGGCTTCAAGCCGAATGCCGCATAGAAGCCCGGCTGGTTGCGAAGCGGCGCCGTGCCGCGCACCGCCGGCGGCGAGTGAGGGTCGGTCTTGATGCGCTGGATTGCCTCTGCCTCGCGTACCTTGCCGCGCCAGACCTGCACCCACCCCAGATACAGGCGCTGATCGCCGCTCAAACCGTCGATCACGGGCGCCTCATGGTCGGCCAGCGAAATCCGGTAAGCCTTGTAGGCAATCGCCAGACCGGAGTTATCGCCGATGTTTTCGCCCAGGGTGAGCGCGCCATTGACATGGTAACCGGGTACCGGCTCATAGGCGTTGTATTGCGCCACCAGCGCCTTGGCCTTCTCGGCAAACTTGTCGTGGTCGGCCTTCGTGAACCAGTCGTGCAGATTGCCGTCGGCATCAAACTGGCTGCCGCGATCATCGAAACCGTGGCTCATCTCATGGCCGATGGCGCCGCCGATGCCGCCGTAGTTCACGGCATCGTCGGCGTCGGCGTCGAAGAATGGCGGCTGCAGGATCGCCGCGGGGAATGTGATTTCATTGCGCGTGGCGTTGTAGGAGGCGTTGATGGTCTGCGGATTCATGCCCCATTCGCTGTGATCGACAGGCTTGCCCAACTTGGCCAGATTGCGCCGGTACTCGAATTGATTGGCGCGAACGAAGTTGCCGAGCAGATCGTCGCGCGAGACTTTGAGCGCGCTGTAGTCGCGCCACCGATCCGGATAGCCGATCTTCGGCAGCATTTTCGCCAGCTTGGCCTGGGCGCCAACTTTGGTGTCCGAGCTCATCCAATCGAGCGTGTCGATGTCGCGGCGGTAAGCCTCCAGCAGGTTCTGAACCAGCGCCTGCATGCGGGCCTTGTTCTGCGGCGGGAAATACTTCGCCACGTAGAGCTTGCCCAGCGCCTCGCCGAGACTGCCGTCGAGCAGCGTGATGCCGCGTTTCCAGCGAGCCTGGTTTTCCGGCACCCCGCGCAGCACCCCGCCGGTGAACGCGAATCGTTCGTCGACGAAGGCCTTCGACATGTACGGCGCCCCTGCCGACAGCACGCGCCATTTGAAATACGCCTTCCATACCCGCAACGGCGTGGCGCTCAACACTTTGCTCAAGCTCGTAAAGTATGTAGGTTGGGCCACGATCACGTAGTCGACCTTGCCTTCGATGCCGGAGACGCGCAGGTAGCGTTGCCAGTCATACCCCGGCACCAGCGCGGGGAGCTCGGAGATGGCCGTCTTGTTGTAGGTCTTGATGGGATCGCGGTCTTGCACCCGCGTCCACTGAATCTTTGCCAATGCCGTTTCCAATTCGAGAATCTTGGCGGCGCTTTGCGCGGCCTTGGCCTGGCCGGCCATGCCCAGCATTTTTTCAATGTGCGCCCGATAGGCGAGCCGGGCTTCCTTGAGCTTGGCATCGTCCTTCAGGTAGTAGTCGCGATCCGGCAACCCCAATCCGCCCTGAAACAGATTGACGGCATAGCGTGACGAATCCCGGGCATCCACATTGACCTGCAGGCCGAAGGGCGCGTTCGCGCCGATCTCGACCATGTGCGCCATCACACCTGGGACGGCATTCATGTTCTTGATCGCATCGATCGCGGCAAACTCTGCCAGCACAGGCTTGACGCCCAAGCCCTCCAGGTGAGCCTCATTCATGTAGCTGGCATACAGATCGGCGAGCTTCTTCGCGTCGGGATCGCCATTGGACGGGCCCTGATCGAGGCCGTCGACGATGGCGCGCAGCTGTTCCTCGGTCTTATCCTGCAGCGTGGTGAAGGAGCCGACCGCACCTTTATCGGCCGGCAGCTGATAATCCCGCAGCCATTTGCCGTTCAAATATTCATACACGTCGTCCTGGGGACGCGTCGCGGCGTCGACGTATTGAAGATCGATCCCCGAGTGCAGAGTCGGGCGCGGAGCCGGCGCGGCGGCCGCGGTGGGCGCGGTCGGCGCGGTCGGCGCGGTCGGCGGCTGATTGCTGGCGCAAGCCGCAAGGCTGATTGCTGGCGCAAGCCGCAAGGCCGGCGATGCAGACGATTGCCAAATTCTTCATGCTCTCTCCTCAAAACTTCAATGAAACCTTCAAACCCGGGCCCGCGTCATCGAGCACCAGGTGCGCGCCGTGCAATTTCGTCACTGCAGCCACGAGCGACAAGCCCAATCCAGAACCTGGAAATTTCCGCGCCTCGTCCAGGCGCACGCGGCGGCCGAGCACCATCTCGCGTTTGTCGGCCGGAATGCCGGGCCCGTTGTCTTCCACGATGACTTGCGGCGCGCTGCCGGATCCGTCCAGCACCACCCGAATGTGGCCGCCGTCGGGCGTGAATTTAATCGCATTGTCGAGCAAATTGGCGAGCGCCTGAGCCAGCAGTTGCCGATTGCCCTGTACCTGCGCCCCGGACGCCACGGAACTTTCGAGCACAATGCCGCGCTCCTCGCTCACCGGCGCATAGAGCTCGACCACACTCGCGACCAGCTCCGATAGGTCGACGATTTCGCGCGCCACGGTGCCGGTCTCGGCCAGCGCGATGCGCAGCAGCGCATCCAGTGTACTGCGCATCTGGTCCACCTCGGTCGTGACCCGTTCGAGCACGCGGCGCTCGGCCGAGCCCGGCGTGAGCGTCGTCATCGCCCCCTCCGCGGTTGCCTGCAGCCGATTGAGCGGGGTGCGCAGGTCGTGCGCCGCGCTGTCAAGAACGGTGCGCATCCCCAAGGTGAGCTGCTCGATCTTGTCGAGCATGGTGTTGATCTCGCGCGCCAGCGTGTTGATCTCGTCATCGGCATCTCGGACCGGCAGACGTTGCGACAGGTCGCCGCGCATGATTTGGGTCGCGACCGCGGAAATCGCGCCGGCCTGCGCGAGAATGCGCCGCCCCATCCAAAAACCGCCGCCCAATCCCAGCAGCAGGGTCAACACCACCGCGGCGATCAGGCCGCGCATCATCAGATTCTTGACGTCCTGGCGTTCCTGCACGTCGTGTCCGACGAGCATTTGATAGCCGCCGGGCAGCGCAAAATAACGCGCGCGCATTTCGTGCTCGCGCGTCTCGTCGCCGAAGGGCACCGACACCTTGAACAGAAACCACTTCTCCTTGGCGTTGATTTTCGGCCACGCGGGCACATTCCCCGCCACCGGGCGCAGCTGCGGATCCACCATCAAGTACACCGCGCCGCGCACATCCTGGTCCTGGGAGCGCTGCTCGATCAATTCGATGAAGTCGCCGCGCGAGAGGACCAGCATTTGCTCGCGCAGTCCCTGTACTTCCGCTTCGATGAGATTGTCGGTGCTCCCGTCGACGACGCGGGATACGGCGAAATCGACCGCATAGATGAGCGCCGCCGCGCCGATGGCGAACACGATCGAATAGACGATGGCGATACGGAACGGCGACGTATCGAGAACACCGAGAAAGCGCTGGTCGGGACTCAGACAGGCTCCTCGGGCTCCAGCGCCGTTATTCGTCTTCGCGCAAGCTGTAACCCGCACCGCGCACGGTATGCAGCAGTGGCTTGTCGAAATCCTTGTCGATCGCCTGCCGCAAGCGGCTGATATGCACGTCGATCACATTGGTTTGCGGGTCGAAGTGATAGTCCCAGACACCCTCCAGCAACATGGTGCGCGTCACGACCTGGCCGCTATGGCGCATCATGAATTCGAGCAGCTGGAACTCGCGCGCGGTCAATTCGATCTTCTTGCCGTTGCGCACGACCCGGCGGGTCATGCGATCCAGTTCCAAATCGGCCAATTTCAATTTGGTGCTCGCTTCCGCGTTGCCCGCTTCGCCGCGGCGGGCAAGCGCGTCGATGCGCGCCAGCAATTCCGCCATGTGATAGGGCTTGGTCAAATAATCGTCGCCGCCGGCACGCAGCCCTGTGATGCGGTCATCGACATCGCCCAGCGCGCTCAAGATGAGGACCGGCATTTTGCGTCCCGTGGCCCGCAGCGACTGCACCAGCGCGAGTCCGTCCATCTTTGGCAGCATGCGATCGACAATTGCCAGATCGACTGCGATGGAGGAGGCCATGTGCAATCCTTCGAGACCATTGCCCGCGGCATCGACCGTGTGACCGGCCTCCCGCAGCGCTTTCGCCAGGTAATCCCGCGCGACGTCGTCGTCTTCGACTATCAAGATGTGCATGGCTCAGTATCTTAGACTAGGATGCGGTCGCCCGGGTTCACTCGATAGGACCCTCATCATGGATGCGTATGCCCGAGTCTCGGACCCTTGCCCTCGTCGCGCTTGCCGTGCTGTTCTGGGGGGTTCCGTCCTACGCGAAAGAGGCGCCGTTGTGGGAGTTCGGTCTCGGCGCGGGTGCGATTGCCTTTCAGGACTATCGGGGTTCGAATACCACGCACGCCTATCCCCTGCCCGTTCCCTACATTGTCTACAACGGGAAATTCCTCAAGGCGGATCGGGACGGGGTGCGCGGTACGCTGTTCAATCAGGATTGGCTCGAAGTCAATTTGAGCTTTAACCTGACAACGCCGGTGCGCAACGACCGTGAGCGCAGCGGCATGCCGGATTTGCGTTCCACGGTCGAGATGGGACCTTCGTTCGATTTCCACCTGCTGCGCAGCGACGATCGCCGCATCAAGTTGGACTTGCGCATGCCGCTGCGCGCCGCTGCAACGGTCGAAGCTTCGCCGCGCATCATCGGCTGGACCTTCAGCCCGAGGTTGAATTTGGATCTTCGGGATCCATTCGGACTGCCGGGATGGAATCTCGGGCTGTTGGCAGGCCCGCTGTTTGCAGATCACCGCTACCACGACTATTTCTACTCGGTTGCCCCTCAGTTTGCGACGGCCTTGCGGCCGCAATTCACGGCCCGGGGCGGCTATGCCGGCACGCAGACGCTGGCCGCCCTGTCGAAACGATACCCCAAGTTTTGGGTGGGCGCGTATATGCGTTACGACACGCTGGCCGGCGCAGCCTTTGTTGACAGCCCCCTGGTTCAGCGCAAAAGTTATTGGACGGGCGGATTTGGTTTCTCCTGGATGATCAAGAAATCAACACAGGTCGTGCAAATACCGGACTGACAGCGACGATGCCGCGTTTCCTAAAAGTCATATACGAATATTTCGCGCTGTACAGTTCCCTGACTTTGCTGGGACTCATCTGCCTGACCTGGTCGGTATTCGCCCTGCCGCTCTATTTCATCCTGCCGCCGCGCTTGGGCACCGCGGTCGGCCGCTTCGGTATCATGGCGGGTTTCCGAATCTACTCCTGGTCCTTGTCGATCACGGGAACCTATCGGCTGGATTTGCGCGCCGTCGATATTTTGAGAGGCGGCCCGCCCGTGATCCTCGCGCCGAACCATCCGGCGCTGATCGACGCGCTATTGATCCTGACACGGCATCCGAATTTGGTGTGCGTGATGAAATCGGAACTCATGAAAAATGTGTTCTTGGGGTCAGGATCGAGGCTGGCGCGCTACGTGCGCAACGACTCTTCCAGACAGATGGTCAAGGAATCCGTGGCGCACTTGCAAGCCGGCGGCGTGCTGCTGCTGTTTCCCGAGGGCACTCGGACCACGCGGTTTCCGATCAACCCCCTGGTGGGCAGCGTCGGCCTGATCGCAAAACATGCCAGGGTTCCCGTGCAGACGCTGGTGATCGAAACCGACTCGCCGTTTTTGAGCAAGGGCTGGCCGTTGTTCAAGCGGCCCGAACTGCCCATCACCTACAAGGTTCGTTTGGGCCGCCGCTTCGATCCGCCGTCCGATGTGGCGGCCTTCACGGCAGAGCTCGACCGCTACTATCGTCAGGAGCTCGAGGGCGCTCTTCAGTCCCGCTGGCTGAAACACGAGTCATGAGGCCATCGAGCACTCATCTTGTGCTCATTCCGAGCTACAACCCCGGACCCAAAGTGTTTTCAACGGTGCGCGCGGCCCTCGATCAATGGGCGCCCGTCTGGGTCGTGGTCGACGGCAGCACCGATCATTCGGAACATCGCTTGGCGGAAATGGCAGCCCAGGAGCCGGCCCTGCGAATCTGGGTGCTGCCGCAGAACCGGGGCAAGGGCGCAGCGGTGATGTTTGGCCTCAAGGAAGCTCAGGCGCTGGGCTTCACGCACGTGTTGACGCTGGATTCGGACGGGCAACACCCGGCGCAGTGCATACCCGCCTTCATGCAAGCTTCCCTGGAATCACCCGATTCCATGGTGCTGGGAGAACCCGTATTTGACGCCAGCGCCCCCAGCTTGCGCGTCAAGGGTCGCCGGGTTTCGAACTGGTGGGCCAATCTCGAAACGCTGTGGGCGGGAATACACGATTCGCTGTTCGGCTTTCGAGTCTATCCCATCGGAGCGCTGCTCAAGGTCATGCGCGGACAGATTTGGATGCGGCGCTTCGACTTCGATGTGGAGGCCGTGGTGCGTTTGTGCTGGCGCGGCGTGCGGCCGATCAATCTGCCGGCGCCGGTACGCTACTTCAGCCCGGAGCAAGGCGGCGTCTCTCATTTCAACTATTGGCGCGACAACGCACTGCTGACCTGGATGCATTTCAGGCTGTTTCTCGGATTTATCGCGCGGCTGCCGCTATTGGCCGTAAGGCGCATACTTCGCGCCTAAAGCGGTTTGCGGGCGCAGTATTCGGAAAAAATCCCCATCTCCACCCGGCGATAATCATCGACGAAACCCGCGTCGCGGATCGCCCCGAGAATTTCATGCGGCGCGACGCAGGCATCGATCGTGTCCCAGTAGTAGCGCATCAGTTTGGGCGAATCGGAATTTTCTCCGAGAATGCCGGCGAGGAAGGGCACCACTCCACGCATATAGGCCTTGAGCACGGCGCGCGGCACCAAGGCCTCAGGGCGCGTGATTTCCAAGAGGCATATCCGGCCGCCGGGTTTCAGCACCCGCATGAATTCCCGTAACGCGACTGACATATCGGCGATGTGGCGCAGCGCATAGCCCATGCACAAGAAGTCCGCGGTTTCCGCCGCGACCGGAATGGCCTCGGCGCTGCCGATCACCAGGACGACGCCGATGGGAACTTTGGCGCTCTTGATCATTCCCACGCTGGGATCGACACCGGTGACTTGGCCAGATATACCAACCAAAAGAGCCGCCTGCTTGGCCGTGAGGCCGGTCCCCACCCCGATATCCAATACCCGCATGCCGGTCTGCAGGCCGGCCCGGCGCAGCGCCTTTCTGCGGTACCAAGAGCCGGACCCCAGGGCCATGACGCGCTCGATGCGGTCATAATCCCCCGCAGTGCGGTCAAAAATCTGCCGTACCCAGCCGCGCCGTTCCGCTTCCAGCGTGTAGTACTCGCGCAACGGCGGGTGCGGTGCCTGCATGGCGCTAGCATACGCCAGTCAGTTGCCGCACCGGCCCGCACCTATATAATGCCGCTACTTAGAACTCCTATTGAAAGCTCAAACCTATGGCCGACAAAGCGTCGCTCATGCAACAGCCGGCGCCGCTGACCGATGTCGGTCTCCAGCGGGAACTTGCCGCGCTGTTCGTGGAAGCCCTGAATCTCGAGGTTCTGCCTCAGGATATTGATCCCGATGCCCCCTTGTATGGCGAGGGATTGGGGTTGGATTCCATCGATATCTTGGAGGTGGCGTTGATCGTCTCCAAGCAGTACGGCATTCATCTTCGGGCCGATAGCCAGGAGAATCAGCAGATCTTTCGTTCTATGAGGCATCTAGCAGAGTACATTGCGGCACAGAGAACCAAGTAGTCATGGCCTCGGGACGTAGACTGCAGCTTGCTGCCGTCGTCTTGTTTTTCATCGCCTACTCCGTACTGTCGCATTACAGCAACCTAAATCCGCAGGCCCACGATTTGGGGGCGGGACTCGCGCTTGCACCCATGCTCACCCTCGGTCTCGTTTTGCTTTGGCGCTCGAGCGGCGCGCTCATCGCCTGCGTAGGCGGAGTGGCGGCGGCCATCCTGTTGCGTGCCTTCTGGCCATTGCTCACGCAGAATTTTTCCATCGTGTACCTGGTACAGCAGTGCGGCTTTTATTGCATCATGGCCGTCACGTTCGGCCGCTCGCTGCGGAAAGGCAGCGTGCCGCTGTGCACGCAACTCGCGGACAAGGTGCATGGCCCGTTGAGCGATCTCGAGCTGCGCTACACGCGCAATGTCACGCTGGCATGGGTGATGTTCTTTCTTCTGAATCTCGCGGCAACGATTTTGTTGTTCGCTTTTGTGCCGCTGCGGATCTGGTCGCTGTTCGTCAATTTCTGCGCGCTGCCGCTGATCTTGGCGATGTTCGTGGCGGAATACATGGTCCGCCGCCGCGTGCTGCCGCAGGTGCATCGCAGCGGATTGATTGCTACGTTGCGGGTCTATTTCGCGGATTCGCCTTAGAAAATGGACGCGATCGCGCTACTCTCGCACCCCTCGCCGGCCTCGATAATCGCGTATCGATCCGGTGTCGGCATTACGGCCCGGCAATTTCTTGCCGACGCCGCACTGCTGGCGCAGCGATTGCCCAAGGCCAAACATGTCCTGAATGTCTGCGCCGATCGCTATCGCTTCACGGTCGGACTCGCTGCCTGCCTGATGTCGGAGCGCGTCAGCCTGTTGCCGTCGACGCATACACCACAGGTGATTACGCAGCTTGCGGCGTTCGCAGCCGACGCCTTCTGCCTGACGGACGACATGCGCTGCGAAATAGAATTGCCGCAGGTTTACTATCCGGACCTGATCATTGAATCGGCGTCCCCGAACGCACCGGCCATACCCTTCGAGGTGCCTCGGATTGCGGCCTCACAGCTCGCGGCCATCGTGTTCACATCAGGATCCACCGGCATGCCGGTACCCTTCAGAAAAACCTGGGGGCTGCTGACACGCAGCGTGCTCAGCGGCGCGCAAACCTTGGGGCTATTGGACGGCAGGAGCCACGCTTTGGTGGGCACAGTCCCGGGTCAACACATGTACGGCTTCGAATCGACCGTGCTGCTGGCGCTGTTGAGCGGCAACGCCTTGAGCGCCGAACGGCCCTTTTACCCCGCAGACGTCGCTGCCGCCGTCGCGCAAGTGCCGCGGCCCAGGGGTTTGGTGACCACACCCATCCATTTGCGCACGCTGCTGTCCTCAGGCGTCGATTTTCCGGCGCTCGACCTGGTGATCTCGGCAACAGCCCCCTTGAGCCGGGAATTGGCGGGCGAAGTCGAGGAAAAATACGGCGCTTCGCTTCTGGAAATTTACGGCTCGACGGAAACCGGCCAGATTGCCCTGCGGCGCACGGCCCAGACCCCGGCGTGGCGCCTCTGGCCCGGGGTGCATCTGACCGTCTCGAATGGTCAAGTTTTTGCGCAAGGCGGGCACGTCGAGCAATTGACGCCGATGTGCGACGTCATCGAAATCACGGGCAAGGATGAATTCTTGCTACACGGCCGGACGGCCGACCTGGTCAACGTCGCGGGCAAGCGCAGCTCATTCGGTTATTTGAACGCACAACTCAACGCCATTCCCGGTGTCATCGACGGGGCATTCTTTCTGCGCGAGGAGTCGAGCGGATCCACCGGCGTGGCGCGCCTGGCCGCAGTCGTCGTCGCACCGGGCATGAGCGTCGCAACCTTGACCGAACGGCTGCGCCAACTGATCGATCCGGTATTTCTGCCGCGGCCGTTGCTGATCGTGCAGCAACTGCCTCGAAACGCGACCGGCAAACTGCCCCAACACGCCCTGCAGGGTTTTGCGGACGAGCAATTGCGGATCAACGAGTCGCAATGAAAATGCAAAGCACCCTGCATATTGCCGCGGACCACCCGGCTTTTTGCGGCCATTTTCCGGCCTTTCCGGTTTTTCCCGGTGCGGCACTGCTGGACGAGATGCTCACGATCTTGGAATCCGCGCGCGGCATCGATCTTAAATCCTGGCATGTCTCGTCCGTGAAATTTCTCGATGCGGTTCGGCCGCGCGATTCGCTGGTATTCGAGCATGAAGCCCCGTCGGCAGGATTGATTCGCTTCACGATCAGCGTTGCAGATCGCAAGATTGCCGGCGGCACCCTGCATGAATCCTAGAACGGCAGACCCCGTCGACCCGGCAGCGAAGGCGGCCGAATGGATCAGGCACCGGGAACGCGGCAGCCTGTGGCTGCTGCGAATCATGGCGTTTCTTTCGTTGCGCTGCGGCCGCCGGGCGAGCCGCCTCATTCTGTACGGAATCGCCCTGTACTTTTTCTTGTTCGGGCCCGGCGCACGGCGGCACTCGCGGACCTATTTGCGCCTCGCGCTCGGACGGGAACCCAGGGCCCGCGATCGGTTCCTGCAGATCTTGAGCTTCGCGACGACGATCCATGATCGGGTCTACCTCATCAACGGCCAGTTCGAAAAATTCAATATCTCCGTGCAAGGAGAAGACATGGTGCTGGCGCACGAGCCCAAGGGCCGCGGTGCGATGTTGATGGGCGCGCACATGGGCAGTTTCGAAGTCATGCATTCCTTGAGCCGGCGCCAGCATGGGCTGCGCGTTGCAATGGCCATGTATGAGGAGAATGCGCGCAAGATCAGCGGCATTCTCGCCGCCATCAATCCGGACTGGGTCGCTGACATCGTTGCTCTGGGCCAGATCGACGCAATGCTGAACATTGCGGAGCGCCTCGACCAGGGAGCTTACGTCGGCGTGCTGGCCGATCGCACGCTCGGCGAGGAACCGGCGCAGCCCGTGACATTTTTGGGAAGGCAGGCATTTGTGCCCACCGGACCGATGCGCGCGGCCGCCATTTTGCGCTGCCCGGTATTTTTCATGGTCGGATTGTACCGCGGCGGAAATTGCTATCATGTAGCCTTCGAGAAGGTCGCCGATTTTTCGGTCACCAGCGTCGGCAGCCGGGAACTGGCGGTTCGTGCCGCGATCGAGCGCTACGTCGCGGTGCTCGAGCAGTATTGCCGCAGCGATCCTTACAACTGGTTCAACTTCTTCGATTTCTGGCGCCGGCCGGCGCCCAGCGGGGCCAAGTAATGCTGCGCAGCTTGCCACTGATGATATTGAGCCTGTGCTGCGCCTTGGGCGGCGCGCCGGTGTATGCCGCGCCCGCTGGTTTCGGCGACCTCGACGCGGTCATGGGCTTGCTCGCAACACATCAGCATGGCCGGGTCGAGTTCATCGAACAACAATTCTTGAGCGTCTTGAAGCGCCCGATCGAATCCTCGGGCGAGTTGCGCTATGAAGCGCCGGACCGGCTGGAGAAGCGCACGCTCAAGCCTCGCACCGAAACGCTGGTGCTCAGCGGCGGCATACTGACCGTAGAACGCGCGCACAGCCGCCGCGTGACGGACCTGCACGCCTACCCTCAGGTGCTGCCCTTCGTCGAAAGCATTCGAGCGACGTTGGCGGGCGACCGCGTCGCCCTCGAGCGCGTGTTTCACCTGGATTTTGCCGGCAGCCTCGAGCGCTGGAGCCTGGTCCTGGTGCCGTTGGATTCAAAGGTCAAGCAATCCATTACCCAGGTGCGCATCGACGGGATGCGGGATCAATTGCAGAGAGTTGAAATTCGCCAGCCCGATGGCGACCGATCGCTGATGACGCTGCGGCCGTCCACTTTGCCATGAGCGTGCGGCTGCGCATGCTCATCATTTGGCTGGTCTGCGTGGCATTCGCAGCCGTCATCGTGGTGCGTGCCCACTACATCACCGATCTTTCCGCGTTCCTGCCGGCCAATCCTACTCCGGCGCAGCAATTGCTGGTCGATCAACTGCGCGACGGGCCCGCTTCGCGTCTGATCCTGATTGCCATCGAGCAGGGAGACGCTGCGTCGCGGGCGCGCGCATCGTTGGCCCTGGCTGAGCGCCTGCGCAAGGATCCGGATTTTTCCAGCGTCAACAACGGCGAAGCCGCCGCGGGCCAAAGAGATCGCGAATTTCTGTTTCAGCACCGTTACGTGCTGAGCGAATCAGTCAATGCGCAGCGTTTTACCGCCAAGGGTCTGAATGCCGCCATCAAAGACACCATCGACAATCTGGCTTCTCCCGCGGGCCTCTTGTTCAAGTCGCTGCTGCCGCGCGATCCAACGGGCGAATTGCTGAACATCATCGATGAGCTGGCGAGCTCGCCCGCCCCGCAAAGCCGCGACGGCGTTTGGGTTTCCAGCGACGGCAGCCGCGCGTTGGCGGTGGCGCAAACCGCGGCAAGCGGCTCCGACAGCGATGCTCAGAGCAGGGCCATTGATGCGATTCGCGCGGCATTTGCCGCCGCGGCGGCCGATGCGCCGCAAGGCTTGGTTCGCATGCAATTGCGCTTGAGCGGCCCGGCGGTATTTGCCGTGGCGGCACGCGCCAAGATCGAGCGCGCGGCAGTGCGCCTGTCCATCGCCAGCGGCATCCTGGTCGTGACGCTGCTGCTTCTCGTCTATCGGTCGCTGACGGCTCTCGGCTTGGGGTTGCTTCCCGTCGCCACCGGCGCGCTGGTCGGTGTCGCCGCCGTCGCACTGGGTTTCGGCGCCGTGCACGGCGTCACGCTGGGTTTCGGCATTACCTTGATCGGTGAATCGGTCGACTACTCGATATATTTTTTCATTCAGTCGCGCCACTCCGCAGGCGGCGGCGCGGCCGGCACGTGGCAGCAGCGATGGTGGCCAACGATACGCCTGGGGATGCTGACGTCCGTGTGTGGATTTGCCTCGCTCCTGCCCTCCGGGTTTCCCGGCCTCAAGCAACTGGGGCTCTACTCCATCAGCGGCTTGATTGCCGCCGCGTTGGTGACCCGCTTCTTGCTGCCGGCGCTGCTGCCCGCCAATTTTTCGATTCGCAACGTGACGCCGCTGGGCATGCGTGTTACCGGTCTGCTGCGGCGCGCCCAGGGACTGAAGGGTGCCGTGCTCTTGTCGTGCGCCGTCGCGCTCGCAATGCTGGCATTCGCGCTGCTGTACTTCAATCGAACGACGCTATGGAATCGCGAACTCTCCGCCTTGAGTCCTGTCTCGGCCGAGGAGCAGCACTACGATGCCAAACTGAGGGCGGATCTGGGCGCCGCCGACGTCCGCGATCTGGTGATCGTCTCGGGGCCCGACATGGAATCAATCCTGCGCAGCGCCGAACGCGCGGGAACCGCATTGCAGTCCTTGGTGGACGAAAAGGTGATCGGCGGCTTCGAAAGTCCCGCGAACTATGTGCCGAGCTTGGCGACTCAAGAGAGCCGCCGCGGCAGCCTGCCCAGCGCGGCGGAACTGCGGGCCAATGTGAAGCAAGCCGTCGATGACCTGCCTCTGCGCGCCGACCGCCTGCAGCCTTTCCTGGAGGATGTGGAAACGACGCGGCATGCTGCACTGGTTACGCCGCGCGACTTGGCGGGAACATCCCTGCGTGCCGGCTTCGACGCGCTGATTCTGCATCAGCGGGAGCGCTGGAATGCTCTGCTGCCCTTGCGCAGCGCCGAGGTCGGCGGGGTAATCGACCTGGCTCGCGTGGCGGCGGCGCTGAAGGACGGCAACGTCGAGGACGCCCGAGTGCTCGACCTCAAGCAGGAGTCCGACGCGCTCTACGCCAGCTATCTAACCGAGGCCATTCACTACTCGCTGGCTGGTTTTTTGGCGTTGACGATATTGCTGCTGATCGCGTTGCGTTCGCCGCTGCGAGTCGCGCGTGTGCTGGCGCCGCTGGTATTGGCGGTGCTGACCGTCGCCGCCGGCCTCGCCATGGCCGGCGTGCAGCTGAGCATTTTGCACCTGGTCGGCATGCTGCTGATCGTGGCGGTGGGTTCGAATTACGCGCTCTTCTTTGATCGTCAAGACCACGCCGAAGATCCGGGCAACGAGTCGCTGACGCTCGCATCGCTGCTCATTGCCAATGCCAGCACGGTCATCGGTTTCGGTCTGTTGTCCTTCTCGCAGGTTCCGGTGCTCGTTGCCCTCGGCACCACGGTGGCACCCGGCACATTTCTCGCGCTGCTGTTCGCGGCAATCGGTCATCGCGCCGGCAGGGTGCATGCGTAGCATTTTCAGCGCGGCGAATTCGGGGCTGCCAGCCCCGACGCAAATGATTTGGCTGCCCGGGGCCTACCACCTCGCACGAGATTTCGAACAAGAGGGTTTCACGCACGCCGTTAAGCAGCGCCGCAAGCCGATCGACTTGCGGTTTGTCGATCTGGAAATGCAGCATCTGAACGATCACGAAGCACTCGAGCGGCTGCACTCTGAGATCATCGCGCCGGCGCGCGCTTCCGGCGCGTCGATCTGGTTGGCGGGAATTTCGCTGGGCGGCTTGATCGCGCTGGACTACGCCAGCTCGCACTTGGATGAGATCAATGGACTGTGCCTGCTGGCACCCTACCTGGGAAACCGCATGCTGATCAACGAGATCGCCGCCTCGGGGCTCGCTGCCTGGGAGCCGGGTGACCTTGCGGAATCCGATGCGGAGCGCCGAATATGGCGTTATATCAAAACGCGAATGGACTCGCGGCCCCTGTTTCTGGGATACGGACAGGGCGACCGCTTTTCCCGGGCGCACGATTTGCTGGCCGCGTCGCTCCCGGCAGGCTCGGTGGATGTCGTTGCCGGCGGCCATGAGTGGCGTACGTGGACCCGGCTCTGGGAGAATTTTCTGGATTCGCATTTCACATGAACACGCCCGAGCACAAGCCGGGCCGCTGGATGCCGGCGCCGCTGTTGCTGGCGTCGGGTGCCGTGCACTTGGGCGCGGCGGCGGCGTGGCTGGCGCGTCCGCGCACCTGGCCGTGGGCGCTGGGCGCTCTCATCGCCAATCACGCCGCATTGGCGGCCGCCGGACTCTGGCCGCGAAGTCAACTTCTGGGGCCCAATTGGATTCGACTTCCGGCGCATGGCGGCCCGGCGCAAGGCGCCGCGCTGGATGTCGCAATCACCATCGACGATGGACCCGATCCGAACGTCACTCCGCAGGTGTTGACCCAGCTCGAAGAGTACCGGGCGAGCGCCACTTTTTTTTGCATCGGCGATCGTGTGCTGCGCTACCCTGATCTCGCACAGGAAATCGTGCGCCGCGGACACGTCATTGAGAATCACAGCCAGCGCCATCGTCATAATTTCTCGCTGCTGGGACCGGCCGGCATGAACGCGGAAATTTCCCGCGCCCAGGAAAGCATTCATCGCGTAACCGGAAGCAGCCCGCTTTTTTTCCGGGCCCCGGCCGGTCTGCGCAATCCTTTTCTTGATCCGGTGCTCGTCCGCCTGAAATTGCGGCTGGCCAGTTGGACGCGGCGCGGCTTTGATACCGTGAGCGGCGATGCTGATGCAGTTTTCCGCCGATTGGCCGGGCCGCTTCAAGCGGGCGACATCCTCTTGCTGCACGACGGCCATGCCGCACGCTGCCGCAATGGCCGGCCGGTTATTCTCGAGGTATTGCCGCGACTGCTCGAGGCGGTGCAGACGCGCGGACTCAACCCGGTGACATTGCGCTCGGTATTGCCGTGAAAACCATGAATCCTCTGGAGCTCACGCAGTTCACGGCGACCAGTTGCATTGGCTTGGGGTTGGATGCCACGCTGGCGAGTCTGGCCGCGCACCGCGGCGGACTGACCCGCTGCAATTTCGAAACTGCAACGATCGACACCCACATCGGCGAGGTCTCCGGCGTAGACGCGCAGCAGCTGCCCGCGCAATGGAGCATATTCGATTGCCGCAACAACCGCCTGGCCGAACTGGCATTGCGCCAAGACGGCTTCTTCGACGCGGTGGGAGAGATCGCCGCCCGATGGGGCCCCCGCCGTATCGGCGTGTTCATCGGCACCAGCACCGCCGGCATCATGCAGACGGAATTGGCGTATCGCGCGCGCGATCCCATCAGCGGCGCACTGCCGCCGAGTTTCGTATACGGCACGACGCACAATTCGTTCTCGGTGGCCGATTACGTTCGCCGGCGTTGCGGGCTCGAGGGTCCGGCCATGGTGGTCTCATCCGCCTGCGCCTCCAGCGCCAAGGCATTCGGCACGGCGCGGCGCATGATCGAGTCGGGCCTGATCGATGCAGCGCTCGTCGGCGGGACGGACTCCTTGTGCCTGACCACCCTGTATGGATTTCATTCCCTGCAGCTCTCCTCGCCTGCGCCCTGCCGCCCCTTCGACATCGCGCGCGACGGCATCTCCGTCGGCGAAGCGGCGGCATTCGCGCTGCTCGAGCGGGTCTCGGACAAGACTCGCGGCGATTCGGTTCTGCTCTACGGCGTGGGCGAGTCGAGCGACGCCTATCACATGTCTGCGCCACACCCGGAAGGGTTGGGCGCAAAGCGTGCCATGCAGGCGGCACTGGCCGCCGCCGGGCTCGAACCCGGCGATATCGACTACATCAACCTGCACGGCACCGGAACACCGAGCAACGATCGCTCGGAGAGTCAGGCGGTGACGAGCATTTTCGGCCCTACCACGCCCTGCAGTTCGACCAAGGGAGCGACCGGCCATACGCTGGGTGCGGCGGGCGCCTTGGAGGCGGTGATCAGCTCGCTCGCCATTCAGAACGGATTGATGCCGGGCGGTGTCCAGACCACGCGGGTCGACCCCACCCTCACGGCGCACTATATAAAAGAGAATCGGCGCGGACCCGTGCGGCGCGTGCTGAGCAATTCCTTTGGCTTCGGCGGCACGAATTGCAGTCTGATTTTTGGCCGCGCCGGATGACGCTGTCCGCATATATCGGCGGTATCGGCGTCCTGGGGCCCGGCCTCAACAATTGGCCGCAGGCTGCCGCCGTCCTGTCGGGCAGCCAGCCCTATGTCGCGGCGCCCACCGTATTGCCGACCCCTTCGATGTTGCCGCCCGCCGAACGGCGACGCACCGGACGCGTGGTGAAATTGGCTTTGGCGGTGGCCTCGGAAGCCGCCGCGAGTGCCGGGACCGACCCCGCGCAGCTTCCCAGCGTTTTCTCATCGTCGGGGAGCGACGGCCACGTTTGCCACGAAATCTGCCAGGCGCTGGCGTCGGCGTCCCGCGAAGTATCGCCGACGCGCTTTTCTAATTCCGTCCACAACGTCGCTTCCGGCTATTGGAGCATCGCGACCGGTTCCATGATGGAATCGAATGTGCTGTGCGCCTTCGACGCCAGCTGCGTCGCGGGTCTGCTCGATAGCATGACGCAGGTCGCGGTCGAGCGGCACCCGGTTCTGCTCGTGGCATACGACACGGAATATCCGCCGCCGCTGCACGCAAAACGTCCGATACCCGACGCGTTGGGGATTGCGATGATTCTCACGCCTGAGAGAGCTGCCGGCTCGATTGCCCGCATTGAGGTGGCGCTCACCGAAGAGGCCGCCGACAAGCTGGCGGAGCCCGAACTCGAGGCACTGCGGCTCGCCATACCCGCCGCACGCTCGCTGCCGCTGCTGCGCCTGCTCGCCAAGGGCGTCAAGGGACGCGTGATTCTCGACTATCTCGACGTATCGCGCGCAGCCGTGCAAATCGAACCATGCGCATGAACCGTGCCTGGATTGAGGCCCGTATTCCGCATCAGGGCCGCATGTGCCTGCTCGATGAGGTGATCGAATGGGACCCGCACCACATCCGCTGCCGCACGGAGACGCACCGCGCGCCGGACAATCCCCTGCGCTCGCACGACCGCTTAGGGATAGCCTGCGGTATAGAATACGGCGCGCAAGCCATGGCGCTGCATGGCGCGCTGGCGGGCGGTGCACGGGGCGTGGGCGGCACGCCAGGCGTGGGCGTTGCGCCAGGCGCGGGCGTTGCGCCAGGCGCGGGCGCCGGCACCCCATCGCGCGTGGGACTTCTCGCCGGTGTTCGCGACGTGCGGTTGCATGTTCTGCGTCTGGACGACATCGAGAGCGATTTGATTTGCGAGGCGGTGCACCTTGCGGGAGACAGCTTGACGGCGTTGTATGAGTTCGCACTGCGCGATCGGGACAGGACCTTGTTGAGCGGGCGCGCCTCGGTGGTGCTGGATGCCGGCAGACGGCTTCGGCTATGAATAGCAATAGCACTGCCGTTCGCGCCTTGGTTACCGGCGGCAGCGGCGGCATCGGCGCCGCCATTTGCCGGGCCCTGAGCGTACAGGGCCACTTCGTCTACGTGCATGCTCATCGCGGCATCGCCTCGGCTGAATCCATCGCCGCCGGCATTGTGGCTGCGGGCGGCCAGGCAAGCGCCGTGCAATTTGACCTGACTGACGCCGCCGCAACCCGCGCGGCCGTCGACGCGATGCTCGAGGCCGGGCCGATACAGGTGTTGGTCAACAATGCCGGCATCCATGATGACGCGGTTTTCCCGGGAATGAGTCCGGAGCAGTGGCATCGCGTCGTCGAGCTTTCGATCAACGGATTTTATAATGTCACGCAACCGTTGATGCTGCCGATGATCCGCACGCGTTGGGGAAGGATCATCAGCATTACCTCCGTGGCCGCCCTGCTCGGCAATCGAGGCCAGGTCAACTACGCGGCGGCGAAGGGCGCGGTCAATGCCGCCACAAAGGCGCTGAGCCTCGAGGTCGCGGGCCGTGGAATCACGGTCAACGCCGTGGCGCCCGGCATCATTGCCACCGAGATGAGCAAGTCGGCCTTTGATGATGCCGCCATCAAAAACATCGTGCCCATGAAGCGCGCCGGTACACCGGACGAAGTGGCGAGCTTGGTGGCCTATCTCGCCTCGCGGGAGGCGGGCTACATTACCGGACAAATAATTTCCATCAACGGCGGCATGATTTGAATATTCCCGGGCTTGCCGCGCAAACCGGCGCACAAAAAAACGAACTCATTCTTTTCTATACGCTGCTGGAGTTGACCATCATCGTCATTGCCGGCCGGCTTGGCGGCGCGCTCGCCCGGCGCTGCGCCCAATCGGCCGCGGTGGGTGAAATCATCGTGGGAATTTTGTTGGGCCCGTCATTGTTCGGGCTGCTCGCGCCAGGCGCCTTCAACTATGTATTTCATTCCGCGCCGCAGGAGCCGCTCACCATCCTCTCGAATCTAGGGCTCGTGCTGCTGATGTTCCAAATCGGCCTGGAGTTCGATTTCTCCCATCTCAAAGAGCGCGCAAATCGCGCCGCGGTGCTGCGCATTTCCATCGCCTGTCTGGTGCTGCCCTTTGCCTGCGGCTTGGGATTGGGCTTTCTGCTGACCCAGGCATCGCCCCCCGAGACCCGGCTGAGCACCGCACTGTTCGTCGCCACCGCGCTGTCGATCACGGCGCTGCCGACGCTGGGCAGAATCATGATCGAGCTCAATTTGACGCGCACGCGCGTGGGCGTGATCGCGGTGAGCTCGGCGGCGGTGAATGACGTGGTCGGCTGGCTGATGCTGGCGCTGGTTACGACCCTGACCGTGAGCGGCTTCGTGGCAAGCCGGTTCGCGCTGCGCGTCGGCATGGTGGCCGCATTCGGCGTGATCAGTCTGCTGGTGGTGAGGCCGCTGTTGAAGCGGGCGATTCGCCGTGCCCACATTCAGAACGGCAGGATGTCGGGCAACCTGCTCGGCGGGTTGTTGGCGGTGATCTTCCTCGCCGCAATGACGACCTATCAAATCGGCATCTTTGCGATTTTCGGCGGCTTCATGATGGGCGTCATTTTGTACGACGAAACCGCGCTGGTGGCGGCATGGCGGGAGCGCCTCGGGGATTTCGTCACGGTATTTTTTCTGCCGATTTTCTTCACCTATACGGGGCTTCGCACTTCGATCGGCGGACTCGACACGGCGGCGGATTGGGGTTGGTGCGCGGCCATCCTCGTGGTTGCCAGCATCACCAAGCTCGGCGGTGCTTATTTCATGGCGCGCCGCTCCGGACTCGATCGCAACGAGTCCGCCATTGTGGGATTCATGATGAATACCCGCGCCTTGATGGAATTGATCGTGCTCAATGTCGGATTGGACCTCGGCGTCATCACGCCCAAACTGTTCACCATGCTGGTGATCATGGCCATCGTGAGCACCATCATCACGACGCCGGCGCTGCGCTACTTCATGCCGCGCGCCGGACTCAAGCTTCACGCATAGGCATCGAGCAGACCGCTCGCCGCTCTCGAGACCGCCGTGGATGCCTGGAGGACTACCGGAGAATCGCCGAACGCGGGGCCTGCTTCATAGGCGTGCGACGGCGGCGACCGCTCCTGAAAAGAGCGCTGCGAAATATCGACGCTCACCTGCGCAAAGCCCTGCGCACCGAGCATCTCTCGAAGTTTCGGCGCGCTCGATTCCAGCGCGTCACGGGTAACCGCGCTGTGGCTCGAAAGCCAGACCTGCGCATGCCCGGCTTGCAGGGCGATGCGAACCTCGATGGGACCGAGCGCGGGGGGATTGACCTGCAATTTCGCGGTGCTCAAGTTGCCGTCCATCATCAAAGACACACGATCCGCAACGCCCTGCCCGAAGTCCCCCGTATCGACGCCGGCGGCGATCTTGAATGTGGGCATCGGCGCGGCGGCGTCAGCCGGTGCGTTCGAGGTGAGCAATTGCCCAGCACCCGCCGCCCCGTCATTCGAGGCAGCGGACAACGGTGAATCTGCGCTGTTGCCGCGCGGGTGCCGATCCGCCGCACCGGTGTCGGCGGCGCCCTGGGCTGCCTGCACCACGGCGGCAGCGGATGCAGCGGCAATGGCCGACGGTGCCGCCGCCGCACCAGGTGCAGTGGGGGCGGCAAACGGCGCATCGTTTGCAGCCGCCATCCCTTGAAGGGAAATGCCCCCGTCAGGAGTGATCGTGTCGTCGGCGGAGACTGACGCATTGTTCGTCGGCGAGCTGATTTGCGCGACTGCGGCGGCCACGACGGCCTGCGCCGCGGCGTCGGCGTCCGCCGCCGAGGCATTGCCCGGCGCTTGACCATTCAAAACCGAGCTGCCGCCGGCTGAAGTCGGACGGGAAGTCGCTGCGGCCAGCGCCGCATCGCTCTTTGCCGCGTCGCGCGGCGTCACGCGGACCTGCGGGTCCGTCGTTGGCAGCGACCGAATACTGGCGGCGTGAGGCGTAGTGGGGCCTGCGGGCGGAGCGCTGCCTGGGGATATCGCTGCGGGTGCCGCGGGCGGTGCCGACGCGGATGCTTCGGGTAATGCGGGCGCCGCAGGTACCGCGGCTGCCGCAGCGGCCGTGGCCGACGTCGCTGCTGCCGCGCCCTCGGCGTCCGCGTCCATGAGTGACGCGACGTTGCCTGCCAGGACCGGGTCGTCGACGGCCTTTGGCGCGCCGGACTCGCCGGACACAATAGCTGCCGGCTTAGGCCTAGGATCCTCGGCTGCACTGCCGGCTTGCGCGATCGGCGGGGCGCCGGCTGCGTCCTTAACCTGTGTCGCAGCAGGACTTTCTGTGCCGACCGGCGGCGGCGGGGCAAGCGCGGGCGGCGGCTGATTGCCGGGGGCCGGCAAATGGCTGCCGTCCGGGGAACTCCCGGGATGCTTGTGTGATGCATGCCTGCGCACGGGCTTGTGGCCTGCGTCTCTTAAAGTGGCCGCGAAATCCCGGCTGCCCGCCTGGGGCGCCTGGCCCGGGGAAGCCGGCGTATTGGTCTGGGCGGCGTCGCTGATGCGCAGCCCTTGAAAAATCGGCGGTGTTGCGTTCATACCGCTGAAATTGCAAGCGACGTGCCAATTCCGGGGCTCGAGTCAGCGCGGCGCCTTGAACCCCGGACCACGCAGAATCTGGCCGGGCAATGCGCCGGTCATATTCCCCATGTCGATCACCGGAATGCCGTTGACCACCACGTACTTCATGCCGATTGAGAGCTGGTTCGGGTCTTGGTAGCTCGCGACTTCATGGATCGTGGCCGCATCGAAAATCACCACGTCCGCCCACATTCCCAGCTTCAGCACGCCGCGGTCCCCGAGATGCGCGCGTTGCGCCGGCAGTGCGGTGAATTTGCGGATTGCATCACTCAAGGTTAGTGCATGCTCCTCCCGCACATACTTGCGCAAAATGCGCGGGAAGGTGCCGTAGGCTCTGGGATGCGGGTGTTCCGTGGCCAATATCCCTTCGAGCGACGCCCCCGAGGCGTCGTTGTCCACCGAAACCCAGGGCTGCTGCAGTATCAATCGCACATCGGGCTCGCCCATGCCGAACACCGCCACGCCGGTCGCAGCGGAGTCTCTGATCAGAAAATCAAAGATTGCATCGATCGGATCCTCGTTCCACTCCTTCGCGATGTCGCTGACGCGCATGCCCTGATACTTGAGCAGTTCCTTGTTGACGACAGCCGAAATGAGAATGTCCTGCGGTCCTTTGATTTCCAGCCACTCGTTATCCCACTCGCTGCTGGGAGTCAGCATGTCCCTGCGGATGCGCTCGCGCGTTGCCGGATCCTTGAGCCGCCCGATCAGCGCCTCGGTCCCGCCCTCGTGGGCCCAGGGCGGAATGAACGCCGAAAAGGAATTTTCCCAGGCTGTATACGCGTAAGTGTCGGCCGCGACGTCGACTCCACGCGCACGCGCGGCTTCGATGCTGTGAATGATGTGCGGTGCTTTGCCCCAATTGTGCTGTCCCGACACCTTCAGATGGAAAATCTCGACTGGAATATGCGCTTCGGCGCCGATGCGAAAGGTCTCGGCCAACGCCGCCATTTCCGCATCGCCTTCGCTGCGCATGTGCGTCGCATAGATTCCGCCATACTGCGAGGCTGTCGTCGCCAGGGCGATCAATTCATCGGTGCTCGCGTACGGAGCCGGCGCATATTGCAGCGAACTCGACAATCCGAGCGCGCCCTGCTGCATCGCTTCGGCCACCAACGCCTGCATGCGCTTCAAGTCGTCCGGCGACGGCGCGCGCCTGTCATAGCCGATGACCATCTCGCGCACCGTCGTCGCGCCGATGTAGTGGCCCATGTTGATGCCCATGCCCTGCTTCTGTACACGCGCGAAGTACTGCTGAAACGTGCGCCAGTCCGGCTTGATCCGGTAGTGATCGAATTGCGGCTGAGTCTCCTTGATGATGGCATCGTTCATCGGTGCCACGGAATTGCCCTCGCCGGTGATTTCCGTGGTGATGCCCTGATGGATCTTGGAGGGCAGACGTGGATCGACGAGCACCGTGAGCTCGGATTGGCCGAGCATATCGATGAATCCCGGCGCCACGACCATCCCATGCGCGTCGATGGTTCGCTTGCGCGGCGCCCGCGACAAATTGCCGATCGCGGCAATGTGCCCGGCTTCGATTGCGATATCGCCCGCATACCACGGCGATCCCGTACCGTCGACGATGTGCCCGTTGGCAATGACGAGGTCGTATTCGGATCCTTCTTCGCGGCTCGCCGCCGCGGCCAGGCCGCCGAGCAGCGCCAGCAGCAAGGCGCCGCGAGCCGGTCCCTTAAGTGAGCTCATCGTCGCCGCTATTTCAGATACTTATCGAACCACGCCAGCGTCCGCTGTTCAGCGTCGGCAAGGTGCTTGGGGTCGCGCAGTCCGTGACCTTCGCCGGGATAGATCATGACGGAGGTCGGCACGTTCATCGCCTTCATCGCATGCCAAAATTCCTGGGTTTGCGGCGCAGGGCATTCGATATCGAGTTCTCCCACGTAGGCAAATGTCGGCGTCTTTGCATTGTGGATGTAATTGATGGCGGATGAGGCGGCATACACCGCCGGATCGTCGTACGCCGACTTGCCGAAATAGGGAATCATCCAGGCGTCGATGCCGTTTTCGCCGTAGTACGACAGCCAGTTGCTGATGCCGGCGGCCGCGACCACGGCTTTGAAGCGATCGGTCTGGGTCACGGCCCACATGCTCATGAAGCCGCCGTAGCTTCCGCCCGTTAAGCCTAAGCGCGCCGTATCGATGGGCGCGACTTTGGCGGCGGCGTCGATGCCGGTCATTATGTCGCGCAAGTCGCCGTGGCCGAAATCGCGGACATTGCCTTGAGTGAAGCGCTCGCCCTGGCCGTAACTGCCGCGCGGATTGGGTCGAAACAAGGCGTAGCCATGCTCCAGCAGCCGGGTGGTGGTTCCCGGACCCGCGAAGCCGGGAGTCGCGGCCGAGGCGGGACCGCCGTGAACCATCGTGATCATGGGCACCTTGCCCTCGGCATGCAGCGGCAGCAACAGCCAGCCCTGAATGTCGAAACCATCATTCTTCCACCAAACGCTCTGCACGCGCGCCGGCAGGCTCAAGCCCGAATTGATGTCGGTCAAGTTTCGCCAGTGCCCAATCGCGCCGATCTCGATCTCAGGCGCCTGCGTAAACGACTCGTGCGCGTCGGCGGTCACGCCGGAGGGGCACGCGGTTGAAATTCCGCCGGCACGATCGCCGAAGGACTCCTCGCCGCTCCACAGAACCTTCGCCGGCGCCGCCTTGTTTCCCGAACCGAGGTCCACGAACTGAGTCTTGTCGCCGGCAAGCAGCTCGGCCTGCAGATGATCATCGCAGCGCCATGCGATCGCGGTCGCCGAGGCATGCATATCGGGCGTGAGATTCGTCGCGGTGCTGCCGTTCAAGTCGAGCGTGTACACATCGCCGCCGGTCGAGCCGAAGTCGCTCATGATTCCGGCGATGAAGGCGACCCGCGACCCATCGCGCGAGACCTTGGGCATCGCGAGTTGCTGACGCGCGTCGGCGGGCGTGTAAATGACGCGTGCAGCGCCGCCTTCGGGGAATGCATAGAGCTTCGCGGTCCACCAATTGTTGTCGCCATCGCCGGGCGCCGCAGTCCCCACGAACCCTTTGCCGCCGGCGCGCCAGTCATATTCGTAGACGAACAGGTCCGGGGGCGAGACCCAATTCAGCGTCCCATTCGCCAATGTCGCAATTCGCTGCTCCGGCGGAGCAGCGTCCAAGTCGCCGGCAATCGCCGCACCCGCCTGAGTCGCGCCCACTTCCTTGGTGGCGTTTTGGATCGCGAGCATGGCGAGACGGCCATCCGGGAGGTAGCGCAAATGCACGATGGTTCCGCTGAAATCCAGCAGCTTGGTCAACCCGCTGCCGTCCGCGCCCACCGCGTACACGCTGCGCGCATGGCTGCCGGGCGTACGCAGCGCAAAGCCGAGGTGTTTGCCGTCGGGGCTCCACGTCGGCGAATCAGGCCAGCACTGCGGCACGCGGCCGCAGGGCATCGGGACGGTGATCGCCTTGCCTGCCGGCCGCACCGGCCTGATCACCAGGTCGCGAACCGTGGGCGCGCCGCCGCTCTTCGACGAGTCCCCTTCGACCGAGGCGACGAGTTCTCCGTTCGGCGAGATTTCGACACCGAGGTATCGATGCACCAGCCGGGCAGGCGCCGCTTGCGCAGTTTCCGCCGCCTCGCACCACTGACCAATACCGATGCAAAGCATCGCCGCTGCAATCACGAACCTCATCTCATTTCCCCTTGCCATTGATCGCGGTCAGGTGCCGCGGTTGAACTTCAATACCAGTGTCGCGCAGCCTAACAGGCCGATGCCCTCGATCCGCGCGAGCAGCCGATTCATGTTGCCGGTCACGCCGAATCTCGCCGTCGCGTGCGCGGCGCGGTGCGCAAGCCAGCCATAGCCGGTCAAAATACAAAATTCCGGCGCCATCGACGTCGCCGCCAGAATCAACATCTGCGGTACCACCGGGACTGCGGGGTCGATGAACTGCGGCAGCAGCGCCAGAAAGAACAGCAGCGCCTTGGGATTTGCCATTTGCAGGGTGAGACCGCCCAAGTACACGCCGCGCAGATCGCGGCCTTGCTGCGCGGGATTGTCGCCGAGGGCAACCGCGTGCATCGAGTTGGCGGAAAGCAGCGCCTTGATTCCCAGATAGATCAAGTAAGCTGCGCCGACCCATTTGGCAACGGTGAAAAATCGGGCGCTGGCGGCGATGATGGCGCCCAAGCTCGTGGCTGAGAGCGCAAAATAAATGGCATTGGCGGTCAGGATGCCGGCCGCGGCCGGCAGCGTGCGCTTGAGCGCGCCGCGCACGCCCTGCGACACCGTGTAGAACACGGCCGGGCCCGGCGACAGCGACAGCGCGGTCTCCATCGCGAGGAACAGCAACCAAGTCTTGAAGGTCATTTTGGCGCCGCATAGTCTACCCACATTTCAAATGGCAAGCCGCACGCGATGATTCGTTCACGCATACTGGACAACGGCAATGGCCTTCGCATGCATGTGCTGGAGGCTGGATTCGAAGCCGGGAATCGGCCCTGCGTCTTGCTGCTGCATGGCTTTCCGGAACTTGCCTACAGTTGGCGCAAGGTTTTGCCGGCGTTGGCCGCCGCCGGTTTTCACGCGATCGCGCCCGATCAGCGCGGCTATGGACGCACCATCGGATGGGACGGCCGCTATGACGGCGACCTCGCGTCGTTCCATCTGCTCAATTTGGTGAAAGACACGCTCGGGCTGATCGCCGCGCTCGGAATTCGCAGCGCATCGATCGTCGGGCATGACTTTGGCGCCCCCGTTGCAGCCTGGTGCGCGCTGCTGCACCCGGATGTGATTCGCTCCGCGGCATTGCTCAGTGCGCCGTTCGGCGGACCGCCGCGGCCGCCGAACGGGGGCGTCCGCTCGGCGCCAGAAGCTCTTGCTCAGGCCCTTGCAGCGCTGCAGCCGCCGCGCAAGCACTATCAAGCGTACTTCTCGACGCGCGCGGCCGATGATGACATGCGCAATTGTCCCGAAGGGATTGAAGGGTTCCTGCGCGCCTACTATCACTACAAGAGCGCCGATTGGAAAGGCAACCTCCCGCATCCGCTGGCTTCGTGGGATGCCGCCGAGCTTGCCAAAATGCCCGCCTACTACATCATGGAATTGGATCGGGGGATGCCCCAGACGGTGGCGGCGCATGCGCCGAGCGCCGCCGAGATCGCGGCATGTGCTTGGCTGCCGGACGAGGAGCTGCGCGTTTACTGCGATGAATTCGCGCGCACCTCGTTCCAGGGCGGCTTGCAGTGGTACCGCAACGTGGCCGATCCGGCCGGCGCCGCGCAATTGCAGCGCTTCTCCGGCCGCAGCATCGATGTGCCCTGCTGCTTCATCGCCGGGAAGAGCGATTGGGGACCCTATCAAAGCCCCGGCGCACTGCAGGCGATGGAAAATTCCGCCTGCAGTCAATTTCGCGGCGCTCATTTCATACAGGGCGCCGGTCACTGGGTTCAGCAAGAACAGCCCTCAGCCGTCAGCGAATTGCTGATCGAATTCCTGATGCGCGAGCGCTAGTTTTTGGCAATCCCTGACAGAAAACTCGCGACATGCTCGTTTAGGAATTTACCGTCCGCCGGCGATATGCCGGCTCCGGCCGGATGTCCCCATAGGGAAGGAATGATCGCCAGCGTGCAGTGGGGAATGAACGCGGCCTCATACTTGGCGTCGTTGACCGGAAAATACAGGTCGGTTTCCGAGGGCATGTACAGCACCGGCACTTTGATGGAGCGCAGCGCTGCTTCCACGTCCTTGAAAGGCGGCGTCGTGCCCACGTCGTGCTTTTCCCAGGTGCGCATATGCAGGATGAGATTATTGGCATCGGCGCCGGGAATGAAATTCGTGCGGAAGCGTTCAACCACTTCATCGAAGGTTTTGCCCAACGATTCATTGCTGCGCCATAACTCGCGCCGCCACCACTCCTGCGAGAACAGCCATCCTGTCCACACCATGGAGAACGCCTGGATGCCCTTGACGGGCTGCGCCTGGGTCCACACCATGGAGAACGCCTGGATGCCCTTGACGGGCTGCGCCTGGTAGTCGCCGCCGTTGAACACCGGGTCGGCGGTGAGTGCCGCAATCTGACCCTCCAGCCTCACGATGCCATGACCGTAGGTCTTGGCGGTCCCGGAGGTCGCCACGATGCCGTCCATGTAGTCGGGATAGCTCACCGCCCATTGGAATGCCTGCTGAGCGCCCATGGAAAAGCCGATGACCGCGCGCAAATGCTGCACGTGCAGCTGTTCGGTCAGCATGCTGTGCACCGCCTGCACATTGTCGCGGATGGTCGTCACCGGGAACCGGGGCCCATGCAACGGCTCCGGGGTGTTGCTGGGCGAGGATGAACGCCCGTTGCCGAAAAGCTCGCTGGTGATGAGAAACAGTTTCTTCGGATCGAGCGCCTTGCCCGGGCCGATCAACCAGCCATAGCCGTGCATCTCCGCCATGTAATGCGAGGGCAGGAGAATGGCGTTGTCGCCCTTCGCGTTCAATCTGCCATAGGTGCCGTAGACGATGCGCGCCTCCGGCAGAACCACGCCGCTCTCCGTCTTGAAATTCTTGATGACAAATTCGTGCTGAATCGGCTCGGCGTCCGGCGCGGCCGTTTGGGCGTGCGCAACTTGCACGCCGACCAGAACGATGAACAGCGCAATCAATCGCACGACGTTCTCCCGAAGCCTCGAATTTTGTTTTGAAAGCATACATGACAGCCGCTTGCCGTGGCGACACTACGCATTCGAATTCGCGGCATGGCTGGTCCATACTGCTTCGGATGAATGGCCGCACTTTAAAGATCGTTGCTCCCGCCGCCCTCGCCCTGTTGTGCGCCTCACCGAGCCTTGCAAAGCCGCCGAGACCCATTGCGGAGCTCGCACCATTGGCGACGATCAGCTTGGGGAAAACCGCCGACTGGGTCGCGGTCACCGGCGATGCCGTGTGGGTTGGAAGCACAGGTCCTTTCGCCGTGCATCGCATCGATCCTGCAAGCAACAGGTTGATCGCGAGCGTGAGTCTGCCCGGCGAGCCCTGCGCGGGTCTCACCGTGGGTTCCGGCAGCCTTTGGGTTCCGCTGTGCACGGCCCCGCCCTCGCTCGCCAAAGTGAACCTCAGCAGCAATAGGTTGGAATCGACTTTTGCCGTGGGGCCGGCGGCCGCCGAGGGCGGGGTCGCGTACGGTGCGGGCAGCGTATGGCTCATCGTCAACAATTCGGGCGACGTTGCGCGAATCAATCCGGCGAACGGAACCATTCTCGACACCTTCCACGTGCCCGCCGGTTCTTACAATCCGGTGTTCGGCGACGGCAGGCTTTGGGTGACGCGCGCGGACGGCGCGGAATTGACGGGCATCGATGCCGCGAGCGGGAAGACCATATCAACCGTGGCAACCGGGCCTAATCCCAGGTTTCTCACCGCCGGCGCGGGCGCGATTTGGACGCTCAATCAGGGTGACGGTACTCAGGGTGACGGTACGCTGACCCGCGTCGATACGAACAGCAGGCATGCCGCCACGATCCCGCTGGGAACTCCGGGTCACGGCGGCGACATCGCATTCAGCGAGGGCAAGGTGTGGACCACGATGGCGAAAATGCCTCTTTCGCTCGTTGACGCCGCCAACCTACGACTGCTGTGTCAATGGGCCGGACCGGGCGGCGACTCCCTCGGAATTGGACATGGCGCGATCTGGCTCACCGATTATCACGCCGGCACCGTCTCGAGAATCGCCATCAAGGATGCGCTGTCGCATTGTCCAGGCGCGTGAACACACTTTGCATGGCTTGCACGCGCTCAACATAGACACGCGCCGAGGTGTCCCCGCAACGCTGGCCTTCCGCAAACTTGAATCCGCGCCTGGCAAACTCATCGCCTGCCCCGGCACCGCATAAATGGATCAACGCGGCGAGCCTTTGCTTGTGCAGTTGAGATGCCGCGGTCAAGTGACGGCGCTCGAGAATCGATGCGACGCTGCGATCGAGATAAGCGGACGTGAGCTCGACCGCATCGCCGGGCAGCACGCGCGCGTACAAGCTGTTGAACCAGCACGAGTGCCAGTCGTTCCAAGGCCCGTCGGCGACCACGACATGATCGTGAATACAGTAGCGGCGCGCTTCGGCAAAATTGCCGTCGGTGATCTGGTACATGCCGACGGCGCTCGAAGCCGGTCGGTACACTTCGAAGGGCTGTGATGTCCAGGACCAGCGCCAATACGTGCGGGCCACGGGATTTCCCGAACCCTCCACCTGAGCAATCGCCGCCAGGAAATCGGGCGTCATCAGGGCGGTGGAAAACCTCTTGAAGATCGGCGCGTACCCAGTCCAGGTCTCGGCCGGCGACTTGTACAAGGTGCCGCTCACGGGAAAAAACAACTCCGATGGCTTGCGCACGACCTGGTAGATCCAGTTGATGCCGAGCCACAGGATCAGCGCGACGAGCGCCGCCATGATGAACTTCGCCGGGCGCGGTGCCGGGCGCCACCAGCGCCTGGCGAGGCGCCACGCCTTGGCGGCGCGGCGCCATAGTTTTTTCATGCGGCGGCCAAGGTTGCCTGTGCGCCGCGCCGCCTTAGTGGGCATAATCCGCCCAAGGTAACCCAATGTACGTTCTCATTGTCATCGCGTTGATGCTGGCGTTGCCGCTGATTTCGATCGTAGCGCAAATATTTTTCACCGATCACGGCGCGCTGCACGCCGCCTCGAATTTAGCGGTCGTTGCAAAGTGGTACGTGTTTTGGGCGGTGGGCATGCGCTTGGGCCTGGCGGGCCTGCGCCAGATCATTCAACCGCGCTACACCGCCGAAACGATTTTGGGGCTCAAGGGCGCCGAATCGCTGTTCTTCGTACGCGAACTGGGATTTGCCAACGCGGCGATGGGCAGCATCGGAATAGCGAGCCTGCTGGCACCGAACTGGGTAACGCCGGCCGCAATGCTGGGGGCGATTTATTACGGCCTGGCGGGCATCAATCATTGTTTTCACAGGGGCCGCAACCGGTTGCAGAACGTGGCCCTGGTGAGCGACCTGTTCGCCGCATCGGTGCTCGCTATTTGCTGTTTTGCCTGACCGCGATGGTCACGCTCTCGGATTCCGGGTCGAACAAAATCTTGGCTTCGCCCTTCTGCAGCTGGCGCATCACGTGGGCGACTTTTTCCTCGAACGAATATTCCCTTTCACCGTAGTCCGTGCCTTCGCGCAGGACAAAGGATTCGACCACGGCGTGCAGCAATTCCGCGGACAATTCGCGGTAAGGCACCTCGACGGGTTCAGGGGCTTCGGGGCTGGGCATTGGGCCCAGCGTATCACGCCCTTTCAGGCATTCCGGGTATCGGTGCGCGCGAGCATCACGCGCATCGCGGCATCATCGCCTTCGCGCTGCTCACGCCGATCCGCTGCGCTTTGCTCCTCTTTGCGGAAGCGATCGACCACGCGATTCAACGACTCGGCCTCAATGCGCTTTTCGCTCCATTGAGCGCGGCGCTTGTCGAATTCCTTGCGGGCGATGTCCAGAGATTTCTGATGCTGGTTCAATGCCTCGCCCAATCGATCGAGGAACGAACGGTAGTTCTGCAGCTTGACGGCATCCATGGCACCGTTGCCCTGGGTGGAGTTGCGCACGTACTCGTCGCGGTAGGTCTGAAGCTGCTCGAGCTGGCGCTCCAACTCCGAAACCTTGCGGCCGGCGTCCGCCATGATGCGGCTCAAATCCTTTGCCGAGGTCGAGGCGATCTCGTGGATGGGCTCAAATCGTTTGGACTTCATCATGGACGTTGAATACTCAGACAGGCTCCTCGTTCACTATCGGCCCGTTGGCGCCGGCGGCGCCGAGAACTGCGTCACGAGTTGCTTGAGATCCGCGTAACTTCGCTCGATTCCGACCGGTTCATACATGTCCTGACGCAGGAATTCGAGCATTTTGGGCCACTGCTCCACCGCCAGATCCACCCGGGCATCGGAGCCGCGCCGATACGCCCCCACGGTGATCAGATCGCGGTTCTGCTGATAGGTCGAATACACCTGCCGGAATCGGTTCGCCAGATCGAGCTGCTCGCGCGTCGCGATTTGGTGCATCGCACGACTGATGGATGCCTCGACGTCGACCGCCGGGTATAAGCCGTTCTCGGCCAGGCGGCGCGACAGCACGATGTGCCCGTCCAAAATCGCACGCGCCGCATCCGCGATGGGATCGTTTTGATCGTCGCCTTCCACCAGCACGGTGTAAAACGCCGTGATCGATCCGACGCCGCGATCGCTGTTGCCCGCGCGCTCGACCAACTGCGGCAATCGGGCGAACACGGAAGGCGGATAGCCCTTGGTGGCGGGAGGCTCGCCGATGGCCAGTGCAATTTCGCGCTGCGCCTGCGCGAAGCGCGTCAGTGAATCGAGCAGCAGCAGCACCTTCAATCCCCGATCGCGAAAATACTCGGCGATGGCGGTCGCAAGCCACGCGCCGTGCAGCCGCATGAGCGGAGGATTGTCGGCCGGTGTCGCAACGACCACGGCGCGCCGCATGCCGTCGGGACCCAGGGTATTGCTGACGAAATCCTGGACTTCGCGGCCGCGCTCGCCGATCAATCCGACGACGGTGACGTCGGCTTTGGTGTATCGGGTCATCATGCCGAGCAGCACCGATTTGCCCACGCCGGAACCGGCGAACAGACCGATTCGCTGCCCGCCGCCGACGGAGAGCAGCGCGTTGATGGAGCGCACACCCACATCGAGGGGATCGCGGATCGCTCGGCGCATGAGCGGATTCAAGGGCTCGCCGGTCAGCGAAATCCGATCCGTGCAGCGCAGTTCGCCGAAGCCGTCGAGCGGCCGGCCGGCGCCGTCCAGAACGCGTCCGAGAAGCTCGTCGCCGACGGGCACGGAAGATTCGCTGCGAGTGGGAATGACGCGCGCGCCGGGCATCAAGCCGCGGATGTCCCCGGTCGGCATGAGAAATAATTTGTCGCCCGAAAAGCCGACGACCTCCGCTTCGATCTGTTTGCCTTCTGCGGCGTCGACCAGGCAGCGCCCGCCGACGGCGGCCTCGCATCCCACCGCTTCCAAGGTCATGCCGACCATGCGGCTCAAGGTGCCCTCAACGACGAATTCCGAAGCGCTCGCCATGCGCTCGCGCGCCTGCACCAGCGCTTCGGCCCAGCGCTTGGGTCGCAGCTGCGCAGTATCGGCGCTCAAGTCGACCCGCGCGGCGCCGCTGCGTGGCGCTCAGTTCCCAACAGTTCGCTCAAGATGCTGCCGACTCTCGTCTCCAGGCGTGCATCGATGCGCGAGGTAGTGGTCGTGATCTGGCATCCGCCGCGCGCCATCACGGGGTCTTCGATGATGGTCCACGCACGCTCGTTTTCGGTCGGCGCCAGGTGCTGTTTGACCACCGCGGCGTCCTCGGGATGCAGGTGCACGCGCACGTCGCGCGTCGCCACGGGCAAGGCCGCAATGGCCTCGCGGATGATGCCGATGATTTGCGTCGGATCGGTCTTCAACTCGCGGCGCACGATTTGCCGCGCCAAGGCCATGGCGAGCGTGAGCAGTTCCCGTTCGACATCCTGGTCGAGAACCTCGAACGGCTTCGCCAGGTCATAGAACATGCCCGCGAGCCGATCCACCTGCGCCTGCACTTCGGCACGGCCTGCCTGGCGTCCCTCGGCGAGCCCCTGTTCGAAGGCTTCGCGGTGCGCCTCGGCCTGCAAATCGGCGAGGCCGCCGACCGTGGCCAATTTTTGCTGCGGAGCCGGGCCCTCCATGTCGGGAACCGTCCACAGGGCGACATTCGCGACGATCTTTTTGTTGGTGTCAGACAAACTCGCCCGCACCCTTGCCGCCGAGACTGATCGTGCCCTCTTCCGCCATGCGCTGCGCGATCACGATGATCTCCTTTTGCGCCGCTTCGACGTCCGTGAGCTTCACGGGGCCGCGCGCCTCCATGTCGTCCTTGAGAATTTCCGCGGCGCGTTTCGACATGTTCTTCAAGACCTTCTCCTGCACCTCGGGCTCTGCCCCGCGCAAGGCCACCGCCAAGGTGTCCGAGCCCACTTCGCGCAGCAGCGCCTGAATGCCGCGATCGTCGACATCCAACAGGTTGTCGAAGACGAACAGCAGATCCTTGATTTGCTGGTGCATCTCGCCGTCCGCCTTCTCGATCTTGCCCATCTCGTCGGTGAGCTTGTCGCGCTCCATGGCGTTCAAGATGTTGGCCGCGCTGCGCGCGCCGCCGATGCGCCGCAAAGGCGCCGGGGCCGCGACATTGGCCTGTTTCTCGACCAGCTGATCGAGTTCCGTCAGCGCGGTTTGCGGCACCTCGTTCAGGGATGCGATGCGCATCAGCACTTCGGTGCGCAAATCTTCGTTGAGCAGCGGCAGGATGGCGGCCGATTGTTCGGGTTCGAGGTGCGCCAGCACGATGGCCGCGATCTGCGGGTGCTCGCCGCTGATGATTTGCGCGACCGCCTTGGCTTCCATCCACTTCAAGGCCTCGATACCCTGGCCGGCCTGCCCGGTCGCGACCCGGTCGAGCAGCATGTCGGTCTTGTGCTTGCCCACCGCCTGGGTCAACACGCGCCGCACATACTCCTGCGATCCGCCGGCGATGTTTGCCTTGCCGTCGGCGATACCGATGAACTTGTCGAGCACCGAGCTCATTTGCTCGCGCGAGACCTCTTTGAGCTCGGCCATCGCGATGCCCAGTTTCTGCACCTCGCGCGCGCTCAGTTGCTTGAGCACGTTGGCGGCATCCTGCTCGCCCAGGCTCATGAGCAAAATGGCGGCGCGCTGCGTACCGGCGAGTTCGTCGTTAGCCATCCGCGGAGACCCAGTCCTTCACGACCTGTGCCGCACGCCTGGGATCCTGCCCCACGAGGGTTCGCGCCGCGGCGATCTGCTGCTCAAAACTGGGCGCGAGCTTGATGGGCTTGCCCTGCCCCGACAGGCTGAGGCGATCGCCTTCGATGTCCTCGTTCGCGCCCACGGATTTTTTACCCGGCTTGGTCAATGACTTCATCAACGGCCGCAACACCAGGAACGCCACCAGCAACACCAGCGCCGCGCCGACGATTTGCTTGGCGAGCTGAGTCAGCCAGGGTTGCTGCCAGATCGGCAGGCCTTCGACCGGCGGAAGCGCGACGTTGCCCTTGAACGCCTGATTCAACACGTTGATTTGATCGCCGCGATCGTCCTTCAGGCCGATTGACTCCTTGACGAGCTGCGTGAAACGCTTGATGTCGGTATCGTTCATGGGCGAGGTGGTCACTTTGCCGTCGGCATCCACCTTCTGCCAATCATCGAGCACCACGCCCACATTCAGCCGCTTCAACGTGCCGACCGGCTGCTTCACGTAGGAGAGCGTGCGGTCCACCTCGAAATTGCGTGTGCTGCGCTGGGCGGTCGAGCTCGGACCTGCGCTCGCGGCCGCGGTTTGGGCGGCACCCTCGGCGGGCGGAGCCACGGGATTCCCAGGCGTCGCCGCGCCGGGAATCGCAGGCGCGCCCGACGTGCCCGGCGGTTGATTGCTCAGCGCGCCGGGTATGCCTTCGGCGCCGTCGCCGCTCTTGCGCATTTCATTGCTGGTTTGCTCGCTGCGCACCGCCGTCTTTTGCGGGTCGTATTTTTCGTGAGTCTCTTCCGTCACGGTGTAATCCATGTCCGCGGTGACCGTGGCGCGCACCCGCCCCGGTCCCAGCATCGGCTCGAGCAACTCGATGATGCGTTGCTGGTAGCTTTCCTCGAGCTTGCGGGTCTGCTCGAAATGCCGGGTGCTCGCGGCAGCCTCCGCATTTTCGTCGGGGGAATTGAGGAGCGATCCGGCTTGATCCACCAGCGTCACGTCGTTCGCGGACAATTCCGGCACGCTCGACGCGACCAGATGCACGATGGCGGCGACCTGGCCCGGATCGAGCCGCCGGCCGGGGTAGAGCTGCAGCATCACCGAAGCCGTCGCCTTGTGCGCGTCGCGCAAAAACACCGAGGGCTTGGGTAAGGCCAAATGCACGCGCGCACTCTGCACTCCCTGCACTTTGATGATGGTGCGCGCCAATTCGGTTTCGAGGACCGACTGGTAGCGCGCGCTCTCCATCATGCTGCTGTTGCCGAGCGCCGAGTCCTTTTGGATCATTTCGATGCCCATCGAATCGCTCTGCGGCAGGCCCTGGCTCGCCAGCCGAATGCGCGCCTCCTGCACCTTGGATTCAGGCACGGAGACCGCGCCGGAAGGGTTGAGCTTGAAGTCGATGCCCGCGGCCGTGAGGGCATCCATCACCTGGCCGCTTTCGCGCTCGGAGAGTTGGCCGTAGAGCACGGTGTAGTTCTGTCCCTGCGACCACATAACCAGCCAGATTGCGGCGGCGATCGCGGCGGCGACGCCTGCGAGCAGGCCGACCTGTTTGAGTCCGGGAATGTCGGCCAGGCCGCGCGCCGGAACTGAGGTGGGTACGATGTCCGCCATGATTTAACCTCGCGGTCCTTAGACCGACATATTCATTACTTGTTGGTAGGCATCGACCAGCTTGTTGCGGACTTCGGTCATCGCGCGAAACGCCAGCGATGCCTTTTGCACTTCCAGCATGACCTTGGTCAGGTCGACGCTCTTGTCGCCCGCTTCATAGGCATCCGCCAGTGCAGTGGCCTGGTTTTGCATGCCGGCGACGTGGTCCACCGAATTCTTCATGAGATTGGCGAACTCCGAGGGCTGTGCGGTCGCCGCCGGCGCCTCGCCGATGCCTGAGCCTGATGCCCGCGCTTGCAGCGCGCGCATCTCGGCCAATACCTGGGTGATCTGCATGCTGCTCATCGGTTACACCGCCATGTATTGATGTTCGTGGACGCGCGGTACATTGACGCCGGCTGCTTTGAACTGCTGCAGCTTGTGGCGCAGGGTGCGCGGACTGATGCCCAAACGCTCGGCCGTGAGCTTGCGGTTGCCGCCGGTGACGCGCAGGGTCGCCAGAATCAGCTCGCGTTCGCGGTCCTTGAGACCGCGGTCCAGGCCGGAATCTTCCGCCGATGCGGGAGAGGCGGCGGGCGAGGCGGCGGGCGCCAGCGCGGCGCCTGGCGCGCTCGGTGCTCCGGTATCGAGATCGGATGCATCGATGATGCCGCCGGCGGCGAGCCAGGCGGCGCGCTGCACGATGTTGTTCAATTCGCGCGCATTGCCCGGCCAGTCGTGCGCCAGCAGTTTGCGCTCGCCTTCAGCCGAGAGGCTCAAGGCCGCCTGTCCCGGACGTGCGCAGGCCTGCATTGCGCGGCGTGCCAGCGGCAGGATGTCGCCGCGGCGTTCGCGCAGCGCCGGCAGACGCAGCGACATCACGTTGAGACGGTAAAAAAGATCGCCGCGAAAGCGGGCCGCCTTCACTTCCTCGGGCAGGTCGCGGTTCGACGTGGCAATGACGCGCACGTCCAGACTGATGGTGCGGGTGCTGCCCAGGCGCTCGACCTCGCGCTCCTGCAGCACGCGCAGAATCTTCGCCTGCAATCCTAAGTCCATTTCCGAAATCTCGTCGAGCAGCAGGGTTCCGCCCTGTGCCTGCTCGAATTTTCCGGCGTGTGCCGCGAGCGCTCCGGTGAAGGCGCCCTTCTCGTGCCCAAACAGACTGGCTTCGAGCATGTTCTCGGGAATGGCGGCGCAATTGATCGCAACGTATGGCTTGTCGGCACGCATCGAATTGTCGCGAATGAAGCGTGCGTACACTTCCTTGCCCGTGCCGCTCTCCCCGGTGATGAGCACCGTGGCGTCGTTCTCAGCGATCTTGCGCGCGAGGCCCACCAAGCGCTTCGATTCAGGATCGGAGGCGATCAGCTCATTCGGCATGACGCGTGCGGCCAATTGGCGCCGCGCCATGTCGATCAGGGCCTGAGCGTCGAAGGGTTTGACGATGTAGTCGGTCGCGCCCTCGCGCATGGCCGCCACCGCCTGCGCCACCGTGCCGTAAGCGGTCATCAGCACGACCGGCATATAGGGACGCATGCGCTTGATCGACGACAGGAGTTCATAGCCATTGGCACCCGGCATGTGCACATCGGAAATCACCAGGCCGATGTCTTCGCTTGCGAGCAATTGCAGCGCGCCTTGCGCTTCGGCGGCCGCGAGCACGGACAGGCCCGCCGCGCGCAGCGTATCGATCAATGCCTCACGCAGTGCGTCGTCGTCTTCGACCACCAGTACCGCATCGTTCACTGTGCTCATGAATTGTCCTCTGCCGGAAGTTCGATCACGAAGGTGGCGCCGCGGACCGACTCAGCCAGGCAAACACTGCCGCCATGCGCCTCGACCACGGATTTGACGATGGACAGGCCAATGCCGTTGCCGCGGGCACGCGTCGTGAAGAAGGGTTCGAAGATGCGTTCGCGAATATGCGGGGGCACCCCGGGACCGTTGTCGCTGACGACAATTTGCGCCCGTCCGTGCGCCGCGCGCCGCGCCAGCAATTCCAGTTCCAGCGGTGCCGTTGCCGCCTGCAGAGCATTGGTCGCGAGGTTCAGAACTGCGGATACCAGAGACGGCGCATTGGCGCGCACCATCAGGTCCGGCGCCTGGGTGCGGATGGTCAATCGGATCCCGTCGCTCAACGCCGGGCGCAGCCATTGCGCCACTTGTTCCAGCAATGCACTCACGCTGACGGGCTCGCGCGCGGCACCGCCATGCGCGAAGGCGAGCATGTCGTTTACCAGCTTGTCGAGTTGCTTCAAGCTGCCGACGGTCTTGTCCGCGCAGCGCTTAAGATCGGCGGGATTGCGATCCGCCAATGTCATCTGTGAGGCGTACAGCAGTGCCGCCGCGAGCGGGGTACGAATTTGATGGGCCAGGCCGGCCGCCAGTTCTCCCAATGTCAGCAGGCGCTGCTGGCGCGTCAGGAACGTCTGCATCAGGTGCGATTCGGTCACGTCGGTCAGCAGCACCACCTCGGCGCCATTTTCCAGTTCGCGCCGCGAAACATTGACGAAGCGGCCGCTGCGCAACTCGGTGTGCTCACCGATGCCGCGCGAATTGACCGTCGCGCGCGCATACACGGCGGAAAAAAGCTCGCCGAGAAGCGGCTCACCCAGCAGCGCCACCGCCGCCGGGTTGAATTCCTGGATTGCCCCGCGCCCGTCGAGCACCAGGACGCCGCCCGGCAAGCCAGTGATCAAGGCGGACAGGCGCGCGGCAAGATGTTCCTTGCCTGCATGCGCTTCGACGAGAGCCGCGCGCAGCTGGGCGACCTCGCCACGTAGCGAGTCAAAGGCGTCCGATAGTTGGTCCGAGACCGACCCGAAGGCCAGGAACGCCGCCTGAAGTTCGGAGCGACGGTTTTCGATCAGCGCGAGTTTTGTGGCTGCCATGCCTGAGTAGAAAGCAACTTCTGTGCCTTGGCAGTATTTACTCTGCCTATCAACCAGTTACGAGTTCGGCGGCACGCTCCCGGGTGGGGGCGTCAAAATTTTGTCAGGCGCTGAGACGGTATTTGCGCAGCTTCTCGACCAGCGTCGTGCGCCGAATGCGCAGCAGTCGCGCAGCCCCGGCGACCGTGCCGTCGGCTTCTTCGAGGGCCTTGCGAATCAGGCCGATCTCGATGGCCGACATGTGGTCTTTCAAATCGATGCCGCCGCGCGGCAGCGCCGTATCAAGCATTTCATAGACCACTGAGTCCGACTCGCGCTCCGTCTCGCGCTCGATCGCAGGCCCCTGCTCCGGCTCTTCCTCCAACTCGGCGGCTGATCCCAAGGCCTCCGGCACAGGTGCCTCGAGCGGCTCGGGACGTGCATCGATGCGCACTTCGCTGCCCAGCCAGCCCACGCCGGCGCCGTTGCGATAGCGGTCGGGCAGGTCGGCGGCGCTGATGGTTTGAGCGGGAAACAGGATCGCCAAGCGTTCCAGCAAATTCGCAAGCTCGCGCACGTTGCCCGGCCAGCGATTGCGGGAAAGACAGGCCATCGCGGCTTGATCCAGTTGAATGGCGCGTCCGGCGCCCTGGCCTTGGCGCTGCACCAAATGTTCGATCAACACGGGGAGGTCATCGAGGCGCTCGCGCAGCGGCGGCATCTGCAAGGGAAACACGTTCAATCGGTAGTACAGATCTTCGCGGAAGCGGCCGGCGATGATGGCGGCATCCAGGTCGCGATGCGTCGCGGCGATGATGCGCACATTGCAGCGGATCGTCTTGTTGCTGCCGACGCGCTCGAAACTGCGCTCCTGCAGCACTCGCAGCAATTTGACCTGCATTTGCAGCGACATATCGCCGATCTCGTCCAGGAATAAGGTGCCGCCTTCCGCAAACTCGAAGCGGCCAAGACGGGTCGAGAGCGCCCCGGTGAAGGCGCCCTTCTCATGGCCGAATAATTCGCTTTCCAACAGGTCGGCCGGTATGGCGCCGCAATTGACCGGCACGAAAGGATGCGCGGCGCGGCCCGACAGTTCATGAATGTGGCGGGCGACCATTTCCTTGCCCGTGCCGGATTCGCCCAGAATCAGCACGTTGGTATCGAAAGGCGCCACCTGCTCGATCAGCCGGTGCACGGCGCGCATCGCCTTGGAGGCGCCGCTGGGGCGGAAGCGGTGGGTACCCGGTTGGGTCGGATGGCCGCTGCGCACGTTTTGCGCCTGAGTCAGTACGGCCGACAAGCGCCGTTGCTTGACCGGGGTTTCCAGCTGAAACCAAGCCAGGTCGCTGCTGGTCTCCGCAATCTTCGGTAATCCGTCGGCGCTGATGCAGATGACGGGCAGCGGTTGGCGCATCGCGCGCAGCTGCGTCACCAAGTCGCCACCGAGCATGGCTACGGTCTCACGGCGCGCAATGACGCCCACGCAATCGGGTATGTTGCACTGCGCTAACTGGCGCAGTTCGACCAGGTCGCGCACATGGAGCGGTTCCAAGTCCAAAAAACGTAAAAGAGCCAGGAGGGTATTGGCCTCCGAATCTGAGGGCTCGATCACGATAACTTTCGCTTCAACCACGACTGGGACTCCTTCCCATTAATCAAAGTGTGACGGAGTACACAAATCTCGGGTTCCGTCTTAAGCTTTGCTTCTAACTCTTTGACATATCTCAATTAATTTCGAGACAGCACGCATACTAACTGATCGACTTGTGAGAAACATCTTGGCAAACCCCCGCAAAGAGCGTAGGGGCTTTACCCAAAATAATCTGCAGGGTTTGTCCTCGAAAAGAGCTAAGGCTTTTTACGAGGAGGCGTGTTTGGCGCCGGCGATCAAACGTCGATGGTGACGAAAAATCAGCTTCTCCAGCATGTCCACCACGGCGTCGCTCATTCCGACGAAACGAAACTGGGTAGCGTGGGTGCCATCGATGGCGCGCACACCGGCGACGACACTGGGAATCTTCAGCGGCTGCGGCAGGGCGGAATTAATGTAGATCGACAGCAGGCCGGTGGCGTCGGTCGCAGCGGGATGCTCGCCGCACCACTCCAAGCCGCGCGAGGACATGCGGATGCGTTCCGCGGCGGGAAGTCCGCTGCTGCGCAGCGCGAGTTCGGCCGTGAGGCGCAGCAAAATATTGACCTTGTACTCGAGACGCTGCAGCTCATGCAGCAAGGCGGGCGATTCGTCCTTGAGCGCCTCGTGGACCCGCACCTCGTCCAGGGACGACTCGGCGCCCAGAAGCTGGTGATTGTCGGTATTGAGCCGCGCGAGCAGCAGTCCGTCGGCGAGCGCGCCCGGCGTCCAGGTCACGGGCAGCGACTCCTCGAATATCAAACCATCGCCCAGAAATGGTTCAGGCATGGCCTAGGCTCCTCGCCCTTCTTGGAAGTTCTCAGCGCTGCAGCCGAATACTGGAATAGGCGGCGACCGCCCTCCGGCCCACTGCAGCCATATCCAGATCCCGGCCTTTGGCGCGCCGCTGGTGTTCCAGCAATCCGATCGCCCGGTCGTTCAATTGTGCAATTTGTTGCAGCAAAGCCTGATCAGCCGCAGCCGCCTGCCGCGTGGCCTTGCGAAAGGACTTTAGCAGTTCCATTCGCTCACGGTCGAGCGGCTCCACGGACTCAAGGTTGCCGCTTTCGGCGGCGCTCAAGATTTCCTCGGAAAGCGCCAGGGCGCGCGCCACTCCTGGGTCGGGATTGCCGCTGTTCATCGAGCCTCGACGATCTGATCCCAGCCGGTTTTGATCTTCTGTACCAGCGACATCACTTCCGCGACGATTTGCGCGTCGTTGTTGACGTTGGCCAGCGTCAACCGAGCCAGCATATACACATACAAGGCACGCAGATTCTCGGCAATGTTCTGCCCGCGCTCCATGTCCAGGGTATTGTTGAGCTGGTCGATCAGCCGAATCGCCTTGCCGAGGGTCTTGCCCTTCGTCACCACGTCATTGAGCGGCAGATTATTCTCGATGCGCTCCATGCAGCCCTGCGCCGTCGCGAGCTGCGCCAGAATCTGTTCGAACATGATTTGCACCAGCCGCGCGGGGCTGGCGTCCGCCACCAATCCGTGACTGCGAACCGAGCGGTACTGAGCCGCCCCTCGTTGAGCGTACATGACTAGCCGCCGACGCCTAGGTTACCGCTGCCCAGGCTGGTATTGCTCTGCGACGTGCCTGAAGCCGCGTTGGCTTGCGGGTTGAACTCGGCGTTGAGAAAAGTCTGCATTTGCTTCAGCTGCGCCACCGCAGCATCCATCGCATTGTATTGGGCGGTCAGCCTTGCCGAGTACGCGGCCAATTGCGCACTGAGCGCCGTCTGCTGGTCTTCGACGCTGCTCAAGCTGGTCTGCAGACCCTTGTTTATCGTATCGAGTAATCCGCCCGGTTTGATGTAGCCATCCACGAGATTGCTGAGTTGGGTTGCTATGCCATTCGCGCCGCCCAGCAGCTTGCCGATCGACGCCAGGCTCGCGCTCAAGGTGTTGCCCAACTTGGTGTCGTCGGTGGCGTAGCTACCGTCGGTACCCGCGTTGATGCCGATATCGGTCAAAGATTTCACGCCGCCCGTGCCGGTAACCACCTGGCCAAGGATCCTTTGCAGCTGATTTTGAAAAGCTTCGAGGGTCGCATTGCCGTTCAGCGGGCCGGCCGTCTGGGTCGACGGATCGTACCCGGTGAGAGTTTGAATGCTGCTCAATACCCCGTTCAGCGCCGTGACGAACTTGTCGATCGACGCCTGCGCCGACGTGGTGTCGGGACTGATCGTCAGGGTGGTCGGCGTCAGCGGGGCGGATGCTCCCAATAGGTTGATGGTGACGCCGGTGATCGCACCCGTTACCAGATTGCTGCCGCTGGTGGCGGGGAAGCCGTTGATCGAGAAACTCGCATCTTTTGCGGCTACCGAGGTGAGAGCCAGCGACGCCAGGCCGCCGTCTCCACCCGATGGCGTCACGGTGATCTGATTGGCAAGACCGGTGCGCGTTCCGGTCAGCACCAGACGCGAGCCGTCAGTGGTCGTGATCACGCTGGCACTGACGCCTGGATTGTTCGAGGCTGAATTGATGGCCGCGGCAATGCCGGCGAGCGTGTTGTTGGTCGTATCAATGGTGATGTCGGCCGAGACGCCGCCCACCGCAATCGTCAACGTGCCGCTGCCCACCGCGGCGGTACTCGACAGCGGCGCCGATGTTGCGACGGCCGCCGTGGCCAGATTGTTCACCAGTAAGGAGTAGGAGCCGGCGACGGCACTGGAGCCCGTGGTCGCGGTGGCAATGTTCTTGTCGGCGACCGTCGCCGCAAATGCCGCCAGCTGGCTCGGATCCTCGAGAGCGGGCAGCGCCAGCTTGAGCGTGTCGAGCGCCGCGGTGAAGGTTCCGAACGCCGAGACTTGGGAGTCAAGCGTCGTTTGTGCGTTCGTCAATTGCGTGGTTTGGGCCGCGCCAAACGCTGTCGTCAGCGAGGACACGATGGCGCCGATGTTCAAACCCGATCCGATGCCCGTCGAGGTGATGCTGCCGCCGCTGCCGCTGCCGCTGGAAGGAGATATGACTGAACTCATAGGATTGGCCCGCACGTTGTCTTGCTTGAATTATCGGCTGTCATCGCCGGAACTTAAGCAAGCGGCGTACCAAGGGACGCCAAAGCGACGCGGTTAGGCGTGCTTGTCGAGAATGACGCCTGAAACCCCTAGGCTGCGCGCCAGGGCGGCGAATTCGCTGGCCGGAAATTCGGCGACTATCGCGCCATTCGCGGGATTGACCTGCTGGATCGTCTTGCCGCCGGACGTGGGATCGATCCTGAACTGATAGGGTTTCCCCGAGTCGTTCAAGTATTTATTGAGCAGCTGAACCTGCTCCTGCAGGTGCGGCTTGGCCGGGGGCGCCGCAGGACGGCCGCTCGGCGGCAAAACATTGCCGCTGTGTTGAACTGCAACTTTAGGCGCCTGACTTCCGTGCACGAGGCTCACTGCCGGTATCTTTACCGGCTGTCCATCGCTGGCCATGTTTCCACCTATTTACTTAACGCAATACCTCTTTCGTTTCGAATTCCGTTCGAAGACCACGGCCCGACCGCTGTCGGTCGAGCCGTGGGATTTTTCTACTCTCTCGAAGCTATCGGCAATTATTGCAGGAGCTTGAGAATCAGCTGGGGCTGCTGGTTGGCTTGCGCCAGGACCGAGATACCGGCCTGTTGCAACACCTGAGCCTGGGTCAAGTTCGCCGTTTCCGCCGCGAAGTCGGCATCCTGAATGGTGCTGCGCGACTGGGTCAGGTTCTGTGCAGTTGACTGCAAGTTGCCGACCGCCGACGTGAAGCGATTCTGGATGGCGCCCAATTGGCTCTGGAACGCGCTGACCGTGGACAGTGCCGCATCGACGGAGGAGATGGTGCTATTCGCACCCGCAACCGTCAGTACGTTCTGGTTCGCCAGGGTCGCAGTCGCGCCGCCGGCCTGGCTGAGGCCGGTGGCAGTACCGGCGGTAAAGCCGAGCGTCGCCGCGCCGCCGGCGGTGCCGACGTCCGTGATCGTGACCGGCTTCGAATCAGTCAATGTGACCTTGCCCGTCAATGAGGAGCCGGTGCCGGCTGCTGCCAACGTCGTGCCAAGGCCCGTGCCTGCACCAGCGACCGTGCCCGTACCCAACGCGACAACCTGCGTGGTAACGATGTCGCTGCCGTCGGAGTTGCTGAGAACCAGCGCGCCTACCACTCCCTTGGTCGAGTCGGAGTTGATGGACGCCGTGACACCCGTGGTACCCGAGAACAAGTTGATCTGCGCCGCGACTGCCGAGCCGGTCAAGGTCGTGGCGACATTGCCGCCGCCCGCAAATATCGTTGTGCCATTGATGGTCAGCGTGTAGGAACTCGCGGTCGGGGTGGCGCCGCCCGTACCACCAGAAATGGTTGAGAAGGCGGTGTTGTCGATCACGCTGGTCGCAGCGCTCGCGGTAAGCCCCTGTAAGCCGGCACCGTTGATGGCACCTGCTTTGGCATACGCAGAGCCTGCACCCTGATAAGTCGTCGATCCGACGAAACTGGCGGTAGGAGCCACGGTGACCGTGGACGTGCCGTCGCCGATCGTGACCGTCGAGGTGCCCGACAACGCGCCGGTGGTAACCGCGGTGCCGGTTGCCGTGGAGAACTGACCGATCTGGTTCGCCGCAACACCCTGCTGCAAGCTCACCGCAATCGTGTTGCCGACATTGGCACCGACCTGATACACCGTCGTGCCGCTCGAGCCGTTGAGCACGTTCAAGCCGTTGAACGTGGTCTGCTGCGCAATCTGCGTGATTTCCGCAATCTGCTGCTGCACTTGGTTGTTGAGCGCAGTACGATCCGCGGCGCTGTTCGAGCCGTTGGCCGCTTGGACCGCCAGGGTGCGGATGGCCTGTAGGTTGTTGACGATCGTATTCAGCGCGCCCGCGGTCGTTTGCGCTTCCGACACGGCATCGTTCGCATTGCGAACGGCCTGGTTCGTGCCGTTGATCTGGGTTGTGAAACGCTGGCTGATCGCAAGGCCGGCGGCATCGTCGGAGGCGCTGTTGATGCGCAAACCCGATGAGAGACGCTGCAGGGACTGCGACAGGGATGCTTGCGAACTCGTCAGATTGTTCTGCGCGTTCAGCGAAGCGATATTGGTATTTAGAACTAGTGACATTGATGACTCCTGAAAGTTTAACCACCGGCCCCTCTTAGGCCCTATGTGTTCACTTCACCCACCTAGGGCGGACCGGTGACACATTCAAAGTCTTTATCGGACCGCGCCGGGGGTTCTTTAGCCGGCATCGCCGTTCTGGAGGGGAGTTTTGCTTGCGCCAAGTCGCAGATTTTGCGAGTCGAATTTGACAGTGCGAAACCGGCCGAACCCTCGCGGGGTTTTCCCCTCGCCACCCCGTTATCGGCGGCAAAAGGGCAAAAAGCAGGCCGTTTGGAGTACAATCGCCGCCCGTCCCGCCACCGTCGAAATAGCGTGAAATCCGTCAAACGCAAAAGCCCCAAGGTGGGCTTTGTCAGCCTTGGCTGTCCCAAAGCACTGGTCGATTCGGGCTTTGTCAGCCTTGGCTGTCCCAAAGCACTGGTCGATTCCGAGCGTATCCTGACCCGCCTGCGTGCGGAGGGGTACGAGGTGGCGCCGAGCTATTCGGCGGCGGACCTGGTCGTAGTTAACACTTGCGGTTTTATCGATGCCGCGGTGGATGAGTCGTTGGACGCCATCGGCGAGGCCTTGGCCGAGAACGGCAAGGTGATCGTCACGGGGTGCCTGGGCGCCCAGCCGCAGAAGATTCTCGACCGGCATCCGCAGGTGCTCAAGATCACCGGTCCGCAACGCTACGAAGAAGTCGTCGCTGCGGTGCACCAATATCTGCCTCCCAAGCACGAGCCCTTTGTCGACCTGGTTCCCGAGCAAGGCATCAAGCTGACGCCGCGGCACTATGCGTACCTGAAGATTTCCGAGGGCTGCAATCATCGCTGCAGCTTCTGCATCATCCCTTCCATGCGCGGCGACCTGGTGAGCCGGCCGGTCGGCGAGGTGCTGCGCGAGGCCGAGCAACTGGCGCGCGCCGGCGTGAAGGAGATCCTGGTGATTTCCCAGGACACGAGCGCTTATGGCGTCGATTTGAAGTATGCCGCGCAGCCCTGGCGCGACGTGCAGCGCCGAGCACGCTTTTACGACCTCGCTGCCGCGCTCGGTGAATTGGGCGTCTGGATTCGGCTGCACTATGTGTACCCCTATCCGCACGTCGATCAAGTCATCGAACTCATGGCCGCGGGCAAGGTATTGCCGTATTTGGATATCCCCTTCCAGCATGCCAGCGCGCGGATTTTGAAATTGATGAAGCGTCCCGCCGCGGCGGAGAACACGCTGGAGCGCATCGCCGCGTGGCGCCGCGTAGTCCCCGACATCACCATTCGCAGCACCTTTATCGTGGGCTTCCCGGGTGAGACCGAACAGGACTTCGAGGAGCTGCTCGATTGGCTGCGCGTGGCACAGCTCGATCGCGTCGGCTGCTTCGAGTACTCGCCGGTGGAAGGTGCCGCCGCCAACGCGTTGAAGCAAGCGCCGGTTCCGCCCGAGCTCAAGGCTGAACGCCGTGCGCGATTCATGGAAGCAGCGGCCGAGATCAGCGCCCGGCGCCTCCGCCAAAAGATCGGTCGTAAAATGCCGGTCCTCATTGATCGCATCGACCGCGACGCCGACGTCGCCGTCGCGCGCTCCGCGAGCGACGCCCCGGAAATTGACGGCACGGTCCGTATCGCGGCTGCCGGCAGCGCTGCAAGTATCCTAAAAGTGGGGTCCCTGGTCGACGTGGAGATCACCGGCGCGGGCGATTATGATCTTGAAGCCCGCTTGATTGCCCCTATTCACTGATGTCGTAACTTGGGTGCGCAGCACCCCCCATTCGGAGGCACGCCTTGGAAATTTCCGCAGACAAAGTCGTCACGATTCACTACACCCTCAAGGACGATGCCGGAACGGTCATTGATAGCTCGGCGGGCGGTGAGCCCCTCGCCTACATTCAAGGTCACGGCAACCTGGTCTCCGGCCTCGAGAAGGCGCTCGAGGGCAAGCCGGACGGCGCCAATGTCGCCGTGTCCGTGAAGCCGGAAGAAGGCTACGGCAAGCATGAGCCGGAATTGATTCAACGGGTGCCGAAGCGCACGTTGCAGGGTACGGGCGAAGTGCGAAAAGGCATGCAATTCCAGGCCCGGACCGAAGACGGCATGCGCCTCTTTACGGTGACCGGCATCATGGGCGACATGGTGACGCTCGACGGCAATCACCCGCTCGCCGACAAGACTCTACACTTCGATGTACAGGTGGTCGGCGTGCGCGAAGCGACCACGGAAGAATTGGAGCATGGTCACGTGCACGGCGCCGGCGGCCATCACCACTAGACCTCGGCACTGTGAATTTGAGCGGCGTTTATGTTCCAGGGTGATAGAAAACTTCGAGGCACGGAAGAGGGCAGTGCCTCGAAGCTTTCTATCACCCTAGAGCTTTAAGGCGGGACGCTCAAGGTCACGGTGCTGGACGACAAGTCTCGAATGGCCACCCGCCGGTAGCGCCGGCATGTGATATTGATCGGTTTAGTTCTCGTCAGCGAGGGCGAGCGCTACACCAAGCGCTCAAATTCACAGTCCCGCTACAGAAACTTGAACAGCGACAGGCCCTGCGTGAGCGTGTAGGCCTGCAGCGCGGCGCTCAACGTGGTTTGCTGCTGAGTGAGCGTGGTGATCGCGCCGGCATAGTCCAATCCCTGCAGATTGCTGATGGACTGCTGCAACTGCGTTTGCTGGCTGGTCGCGACCGCCTGCTGCGTCGTGATCGCATTGATGCGCCCGCCGATGGTGGCGCGTACATTCGAACTTGTGTCCAGGGCCTGATCGAGATTATTGATCGCGCTGTTGATTGAATTGTTGAGCGCTGTTGAGGACGACCCCGAGGTAATCCCGGCCTGCAGCGCGCTGACCAGGTTCTGCACCGTCGTGAACATGCTTTGGTTGGCGCTCGGCGCGAGCGTGAACGAATCGCCCGCGGCCGGCTGCCCGCTTAAAGTGACCTGCACTCCGTTGAACGCAATCGTGCCGCCATCGGTGTAGGTGCCGGTGGTCACGACCGTCGCGCCTTGGGTCACCTGGTAGGTGCCCGGAGCGGTGAAGGTGATTGCGTAGGTGCCGCCGCCATACGCCGCCGGGTTCGATACCGTGGTTGCGCCCACGATGCCGGATCCGGTGTTGCCCGCCGCCACGGCCACCGCGAAGGTGCCGTTGCCCGTTTTGATCTGATTGAAAACCGCATCGCCATTGTCGCCGTCGGCGACCGTCTGGCCCGCCGCGATCTGCACCTGGCGCTGTCCCTGGTCGCCGTTATAGGTGGCCCCGGTGGCGCTCAGGGTGAAGGGCTGCGTTTGCGAGGCGAAGCCGCCGAAAATGTATTCACCGTTGCCGTTCGTGGTGTTGGCGAGCGCCATCAAGCTGTTCTGGATTTGCACCGCCTGGGTCGCAATGGCGTTCAAATTCGAGTTCGACAATATGCCGCTATTGGCCTGCAGCGCCAGGGTGCGCAGTGCCTGAAGCTGCGTCTGCACCTGCGACAATGCATTGTCCTCGGTGCTCAGATTCGTCTGGGCGCTGGTCGCGTTGGCGCCGTATTGCTGGCTTTGCGCCAAAGCCTGCTTGTAGTTGTTCACGCTGCCCGCGCCGGTCGGATTTTGCGACGCCGTCGTGAAGCTCAGGTTGCTCGACATCTGATTCTGGGTCTGGTTGATGCCGGATTCCAGCTGATTAATCGCGCTGAGAAACTGCGTTTGATTGAGGAATTGGGTGACACGCATGGATGCAGTTTCCTAGGTTTGTCTAACCGCGTCGATCAAGCTGGCGAACAGACTGTTGCCGATGCTCAACGCCTGGGCCGCCGCCTGATAGGCCTGTTGCCATTGCAGGAGACTCGCCGCTTCTTCATCAAGATTCACGCCGGTGATCGACTGCACGTTGGTCAATGCCTGCGCGTTCACCGCGGACTGGGCTGCTTGCGCCTCAATGCCTGCGCGTTCACCGCGGACTGGGCTGCTTGCGCCGTGTTGATCTGCTGAGCCTGGCTGCCCAAGCCCGTGATCAGGGCGCTGACGCCGCCCGTGATGCTGACTGTGCCGTTTTGCAGCACGCCGACATTCTGTGCATTCGCCGCGATCAGGGCGTTGCGATTGTCGCCGGTTCCACCCGCATTGCTGGCGACCGTGAAGGAATCGCCGGCCGCCGGCGCGCCGCTGATCTGCACCTCCCAGCCGTTCACATCGATGTTGCTGCCGCTGGTATAGGCGTTCGGCGCGCCACCGTTGATCGTGTAAGTGGTCGGACTGGTGAAGGCGATCGTGACCGGAGAGAGTAAATTCGGATTGGTGGAGTTCAGCACCGTGCCGGAACTGATGGTGGCCGCACCGGTGTTCGAACCCGCCGCCGTCGTCTTGACCGCTCCCGCGGCCGCGATCTGCGATGGGTTGCTGAGCACGACTTTCAAGGAGCTCGCTGCGGTTGCGGTCGGCTGAACCAGGAATTGATCGCCGGCCGCCGGGGTGCCCGACAGCACGATGGAAATGCCCGCGGAAGTATAGGGACTGGCGACCGTGCCCGCGCCGGCCGGCGTTACGCTGGTCCCGTCGCTGGTATTGGTGAGCTTGGGCACGCCGCCGACGAATGACAGCACATAGTCGTTCGCGGTCAGCGCGCCTATTCCGGACGGGTTCACAGTCACGCTGGCCGTCACGGCGTCCGTGTTCCTCGCGGAGCTGGTGGCGAGCGGTGTCCCCACTGCAAAGATGGATGCGCCAAAGTTGCCGCTCAGGTCCAGCCCTTGAGCCTGTTGCGAGTTGACCGTTTGCGACAGGCCCGTGGCGATCTGCCCCAATTGATTCACGGCAGGATTGATGACCTGGCTGCGCGCTGCCAGCAGGCCGCCCAAATCGCCGGAGGTGATATTGTTGCTGATGACCACGCCCGAGGCGGCGGTGCTGATTTCAAGCTGCGTCGCATTGAATTGATTGGCAACCGTTGTCAGCGGGCTGACCTGCCCTTGCAGCACCAGGGGCTGTCCGCTGCCGACGAACACGTTCAGCGCACCATTGGGATCCGTGGTCGTGCGAACGTTGACCAGCTGCGACAGACTGGAGAGCAGTTGATCGCGCTGGTCGAGCAATTCGTTGGGTTGCTGGCCGCCGGCCTGCGACGTGCCTGCCACAATTTGGTTGTTGATCGTCGAGATCGCCTTGGCGATGGAATTGATCTGCGTCACGTCCGCCGTGATGCGTGAATTCACGTCCGTGTTGAGGGAACCAAGCTCGCCGCTGGCGTTCTGAAAGGCGCTCGCCACGTTTTGCGCCTGCCCGAGCAGCGCCTGGCGCGACGCGGTGGAGGTGGGATTATTCGCAACATCGGCAAACGCGCTGTAGAAGCCCTGCAATGCCGTGCTCAAGCCGCCGGCCGTGGTGCCAAATAGATTGTCGATCTGACTGGCATAGCTCTGCAACACGTTGAGCTGCCCCAAGCTGCTCTGCGAGGTGTTCAACTGATTCGCGGCAGCCTGGTTGAACGCGCGGTTGATGCCGGAGACCACGACGCCCGCACCCACGGTCGCAGCGCCATTGGCCTGCGGTATGGCTTCGGTGAGATTAACGGTTTCGCGGTCATAGCCGGGCGTGCTGGCGTTTGCAACGTTGTTGCTGACAACGTTGATGGCCTGCTGAAACGCCTGCAGCGCCGAGACACTGATTCCAAAAACATCTGACACGTTGCTTCTCCAGTCCTGTAGCCGCTATCGGCAGCAGAACGGCTTTCTATAGTGCTGCGACGCGGGCGGAAAGCGCCGACGTTAAGGTATCGCTGCGTAGAATCTGATTTAACTTATTCCCATATTCGGGGTCCGTCGCGTAGCCGGATTTGCCCATGCCGGCGACGTAGGCGCCGGCGTCGTGCCCGGCCGCGATCACGTCCCGATAGCGCGGTGAATTCTTCAGTAAGCTCGCGAAATCATTGACACTTTCTTCCACTGAAGCGTAGGCGCGAAAGCTCGCGCGGCGCGGCGTGGCGACGCCGTTGATCACCTCCATGGTGTCCGCGGTCGCCTTGGGCCCGGTCCACTCCTCGCCGGCTTTGATCCCGAACAGGTTGTGGCTGGGCGAGCCGTCGGCATTGCGGGGCATGCGCTGACCCCAGCCGGTCTCGAGCGCCGCCTGGGCGAGCATTGCGGACGGGTCCACACCCAAGCCCGCCGCTGCGCGACGAATGGACGGCATGACTCGATTCACGAACTCGGCGGGCGTGTGCGCAATCCCGGCGCTCGGCAAGGATGGAACGGCCGGCGCGCTGTCGCTGCCGCCGACTTTGAGGCCGCCCGGTGCGGACTTGCCGCCCAGCTGCCGCTTGAGCAGGCGCGCGATACCTAAGTCGGCATGCTGGCTGATGCTCAAGGCCACCTGCTTGTCGAACATGTCGTGATACATGCCCATTTCATTGCTGTCGGTCTCCTCGGCGGCGGTCGCGTCGCGCATGCTCTTCAGCATCATCTGCAGAAACAGGGCTTCGACCTGCTGGGCGACGGCATGGATGGCCTGTGGCGAGTCAGGATCCCGCTTTAGAGCCGCCAAGCCGTTGACATCCGTATAAGTGCTCGCGGCGGACAGGTCCGCCGGTGCTTCGTTGAGCGCGGGCATACTTCCGGTGATGGGCAGCAGCGTCGTCATTTAAATGATCACCAGCTCGGCCTGCAGGGCGCCGGCTTCTCGCAAGGCTTCGAGGATGGCGACCAGATCGCCGGGCGCGGCGCCCACATCGTTCACCGCGCGCACGATTTGATCGAGTTCCACGCCCGGCTTGAACAGGAACATGCGGCTCGAGCCTTGGTCCACCTTGATGGTCGAATTGTTGAGCACCACGGTCTGCCCCAGTTTGGACAGCGGATTCGGTTGGCTGACGGTCTGCTCTTCTTTAATGGTGACCGACAACGAGCCATGCGATACGGCCGCGGGCATCACGATGACGTGGCTGCTGATGACGACCGTGCCGGTGCGCGAATTGATGATCACCTTGGCGGACGCGGCGCCGGGTTCGACTTCAAGATTCTCGACCATCGACAGAAACGCCACGCGCTGCGTGAGATCGATCGGCGCGCGCACCTTGATGGAACCGCCGTCCATGATGGAGGCGACGCCGTCGCCCATACCCTTGTTGACGCTTGCCACCAAGCGCGTCGCGGTCGTGAAGTCGGGGTCGTTCAAGTTGAGCGTGACCGAATCTCCCTGCGCAATCTGCGAGGCCACGGCGCGTTCCACGGTGGCGCCGTTCGGAATGCGGCCGGAGCTCGGTACATTGACGGTGAGCTTCGAGCCGTCGGTGCCCTCGACGCCAAAGCCTGAGACGATGAGATTCCCCTGCGCGATCGCGTAGATCTGTCCGTCGAGTCCATGCAGAGGCGTGACGAGCAATGAGCCGCCGCGAAGACTCTTGGCATTGGCAATCGAGTTCACCGTAATGTCGATGGTCTGGCCGGGTTTGACGAACGGCGGCAACACCGCATGGACCGCGACTGCCGCCACGTTCTTGAGCTGCGGCGTGACGTTGGCCGGCACAGTGATGCCGAGCTGCGCCAGCATGTTATTGAGCGATTGCACGGTGAAGGGCGCCTGGCTGGTTTGATCGCCGGTGCTGTCGAGACCGACGACGAGGCCGTAGCCCACCAGCTGGTTGGTGCGAACTCCCTGGATCTGCGCCATGTCCTTGATGCGCTCGGCCACCGCCTGCGGTACTGAGACGAACGCGAACAGCGCGGCCAAACACACCTTGATGAGATTTCTTGTGCGCATGGTCAGTAGGGCGCGAACACGGAGTTGAAGAAGCGGGCGAGCCAACCCATGCTGTTTGAGCTGTTGATGACGCCCTTGCCCGAGTAGCTGATGTGCGCATCCGCGACTTTGTCGGACGTGACGGTGTTGTCGGTCGCGATATCGGCGCGGCGCACCACCCCCGACACATGCACGAATTCATCCCCCTGATTGAGCTTCAGGGTCTTGTCGCCCTGTATCACCAGATTGCCGTTGGACTGCACTTCCATCACCGTGACGGTCAGGCTGCCCGCCAGACTGTTGGCCTGCGTGCTCGAGCCTTCGCCGTCGAAACTATCCGCGCCGTTCAGCGTGGTGGTGAAAATCGGTACGCCGGATGCCGTGATGGTCCGGCCCATGATCGTCGGGCCGGTATTGTTCACGGCCGTGGTCTTGGCGGTCTTGGTCGAGGCGCTCTTGCTGGCGCTGGTGGTCTCCGTCAAGCGAATGGTCAAGACGTCGCCGACGCGGCGCGCCTTTAAGTCGGCGAACAATTCGATTTGCTGGCCGGCTTGATAAATCGCACCGTCGGTGCGCGGTGTCGGCGGCGGCAGCACCCGCGCGACCACCGGATCCGGCTTCGGCGGCTTATGCGGTATCAGACCGCATGCCGAAAGCGCGCAACACAAGAGAATTGCGGTTATGCGGATCATGTCAGGTTGGTCGTCAGGAATTGCAGCATTTGATCGGTGGTGCTGATGGCCTTGGAATTCATTTCGTACGAGCGCTGGCACTCGATCATGGAAACCAGCTCGGTCACCGAGTTCACGTTCGAGGTTTCGAGCGCGCCCTGGGCAAGGGTGCCCAAGCCGTTGGTGCCGGCGGTGCCGACCTGCGGGGAGCCGCTGGCGGCGGACTCCACCAGCAAGTTGTTGCCGGTGGGCTGCAAGCCCTCCACATTGATGAAGTCGGCCAATTGAATTTGGCCCACTTGAGTGCCCTTGGCGTTGGTGGCCGAGGTCACCGTGACGATGCCGTCGTTGCCGATGGTCACCGACTGCGTGCCCGCGGGAATATTGATCGCCGGCTGCAGCGGGTAGCCGCTGGCGGTGACCACGTTGCCCTGGTTGTCGAGCGAGAAGCTGCCGTCGCGCGTGTAGGCAATGGTGCCGTCCGGCATGGTGATTTGCAGGAATCCGCGGCCGTTCACGGACATGTCCAGCGAACCGCTGGTCTGCAGCACGCTGCCCTGGGTGTAATCCTTTTCGGTGGCGACGATGCGCACACCGGTGCCCAAGGTCAGTCCCGTGGACAGCTGCGTGTTCTGCGTGCTCTGCGCCCCGACCTGACGGATGTTCTGGTACATGAGGTCCTGGAACGCGGCGCGGCCCGCCTTGAATCCGGTGGTGTTGGTGTTCGCCAGGTTGTTGGCGATCACCGCCATGCGGGTGTTTTGCGCGTCGAGACCGGTCTTCGCGGCCCATAGTGCAAGATTCATTGGTTAATTCCTTTCACGTTACTGGCTCAACATCATCTTTTCCGCACTTTGTTCATTGGTGTCGGTGGAGTTGATGCTCTTGATCTGAAATTCGTACATGCGCTGCAGCTCGATCATGCTGATGAGCGATTGCGCCGCGTTGACATTGCTGGACTCCAGCATCCCGGCTGTTACCGAAACGGTGTCGTCGGTTTTCGCCTTGCCGCCGGCCTTCAGGCGCAACAAACCGTCATCGCCTTTTTGCAGCGTGGCAGTCGGCGGATTGACGAGCTTGATGCGATCGACCTGCGTGACCGCGAACGGCGCAGAGCCCTGCGGAACGACGGACACCGTGCCGTCGCTGCCAATGCTCACGTTCGTCGAGGGCGGTATGACCAGAGGCCCGCTTTCGGTCAGCACCGGCAAGCCGCTGGCGGTGGTGACGGCCCCGACGGGCGAGACCCGCAAATCGCCGGCGCGCGTATAGGCTTCCTGTCCATCCAGGCCCCGAACCGCGATGAAGCCGTTGCCGTTCACCGCGATGTCGAGATCGCGTCCGGTATTCTCCATGGTGCCGGCGGAAAAGTCCGTGCCGGCATCGCCGGCCACGGCGTTGACGCGCGTGGCATAGCCCGGTCCGTAGATCGGCTCGCTGTCGAAGGACACCGCGTCCGCGCGGAACCCGATGGTGCTGATGTTGGCGATGTTGTGGTTGTTCACGGCCTGCGCTTGCATGATCTGCTTCGCGCCGGTCATCGCCACGTAGAGTCCTCTGTCCATGATTAATGCGTGATGTTAATGACGGTTTGGGAGAGCTGATTCGCCGTCGTGATGACCTGCGCATTGGCCTGGAAGGCGCGCTGCGCGGTGATCATGTTCACCAGCTGCGTGGTCAGATCCACATTCGAGGCCTCCAGCGCGCCCGATTGGACCGAGCCGAATCCGGCTGAGCCGGCGGTGCCGGAAATGTGGGTGCCCGACGCGAAAGTCTCGGCCCAGCTGGTGTCGCCCAACTGTTTCAAGCCCTGCGGATCCGGGAAATTGGCCAGCGCCAGCTGTCCAAGCTGCGTCGACCGGCCGTTGGTGTACACCGCCGATACGACGCCCGTGGGGTCGATCGACACGGTGCTCAATTGACCGGTGGCGAAGCCGTTCTGGATGATCGACGTCACGCCGAAACCGCCGCCGAACTGGGTGGTCTTCCCGAAATTGAAGGTCATGTTCATCGGCGCCGCACCGTCCGTCGGCGCGAAGCCGGGGAAATTCAGGCCGCCGCCCACCGGGGCTGTAACGGCGCCGGCGCTCGAGAACGTCAATTGATTCGTGGTCGGATCCAGCACGTTGTTCACCGTCATGTTCACGTTCCACACGCCCGGCGCGGCCGTCTGCGTGAAGAAGAATGTGGCGGGAAACGAATTTCCCAGCGAATCGTAGACGGTGGTCGAGGTGGATTGGTTGTAGGTCGCCGGATTGGTCGGATCGAACGCACCGCCGGTGGGCGGCGTGGTGCCGGCCGGCAAATTCAGGATGACCGTGCCGGTGGTCGTGGCCTGCGGGGTGCTCTGCGCGGTCTGCAGATTCAAATCCGACAACGAACCGGTGTTGAAGCCGCCGGTGCTGGTGGGCGGATAGACCTGCAGCGCCTGGCCGGTGGCGGTCACGACGTTGCCGTTCTTGTCCTCGGAAAATTGCCCGTTGCGCGTATAGACGATGCCGTTGCTGGGATCCTGCACGGTGAAGAAGCCGTCGCCGCTGATTGCAATATCGAGATTCGACCCCGAGGTGCTGATATTGCCCTGAGTGAACTGCTGGGCGGTCGTCGACAGACGTACGCCTTCGCCGACCTGGGAGGTATTGAGGTTCACCGCACCGGCGGCGAACACATCGGCGAATTCGGCGCGGGATTGCTTGAATCCGACCGTGTCCGCGTTCGCGATATTGTTTGCCGTCACGTCAAGATCGGAACTCGCCGCAGTCAATCCCGATAACGCAATGTCGAAAGAAGCCATGGTTTACTCCTGAATGAATTAGTTTGAGATCTGCTGGACGCTGCTGAACGGCACGCTGCCGATTCCCGCCACGTTCAGAGTCAGTCCCGTTGATCCCGCACCCATGCTGACGCTCTCCACGGTGCCGTTGACCAGCGTGGTCGCTGCGGTGCCGGAAGCCGCACCCGCGTATTGCGCGGTGAGTGTGTAGGTTCCCGGCGGAGCCTGCGATCCGCTGTTGGTGTTGCCGTTCCAAGAGAAGCTCGTCATGCCCGCCGACTGCGCGCCCAGGTTGATCTGACTCACCAGCGCGCCGCTGGCGTCGCTGATATTGAGCACGACCTGCGAGGTGGTCTGCGGAATGCTGATGGCGCCCGTCACCGGCGCCCCGGCTGTCAACGTCGCGGTGCTGCTGGCGACCAGCGCGTGATGGCCCAGGAGCGACGATGCTTGCAGCGCCTGGCCCGAGCTCAGAGAGTTCGACAGCGTGCTGAAAGAGGTATTGAGCGCCGTGATGCCCTGCACCTCGCTCAAGGAGGCGAGCTGCTGCAGGAAAGTATTGCTGTCCACAGGACTCGTGGGATCTTGGTTCTTCAACTGCGCCAGCATGAGCGTCAGGAAATCCGTGCCGCCCAATGTCGTGCCATTGGTCGCAGGCGTCGAACTGCCTGTGCCGCCCGTGCCGCCCGTGCCGTTGGTGCCGTTGGTGCCGTTGGTGCCGGTACCCGTGCCCGCGGGCGGGGTGGTGGCGTGTGTTCCGTTGATTAACATTGGTGCTTACCCTTCTCGCCTAGTGGCCCATCGCAATGGTTTTGAGCAGTAAATCCCGCGCCGTATTGATCGCGTCCACGTTGGTCGCGAACGTGCGGTTGGCCGAGATCATGTTGGTCATCTCTTCGATCGAATTGACGTTCGAACTGAAGACATAGCCATCCTTGTTGGCCGCGGGGTTTTCCGGCTGATAGCGCATCAAGGGCGGCGCGGTGCTTTCGACCACCCCGAGGACCCGCACGCCGACGCCGGCATCTTCTTGATCGAAGCTCGCCGCGGAATTGTCCATCATGGTTTGAAACACCGGATGGCGCGCCCGATAAATCTTGCTGGGATCGCCGTTGACGCTTTCGGCGTTTGCCAGGTTGCTCGCCGTCGTGTTGAGGCGGATCGTCTCGGCATTCAGCGCGCTGCCGGCGGTATTGAATATATTGAACAGTGACATGTTCTCTCCTTAAGGCTGTTACTGGCCGTTGATGGCCAGCGTCAGCTCCGCAATCCTGCCGTTGATGAACCCCAGGCTCGCCTGGTAGCGCACATTGGTTTCCGCGAAGGCCGCTTGTTCCACCGGCATTTCCACGGTGTTGCCGTCGAGCGAAGCCTGAAACGGATTTCGGTATTTCAGGTCGGCGGAGGGCGTCGATGGATCGTTCAACATGATGTGAGCGCCGTCGGTGACGGCCATCGGCAGCGGCGCCGCATCGCTCTTGCTGAGCACCGCGCTAAAATCGAGGTCGCGCGCCTTGTAGTTCGGCGTGTCGGCATTGGCCAGATTGGTCGCCAATATTCCGACGCGCTGCCCCTGCAGCAGCAGTGCTTGCTCATGGATTCCGAAAATGCTCTCGAACATGCGATTGACTCCTCTGGTTGGGTAGTAGCAAGAGGTGTGCCAACCGATAAA
>Ga0193753_10000087_pt1 | contig 85378 bp, 66 predicted proteins | sample H1c2metaG_FD_144925 | JGI IMG/M metagenome (GOLD analysis project Ga0193753, IMG submission 144925) | Soil microbial communities from a riparian zone of the East river system, Colorado, United States - H1c2 | ecosystem: Environmental > Terrestrial > Soil > Riparian zone | place: USA: East...
ACCAGCAGTATATAAGAGGGTGTTGTCACCCAATATGTTAATTGGTCCGCAGAATTTGACGCTTCATGTGAACCACGTCCGGTCTCGGATACGTAGTGCGGCCCTTACCGCCGGCAGGGACCCCAATTCGGTCATTCTGGTTGCCGTAACCAAGGCCAAGCCTGCCGAATCGGTGCGCCTGGCCGCAACCGCCGGCGTCACGGATTTCGGTGAAAATTATCTGCAGGAAGCGTTGCCCAAGATGGAGCAGCTCGCTGACCTCAACCTGCAGTGGCACTTCATCGGCGGCATCCAATCCAACAAGACCCGCGCGATTGCCGAACGCTTCCACTGGGTGCAGAGCGTGGATCGCTTGAGTATCGCGCGCAGGCTCTCCGAGCAGCGGCCTTTCCACTCACCGCCGCTCAACGTGTGCATCCAAGTGGCGTTGGTGCCCGAGCCGACCAAGGGGGGCGTGGCGCCCGAGGCCCTGGCGGAGCTGGCGGCGGCCATCGAGCCGTTGCCCGGATTGCGGCTGCGCGGCCTGATGTGCGTGCCGCCGCCGCAGGCCGATGCCGCCGCCGAGCGCCGCGTATTCGCACTTCTCAAGGCCGCGTTGACCGATCTCAACGCCCGCGGGCTCAAGCTGGATACACTGTCGATGGGAATGAGCGGAGATTTCGAATCCGCCATCGCCGAGGGCGCCACGTTGGTACGCATCGGCACCGCGCTGTTCGGCAGCCGCTAGACCTGAGTAAGGGGAACCCTGGATGAACAATATAAGAAAGTTGGCCTTCATCGGCGGCGGCAACATGGCGGCTGCGCTGATCAGCGGCCTGACCAAACGGGGGCTGCCGCCAGATCGGGTGATGGTTGCCGATCCGAGCCAGGAGCAGCTCGAGCGCGTGGCGCGCGACTACGGCGTTCAGACGGCGGCGGACAATGCGGGCGCAGTGCAGGGAGCCGAAGTGGTCGTGCTTGCCGTCAAGCCGCAGCAAATGCGCGGCGTGGCGCTTAGGTTGGCGCCGCATCTGGCGAACAGCCGTCCCCTGGTCATATCGGTGGCGGCCGGTATTCCGCATGCATCGCTCGCTCGCTGGTTCGGACCGCAGGTACCGGTCATACGCACCATGCCGAACCGGCCGGCGCTCAACGGTTTCGGTGCAACGGGCCTGTTCGCTCCGGCGGGCGTGGGCGCGGCATACCGTGCACTGGCGGAAACCATCATGGCTGCCGTGAGCGCGACCGTGTGGGTGGAGCATGAGTCGCAGATGGATACCGTGACCGCGGTGTCGGGCAGCGGTCCCGCATATTTTTTCTTGTTCATGGAAGCGCTCGAAGCGGCTGCGCATGAGCGCGGACTGCCCACCGAAGTTGCGCACCGCCTGACCCTGGAAACGGCGTTTGGCGCTGCGCAAATGGCGCGCCAATCCGCCGATTCTCTGGCCACGTTGCGCGAGCAGGTCACCTCCAAGGGCGGGACGACCGCCGCGGCGCTGGAGGTCCTTAACAACGCTGGTCTTCGTGCTATCGTCGCGCACGCGGTGGCCGCAGCGGACCGCCGCTCAGCCGAACTCGCCGCCGAATTCGGCGCCCCATGAATTTATTCTTTCCCTCGGGGTCGCTTCGACCCCGTTTAAAGGTGGCGCGCAGCACCTTGAGAGTGGCGCGAAGCGCCTGACAAAGAAATGGAAGCGATCAGATATATCGTCGACATGTTGCTGTGGCTGCTGCTGCTGGCCTTCGTCCTGCGGCTGCTGTTTCAATTGGTGCGGGCCGATTTCCGGGATCCAATGGCAGACGCCATCGTGCGCGTGACGAATTGGCTGATACTGCCGCTGCGCAAGCTGTTGCCGCCGGTGGGGAAGATCGATACGGCCACCGTCGTCGCCGTGCTGTTGGTGGCCGGGGCACGCACACTCACGATGATGGCCATGAGCGGCGCGGGGGTGGGCGACTGGGTCGTGTTCCTGCGCGTTACCGCCCTGGATCTTTTAGGGCTGGTGCTGCGCGTCTATCTGTTCGCGATGCTGCTCTACTGGTTGACCAGTTTCGTCAGCTCGAGCGGCTATGCCCCGGGAGTCCGCTTGCTTGCACAGCTGTGTGAACCGATCTTGAAGCGCGTGCGCCGGGTTATTCCGCCGATTGGGCAAATAGATTTTTCTTTCCTGTGGGTGTCCATCGCAATCGGTGCGTTGCTTGTGCTTCTGCGTTGAACATCGCCTCGTACATGCCTGATATCGCTGTGAACCCACGCAACTCTTGCGAGGCTTTTCCCTGCTTCGCAAGCGCGAAGAGCTGAAAAACCAGGGCGAATTGCTTCTATTTTAAAAATCTTTTTTTTCAAATGCGCTAAACATCGGCTTTTTTCTATGTTATTTTCGGCGCCGAGTTGAATTAGTGGGCAATTTTGCCTACGTTGGGCACTTCAATGCCCGCTCGCGCAAACATTAGCAGGAGATTTAATATGGCGAAAAAGAATGCAGCACCGACCAAGTCTGAAATTCTCGCTACCATTTCGAAGGAAACAGAGCTCTCAAAGAAGCAGGTCGGAGCCGTGTTTGACTCGCTTGGCGGCACGATCAAGAAGAGTCTGCGAAGTCACGGCTTGTTCACGTTGCCAGGACTTTTGAAGATGAAAGTCGTAAAGAAGCCCGCCACGAAGGCACGCGAGGGCGTCAATCCTTTCAACGGCGAAAAGATGATGTTCAAGGCCAAGCCGGCGAGCAAGAAAGTGCGCATTGCCGCGCTGAAGACGCTCAAGGAATTCGTGAACTGATTTGATTTAGGCTTTAGGAGCGGCTGAGGCAGCTCGGCCGCTTCGAATTGCCTGTTTCCTTGGGCCTATTCGATTCCGACCAGCTCCACGTCGAACACCAACGTGGCGCCCGGCGGAATGACCCCGCCCGCGCCTGCATCGCCGTAGGCCAGTTCCGGGGGAATGACGAGCCGGCGGCTCTCCCCGACCTTCATGCCGACCACGCCCTGATCCCAGCCCTTGATCACGGAACCCGTGTCGAGAGGAAACTTGAAAGGCTCCCTGCGGTCGCGCGAGCTGTCGAATTGCTTGCCCTTGTGATCCGCAGCGCCTGCCTCGTACAACCAGCCCGTGTACTGGACCACCGCGATTTGACCGCCGCCGATGGCGGCGCCCGTGCCCGCCTTGAGCGTGGTTTTCTGCAGTCCCGTTACGATGTTGGCAGGCGGCGCCGCGGCGGCCGCAGGCGGTGCTTCGGACTTGCCGCCGCAAGCCGCGGCCAGCACGACGCACATCAGGAGGCTCAATTTGGAAAAATTAATGGATGCCATGGACGGCATCATAATTGAAATTGCGGCGCCGCGCGTTCCGGCTAGGCGACGCGCAGCAGCGCAGCGCACACCGCGCAGGTCGCGGCGCTGCTGGCAACGGCGAGGCCGATTTCCTCGCTCCACCCCATTGCGAACAGTCGCAACGCACCGACGGCGTCGTCAACTTCATCGACCACTTGCAGCACCCATTCCATCCGCAAAGTCTAGGTGCATGGCCTACAGCCAACCGTGAGTGAGGTCACAACCTGGGCACGGCAATCGGCTTGCTATGGCGCGTACGGCTGCGTAGGCTCTAGGCACAATGCAGCGCATTCTCGTCCTGAACCCCAAAGGGGGTTCGGGTAAAACGACGATAGCCACCAATCTCGCCAGCTATTTTGCGATTTCGGGCGACCGTCCGCTGTTGCAGGACAACGATCCCCAGGCCTCCAGCAGCCGCTGGCTGAAAAAGCGCAGGCCCGACCAGCCATTCATCCACGGCGTCGCCGCATTCGATCGCAATTCGCGCATGACGCGCGCCTGGCAGATGCGCATTCCGCCGGACGCCGCACATGTCATCGTGGATACGCCGGCCGCGGTGCCGGCGCAGGAAATGCCGGATATGACAAAAAACGCGGATGCCATCATCGTGCCGGTGCTGCCGTCCGACATCGACATTCATGCCTGCTCGAAATGCATCGCGGATTTGCTGCTGATCGCCAAGGTGCGGCGCGACGAGTACCGCATCGGCGTCGTGGCCAATCGCGTCAGGCGCAACACGGTGATTTATCAGTCGCTGATGCGCTTTCTCGAGACCCTGCGCATACCCGTGATCGCCACCCTGCGCGATTCGCAAAACTACGTTCGCGCCGCGGAGCAGGGCTCAGGCATTCACGAAATGAAGCGCTACGTCGTGGAACAGGATCTCGAAGATTGGCAGCCGATGTTGGCGTGGCTGAAGGCGAAGGAAGATAAGGCCAAGGAATCCTCGGCGCAGCCTAGTGAAGGCATCAATCCGCTGCCGGTCACGGCCTGAAGCGGCCGCCGGCTGATCGGTTTATTTTTTCTCGTCGAAATTGCCGCGGGCTTTTTCCGCCCAGTTCTTGTAGCTGTGCCAGTTGTACAGGCTGTTGGTGATCGCCGCATGGCGACCGCCGGTTTTGGCGGCAGCTGAGTCACCGCGCGGGGCCCTGCGGTCCACTCCGGTGTATCGAGTTGGATTTTTAAGTTCGCTCATCTCGTTTGCCTCTGTCGATGGTGACGACAGTATGTGTCGCGCCCGATCCTCGACAGGAACTGTGTCACGCGCAGCCGGCACTGTCGCGCGACGGCGACGAGGGTTGGGATGCGCATCTCACGAAGCGTCGCGGTAAGTTAAATGGAAGAATTTGCGGCTCCCCGCCAGGCATCGAACAGCGGCTTGAGCTCCTCGAGCGAGGACTCGAGCGCCGCCGGCAACAACGTCGTGTAAGAGTCCAGCAGCGCCATGGCATTGCGCGCCGGATCGGTTCTGGTGGCCGCGCCCAGGCGGCGTGACATATCGCGATTCACCACGTGTAAATTTTCATAGAGATTCTTGAGCGTCGCGAAGCCGTGCTCATCGCCTGCGCCGGTAAGGCAGCGGGCGAGCAGAAACATGCAGACGCTGCGATACACGGTTTCCGCCTCGCTCGCAAAGGCCAGATGGAAGCGCGCCATCGGGCGCAGCCGATCGGTCCACGGGCAGCCGGAAGTCGCCATGATCAATCCCAGCACCGAGCTCAAGGCCTGCTGCGCAGTGGTTTCAGCATGCACCGTGCGTTCGGGCTGAGAGACGGTCACGCCGACCGTATCGAAGGAAACCAGCTCTTTGAGCGATTCCACCGCGGGCGCCATGTGCAGCGCGGAGGGACAATGCGTGTGCTCCTCCGTGCTCAAGGGACAATTCGCGCACTGACTGAACTTCAGTTCGGTCCAAAACGGCGGCTCGGCCGGACCTAAGTTGGTCAAGCGGAAATTCGCGGCATCGAAGCTCAAATCCAGGTGTTTTTTGGAACCATCGGGCAAGTCGAACCGATACCGAATGTGCAGCTCCGGCGTCATGCCACGAGCCGGTAGCACGGCTTGTAATCGGCCCCTGTGAATTTCATCCGGCCCTGCGCCACGAACGAGCGCAGCAGCTTGTCCAGCGGTTCCATGATGGCCGGCTCTCCGGCGAGCTCGAACGGACCGTGGCGTTCGATGGCGTTCACGCCATATTCCTTGATGTTGCCGGCGACTATCCCTGAGAAGGCGCGGCGCAGGTTCGCGGCGCGCTCATGCACCGGCTGAGCGAGCGACAGGCGCAGCGCGCGCATCGAGGCATGCGTGACCTCGAACGGACGCTGGAACTCCAGGGGGATTTTCAGCAGCCAGTTGAATCCGTAAGAGTCGCTGGCCTGGCGGCGGTAGTCGCGCACTTCCGCCATTCCCTGCACCATGGCGCGCGCGACGCCGGCCGGATCATCGATGATCACCCGGTAGCGCGCCTGCGCCGGCGCGCCCAGCGTCGCACCGATGAAATGATGAATCTGCTGGAAATAGTCGGCGCTGTCCGCCGGACCTGTGAATACGACAGGGAAGGGCAATTTTTCGTTGGCGGGGTCCAGCAAAATACCGAGCAGGTACAGGATCTCTTCGGCGGTTCCCGCGCCGCCGGGGAAAATGACGATGCCGTGGCCCAGGCGCACGAAGGCTTCCAGTCGCTTTTCGATGTCCGGCATGATGACCAGCTGGCTGACGATGGGGTTGGGAGGCTCGGCGGCGATGATGCCGGGCTCCGTGATCCCGAGATAGCGCCCATCGGTGATGCGCTGTTTGGAATGCCCGATGGTCGCGCCCTTCATGGGCCCCTTCATTGCGCCCGGGCCGCAGCCCGTGCAGACATCCAGGCTGCGAAGCCCGAGTTCGTAGCCGACCTTCTTCGTGTAGTCATACTCGAAGCGGCGGATCGAATGCCCGCCCCAGCAGACCACCAAATTCGGCCGCACCTGCAATTCCAATACTCGCGCGTTCCTTAAGATATGAAACACGGCGTTGGTGATGCTCGCCGATGAGTTCAAATCGAAGCGGCCGCTTTCGATGATCTCGTTGGATATGTACACCACATCGCGCAATACGGCGAACAGATGGTCCTTGAGGCCGCGGATCATCACGCCGTCGACAAAAGCGGCCGCGGGCGCATTCTTGATCTCGAGCTTGATGCCCCAGGCCTGGCGCACGATGCGCAGATCGAAGTCGCGGTACTTTTCGAATATCAGGCGCGCATCGTCGATCTCACTGCCGGAGTTGAGCACGGCCAGCGCGCATTTTCGGAACAAGGGATAGAGGCCGCCCTGGCTGGAATCCAGCAGCTTGGCGATTTCCTGCTGCGAGAGGTGCTCCAAGCTGCCTTTGGGGGCCACCCGCGCATCGACCATGTCAGACGATAGAATCGAGGCTTCCACGCAGCACCTATTGGGGAGTCTAGGGATAGATATCGATCGGAATATTGTCCTGGGTGCGCATCCACACTTCGACCATATCGGAGTTCGAGAGCGCTATGCAGCCGTCGGTCCAGTCATTCGACTCATAATACGCCGAAGGATGGTGAGGAGAGTTGGGGAAACCGTGGATCATGATGGAGCCGCCGGGAGCCCAGCCGTTCTTGTGCGCCCGCACTTCGTCCTGCTTGTTCGGGTAGGAGACTTGAATGGCCAGAAAGTAATCGCTGCGGGTATTGCGCCGCGCCAGGAAGTAATGGCCCTCCGGCGTCCTGAAGTCCCGCTCCCGCTCCTTCTGGCCCACGGGGCTCAAGCCCAACGCGACCCTGTACACGCCCATCAGGTGCTCGCCGTTATACAGATAAAGCTTGTGTTCCGATTTATGAACCACGACCCGGTCGGCAAGTTCGCCATCCGCTGCGTGAGCGTTGCTCGTCCAGAGCGACGCACCCGTCGCCAACACCAGACATGTCCATAAACTTGCCGCGCAAAAGCGGCCGAATCGCTTAACCATTGTCAAAAGTATACCTGGTGGGCGCAACTCAATAATCGGCTCTGGCTCACGTCCCGGTATACTCCCACTTATGCGCCTGCCCTTGATCGCCGTGGTCGTGAGTTCCGTGCTGATGAACGCCTGCGGAACTCCGTCGTCCATCAAACCCGTGGAGTACATGGACGACCGCACGGCCATGACCGTCGGGTCCCTCAAGGAGCCCATCGAGCTGGTGCCGAGCCTTCGGCAGGGGGGCCTGCACGTCATTACGAATCTCGGCAAACGTGTAAGTTTTGCGTATCTGGGCCCCGTCGAATGGGATCGCAGCGGTTCGATCGTTTACGGGTTGTGGGTGCACATCGCTCCTGGCAATGACCGGCCCATCGCCGACATCCGCTCAAACGCCGCCATTACCATCGTGCTGGACAACGGCACGCGCGTGCTCACCCCCATCGATGCGCCGCAACTGGGCCGCGGCGCCTATCAAGCCGTGGCCAGCTGGGGGCAGACCGCCTACTTCGAGCTGACGGTGGAAATGCTCAAGCAAATGGCAGCCAGCGAGAAACTGGAGCTGAACGTTCGCGCCGCCGACGACTCCATCGTGAACTTCGTTGCCTCCGGCGACACGCGCGAAACCTTGAGCGACTACATGCACGCCCGGGGCATCACTGGCGATTGATGGCTTCGACCCGGGGCAATGCCACGGTGGTCCCGGGACGCACATCGCCGAAATCCACGTCCGGGTTGTACTCAGCGACCAGCCAGACCGGCAGATCCGCATGCTGTTGCGCGATGATCCAAAGCGATTCGCCCTTCTTCACCACGTAGTTTTCAGTGCCCGAGATTCGGTGGGCCGCAAAAAATGCCTCCTGCAGCTTCTGATGATAATCGCGCCGCACTGCCTCGAATTGCGCGGCATCGACTTTCGACAGGTCAAGCTTGACCTTGTGCCCCAGTGTCACCATGGCGCTCTTGCGCAGCTTGTTGAGGGTGCGCAAGGAGGCTGAACTGACTTTGGACCAATCGGCGAAGTGCCCGAGCGTTTCCCCCGCCTGGACTACCACCGTGTTGTCCGCGCCGACGCTGTAGTCCGTATTGTCCCCGTTCCCGGAAGGCGAAGCCGCCGGCAGCAGCGCGGCACCTCCGGTTTCTCGTTCCGAGACCGGTTCCTTGGGCGGCGACACGCGCGCAACCGCGGGCGCCGGCGGCGGCGTGGTAGTCGTATGCGGCGCGGGTGGCGCGGGCGCTTCGGCCGCGGTCGGCGCCGCGGGGGGCGGCGGCGCAACCGCGGCGGTCGCAATCGGTGCGGAGCCTTCCGCCCGCGAGGCCGGCATCGGTATGCGTACGGTCTCACCCCGCGTCAATTCGCGCGACGTTGCCCAGCCATTGGCCGCGAGCAGGCGATTGAGCGTGACGCCGCTGGCCGCTGCAATGCCCGCGAGCGTCTCGCCGCGGCGCGCCTTGTGCGCACCGTCGTTCCGTTGCACCACGTAGCGGTCCGCCGGCTGCAGCCGCGCCCAAGCGGCGGCGATGTCGGTGGCTTGCGGCGAACCCGGTATCCGCAACGCATAGCCGCGCGGCACGAAACGCGATCCATTCCAAATGGGCGGCCGCAGCGCCGGGTTCAACACACGTAGTGCGCCCAAGTCGGCCTTGAAGGCCTTGGCGAGGGAATCGATGGGTACGTAGTCGGGCAGCGTCACGAGGACGCTCTGCGTTTCCGGCGGATGAGTGAGGGGGCCGAAGAAATTCTCGGCATTGCGGTCGACTTCGAGCGCCGCGAGAAATGCCACGTAAAAATTGCGCGAGGCGAACCCGAAGGTGGCGCCCTGATAGCGCTTTACGATCACCTCGATGTTGCTCGTCCCGAGGTCGTCCTGGGCGCGGCGCAGGCCGCCTGGTCCGTGATTGTAGGCGGTCACCGCCAACGGCCAGCTGCCGAGCAGACGGTAGTTGTAGAGCATGAGGTTGGCGGCCGCCTCGGTGGCGGTGTACGGATCCAGGCGTTGATCGACAATGCCATCCACACGCATATAGCGCCGAGCCGTGCCGGGCATGAATTGCCACAACCCGGCAGCGCCCACGCGCGAGTAGGCGGCGGGGTTGAAAGAGGATTCGACGTGCGGCAGTGCGCCGATCTGCGCCGGCACGCCGCGGTCGGCGAGAACGCGCGAAATGCTGGTCTCGTAGGTTTGCGCCCTGATCAATCCCTCATGGAACCGGTCAGCCTGCCCCAGCTGAAAGCGAATGCGGTCGATGGCTGTGCGAAATTCCGCCGGCGTTGCCTTCTCGCCGAAGGCATCCAGAATGCGGTGCTCGTGCGGCGTCAAATTGGCGGTATCCCCCGCCGCGAATCGGCGCAGCAGCGCGGCGTAACGCGCCTTGGCCTGTTCGACGGTGTGTTGGCGCTGCCGAGGCGAATCGGACGGATCGAATCGCAGCACTTCATAGACCAAGCCCAAAAACCAATCGTCGTGCAGCAGACCCTGTTCGGTGGTCACCTCGGTGTACACCCGGATCCAGAAGCGCACGTCGGGCTCGAGCTGCGGCGGGTAGGTGAAGGGATCGGCCATATCGGCACGTGCCGGCGCGCCGCCGATGAACGGCGCGATCAGCAGGACAAGCGTTGCGATCAACCGGGCGCGATTCGATTTTGATGCAGACAAATCAACACCTCAACAAAAGGCAGGGGACGAAGGCCACCATGGATTTTCCGTCCAGCTTCCGGATTGTCCCTCAATTAAGCGCGCAGTGAGGGCTACGGATATGTAACATCGGCCACAGTTTTAGGTTCTCGTTCGCGAATAAAAGTAAATATTTGGAGTTAGGCATGACTATCCAATCCGCGGCGTACGCAATTCTGAAGGCGTCTGTGGGCTGTGCCGTGTTGTTCGTCGCGCCGACCATGGCGGCGCCGCCTGCGGCCCCCGCTTCCTTCCCCATCAGCGACTCTTCGTTCAAGTGCATCACTGAAATGACACATGTGCGGCATTTCTATGTCGACAATCTCGCCGGCAACCTGGCCGGCACCGTGAAAGTGGCGCAGGCAGGGAGCGGAAACTACCCGGTTGGCTCCGTACTGCAGCTCGTGCCGACCGAAGTCATGGTCAAACGCGAGCAGGGCTTCAACGCCGCCACGCGCGATTGGGAATTCTTTGAGTTGAACATTTCGCCGGCGAGCTCGACGATCCACGTTCGGGGCTTCCAGGACGTCAACAATCGATTCGGCGGCAACTGCTTCAATTGTCACGTCAAGGCGCATCAGGAGTTCGACCTGGTCTGCGACAACAGTCACGGCTGCGATCCCATCCCCATCACGCGTGCCATGAGCGGCGCCCTGCAGCGCACCGATCCGCGCTGCAAAAACCCGCCGGTCAGCGCCGAGGATGCCGCCGCGCTCGGCCAGCTGGGTGCGATCGTCAAGGCATTGGCCGCGGCGAAGCCGGCCGAGCCCGCAAGCGCACCCAAGCCTTAAGGGGTACTCGGACGGGGCTCCTACGCTGCGGCGGTATTTTTGCGATCCGTGCCGGGCCGAAAGACCAGGCCGAACAGCACAAAGATCGCGATGGCGGCGGTTGCGGGAACCACCCAGATCGCGTGCCAATCGTGGGTCACCTGCAAGCAGGCATGCGCGGCCGCCGCCGCATCGGTGCAGCCGGGGTTGCTGACCGCATAACGGTTGACGATCGCGCCTGAGACGAAAGCGCCGACGAAGTAGCCCAAGCCGTTGGTCACGAAATTGATCAGGCCTTGCGCGGCCGCGCGTATCTTTTCCCCGGCGCGCTGATCGGTGTAGACCTGACCGCCGACGAAAAAGAAGTCGTAGCACACGCCGTGCAGCAGAATCCCGGCATAGATCAGGCCCATGGCGCTCCCGGCGTTGCCGTTGGCAAAGGCGAAATAGCGCAGCCCCCACGCCAGCATGCCGACCAGCATGATGACCTTGATGCCGAAGCGGCGCAGCAGGTACGCCAGCAGCAGCATGAAAAACACCTCGGACATCTGACCGAAGGTTTGAATGAAGGCGGCCTCCGGCACCTTGATTTCGTTCAAGAAAGGATTGGCGAAGGTGTAGTAGAACTGCAAGGGAATGCACAGCAGGAATGAACCGATCACAAAAATCAGGAAATCGCGCTGCTTCAGCAATTGCAGTGCATCCAACCCCAGGGCGTCGCGCACACTGAACTTCGCATGTGCCCCTTTCGGCGGCGTGTGCGGCAACAGCAGCGCGTATACCGCCATCAAAAGCGACGCGCCGGCGCAGATTTGCATCGGCAGCACCAGTGCATCGGCGTGCAGGCTCTTGCCCACGAGAATGCCCGCCACGATCCAACCGAGGGTGCCGAGCACCCGCACATAGGGAAAGCTGCTGGATTCCTTGAGGTGGTGGAAGGTGATGGAATTCGTCAGGGAAAGGGTCGGCATGTAGCACAGGGCGTAAAGAATGAGCAGCGGATAGAACGTCGCGAACTCCGTCTGACGCGACACCATCCACATCAAGGCGGCGCCGACGAGATGCAAGCCCGCCAGCAGTTTCTCGCTCGCAAACCAGCGATCCGCCACGATGCCGATGAAAAAGGGCGAGACCAGCGCGCCGATTGCGGTCGCGCCGTAGGCCAGGCCGATATTCGAATCGGTGAAATGCAGCGTCTGGCCGAGGTAGGTGCCCATGGTGACGAACCACACGCCCCAGATGAAGTATTCGAGGAACATCATCAGCGCGAGACGCGCCTGGGTCATGGCAGCTCGCGGATGCGAATGTGGCGCAGCTGCAAGGAGCCGGGATGATCGCCCTGAATGCCGATGAAGCCGCTCTTGGCCAATCCGTAGTTGGGATACTTCGAGAACTTGCTGGCCGAAACCTTGGCCTTCCAGTCGGGACTGCCAAAGTCGTATTCAACGGCTTTCTGGCCGTTGAGCCAGTGCTCGACATGATTGCCATTGACGATGATGCGCGTCTTGTTCCACTCGCCGGCCGCCTTGACCACGCCCGCGGGAGGACCGTACAGCCCGTAAGCCGCGGCGGCGGCGGTCAGTCGGCTGCGCCCGTCAGGCGCGTTGGCGTCATCGAGCAGCTGATACTCGGGTCCGCTCCAATAAATATGGTCGTACTCGCGCGTGGCGCGGTAAAAGACGCCGCTGTTGCCGCCCTTGCCGATCATCCATTCAAGCTCGAGCTCAAAATTGCCGAATTTCTCTTTGGTGACCAGATCGTCAACATCGCCTTCCTTGGCGAGCGTGCCGTCGACGACATGCCAGCCCTCGGGCATTGCCTCGGAGCGCCAGCCGCGAAAGGTATCCAGCAGCTTGCCGTCGAACAGCGGGCGCCAGGCTGCCGGTGCCGCGTCTTTTGCGCTCACGTCCCCCACCCCCGCCAGCAATAAGGCGCCCGCCAGCAGCACCGCCTTCGCGACAACCCCATGCATCATGTTGATCTCCAGACTCCGCGCGCGACCGCAGGAACGAATGAATCGAGGTCAGGCGGCGGATAGTCCAGCGTCTTGCCCTGTTCAGCGCTCATATAAGCGGCCATCAGCAGGGATACTACCTCCAGACCGTCATCAAAGGTCAACCGCGGCGCTTCCTTGCCGAGAAACGCCCGCACGAAATGACGGTCTTCGTTTTCATAGCCATAGGCGGCCGGCTCGTTGGCGACCACCGGCATCGATCCCATCTCGGCATTTTGCTTTTCGACCAGATCCTCGCCCGTCGCGCCGCGCACTTCGCGGGAGAAAAACAGATTCAAGCCCGAATCCAGCGTATTCCAGGACATGGAGTATTCCGGGCCCAATAGCTCTGCCGACAATCGCAGTCCGGCGCCCACGAAACTCCAGGACGTCGAGGCTTCGCCGATCAAGATCTGCCCCTCGGGGGTCGCAAACTCGATGCTCACGCTGGCAAAGTCTTCGGATGGCCGCTTTGCGTAGTCGACTTCCCGACCATATTGCGCGGCAAGTTTCGCTGGGTACGGCCCCTTCGACCATTTCAGACTGGCGATGTGGCCGGTGATGCGAACCGGCCGCACCGATGCGCGCGCGGCACCCGGCTGGGTCAGCAGATGACGCACGAGCAGGACCGAGTGGCACATCATGTCGTTGAGCACGCCGCCGCCTTGCAACTCGCCGCGCCAGAACCACGGAGCATGCGGCCCGCTGTGCTCTTCGGACGCGCGTGCCAGGTAGGGACGGCCGGTGGTTGCCGCGCCGCGCGCCCAAATCCTTGCGCGACCGGCTTCGATCTGCGGCGCGAATACCTGATTTTCCAGGTAGCCCTGCATGGCGCCGGTCCGCTTCATCAGTTCCAGCATGCGCTTCGCTTCGGCGACATTGCGCGCCAGCGGCTTTTCGCAGGCGATGCCGCGCAAGGTGCCCACGCCGCCCTCGATGGCGTAAACGATTTCCTCCATGTTCTCGAGGCGCATGTGATTCGGTCCGGTGAGCCACAGCGCGTCGATCAAAGGATCCGCCACCATGTCGCGGATCGACGCATAGGCTTTGGCCGATCCGATGTCGAGGCTGCGCGCCAGCGCGCCTGCCGAACTGGCATGCTCGAGGTTCGGACTCCATACCCCGCGCACATCGGCATCGCGCACGCCTTGAAACGCCTGCATATGGAAGCGCGCATTGAAGCCGGAGCCGACAAATCCAACGCCTAAGCGGCCGGGCACGTGATGGCTGGGCGTGCTCATGTGGATTCGGGACCCAAGCCCAGTTTGCGCAGCAGTTCGGCGGGCGGGCCGTCGAACTTCGGCAGGGGAACATTGCCGATGTAGCCAATGTCCCGCGAACCGGCGGGCGTCGAATAGAAGCCGCCCACGGTCAGATCGCGATAACGGGTGAAGAAGGCGGCGGCGCGCGCAAATTTCGGTTTCGCATTGGGCTCGTAGCAAATGTCATCGCATATGGCGTGTTGCTGCGATTCGTCGAGTTCGGCAAAATATTTCTCGAACCGCAACAGGGCCTCGGCGTCCATCCAGGCCAGGCCCTCGAGCACGATCGGCCGATCCGCCGTCTGGCGTGGATAGGGCGCACTCACCCACTCGTCGATGAAGTCGACCACGCCGACGCCTTCCGCGTTCGGCGAGCGGCCGTCATCGGGAATGATGACATTGCAAAGCGCCGCGGCCGTCCGCCGCTGCGCCTGGGACAACGTCAGCGGCCAGGCGTCGCCGGGACGATAGAGCTTTGTCAGGTCCGGATCGGTGCCGTAGCCGCGGTACGCGGGTAGCGCGGTGACCTCCTGACTCCAGGAGCGTTGATTGAGCAGCGGCATGGAGGCCGCTACGCTTAGCATCCACTTGATCGTCGTGCGCCGGTCCGTCACAGCTCCTTCCTCCGCATCCGATCGGCAATGTGATCAGCGGCGCGCCACGCCACTGCCATGATGGTCAGCGTCGGATTCTTGTCCGCGTTCGAGGCGAACACCGCGCCGTCGGTCACAAATAGATTCTTGACGTCCCAGGTTTGACACCACTGGTTGGTGACGGAGATTTGCCGATCCGCACCCATGATGGCGCCGCCGACCTCATGGATGATGAAGCCCCCGGGGGCGATCGCCTCGGTACCGTCCGTCCTGACCTTGCCGATCACCCGTCCGCCCATGGCTTCGACGATCCCGGCAAAGGTCGTCTGCATGTGCGCCGCCTGGCGCGTCTCGTGGTCGGACCATTTCCAGTGAAAGCGCAGCACCGGGATGCCCCATTTGTCCTTCACCTTGGGATCGATTTCGCAGTAGGAATTCTCGTTGGGGATCATTTCGCCGCGGCCGTCGAATCCGACGAAGGAGCCGTAGTAGCGCCGCGCATCCTCTTTGAGCTTCTTGCCGTAGCTGCCGCCGGTGAAGTGTTCGAGCCCATGCAGCGTGCCCGCTCCCGGCATGCGCCGGCCGCCCCCGAACTCGATGTGGTAGCCCCGCGCGAAGTTCAACTTGCCCTTCTGTTGATCTTGGTATCCCCACCAGGGTGCATAGAAGGCGTGCCCGCTGGCTCCATCCTCGTTGAGCGGCGGCAGGGACTCTAGCAGGGGTATTTGGCCGCTCACGCTGCTGCCCACGGTGTCCATGATGTAGCGCCCGACCTTGCCGCTCGAGTTGGCCAGGCCATTCGGGAACAGCGCACTCTTGGAGTTGAGCAGAATTCTCGCCGTCTCACAGGCGCTTGCGGCGAGCACGACTGCTCGCGCGGTTACCACCCGTTCAGCGCCGCTGTGCTTGTCGATGTATTTCACGCCCTTGGCATGGCCGTTGCGGCCCAGCACCACCTCACTGACCATCGCGTCGGTAACGATGTCGAGATTGCCGGTCGCGAGCGCAGGCGGCAGATGCACCGTGGTCGACTGATAATTCGCCCGGATCGAGCAGCCACGACCGCAGTCGGTGGCCCAGATGCAAGCCGACCTTTGCTGCATATGCTCGGCAATGATTTTTTGCGCCTTCAAATTTCCCGGATGCAAAAGCGCCGGCGAGCGTTTGAAATCGAGCTGCTGTGTGAGCACCGCGCGATGACCGGGAATGATGGGGACACCTAACCGCCGGGCCCGCTGCTGCACCAGATAGTCGCTGACCAGGGGCGCCGGCGGCGGCAGCAGGCAACCCGGCGAGGAATTGGGGGTGTTTTCCAACCCTTCAGAGGTGCCGTACACGCCGATGAGCCTTTCCACTTTGTCGTAGTACGGCGCCATATCGTCGTAGGAGATGGGCCAGTCAAATCCCAATCCATCGCGTGCGTGCGGTTTGAAATCGTAGGGACCGTTGCGCAGCGAGATCCGGCCCCAGTGATTCGTTCGGCCCCCCAGCATGCGCGAGCGCCACCACGTGAAGCGGCCATTCGGATCGTCGGTGGATTGGACATACGGTTCGCCGGGGACCGTCCAGCCGCCGTCGATCGTGGCGTCGTAAAAACCGAAGTCTTTTTCCGGCGAGGATGCGCCGCGCAGGGGTGCCTGATCCGCGGTCTGAAACATGGGCGTTTCTTGCTCGGGCACGTATTTCCGGCCCGCTTCCAGCATCAGCACCTTGACGCCTTCCATGCTCAAGGTATACGCGGTCTGACCGCCCGCGGCGCCGGAACCGACGACGATGACGTCGTAGTTCTTTGCGCGGGCCGCAGAGGTTGGGATGCTCACACCGACATGTTATCCAACTTTCGGCGGTTGCCGTAGCTCTTATTGTCAAATCTCGTGCGTCGAGCCGCATCCAATAGTATTGACTCGCACCGGCACTTCGCGCGGTAATGGCGATGTACAGGGACCTGGTCCGGGTCCTAATAACAATGGGGAAGGAACAAATGAAGATTCACGTATGCCGCTGGGTGGCGTTTGCCGCCGCAGCCGCTCTTTCGTTGAGCGCACAGGCCGGAACTCCGCCGAAATTTCAGCCGCAGGACATGGGCCCTGCCGCAGCGAGCGCGGCGCAGACCGTGTCGATCATTCTGAAAGTGCAGCACCAGGATCAGCTCGATGACTTCATCGAAGCCTCCGTCAATCCGCACAGCCGGCTCTATCATCGCTTCTTGAGCGTAAATGAATTCAAGGCTCAGTTCGCGCCTTCGAACCTGCAGGTCAAGCTGGTCACGGACTACATGAAATCGAAAGGCATCGTGATCAACGAAGTCTACTCGGACAATCTGTTGATCAAGGCGACCGGCACGGTTGAACAGTTCAACTCGGTGTTCTCCACGTCGATCCATGATTACGTCGACCGCAGAGGTCGTCACTTCCGTCGTCATCATGGCCCTTTCAGCATTCCGCGATTGCTGAATGACGTCGTGCTTACGGTTGCCGGTCTCGACACCCAAACGTCGCAGTTCCTTCCCAAGCATCGCAGGGTTTCGAACAACGCGGCGCTCGCCAGAGTCAAACCCGAGATCACCTTTCCTCTGACCAACGGCACCGCGACAGGCGTGCCGGGTGATCTGACCGTGGGCGACGTCGCCGATCAATACGGCGTAAACCCCCTGTATTCCAAGGGCATCAATGGCAAAGGCCGCACCGTTGGAATTGCGACCCTGGCCAATTTTCAACCCGAGGATGCGTACACCTACTGGGACATGATCGGCCTCAAGGTATTGCCGAATCGCATCACCCAGATTCACGTCGACGGCGGCGGTGAACTCTCCTCCGATGCGGGAACGGGCGAAACGTCCTTGGACGTCGAGCAGTCAGGTGGCATGGCGCCGTTCGCCAAGATCCGGGTATACGACGCGCCCAACACCGAAGCCGGTTTCATCGATGTGTTCTACAAGGCTGCATCCGAGAATCTGGTCGACACGCTGTCCATCAGCTGGGGCGGTTCGGAAATATTCGATTTCGAAACTCCCTTCACCACCGACACGCACCTGGACCTGGTTGCGACGCACCAGGCGTTTGCGGAATTCGCGGCGCAGGGCATTTCGATGTTTGTCTCCTCGGGTGATGACGGTGCCTACGATGCCAATGGTGCGTTCCCCTCGGTGATTGGAGACCCGGCGTTCGTCGGTCCTTTCAACGCGCCGCTGACCGTGGACTCGCCGGGCGACGATCCGTATGTCACCTCGGCGGGCGGCACGACGTTGCCGACCACGCTGGTTTTGAAGCACGGCAATATCGTGATTCCCACCGAGCGGATTTGGGCCTGGGATTACCTGAACGACTACCTGTTCAACCTGACCGGGGTCAAGAATGACGAATTCTCGGTCGGCGGCGGCGGCGGCGTGAGCTTCGTGTTCCCGACTCCGGACTACCAAAAAGTCGTCAATGGATTGAAGAAGACCGAACGGAATCAAACCTGGCTGTTCTACCCCAACTTCGCGGTCAGCGATGACGGCGTTCCGAACAATGACCTTACCCAGCCCGTGACCTTGTTCAACGTGCCGGGCAACTTCGCCGGACGCAATGTTCCCGACATCTCGCTCAACGCGGACCCCGAGACCGGATACATCTTGTTCTCGACCGTGGACGGCGGGTTCAATGATTTCTTCGGCGGCACCAGCTTCGTCGCGCCGCAGTTGAACGGCATCTTCTCGTTGATCGGGCAAGCCAATGGCACCCGCCTCGGCTTGGTCAATCCGCAGCTATACCAAGCATTGGCCGATCACGGCTACTCGAACAACGGACCGTTTGAGGACATCACTTCCGGGACCGATTGGTTCTACAAGGGCAAGGTGGGTTATGACCAGGGCACGGGCCTCGGCACCATCAATGCTGCGGCACTCGTGAAGGTGTTCCGCTAGATATTGCACGGCGACTTCGGGCGGCATTCGGCCGCCCGGAGTCAATCATCCGCACTTGGAGTCGCCGCAATTCAAGCAGGTGTTGCAGCCATCCATCATCACCACCGCGGCCGTGCTGCACTTGGCACACAGCTGCGCGCCTTCCGGGAAATGCGATTTTGAAAAGGCATCGGTCTGCTTGGTGCGGGCTTCGAACTCCGCGCGCTTTTCATCCACCAATTTGCGCTGATGGACATCGAGTTCCGGCTTCTTGAGGAGCCCTATGGACTGCAGATGCCGCTCGATGACGTAGCCCAATTCCGCGATGGTGGAAGGCATGAATTTTCCGCCCGGCTGCCAATAGCCGCCCTTCGGATCGAACACGGCCTTGAGCTCATCCACCAAGAACGTCGTGTCGCCGCCCTTGCGGAACACCGCGGAAATGACGCGCGTCAGCGCGACGATCCATTGAAAGTGATCGAGGTTCTTCGAATTGATGAAGACTTCGAAGGGCCGGCGCTGCTCGTGCGGCGTGCCTTCGTTGAGAAGAATATCGTTGATGGTGACGTACATCGCATGATCGGACACCGGGGTCTTGATCTTGTAGGTCGAGCCGATCAGCACCTCCGGCCGCTCGAGCTTCTCGTGCATCCAGATGACGTTGTCCTGGGCCTTCAACGCAGGCGCAGGCGCGGCCGCCTCCTTCGTCTCAGGCTTCTGCACGCGGTACTTCGCGATTTTTTTGCCGATTTTGATGTGAGCCATGATCAAAATTTCCCGTAGTAGCCTTCTTTCAGCGCGTCGAAGAGATTCGCGGCGGTGTGCATTTCACCGTCGTATTCGATCTCCTGATCGCCTCGCGCCTCAACTTCGGTGCCATCTTCCAATGTGAAGACGTAGGTGGTGTTCTTCAAGTCGTCTTCTTTGACGAGCACGCCCTGGAAGGCTTCCGGATTGAAGCGGAACGTCGTACAGCCCTTGAGACCGGAGTCATAGGCGTACATGTAGATATCCTTGAAATCCTCGTACTTGTAGTCGGTGGGCACGTTTGCGGTCTTCGAGATCGATGAGTCGATCCACAGCTGCGCCGCAGCCTGAATGTCCACGTGCTCCTTGGGCCCGATGTCGTCCGCGGAAATAAAGTAATCCGGCAGCCTCTCGGCGGGAATTTGCGAATTCGCCATGGCGCGGGGATTCACCAGCTCGCGATAGGCCAGCAGCTCGAATGAAAATACATCGACCTTTTCCTTGGATTTCTTGCCTTCGCGCAGCACGTTGCGGAAATAGTGGTGCGCAAACGAGGGCTCGATGCCATTGGAGGCATTGTTGGCGAGGGACAACGAAATCGTGCCGGTGGGCGCGATCGACGTGTGATGCGTGAAACGGGCGCCGACTTCGGCCAGTTCATCGACGAGTTCCGGGGAAGCTTCCGCGATGCGCTGCATGTAGCGGCTGTAACGTGCATGCAGGACCCGTCCGGGCACCCGCGCGCCGACCCGCCATCCATCTTTCACCATTTCGGGACGCTTGCGCAGCATCTCGCGGGTGACCGTGAACTCCTCGTTCATGATCGGCGCGGGGCCCTTCTCCTTGGCCAGATCCAGGGCGGCTTCCCAGCCCGCCACGGCCATCTCGCGCGAAACGTTCTGGGTGAAAGCCACGGATTTCTTCGACCCGTACTTCATGCATAGCATGGTGATGGTCGAACCCAGGCCGAGGAAGCCCATGCCGTGACGGCGCTTGCGCATGATCTCGTCGCGTTGCTGCGCCAGGGGCAGGCCGTTGACCTCGACCACATTGTCGAGCATGCGCGTGAACACTTTCACGACCTTGCGATAGGTTTCCCAATCGAAGCGGGCATCGTCCGTGAACGGATCGACCACGAATTTGGTGAGATTCACCGAGCCCAACAAGCAGGAGCCGTAGGCTGGAAGTGGTTGCTCCCCGCAGTTCCCCGTCACGATCCCGTTAAAAATGAGGTTATTTTTGTCGGGTTGCGTTGTGTCGAAAACCGCCTCGCGGCCAACATACTCAATCGCCGCTATCGGGCTGAGAAATTTCTCCAGGCGCGCGTTTCGGCGCTCAAGCGTCCACTCGCGGTATTTGCCATTCTTCTCATCCGTCAGAAATCCGATTTTCTCCATGAAATAATCACGGGACTCAGAGCCGATGATTAATTCGTAGTCTGCCTGACAACTATAAAGCCGGCTCCCGCCCTTGCCGTCCGGCAGCAGCCGATCGCCCGCAGCGCGGCGCTTCAAAATTCGACAGAAGATGCCGAAGTTGGCGAGCAGCATCTGCACGTCTTTCAGCAATGACGGTTGGCTCGACGCAAGTCGGATCGTGCAACAGGCGTTTTTGTCGTCGCACTGCACCGTACCATCCGTCTGAAACAATCCGCGCAGATAGCCCTTGACGCATTCCTCGTTGCCACGCCAGACGATTTCCGGAACCTTGAGCTTGGTCTCGGCGGTAAATCCATACTGCGCCAGCACACGAGCGAGAATTACCGACCGGATCATCACCAGGTTACGCTCCGGTACCGCAACCGCGCTCACGCTGTAGTTCCTCGGAATCTCGGCAAATCCGGCAATCAATGAATTGACGTACGCCACGACTGGGTCGGCGATGGCGCGGTCGGCTCCCCACAGATTGACGACCGCCGCCTCCTTGCCCTTGCCGCGATTCGTGAAATGGCCGTCGCCCGTGAGCATACCCAGCAACTGGCCGAGTTCTGCGCTGCCGCAGCCGCCGAATTGACCCTTTCCGGATTGAATCAGCAACTCATCGCCGCGCTTGAGATCCTTGAGCTTGATCTTGCCGCGACTGGTATAGAAATCATGCCATTCAGTCGCCTTGATCTCATAGCCATCCTGCGTCACGACGCGGTATACGTCCGCGGACGATGACGTCATGAAGGCCGGAACGGCCGGCCGAACCGCAACGCCCATGCCTTCGCCGAGCGCACGGCAGTCGACCGTTGCCTGAATATCGGTCCGGGCGTCGTACAGATCGCCGATCCGCACCATGCCGAATTGCGTTGCCAGACGAGTGTCCGCGGTCACGCAAGGATTGGTGGCGCGGATTTTCTCCGTCCACCAATTGTTGTTCATCTCATTGACCTTATCGATGAGAATGAAGCCCGGCTCGGCAAAGTCGTAGGTGGAGGTCATGATGACGTCCCACACCCGGCGCGCCGGCAAGGTCTTGTAGATCTTGCAGGCTACCAGCCCTTCTTCGTTCGAGACGTAGCCCTCGGTGTACGGCCACTCGCGCCATACATACTTCGCGGAGTCCGACAGGTCAGGCTGCTCCGCTTCGAATTCCTGTATTCCCAACGGAAAGGCCAGCGTCCAGTCCCCGTCCGTCTTCACCGCTCTCATGAACTCGTCGGTCACCAGCAAGGACAGGTTGAATTGCCGCAGGCGCCCGTTCTCACGCTTGGCGCGGATGAATTCCAGCGCGTCGGGATGGCCGATGTCGAACGTGCCCATTTGCGCGCCGCGCCGGCCGCCCGCCGAGGACACGGTGAAGCACATCTTGTCGTAGATATCCATGAAGGACAGCGGCCCCGAGGTATAAGCGCCCGCGCCCGATACATAGGCACCGCGCGGCCTCAAGGTCGAGAATTCATAGCCGATGCCGCAGCCTGCCTTGAGCGTGAGGCCGGCCTCATGCACCTTCTTCAGGATGTCGTCCATGGAGTCGCGGATCGTGCCGGAAACGGTGCAGTTGATGGTCGAGGTCGCGGGCTTGTGTTCGAGCGCACCGGCGTTCGACGTCACGCGTCCGGCCGGAATTGCGCCGTGACGCAGGGCCCACAGGAATGATTCGTACCACTGCTCGCGGCCGGCCTCGCTTTCCACATCGGCAAGGGCGCGCGCGACCCGCTTGTATGTGTCGTCCATCGATTTGTCGACGGGCGAACCATCCTTAGAGGTCAGCCGATATTTCTTATCCCATATGTCGAAGGAGGCTTCTTGATAAGGGATGCTGCCAACATCTTTGGGCTGTATTTTGACCACCGTATTCATGGGTATCTACGCCGCTCCGTTATAATTATCGAGCTAAATCTGAACACAAATGGCGGTGTTCTCGCGAAAAAAAAGCGTTGGTGACTTAACGTAAGCTGATGGGGCTCGACGGACCGTAACTAACACTACATCTTGTGTTTGAGGCGAGAGGGTACGGCCCGATGGCAATCATCGTCAAGACTTTTTTTTCAGTATTTTCGGTCAAAAAAATACTCATATATCAATGAGATAGAGAATTGTCCGCAGAAATCAGCTGATTACCCTTTCGGAAGCAGAGGTCAAGAGGAAAAAGCGCAAATCGCAAGATATTGTGTTTGCACACGTTATCCACATTATGTTCCATTGACTTTGAACTGCGTCACACTTTCCGGCCCCCCGACTGCTCGCGCCGGACACCAAACCCACGTTCGCTCGTCACCCGCTTATCACTCGCTTATCACTCGCTCGCCGCGAGTTGAAATGCATTCGAGCGACCCAATTTCCAGAATCACGCGCGTGAGTTTCGATTCACAGGAAAGTTATTCGATATTTTTATTCTCTTTATAGGAGTTTCAAGACATGACTGTCGTACGTTATGAGCCGTGGGCGCTCGTCAGCCGACTGCAGAAAGAAGTTGATCGTTTGTTTGGTGCGCCGTTGACGACGGCTGCCGATTCCGGCGCCTGGTTGCCGCCCGTGGATATCCACGAGGAAGCCAATCAGTTCGTGCTGCACGTGGATTTGCCGGGCGTCGATCCGAAGGCAGTGGAAATCACCTCCGACCAGGGCGTGCTGACCATTCGCGGACAGCGCGAGGATTCACGCAAGGAGACGCGCGAGGGCTTCCGCCGCATCGAGCGCATCAGCGGCGAATTCCAGCGCCGATTCAGCCTCCCGGAGAGTGCTGACGCACAGAACATCAAGGCGAAGGTCGCCAATGGTGTGCTGGAAGTCGCAATCCCGAAGCTGGCGCAAGTGCAGCCGCACAAGATCCTGGTCGAAGCCGCCTAAGGGGATCCTGGGCACGCGTCCTTCCGTGTAATATCGCGTCGATACTGGCGGGCAGGCCGGACCATCCAGGTCCGGCCTTGTTTTGCTCGCCGCCCAGAGGATATCCCGAAGGACCGCATGAATCTGCGTCTACAGTTTGCAGCCGCCGCGCTCACCGCGATCGCGATCAGCGGGCCGGCCCGCGCGGCCGTTCCGGCCTCCGATGCCGCAGCTCCCATGCCCACGCTGGCTCCGATGGTCAAGCGCGTGTCGCCTTCCGTCGTGAACATAGCTACGCGCGGCACCATCAAAGAGCAGCCCGGCCACAATCCGCTCCTGGATGATCCGTTTTTCCGCCGCTTCTTCGATGCGCCGCCGGACTCGAAGCCGCGCGAGCGTCAATTCCAAAGCGCGGGCTCCGGGGTCATCGTAGACGCGAAGAACGGCTACATCATCACCAACCATCATGTGGTCGAGAACGCGAGTGAAATCACGATCACGCTGCTCGACAATCGGACTTTCAGTGCCAAAGTCATCGGCAGCGATGAAGGCGCGGATGTCGCCGTTTTACAGGCCAAGCAACCGAATCTCGTGGCCATGCCGTTGGGTGACTCGACCAAGCTCGAGGTCGGCGACTACGTGGTCGCCATCGGCAATCCCTTCGGCCTGCAGCACACGGTCACCGCCGGCATCGTCAGCGCGCTGGGGCGCAGCGGTATCAATCCGGAGGCCGGCGGCTACGAGGATTTCATCCAAACCGACGCATCCATCAATCCGGGCAATTCGGGCGGCGCCCTGGTGAATCTGCGCGGCGAATTGGTCGGCGTGAACTCGGCCATTCTGTCCCGCACCGGCGGCAACATCGGCATCGGCTTTGCAATCCCGGTCAACATGGTCCGCAGCGTCATGGACCAGCTCATTAAATATGGCCAGGTCAAACGCGGCGTGCTCGGCGTGCAGCTCTACAGCGTCACCGCGGACATCGCCAAGGAATTCGGCCTGACCGAGACCACCGGCGCCCTGGTTGCGGGCGTCGTGCAAGGATCGGCCGCGGAACGGGCCGGCATCAAAACGGGCGATATCATCACCTCGCTCAACGGCGTCACCATGAAGAGTTCCGGCGAGCTGCGCAACGCCATCGGCATGCTGCACGTCGGGGACAAGGTTGAGCTCGGGCTGCTGCGCGACGGCAAGCCGCGCAAGGTCACGGCGTTGATAGCCGACCGTGGCGAGGCGGAGTCTGCGAGCGCGGCCGAGATCAATCGAGGTCTCGACGGCGCCGAATTGGCCGATGCGCCGGATGGCGGCGGCGTTTTGGTGAATCGCGTGCAAGAGGCCAGCGCCGCGGCCCAAGCGGGAATCCGCCCGAACGATGTCATCGTGGGCGTGGGAAGAACGCCCGTGACGAACATGAAATCATTTCGCGAAGCCGTCAAAGGCGCGACCGTGCTGGTGCTCAAGGTCCGTCGTGGCAGCGATACTCTTCTGCTTCCGGTGCGCTAGGCCATGCGCCCCTCCTCCATAGTCGTTCTCGGCGGTACTGGGTTTTTAGGCACCCGGCTGGTCGCCCGCCTGATCAAGGACGGCCACCTGGTCACCGTGCTGTCGCGCGATCGGGAGCAGCACAAACACCTGTTGGTGCTGCCGGGGCTCACGCTCGAGAACTGCGATGTGTACCAGGAACCGCAGTTGAGCGAACGCTTCCGCGGCAAGGACGTGGTGATCAATCTCATCGGCATACTGAATGAGCGCGGGTTCGGCGGCGCAGGTTTTCGCCGCGCCCACACCGAACTCACGCAGCATGTACTGCTGGCGGCCCGATCCGCCGGGATCGGCCGCCTGCTGCAGGTCTCGGCATTGAATGCCGCCCCCAACGCACCCAGCTATTACTTGCGCTCCAAGGGCGAAGCGGAAAAGCTGATTCGCGAGCAAAACGCCGTCGATTGGACGATTTTTCAGCCCACGGTGATGTTCGGCCCCGGCGATTCATTCTTGAATCGCTTCGCGGGATTGCTGGCGGCGATTCCTTGGGCTTTTCCCCTGGCCAGACCCAATGCGCGTCTGCAGCCCGTGTCCGTGGACGATGTGGTGGACGCGCTGCTGCACTGCCTGCACGGCGGCGCCAGCAGCCGTCAGACCTATGAGCTCGGCGGCCCGCAGGTGTACAGCTTGCGCGAAATCGTCGCGCTGGTTGCGAAACTGACGCGCCGGCGCCGCTGGATCATCGGCCTGCCGGCTGTCATAGGCCGCACGCAGGCGTTTTTCATGAATTTCGTTCCGGGCCGCCCTCTTTCCGGCGATAACTATCGCAGCCTCGGCGTCGACAGTGTCGTCAAACAGGACGGCTTCTCGCAGCTGGGCATCAAACCCAAATCCATGGCTGCCTCTGCGCGTTTGTTCCTGGGCGCGCAGGAAGACAATGCGCGCCTGAGCCAGAATCGCGCCGCAGCCGGACGGGCGCGATCGGCGCCCTAAACCTCGCCGAAGCCCAAGCCTCAATGCGCGCTTGACGCTTGCGGATGCGCGTCCGAATCCGGTCCCGCCGCGGCATGGGCCGCGTGCACGGCATCGGCCGACGGCAAGTACAGCTTGGCAATGGCCAGCGCCAGAAAGTAGGGTTCCGGATCATCCCGGTTGGTCAGCACCACCACGGTGAAGCGATGCGCCGGGAAGCGCACGATGACATTGCGAAACCCCATGGTCTCGCCCGAATGCCACAGCGATTCTCCCGTGATGCGCCAACCGAAGCCGTATTGAACTTCGGCGTCATCGGTTTTGGTGGCCGGCGAAAAGGCTGCGCGCCGCGACTCGGCGCGCAGCAGCCGGTTGTCGTAGAGAGATGCATCCCATTTAGCCAGGTCATCGATCGAGGAATAGACGCCGCCGTCGCCCAAAACCGCGCTCGTCAAACTCTGATCGGTGCGCTTCCAGGCGTTGTCCTCGACACTGTAGCCATAGGCGCGGTTGGCAACGCTCGAAATGCCGTCCTCGAATGCGACCGTGTTCTGCATGCGCAGCGGATGAAAAATCCGCTCCCGCAGAAAGGTCGCGAAATCGCTGCCGGAGGCGCGTCCGACAATCAGCGCGAGCAGCGCATAGCCGCTGTTGCTGTAGCGATATTGCGTGCCGGTTGCAAAATAAGTCCGATTTTCCGCTTCCAGCAGGCGCAGCACATCCGCGTCGTGCAATTGCGCGGTAGTCGCTTCGGGCATCACGTCCTCATAGTCGATCAGGCCCGAGGTGTGGGTCAGCAGATGGCGAATCCGGATATCGTTTGCCGCGGCGGGCAGCGAGGGCAGCCATTTGCGGATCGGGTCATCGAGCGTCAAGCGGCCATTCTCGACGAGCAGCAGCACGGCGGCGGCCGTGAATTGCTTTGTCATCGAAGCCAGTCGGTAATTGGTGGCCGGCGCCGCGGCAATCCGGGCCTCGAGATCCGCCAATCCGTAGGCGCGGCGGAAAATCGGCAATCCATCGCGCAGCACGAGCACGCTCGCGCCCGGCACCGCTCCCGTATAGGGGCGCATCAACGCGTCGATCTGCGCCGCCGGATCATGGACAGCCTTAGCACATCCCGCTGAGGCGATGAGCAGCGCCGCCAACAAAGACGTGGCAGCCCGCCAGGCTGACCCGCTCACGCATCGTGTCCGGGCGGTGCTGGAAAGGCGCTCGCCGCCGCGAAAATCCATTCACGAAACTGCGCCACCTTGGGCAGCGCGAGAAAACTCTTCGGACAGACGAACCAGTACGACGAGGCATACGGCACGGTGTGCTTGCCGGCGAGCTTGAGCGTGCCCTTCTGCAGCGAGCGCGCCACCAGCGTCCACCTTCCCAAGGCATATCCCAGCCCCTCTTCCGCCGCCGCCAGCAAACCCGCGGAGTCTTCGATGCTCGGCGCTCGGGAGTGCCATGCCTCCTCCTCGGACGCCTGCGCCCACACCCGCCACGGCTCATCGCCGTTCTCGAGCAGCGGGAATTTCCGCAAGTCGGCGCCGCGCTCGATCATGCCGTGCTGTTTGATGAGATCGGGGCTTGCGACGGGCACCAGCCAGTCGTCGAGCAGCTTCTCGCTGTGCATGTTCGGATAGTTGCCGCGGCCGAAGCGAATGGCGATGTGATTGGCGGTGCGCGAAAAATCGACCAGCTCCCGCGAGGTGTGAAAACGCAATTCGATGTCGGGAAACTTGCGCCGGAACGAGCGAATGCGCGGCATCAGCCAGATCTGCAGGAATGAGGACAGCAGACTGATCTGCAGCGGTCCCGCGCGGCGGTGATGCTTCATCTCCTGCAGGGCTGACTCGAGCTTTTCCAAACCCTCCCGCACCGCCGGCAGCAATTCCAGACCCTCGTCGGTGATTTCGACGCGGCGCCCGCTGCGCCTGAACAGCGGAACCTGAATGTAGGATTCCAATGTCTTGATTTGCTGGCTGACGGCCGCGGGCGTGACGTTCAGGGCATCCGCAGCTTCCGAAAAACTCAGGTGCGCAGCAACCGCTTCGAACACCCGCAGGGAGCCCAAAGGCAATCGGTCGTATGCAGATGGCACCTTAAGGTTTCCTTAACAATTGATCAGGGATTGAATTTGTTCTGAATCGGCGCGAAGCACAACCTATGCGCCGTGGGATCAATAATCAACGGAGCGCATATCATGAACGATTTATTCTTTGTCGCAAGACTGGTTCAAGGGATTCTCGCGGTGACCATCGTGTCGGCGATCGCGCTGGCGGTTCAGTATTCGCTGGTGGCGGTTTAGGAGCCTGTCTGAGTATTCCGCGTGGCGGCTCACGTGGAATACTCAGACAGGCTCCTAGGAGCTCCCCGATGTTCCGCATACCAGCAGATCTCGCCGATGTCGATCGAGTTTTGCCAGCTCACGAACACGGGTGTAGAAGGCAGGCAGGTTTCCGCCGACTGCCTTCAACTCCCGCTCAAAACCCGGTACGCAGGCAAAGTAAGTCGCAATGGACGCCAGGTGGGCGTTGTTGATGTCCTGCGCAAACCAGGCGTCGAACGGCGCGTGACCGCCCCATTGCGTCCGCAGCGCCCCGTAGGATTCGCGCAAGGCTTCGAAGGCCCGGCGTTTACGCTCGCGCATCAGCGGCGGCGGCAAGCCGGCCGCATACAGCTCGCGCAGCTTGCCGCGGGTGGTGCTCATCAACGCGATCACCTCGAGATAGCGTTTCTGCTGCAGCAGGTGATCGCTTAGGTCCTTTTCGCGGCCTTGGCTGTCAAGCCAGCGCCGCACCCCTTCCTCCTCCACCGTGGTCGCCAGCGCCTCATTGAAGGATGCGTCATTGCGCACGTACAGGAGCTGATGGGTGAGCTCGTGGAAAATAATCGATGCCAGCTCCACATCGTTCCAACTGACCATGGTGCTCAAAATGGGATCGTCGAAATGTCCGAGCGTGGAATAGGCCGCGACCCCGCCGACCACGACGTCGTACCCTTCAGCGTGCAGTCCGGCGGCGAATTTGCGCGCCCTGGCCTCGACGAAATAGCCCCGGTAGCCGACGCATCCGACGATGGGAAAACACCATTTCTCCGGCTCGACGGAAAATTCCGGCGCCGCGACTACATTCCACACCACATAGGGTCGGCCGATATCCGCGTACTTTCGATAGCTGCCGTTGTCCGGCAGCCCAAGCTCGTGGCTGGCGAAATTGCGGATCGCGGTAACTGACTTGAGCTGGGCGCGCAGCTTCGCCGGCGTCGAGGGCGCATCGATGACGGTGCTGATGGGTTGCCGCTCGGACATCAGCGCCAGCTGGCCTTCGGCGCTTTGCAGCAGGTAGCAGCCGCCGCTCAAAGAAGCAATCAGCGCAATCGCCGCCGCCGCGCGGATTGTGACGGCGATGCTGTTAATATTCACGCATGCAAGTGTATCTGGTTGGCGGCGCCGTTCGAGACGCTCTCTTGGGTCTGCCCGTCAAGGAACGCGACTGGGTCGTCGTGGGCGGCACGCGCGACGCGCTGCTGCGCTCGAATTATCGCGAGGTGGGCCGCGACTTCCCCGTGTTCCTGCATCCCGATTCGCACGAGGAATACGCGCTGGCGCGCCGCGAGCGCAAGACGTCGCCCGGATATCGCGGCTTTGCGGTCGAATTCGGGCCCGAGGTCACCCTGGAAGAGGATCTTGCGCGCCGCGACCTGACCATCAATGCCATTGCGCAAGCCGGCGACGGATCCTGGGTCGACCCGCACGGCGGCCGCCGCGACTTGGAAGCGCGGGTGCTGCGGCACGTCTCACCCGCGTTCGTGGAAGATCCGGTTCGCATCCTGCGCCTCGCGCGCTTCGCCGCGCGCTTCTCGCAACTCGGCTTTCGCATTGCACCGGAAACCATGGCGCTGATGCGCACCATGGTCGAGCGCGGCGAAGTCGATGCCTTGGTGGCCGAACGTGTATGGCAAGAAACCGAAAAGGCGTTGCGCGAGCCCGGCGCCAGTGTATTTTTTCAAGTGCTGCGCGACTGCGGCGCATTGAAGGTCGTGTATCCGGAGATCAACGCGCTGTTCGGCGTGCCGCAGCCCGAGAAGTGGCACCCGGAGATCGACACGGGCGTGCACACCCTGATGGTGCTCGACCAGGCCGTGCGCCTGAGCGCCGATGTGAGGGTGCGCTTTGCGGCGCTGGTGCACGATCTCGGCAAGGCGACGACGCCGCACCAGGAATGGCCCGGCCACAAAGGACATGAGGAGCGCAGCGTCACGCTCATCGAAGCGCTGTGCGATCGGTTGAAGCTGCCGGCCGAATACCGCGAACTCAGCATCATCGTGGCGCGTTACCACGGCAATGTGCATCGCGCGTTCGAGCTGCGGCCCGGCACCATTTTGGGAATATTGGAAAAAACCGATGCGTTTCGCCGGCCCGAGCGGTTCGCGCAAGCGCTTCTGGCCTGCGAGGCGGACTCTCGCGGCCGTCTAGGCCTCGAGGAGGATCCCTATCCTCAGCGTGCATACTTGCAGGCGGCGCGAGATGCGGCGGCCACGGTGAAGCCGACGCCGGAGGACATCGCGGATCAGGTCGGTCCCCTGATCGCGGAGCGCGTGCACCAGCGCCGGCTGCGAACCATTGAAGAGATCGTCAAGGGTGCGCATCCAGCCAAGTGAGAATATTGGCGACGGTGTCGCGGTAGAAGCGCTCGTACAATGCGCGCGAGACGTAGCCGATGTGGGGCGTTGCCAGCAGATTGGGGATTTTCCGGTACGGATGATCGGCGGGTAGCGGTTCCGTGTCGTATACATCGATGGCTGCGCCGGCGATTTGACCCGCACTCAAAGCCGCGATCAGCGCCGCTTCCACCACGATGGGACCGCGCGAGGTGTTGACCAAGCGTGCGGTCGGCTTCATCAGCGACAATTCAGCGCCGCCAATCAGTCCGCGCGAGCGCTCGCTCAACACCAGGTGTATCGACACCACATCCGAGCGGCGCAGCAATTGTTCCTTCGACACGAGTTCGGCCCCGGCGGCGGCGGCCTTCTCGGCGGTGAGATTTTGGCTCCAGGCGAGGACTTGCATGCCAAAAGCCTGGCCGATGCCGGCCACCTTCGATCCCAGGTTTCCGAGGCCGATGAGCCCCAGGGTTCTGCCCGACAAGTCTTCTCCGATGGTGTGCTGCCACCCACCGCTGCGGACCGCCGCAGCTTCTGCCGCGATGTGACGCGCGCCCGCCAAAATCAAAGCCCAGGTCAGTTCAACGGTCGGGCTGCCGAAATAGCCGGTGTGCACCACCTTGATGCCGCGCTCAGCGGCAGCTTCAAGATCGATGGAGGCATTGCGCGGACCGGTCGAGGCAATGAGTTTGAGGTTCGGCAGTTGTTCAATATGCGCGCGCCGCAGCGGCGTGCGCTCGCGCATCACGCAGACGATGTCGTAGGGAAGCAATCGCTTGACCACCTCGCCGGGGTCGGCGAGATGGTCGCTGAACACGTCGAGCTGCGCGCGCTTGGCAACTTCTGACCAGTCGGCCAACTTGAGCGCCGCCCCTTGATAGTCGTCCAACACCGATATTTTCATCTGCATGCCCTCTCTTACAACGTATGCCGCAAATCCAGAAGCTTGAATCCTGAGAGCGGCATGTCCATGGCGCGCAAACACGCCATGACTTTGAATCGCTCGCCCATCTCGCCGGGCAACAACAGCTGCCGCGCCTGATTGGCCAGGCGCGCAAACAAATTCTCATCGCCCGCCGCCGCCAGGCGCATTTCCCGATCAATCTCCAACCCGGCCAGGAAATGCGCCTGTGTCGTAAAGCCCGCAAGCTCAAGACCGGCATCGCGGCCCGCTTCCGCGACCCGGGTGAAGTCCACCCAGGCCGTGATGTCCTGCAGCCCAATATGCGCGAAGGGATCGGCGCTCATGCGATGGCGGTAATGGCACACCAGCGTGCCGTCGCGCCGTTCCGGCAAATAGTATTGCGCACGCGGCAGGCCGTAGTCGAACCACAAGACCGCGCCCCGGCCCAGGGGTTGTGTGACGCTCTTTACCCAGGCGCTCATGCGCGGGCAGTACTCGGACGTGTAGCCCTCGTCCCAGCGATCGCTGCGCACGGATAATTCATTGCTGATTCGCGTCATCGCCGCAGTCGCGGGACGCGCGGCCCAGACGAATTCGCCGCCGCTGATCGCGACGCCCATTTCGTCGACCGCCCCATTGCACCAACGAAAGCGGGCCACCGGCAACGCATCCAGCACTTCGTTCGCGAGAATGACTCCCTCGAAGGGCTGCTGAGGGGGCTGGTCCAACCAACGCACGCGCGCAAGCAGGTGGGGCAGCCGCTGTTCGAGATACGCGCGCTGGCGCTCGCGCAAGTCGGCGCTGATTTCAAGAATCGAGTAGCGCTCGGGCAATCGGCCTTCCGTTTCGAGGCGTGCCAGGATGTCTGCGGCCAGGCGGCCGCTGCCCGCGCCTATTTCCAACACGCGCCCCAAGTGCAGCTCGCTCAATATTTCGGCGCACTGCACCGCCACGCAGGCGCCGAACAAACGCGAGACCTCCGGTGCCGTCGTGAAATCGCCGTCGGCGCCCAGTTTCCTCGCGCCGCCGCTGTAGTAGCCGAGGCCTGGGGCGTACAACGCCAGGTCCATGAATCGCTCGAAGCTCAGCCACCCGCCGGCCGCATCGATCTCGTTCATCAAGTGCGCGCGCGCAAGAGTGCTGTGCTCGGCCGCGGCGTCATCCGGCGTCATTTCCCGCCGCCAGGAGCCTGTCTGAGCATTCCCCGTGAGCCGCGCTGGCTCTGCAAGGGAGCGGATGCAAGGCGCGCGGCACAGGCCGTGGTTGATTCCACGGGCAAGCCGCGCAACGCCGCAGACGCCCCTTCCAGAGCCAACCCTTCGGGCCACGGGGAATGCTCAGACAGGCTCCTAAATCTTGCGGTATCGTTGCGGCGCATGGTCGTCATGAATGACAATTTCGCGCTGCGCGATCAAACGGTGTTGATCACCGGCGGTGCGCGCCGCGTGGGCGCCGAGATCGCGCGTGCGCTGCATGCGGCGGGCGCCAATGTGATGATTCACTATCGTGCGTCGGCCGCCGCCGCCATCGCCTTGGCGGACGAATTCAACCGCACGCGCGCGCATTCCGCGGCGATTTTTGCCGCACAGCTGTTGGACGCCGACGCGCCGGAAAAATTGATCGACGCAGCGCTGCTGGAATTCGGTCGCTTGGATATCCTGATCAACAATGCCTCGAGTTTCTACCCCACGCCCGTTGGCCGGATCACGCTGACGCAATGGGATGACCTTGTCGGCAGCAATTTGAAGGCGCCGCTGTTCCTGTCGCAAGCCGCCGCCCCCAGCTTGCGGGCGCAGCGCGGCCTCATCATCAATATGATCGACATTCACGCTTTGCGGCCTTTGAGGGCGCATCCGGTTTACAGCGTGGCTAAGGCGGGACTTGCCATGCTGACGCGCTCGCTGGCACGTGAGCTGGGACCGGAGGTCCGCGTGAACGGCATCGCACCCGGGCCCGTGCTGTGGCCGGAAGGCGATATGGACGAGGCGCTGAAGGCCGAAATCATCGATAAGACCGCGCTCAAGCGCCACGGTACGCCACCGGATATCGCGCGCACCGCGTTATTCCTCGCGAAGGATGCGCCGTACATCACCGGCCAGATCATCGCGGTTGACGGCGGCCGCAGCATCTAGAGATTCATCAGGAACTTGCGGTTCATCAGGTGCTTGGCGCCGCACGGGCGCGCCAACTGCCCAAATCGGCAACGGCCCGCTCCAGCGTCACGCCGACATCGCGCGAGCCGCGGATCGCGCCGGGCTTGCTCAGGGCAATGTGCACCCAGGCCACGGCGAACTCCTCGAGAATCAGCATGGCGACGTGCTCGGCCAGGGTCTCCACCAGATGAAAGGTGGATTCTTCGACAAAGGCGAGCACCCGTTTCGCGACCCGCTTGTAGTTCAGCGTGTCGTCGATCGAATCGGTGAGCGCAGCCTTGCGGATATCGGCGCTGAACTCGATATCGAGGATCACCGTTTGCTTGACCTGCCGCTCCCAGTCGAAGATGCCGACGATGGTTTCGGTTTTCAGCGCGTGTATGAATATTTTGTCCATCGAAAAACTTCAGTCCCCTATGCTGCCGAGTTCCCAATTCGCCCGCGCGCTTAAGCCCAAGGTGCCGCGCATGCCGGCCGCGAACCGCAGACACCCGGCGAGCGCAATCATTGCTCCATTGTCCGTACAGAATTCAGTGCGCGGGAAAAACAGCTGCGCATTCGATTCCCGCACCACCTGCCGAAGCCGCTCGCGCAGGCGGCGGTTCGCGCCCACGCCCCCGGCGATCACCAATCGCCGATGGCCCGTCTGCTTGAGCGCGCGCCGGCACTTTTCAGCCAAGGTATCGACCACGGCCTCCTCGAAACCTCGCGCGATATCGGCGCGAACCGGGCCCTTAAGGTCGCGGCCGCGCAAGGCTACTAGGGCGGCGGTTTTCAGGCCACTGAAACTGAAATCCAGGCCCGGCCGGTCCAGCATGGGCCTGGGAAATGCAAATTCGCCGCTGCGCCCGCTTTCCGCGAGCGAGGCCAGCGCAGCGCCGCCCGGATACGGAAGCCCGAGCAGTTTGGCGGTCTTGTCGAAGGCCTCCCCCGCCGCATCGTCGACGGTCTCGCCCAAAATCCGATAGGCGCCCAGCTCGGCGACATCCACGAGCTGGGTGTGGCCGCCGGAGACCAGCAGCGCGAGGAATGGGAAGGCGGGCGGCTCGGGCTCCAGCAGGGGCGCCAGGAGGTGACCTTCCAGGTGATGTATCCCCAAGGCCGGCTTGCCCCAAGCCTCGGCCAAGGCCGTGGCAAACCCCTCGCCTACAAGCAAGGCCCCGATCAGGCCGGGGCCTGCGGTATAGGCGAGCCCGTCAATCGAAGTCTGATCCGATTTGGCCTCGGTCAACGCCTCTCTGACGAGCGGTAACAGGCGCCGGACATGGTCCCGGGAAGCCAGTTCCGGGACCACGCCGCCGTAAGCCTGGTGCATGGCAACCTGGCTATGCAGGCGATGTGACAGAAGGCCGGCCGTGTCGTCATAGACGGCGACGGCGGTCTCATCGCAGGAACTCTCGATGCCTAAAACACGCATATTTTTGCCTTTTACGGGGGCGCACTTTAGAATGCGCCCCCCTGTCGCCGAAACCTTCAGCGACCGTGCCACCAATTGAGGTTTGAATGCCCAGCGTTCGCGTTCGTGAGAATGAATATTTTGACGCCGCCCTGCGTCGCTTCAAGCGTGCCTGTGAAAAGGCGGGCGTCCTCACCGAGCTGCGGCGCCGTGAATTCTACGAGAAGCCGACCCAAGAGCGTAAGCGAAAAAAGGCTGCCGCGGTGAAACGGCATTTGAAGCGCTTGTCGCGCGAGAACATGCGCGGCACCGGGCAGCAGCCCGCCAGCCAGCCCGCCACCGCCCCGTCGCGCCCGTCCTACTAAGGGCATTGGTCGCGATTTGGCTACCCTCAAAGAGCGAATCACCGACGATATGAAGGCGGCGATGCGCTCCGGTGAAAAGGAGCGGCTCGGCACCATCCGCATGATCACCGCTGCCATCAAGCAGCGCGAAGTCGATGAGCGCATCACCCTGGACGACTCGCAGGTGCTCTCCGTGCTCGAAAAGATGATCAAGCAGCGCAAGGAGTCCCTGGAACAGTTCAAGGCAGGGAACCGCCAGGACCTGGCGGATAAGGAATCCGCGGAAATCACCCTGCTGCAAAGCTACATGCCGGCGCAGTTGAGCGGCGCAGAACTCGACGCGCTGATCAATGAAGCCGTCGGCGCCGCAGGCGCCACGAGCATCAAGGACATGGGCAAGGTCATGGGGCTCATCAAGGCCAAGGCCCAAGGCCGCGCCGACATGGGCGCCGTCGGCGCGAAAATCAAAGCCAAACTGGGCGGATAGCCCAAGAGCCTGACCGAGTATTGCAGGTGGGGGGCGGTCCATGACCGGCCGAATTCCAGATTCGTTTCTCGACGAACTCGTCTCGCGCTCGGACATCGTGGATGTCATCAGCGCCCGTGTGCCCTTGAAGAAAGCCGGACGCGAATACAAGGCCTGCTGCCCGTTTCACAACGAGAAGTCCCCGTCCTTTTCAGTCAGCGCCGAGAAGCAGTTTTATCATTGCTTCGGCTGCGGCGCGCACGGCACGGTCATCGGCTTTCTGATGCAGTACGAGAAGATGGAATTTCTCGATGCCGTGGCCGACTTGGCGCAGCGCGCAGGGCTCGACCTGCCGCGCGAGGCGCAGGTTGCGCGCGATCCCGGCAGCGCGGACCTGCACGAACTGATGCTGCGCGCCGCGAGGTTCTTTGAACAAAACCTCGCCGACAACGCGCGTGCGCAAGCCTATGTTGAGCGCCGCGGCATCGATGCAAAGACTTGCGCCAAATTCAGCTTAGGGTATGCGCCTGACGCCTGGGAAGCGCTGCTGAAGCGCTTTGGAACCGAAGAAGAGGAGCGGCGCCGGTTGCTGCAGGTGGGCCTCGTTCTGGAGCGCACGGGCGAGCGAACCAGCGGTTACTACGACCGGTTCCGCGACCGGCTCATGTTTCCGATCCGCGATTCGCGCGGCCGGGTCATCGGCTTCGGCGGCCGGGTCATCGATCAGGGCGAGCCCAAATACATGAATTCGCCCGAGACGCCGCTGTTTCACAAGGGGCGGGAACTGTACGGGCTGTTCGAGGCGCGGCAGGCGCGCGCCGATTTCAAGCGGCTGCTGATCGTGGAAGGCTACATGGATGTGGTTCGGCTGCACCAGGCCGGGATCAGCTATGCGGTCGCGACCTTGGGAACGGCAACGACGCAGGAGCATCTGAACAAGATTTTCCGCATGACTCACGAAGTCGTATTCTGCTTTGACGGCGATCGTGCGGGGCGCCAGGCCGCCTGGCGGGCGCTGGAAAACGCGCTGCCGCTGGCCCGGGACGGACGCGAACTCAAATTCATGTTTCTGCCCGACGGCCACGATCCGGACACCCTGGTGGCCGCCGAGGGCCCGCAGGCCTTCGAGACGCGCATGAAACAAGCGCTGCCGCTGTCCGAGTACCTCGTACAGCAACTGATCGCCGAAGTGGACCTGGATCACGTCGACGGACGCGCAAAGTTAAAAGCCCTGGCCGGCCCGTTGTTTGCACGGATGCCGGAGGGCATTTACCGGGAAATGCTGGCCGACCGCCTCGCCTCGCGGGTCAGCATGCCGGCCAACAAGCTCAAGGAATTCTTCTCCGCCGGCGAGCCCAAACGCGTGCAGAGCGCTTCGGAACTACCGGTTCGCCAGCGCGGTCGAATGAGTGCCGGGCGTGGTAATTTGCTGACTCAGGCCATCACGTTGGTACTGCACCATCCAGCAGCTGCGGGGGCCATTGAACAGCCCGACCTGCTGGGCAGCATCGACAAACCCGGGGTTTCAGTGCTCAAGGAGCTCCTGGAGCAGGCCGCCACGGCCTCCTCGCCGAACACGGCCATGATCCTGGAACGCTGGCGGGATCGCCCCGAATACGAGCGATTGACCGAACTTGCCATGCAGGACCCCCTGGTAGCGGATACCGCCGCGGCGGCTAAGGAATTGAGGATGGCGGTCGAAAAACTGCTACAGGAGTACGGTCCAGGCCGCCGGATGGACGAATTGCTCAAAAAAGCGGAGGAATTGGGCTTGAATTACGATGAAAAGGCCGAATTAACTGGTCTTCTCAAATCCAAGGGCAGCCCCCGAGCGCCCTCGTAAGCTGAAGCAATTCCTGGCTACGGATTGGCCAAAATCGTATACTGCTCGGCTTGCATTTTAAATGTCCAGACTCTTAACGAGGCGTCCACCTTGATCAAAAAAGCGCCAGCAGGCACAGCGACTCAAATCGCGGACGAGCGTCAATCGCAGTTAAAGCTATTGATCGCACGCGGCAAGGAACAGGGCTACCTCACCTACGCTGAAGTCAACGATCACTTGCCGAGCGAAATCGTCGATCCCGAGCAGATCGAAGATATCGTCAACATGATTAACGACATGGGCATTCCGGTGTACGAAAAGGCGCCGGATGCCGAATCCTTGCTGTTGACCGATGCCACCGCAGCTCCCGATGAGGAAGCGGTCGAAGAAGCCACCGCGGCGCTTGCCAATCTGGACGCGGAATTCGGGCGCACCACCGACCCGGTGCGCATGTACATGCGCGAAATGGGCACGGTTGAACTGCTCACGCGCGAGGGCGAAATTCGCATCGCCAAGCGCATCGAGGAAGGCCTCGAAGCGGTCAAAATTGCCCTCGGCAGCTATCCCGGCACCTACGATCTGCTGCTGCGCCATTACGAGACCGTCAAGGCCGGGCAGATGCGCCTGGTCGACGTGATCGTCGGCTTCGTGGATCCGAATGCGCCCGACGAAATTGCGCAGCCCCAGAATCCGAAGATGATGGCGCTCGAGCGTGAAGAAGCCGCCAACGACGACGACGAGACCGAGGGCGACGAGGAAGAGGAGGCCATCGACACGGGTCCCGATCCGGAAGAGGCCGCGAAGCGCTTCAACTCGATCGCGAAAGTGCACCACCAGTTCTTGAATGCGCTCGACAAGCTCGGCTCCAAGGATCCGAAGACTTTGAAGATCCGCAAGAAGATCTGCGGCGAACTGATGGAGCTCAAGCTCTCGCCCAAGATGTTCGATCAGCTGATCGACAACCTGCGCCAGCATGTCACCGAAGTGCGTCTGCTGGAAAAAGAAATCATGTTCCTTTGCATCAAGCAGGCCGGCATGCCGCGCAAGGATTTCATTTCCACGTTTCCGAAGAACGAAACCAGCACGCGATGGCTCGACAAGCACATCAAGGCAAAGAAGCGCTATTCGGGTCCGTTGGCGAAATTCAAGGACGAGATCGAGCGGCGCCAGAACAAGCTCAAGGACCTGGAAGGCCTGTTCCATGTGCTGATCAACGAGATCAAGGAAATCAACCGCGAAGTTTCCATCGGCGAAGCGAAGGCGCGGCGCGCGAAGAAGGAGATGGTCGAGGCCAACCTGCGTTTGGTGATCTCGATCGCCAAGAAATACACGAACCGCGGCCTGCAGTTCCTCGACCTGATTCAGGAAGGCAACATCGGCCTGATGAAGGCCGTCGACAAGTTCGAGTACCGGCGCGGCTACAAATTCTCGACCTATGCAACGTGGTGGATTCGCCAGGCGATCACCCGTTCGATCGCGGACCAGGCGCGCACCATCCGCATTCCGGTGCACATGATCGAGACGATCAACAAATTGAACCGTATTTCCCGGCAAATGCTGCAGGAAATGGGCCGCGAGCCGACGCCTGAGGAGCTCGCCGTGCGCATGGAGATGCCCGAGGACAAGGTCCGCAAGGTGCTCAAGATCGCCAAGGAACCGATCTCCATGGAGACCCCCATCGGCGATGACGAGGATTCGCACTTGGGCGATTTCATCGAGGATACCTCGGTGTCGTCACCCATCGATTCGGCAACCACGGAATCCCTGCGCGAAACCACGCATTCAGTGTTGGCGCAGCTGACGCCGCGGGAAGCGAAGGTGTTGCGCATGCGCTTCGGCATCGACATGAACACCGATCACACGCTCGAAGAAGTGGGCAAGCAGTTTGATGTCACCCGCGAGCGGATTCGCCAAATAGAAGCCAAGGCACTGCGCAAGCTGCGCCATCCCAGCCGCTCAGAGCAGCTGCGCAGCTTCCTGATGGACGATTGATCGGGAGCGGAACCTCCCTGCAATCAGCCCATGGGAGTTCGCAGAGCATTCCTGTGGGTGTCCTTAGGCCGGTATGTCGTCATGGCGATCAATCTCGCCGCGACGCTGATCCTGGCGCGCCTTCTGCCTCCGGCGGAGTACGGTGTTGCCGTACTCGGCGGCGCGGTGTTCGTGCTTGCCGATGCCCTGCGGGCGCTGGGAGGCGGCGCTTACCTCATTCAAAAGCCGCAGTTGTTGCCCGAGGATATTCGCGCCTCCTTCACGCTTAGTCTCGTCGCAACGATAACGATTGCACTGGTGCTGACTCTGCTCGCCGGCCCGCTCGCGCAGTTCTTCGACATGCCGCAGCTCAAGCCCTATGTGCGCGTCGCTGCATTCGGCTACCTCGCCGGCCCCTTCATGTATCCCATCGCGGCGTTGATGAGCCGCAATATGGCATTCGGCCCGATCGTGGCGATCGGCACGGTGACCGCGGCTGTGAACGCAGGCGTCGGCGTGAGCCTGGCCGCTCGTGGATTCGGCTACATGAGTTTTGCCTGGGGCAGCGCCGTGTCCACCGCGGTGGCCATGCTCTTGTACCTGTATCAATGCAAGGATCGCTCGATCTTTCGGCCGCTTTTCCGGCAATGGGGCAGTGTCCTCAAATTCAGCGTCTTCGATGGCGCAACATCGGTGCTCTCGCAAATTGCGGACGCGGTGCCCTACTTCATTTTCGGCAGGTTGTTCAGCGCAGCAGCCGTGGGCCTGGGTCAGCGGGCCGTGATGCTCTGCCTGATTCCGGAAAGGGTGATTCTCGCGGGTGTCGGCGCGGTTGCGCTGCCCGCATTCTCCCAGCAGACACGGGAAGGCGGCAGCCTGAAGCCGGTATACCTGCGTGCCATCGAACTGATCACCGCAGCGCAGTGGCCCTCGCTGCTGCTGCTGGCGCTGCTTGCCCATCCGGCGATCTCGATTTTGCTCGGAGCCCAGTGGCTGGACGCGGCGCCTTTTGTGCGGATCCTGGCCACGGCACTGTTATTTTCCTTTCCGCTCACGCTGTACTACCCCACCATCGTGGCCGTGGGCGCCATCCGCTACATGCCGCTGGTGATAACTCTGCAAAGCCTCGTGTCGCTGTTGGTGCTGATCGGCTTCGCGCGTCACGGCCTGTACGCAGCAATCTTGAGTACCTGGGTGATTTTTCCGTGGAACGGTTTGATTTCACTGCTGCTCGCGCGGCACTTCATCGGATTTCACTGGTTGGATCTTGCGGCATCGATCAAAAAAAGCCTGCTGGTGTCGATCTTGAGCAGCTTGGGTCCCGCGGCGATTTTGGTGCTGTACCGCAGCTTCAGCCTGCCGGTGACGGCTTGCATCGTTGCGGTGGTCTTGTCGGCGGTCGGCTGGTTCGCGGGCCTGCGCCTGACCCGTCATCCGCTGCTCGATGAAATACTGCGCGCGCTCGCAGCGCTTCGCGTGTCCGTCGCGAGCGCACTCAGCCAATCGAGCACCAGCTGATTGAGACGGGACCGGTCGTTCTGATCGGAAAACAGATGATCGCTGTTGGTGAAATGCTCGAGCTTGAGGTTGTCTTTAAATGCTGCTTGTGGAAACGCGTCCAAAATCTGCGATCGGTACGTCTGACGTGGCGAGATTGAGGTGAATGCCGCCAGAATTCGAATGCCGTTGGCAACCGAATTCGCATAGCACTGTTCAAGATGCGGACTGAATTTGAGCGTCTCCAACGTTAGCCCCGATGCAGGTGCGCGCGGACGCAGCCGATGCGCCAGCTGCGACCTCAGCATTCTCAGCAGGCCGCTTCTTCCGGCGGCCACGCTGGCCCAGTTCCGCAGGCTCGTCAGCCGTTGCAAAATGTAGTGCGCATAGTATCGGGTCGTCGGTGGAATCGTCGGGTCCATCAACACCAGCCCGACCACGCGCGGGTCGGTGGGAGCATACAGAACAGCGTGATCGGCTCCTGAGCACAAGCCGATCAGCACGAAACGGGACGCTTGGCGGCTGGCCGCCAGGAAATCCAGCGCTTCCTTGATATCCGCCAGACTCGAATCGATGGTCGATAGCTTGTCCGCGCGCTGCTCGCTATCGCCGATTCCCGACAAGTCGAACCTCAGCACCACATGGCCGGCGCCGGCGAGCATGCGCGACAGGGTTACGTACATGCGGTTATGCCCGACCCGATGAACAATGCCGGTATTCAAGATAACGACGGCGGGCATATTGTCTGGCGCAGGCGAAGACGGCTGCGCGATGATCCCGACCAGGGTGCTGCGATTCCCCAGCAACAGTGCCTGCTCCGAGAAATTCTCGCTCACAGCCAGTCCGTGATGCGTTGAATGACGCGCACCGGCACGGCGCCCGTGATGGTCGCCTCCTCCACCCAAGGGGTTGGGGCGGACATCGATTCGGCCGCTATGCCGGTCAGCACATTGTCGGCCGCACGAGTTTCGGTCAGCAACACCAATGTGCGCGCCGGCAGATTGCGCGTCAGACCGCCGGCCCGGTCTTCCGGCGAGACAATCGGATCCCAGAGCACCAAGGCCTCTACATTTTCTTCGCGGCGCATGGCCGTGCGCGCGGCAAGCGTCGCCCCCAACCGCAGGCCAATCAGCGCAACCCGCGCGACGCCGACGATATCCTGGAGCCCTTCGATGGCGGATTCGACATCGACCTCCGCTGCGGCCGGATTTGCCTCGGAATCCTCGCCGCCCGAATCGCCCGTTCCGAAATAATCGAAGCGCAGCGTGTGAAATCCGATGGCGGAAAGCTTGACCGCAAGCTGCCGCATCGTGCGGTGCGCGTAGACATATTCGGCACCCCACGGATGACACAACACCGCCGCGCGAGTGCGCCGGTCTCTTACCGCGGCAGGTTCATATACTGCGAACAGCCGCCGCTCCCGTGTGCCAAGATAGAGGGGATTCACGCCGATTCCAGCAGCGCCGCAACCTGGCGCAGGTTGTGGAAGAAGAGAGTTCGCGGATCCATCGCTTGACCGGTGCGTTTCTTCACCATCTTGGCCACCCGCAACGACAGCAGCGAATAACCGCCAAGCTCGAAAAAATTGTCCTCGGCGTCGACCCGGTCCACCTTGAGAACGGATTTCCAGATATCGGCGATGATTCGCTCGGTGGCCGTTGCCGGCGGCCGGCGGCTCGGTGCCGCGCGCACCGCATTGTCGAAGGGATTCGGCAAGGCCGCGCGGTCCACTTTTCCATTCGGCGTCAGCGGCATGGAGGCGACCGGCACCACGAACGACGGAACCATGTACTCCGGAAGCTGCAGGCGCAGCCTTCGCTTCACATCGCCGGTGGTCAGATCTTGTCCCTCATGATAAGTGACGAACGCAACCAGGCGCGCGTCGTCGGCTTGCGCATCTCGAACGACGACGACGACCTGACGCACCTCCGCATAGGAGCCGAACACCTCCTCGATCTCGTTCAACTCGATGCGAAATCCGCGAATTTTGACCTGGTTATCCAGACGGCCGAGGTGATAGAGCTTTCCGTCGCCCGCCCATCGTCCCTTATCCCCCGTTCGATACACGCGTCGTCCGGCGGCGCCCGCGGCGATGTCGGGTACGAAGCGCTCGGCGGTCAATGCCGGCCGCCGATGGTAGCCGTTGGCAACGCCTTCACCACCGATACAGATTTCGCCGACTGCTCCGATCGGTACCGGTTGACCGCCCGGGTCGAGAATGTGCACCTGGGTATTTCCAATCGGCCGGCCAATGCTGATCGCTTTGACATCACGTTCGACTCGCTCCAGTGTCGACCAAACCGTGGTCTCCGTGGGCCCGTACATGTTCCACAACTCGCCGACGCGCTCCAAGATGCCATCGGCCAGGGTCCGCGACAACGCTTCACCGCCGCACAGGGCGCGAAATGTCCCGGCGCCGGACCATTCCACTTCCAGCAGCATGCGCCATGTCGCCGGGGTGGCCTGAAGTACGGTTGCACCGCTCGAGCCGAGCAGCCGCCCGAGCGCGTGGCCGTCCCCGGAATCCTGGCGCGATACCAATTCAATACGCGCGCCCACCATCAGCGGCAGGTACAACTCCAGCGCCGCAATGTCGAAGGAAATGGTGGTCACCGCCGCCAAGACGTCGGCGGACGAGAGGCCCGGCCGCTCGCGCATCGAGCACAAGAAATTCAGCAGCGAACCATGCGATATTGCGACGCCTTTCGGCCTGCCGGTGGAGCCTGAGGTGTAGATGACATAGGCGACGTCCTGCCACCCGGCCGCGTGTTCAAGGTTTTCCGCGGAAACTGCGGCGTTCTTGATGGCGCTCGCCGCGTCGAGAGTTTTGACTGCAGCCGGTACTTCGACGCCGGCCGGCACCTCTCCCGAGGTCAACAGCAATTCCGATCCGCTATCGCCAAGCATGTAACTGAGCCGTTCCGCCGGAAATTCCGGGTCGAGCGGCACGTAGCCGGCTCCCGATTTCTGAATCGCCAGCAGGCTGACCAGCAGCAGCGGCGAGCGGCTGACGCACAGCGCCACCAGCGCGCCCGGCTTGGCGCCCTGCCCGCACAACTGCCGCGCCAGAATATTGGCGCTCGCGTTCAGCTCGGCGTAGCTCATCCGTGTACCGGCGAACGAGATGGCGATGGCCTGCGGCGATTTCCTTGCCTGCGCCTCGAAGATCCGGGGAAACATCTCGGTTCGCGGATACGCGGCCGACGTCGAGTTCCAGGCCCGCAGCGTGGCCCGCTGTTCGGCCGGCAACAACGGCAGCGTACTGATGCGCCGCAGGGGCTCTGCCGTCGCGGCCTCGAGCAAAGTCAGGTATTGAGCCGCCAGTCGCTCGATGGTGGCGTGCTCGAACAGATCAGTGTTGTACTCGATGGAGAGCTTATGTGTGAACTCTGTGTCGATGGAGAAGCTCAGCTCGAACTGAGCGCCGCGCCGGTCCATCGGCAGCACTTCCAATGTCAGTTCATCGAACTCCACACCATGCATCGGGGCATTTGTCACATTGAAGAGCACCTGAACCAGCGGCGCGCGGCTTAGATCACCGCGCTGACCCAGTTCCTGCACCAACCGATCGAATGGCACATCTTGCTGGGAAAAGGCATCGAGAGCGGTGCCGCGTACTCTCTGCAGCAATTCGCCGAACCCGGGGTCGCCGGTCAGATCATTGCGCAGCACCACCGTGTTGACGAAGGTGCCGACCAGGCCCTCCATCAAGCTATGCGAGCGATTCGCGACCGGCACGCCGATCGGAATGTCGCATTGACCTGTCAGCCGGTGCAGCAGCGCCGCAAACGCGGCGAACAGGGTCATGAACACGGTGCTTCCGGTGCCGCGTCCAAACTGCTCGATCTGGGCAAATAGTTCCGGAGAAATCTGCTGGTCGTAGAACGCGCCGTTCAAAGTCCAGACCGGAGGCCGCGGGTAATCGGTGGCAAGATCCAGCGTCGGCAGCTTCGCCAATTGCCCGTGCCAGAACGATAGTTGCCGCCTGAACTCCGATGCAAAGGCTTCACTGCGCTGCCAGATCGAATAGTCGCGATAGTTGACCGGCAGCGCGGCCAGTTGAATCGACAGACCCCGCCGCAGGCTGTTGTAGAGAGCCGCCAACTCACGTCCCAGCACGCCCATCGACCACTGATCCGCGGCGATGTGATGCAGCACCAGGGTCATGATATGCACGTCGCCATCCAACTGAAACAACTGCGCGCGCAGCGCGGGCTCGCGGCCCAAGTCGAATGGTGTCTGTGCTTTGAGGAGAGACTGCCGCCAGGCTTCGGCTTCTGCGTTCTCGACTCCTCGCAAATCGACGATTTGCAGCGGCGGCCCGCTCCAGGCACCGACGACCTGCATGGGCTGATCGTCGATCGTTCGAATGCTGGTGCGCAGGATGTCATGCCGCCGGATCAGGACATCGTAGCTCGTCGATAGTGCCGCGACGTCCCCGGCTCCTTGGAGGCGCACGCAGGAGGCCATGTTGTAGGCGGTGGCGCCGGGGTTCAGCGATTGAATCAGCCACATCCGCTCTTGTGAATAGGACAGCGGCGCGGGATCGTCGCCGGATATGGGTCTGAGTGCCGCAAGCCGCGGCGCATACTCTTTGGACAGCACGGCACGATCGATTTGCTCGGCCAGTGCCTTGAGCGTCCGCGCCTCGAACAAATTGATCAGCGGCAGTTCGACGCCAAATGCGTCCCGCGCCCTCGACGCCACTTGCAGTGCTGTGAGGGAATGGCCTCCCATGTCGAAGAAATCATCCGTTCGTCCAATCTTCTCGGCACGCAGAATATCGCGCCAAACGGACGCGAGTTGCTCCTCGGTCTGCGTCTGCGGCGGCTCGTAGCTGCGGCTGGAACGTCCGGCGCCGTCCGGCGCCGGCAAAGCGCGCCGATCTATTTTCCCGCTCGGCGTCAACGGGAGCGCCGCGATTGAAATGAAGCTGGTGGGAATCATGTGCGCGGGAAGCCGTTGGGCCAGGAAACGCCGCGTCTGCGGCGCGTCAAGAGTCTGGCCGTCATGCTCATCGGCCGCGACCACATAGGCTGCCAAATACCGGCTGCCCGATTCCTCGTACACCATCACCGCCGCGTCGCGAATTCCAGGCGCGCCTCGCAGCACCGCTTCGATCTCGCCCAGCTCGATCCGGAAGCCGCGGATCTTCACCTGCCGATCATTACGCCCCAGATACTCGAGTGCGCCGTCGCCGCGCCAACGCGCGAGATCGCCGGTGCGGTACATGCGGGTGCCTGGCTCGCCATGCGGGTCGGGCACAAATCGCTCTGCGGTCAGCGCGGGCCGGTTGAAGTATCCGCAAGCCAGGCCTTCACCGGCAATGTACAGCTCGCCGACCGCGCCGACAGGCGCCGGCTCGAGATCTCCATCCAGAACATACAGTCGCGTGGCGCGTATGGCACGGCCGATGGGAACGATTTTTTCCGCCTCGCGTTGCACGCGATCAACCGCCGACCAGACCGTGGTCTCGGTGGGTCCGTACAAATTCCACAGTTCGCCGACTCGCGGCAATATCTCGTCGGCCAGATCGCGCGTCATCTCTTCACCGCCGCACAGCGCGCGGAAGGCGGCTCCGCCGGTCCAGCCGGCCCGCAGCAGCAGCCGCCAAGTGGTGGGCGTGGCCTGAAGCGTCGTGGCGCGGGCGGAGGCGAGCAGCTTGGCGAGCGCAGGACCGTCCGCAGCCACCTGCCGCGATACCAGCTCGATTCGCGCTCCCATCGTCAGAGGCAAGTACAGCTCGAGCGCAGCAATATCGAAGGACACGGTGGTCACCGCGGCGAGCACGTCATCCGCGGTCAATCCCGGCCGTTGGCGCATCGACCACAGAAAATTCAGCAGGGCACCGTGCGACACCGCGACGCCCTTGGGCCGTCCGGTTGAGCCCGAGGTGTAAATCACATAGGCCGGATGGTTGAGCTCGGTGGCGACAGACGGGTTTTCGTCGACGGCGCCATCCGCAGCAGCGCCGATTTCCAGCCGGGTGACGGCAGGCGGCACCTGCAAATCCTCCGGAAGGCTCCCCGATACCAGCAGCAGCTTTGCGCCGCTGTCCGCCAGCATGTAGTTCAGGCGATCGACCGGAAATTCCGGGTCCAACGGGACGTACGCGCCTCCCGATTTCTGTATGCCCAACAGCCCGACGAGAAGCGAGGGGGTCCGCGTCGCGCACAGACCGACCCGGTCGCCGGGCCGTACGCCGAGGTGAATGAGACTGTGCGCCACCCGATTGGCGGACGCGTTCAATTCGCCATACGACAGGCTGTGTCCGTCGGCGGTCACGGCAACGGCGTCCGGAGTGCGCAACACCTGCGCCTCGAACTGCCGCGGGAACAACTTGCTCGGCAGGGCGTCGTATGAGCCGCTGCGCGGCGCCAGCACCCGCCCACGCTCCGGCTCGGGCAGCACCGACAAGCTGCGCACGCCGACGGTTGGGTTTTCCTCCAGGGCCCGCAGCAGACTTTCAAGCGCCGTTTCGACGAAACCGCACATCCGAGTTGGATCGACGGATCGCGGCGCGTGTGCGGTCAATGCGAAGTCGACGCCCAGATCGTCGACGTACAAAGCGATGGGGTAGTTGGTGCGTTCCTCGGCGCGAATCATTTTGACGCCCAGCGCCTCGGCCGCGCCGGCCCCGGCGGCGGCGGCGGCGCCGTGGCGGAAGTTCAGCAACGCCGAAAATAGCGGCGCCGATCCCGGCAACGCACTGCAGCGTTGTACGGCAGCCAGCGATGCATGCTCATGCTTGACCAATTGCCCCAGGCGCGCGTGAGTCAGCCGCACGGCCTCGGTAACCCCGAGTTCGTTGAGTTGCAGACGGAAGGGCAGCGTATTGATGAACAGACCGAAAGCGCGATCCAGTCCCGCTGCGCCGTGCATTCGTCCGAAAAGAACCGTACCGAAAACGACGTCCTCGCGTGCGCTGGTGCGCGCGAGAACCAGCGCCCACGCCAGATGAAACAGGCTCGACGGTGAAACGCCGAGACGCCGGGCGTGGGAGCGCACTCCGCGCGCCAGTTTCGGCCTCAGTGAGAGTCTGGCTTCCTCGACATCCAAGCCATCGCCTCGCACATCGAGCAATCCAAACGGCGCGGTGGGTTCGTCGAAGTCTCCCAGCATCGCCTGAAAGAACTTCAGATGATCGCCCGGTGGAACACCGAGACGGGATTCCGCGACAAAATCTCGGAACGGTACCGTCTCGAGGGCAGGTTGATCGCTTCCGGCAAGCTGCGCGATCACTTCGGACAAGATGAGCCCGAGCGTGGAGTGATCGATGATCAAGTGATGAAATTGCAGCAGCCCTAGCCAGCGCTCTTGGCTCGCGTCATCTGCCAGTTGCATGCGCAGCAGCGGCGCCTGTCTGACGTCGATTCGCGCCAGGCGTTTCGACCACAAGTCGTCGGCCGCATTGCCGCCGCTGAGACTGATTTCTTCGACCGGCACGCGCGCCCGGCGCAGCACGACTTGCACCGGCTCCGGCAATCCCTCCCACTGCAGGGCGGTGCGCAGCACATCGTGGCGGTCAACCACGACCTGTAGCGCCACGGCGAATTGCTCAGCCCGTGCGCGGGTAGCGAAGGACAAAATCGCACTCACCAGATAGGCATCCGTGTCGCTCGACATGCGATGGTGGAGCAGAATGCCTTCCTGCAGCGGCGCCAATGGATAGATGTCCCCGACGTTGCCCGCACCACCCGCGACGCGCGCAACGATGGCGTCGATCTGCGCCTGATCGAGGCTGATCAGCGGCAGCATGGCCGGCGTAATGTGTTCACAATTCTTAAGGATGCCGTTGGGCGGCACGTCCATCGCAGCCCGCAGCGGCTCGATGACGGCACCCAACCCAGCGACCGTTGGCTCATCGAAAATGCTGCGCGCTTCGACCCGCCACCCCTGCAACCTAAGTCGTTCGATCACCTCGACGAGCAGCAACGAGCTGCCCCCGAGTTCAAAAAAACTATCGTGCCGGCCGACCCGCGCGATATGCAGCAAATCAGACCAGATGGCCGCAATCACAGCCTCCTTGGGACCCTGAGGCGCCTCGTAAGGTCGGCTCGAGCGCGATTCATCGCCTGGGACGGGCAGCGCACGCCGATCCAGTTTCCCGTTCGGGCTGAGCGGCAGCGCGGCAATCGATACGAAGGCCGCAGGAATCATGTGTTCAGGCAGGCGCTGCGCCAACGCGCGGCGCAACGCCTTGGGATCCGGCTCGAAGCCGGCGCGGCAAACCAGGTAAGCCGCGAGATATTGGCGGCCGGGTGCATCGCCACCGGGCACCACGGCAGCCTGCTCGACCCCCTCCTGTTTGAGCAGTGCCGACTCGATTTCCCCCAGTTCGATGCGAAACCCGCGAATTTTCACCTGGCTATCCGCGCGCCCTAGGAATTCGAGCTGTCCGTCGGTGCGCCAGCGCGCCAGATCGCCGCTGCGGTACATGCGGGAGCCGGGATCAGCAAAAGGGTCGGCCACAAAACGCTCTGCCGTCAGTGTCGGCCGATTCAGATAGCCGCGAGCCAATCCGGCGCCGGCGATATAGATTTCGCCCGCCGCACCGATCGCCACGTGTTCGAGCATGTCATCCAACACGTACACGCGGGTGCCCGCGATCGGTTTGCCGATCGGCGCGGCCGCCCGGCCGTGCAGCGCTTCGCTCATGGTCGCACACACGGTGCACTCGGTCGGCCCATAGGCGTTGATGACGCGCGCGCGCTTCGACCATTCGTCCACCAGCGCCGGTGGGCAGGCTTCGCCGGCGACCACCAGGCATTGCAAAGCCAGATCCGTTCCGGGTTTGATCGTCGGCAGCACCGCCGGCGGCAGCGTCGCGTGACTGACTAGCTGTTTTGCCAGCAGGGCACGCAACGCATCTCCGGTCAAGGCGTCGGCGGGCGCCAGCACCAAGGTCGCGCCGCTGCCTAAGGCAGTGACAATTTCCGAGACCGAGGCATCGAAGTTCAGCGAGGCAAACTGCAGCACGCGCGAGCCGGCGCTGATTGCAAAGCGCTCAACCTGAGCGGCCGCGAGAGCTGCGATGCCAGCATGCGTGACCAAAACACCCTTCGGCACGCCGCTCGAGCCGGATGTGTAGATCACGTAGGCGGCATCGGTTGCGGCGGGACTCCGAACGGTGGCGGCGCCCGACTCGGCCGGATGCGATTCTCCGGGGTCGAGAACCAGCTGAGGGGGCCCCTTGGCAGTCCACGCGGCCGCGGCGGCCGCGGTGGCCGCGCTGCTCACGATCAACGCCGGTCGAGCGTCATCCAGCATCAAGCCTAAGCGCTCGGCCGGATAGGTCAGATCGAGCGGCAGGTAGGCAGCGCCGGATTTCCATATGCCGAGCACCGCCACGATCATGTCCACCGAGCGCTCGATGCACAAACCGACCAGCGTTTCGGCGCCCACTCCCTGGTCCATCAATCGGCGCGCCAATCGATCGGCACGCGCGTTCAGTTCCGCATAGCTGAGTTTTTGATCTCCGCATGCCAAGGCAGTCGAAAGCGGCGAACGGACCGCTTGCACCGCGAAAATTTCCGGGAAGGTTCGGCGATCGAAGTTGATCCCCGCGCCGGTCCAATCCTTGGACACCAACCCTCGCTCCGAAATTGTCAGCAGCGGCAGCATTTTGAGCGGTGCATCCGAATGACGAACCGCAGATTCCAACAGCTGCAAAAAGCGCTCTCGATGCCGCTGCAGCGTCGGCGCATCGTAATGGTCTCGATGCGCACTGAACTGCACGACAATGTCAGTCTCATCAGTTCGCGCGTGGACCGTGATGCCGAGGTCTTCGACCAAGCTCGAGTGAGTGAATATGGTCATGCGCGCCGACTGCCCCGCAAAATCCAGTGCCGAGTCATTCGTGACGAAGTTGACCGCGGTACCACAGATGTTGGGGTCGGCGGGCGACAGGTTGAGGTCGGCACGCAGCGCGCTCGCCCAGTAGCGCTGGTGACGCAGCGCCTCGCGCGTCCGAACTCCGGCTTGTTGGACCAATGTCCCGATTGAGGCGTCCGGATCGACTGTGAGACGCAGGGGCACCACATTCGCGAGGAACCCGGGCACGCGCCTCAGCTTGCCGCTGGTCCTTCCGGTAACCGGCATGCCCAAGATGACGTCGATGGCGCCCGTCATCCGCGACAAATAAGCAGCCGTCATGGCATAGAGGACAGTGGGCAGGCTGGTTTGGTGCGCGGCCCCCAATAATTCCAATTCGACCAGCAGGGAGCGCGGGATTTTGCCGCGGCTCTCGATGGTCGGACCTGGCCACGCCGGTGGCTTCCCCGACAGCGTCACCGCGGATGAATGGCCGCGCAAAGAATCGCGCCAATAGTCCTGGTCTCGCTTGAACCGGGGCGAGTTGCGGTAGTCATGTTCGTCGTTCAGGAATTCGAGCCAGGAGGTCTGTTCGAATGGACGCGCTTGACCGTCGATGCTGGTGTTGTAAAGGTCGGACACCCGCGGATACAGCAGCGCTGCGCCGAACAAGTCCGTGATGATGTGATGAAAAACCAGAAACCAGAAGCTGCGGTCATCTGCGGTCTTGATCAAAGCAGTGCGAAATAGGGGCCCGCTCTCAAGGTCGAAGGGTTCGTCCATTGCGGCCTGCATCCACGCTATCCCGGTGGCGCGGGCGTCAGCCTCGCGGCTCAAATCCATGAAAGGGATTTTGAATTCCGTCTTGAAACCGAAAATCTGCCGCGGCCCATCCTTGGTTTCAACGAATCGCGAATTATGCGTATCGATCTCACCGATGGCTTGCCGCAGGGCGGCCTCGAACAGGCCGCGATCAATGGCGCCGAAGATCTCGTGATACCCGCCGATGTTGTAGAGCGCGGATTCGGGCGCCAGCTTCTGCCCACGCCAAACATCCGTCTGCGCCACGGACAGAGGCAATGACATGGACCCGGGCGGTCCATCCAGGAAGGATAGAGGTTCTATGGGCATGACCTTAGGTGGCGTCAATGCCGAAGCATCAACGCTTCAAGGACTTCGGCCGCATATCGGTCCAATGGGCCTCGATCCAGTCCAAGCACGCCTGCCGATCACCCGTCGGGCCCACAGAATTCCACCCCGCAGGGACGTCCCGAAAGCTGGGCCAGATGCTGTGTTGGCCCTCGGCGTTTACGAGTACCAAGAAAATTCCCTTTTCATCCTCAAATGGGCTGGCCATACGGTCTCCGACGCGAAAACTTCCCGCCCCCATAGGGTACTCGGACCGCAGGCATGCTGGGGTCGGAACCTCTTAAACTGTTAAGCCTATCGGGTTTTTACCGTTCGAGTATTAGCGTAGGAGAGAGAAGGTCGATTCCGATTTCCGCGCAATTCGCGTAATGGGTGAAAAGGGCGCTGTTGTAAAAATTTCAGCGAAAATCGGCGAAATATCTCATATCACTTCAGTGGTCAAATGACGCTCACTGTTGAGCGAATTGGCCACGAGGCAGCTGCTCTCGGCCTTTTCGAGCAGCTTTTTGGCCCGCTCGATGTCCGCACCCGCCGCCACGTGGAGTTTGGCGTGGGTGTCGAAGCGCGTAAACAGCATCTTCCCCTCGACTCGATCCAAGGTACCTTCCGTACGGACCTCGAGGCTATGCCAGGAATATTTGGAAGCCTTTGCGATGGCGCGAAAACTCAATGCAAAGCAATCCGCCACCGCCGCGGTCAGCAGCCCTTCAGGCGACCATTGATTGCCGGGACCGTCAAATTCCTTGGGCGACGAGGATTCGATGACCCGCACGCCCTCGGTGGACAAGGGCACGTCGCCGTCCGGACGGATGGACGCATTGACGGTGTAGCGATGCGGGAAAGGATGCATAAGGATCTCCGCGAAATTGCAATTATTAGATGCCCGCGCGCGCCGAGCCAAAGAGCTTGAGTTCCGGACTATGATCGACCAGCCGGATCATGCGCTCGAACCTCAATCCGATTTTTTCCAAAACCGCGATCGACGACCAATTGTCCGGCGAGGTGATCGCGACAATGCGGCTGAGATTCAAAACCTCCCTGGCATGCGCCAGGACGGCGGCGGCGCATTCGACCGCATAGCCTTTTGACCAGTAACGCGACAGAAAAGCAAAACCCACATCCGGCTCCTGCAGCCCTTCACGCTTGACCAGACCGCAGATCCCGATCGGCGTGCCCTCGCGCAAACAAGCGGCATACAAACCGAAGCCGTTGCGCGCGTAGCTGTCCATCGGTCCTTGACGAATGTAGTCGCGCGCATCAGCGGCGGTCCGCACGCCCTTGTCGCCGATGAAGCGGATAAATCCGGCCTCGTTCAAGAGTTCCAGAATGAATTCGGCGTCCTCAAAGTTGAGTTCGCGCAGGTCGAGCCGCGCAGTCTTGATGACGAACGAAGTTTGCATGGAATTCATGGCAGGCGCGTTGCAGCCGCGCCTAAGCCGAAAACTTCGGCCAATAGCCGATACGAATGGCGCCGCGCCGCTGCATCGAAGGTCCAGGTGTTGATCACGATCTCGTCGAGCTCCAGTTTACGCCCCAATGCATGCAGCTTATCAGCGACTTGCGCGGCATCACCCACCAGCGCCTTCGCCCGGAGTTTCTCGATCATGGCGCGCTCTGCTTCGGTATAAGCATGGGCGGCCGCCTGCTCCGGGGATTCCAACGGCAGCCTTAAGCCTTTCTCGAAACCCGTACGCCAAAGTTCGCGGGTCATTAGAAGACGCCGCGCTTCGGCTTCCGTTTCGGCGGCCAGCGCCCACACGCAGATGGTCGCCTGCGGGCGCGGATGGCGCTCAGTGGGTCGATAGTTGCGCCGATACAGGCTCAACGCTTCCTCGACGCCGGCGCCCTCGTTGAAGAAATACGCGTACGCGTAGGGCAGGCCGAAATGCGCGGCCAGCTGCGCGCCGTAGTCCGAGCTGCCCAGGATCCACAATTGCGGGCTGGTCACGCCGGTCGGCAAGGCCTGGATGCTTTGATAGGGATGGCCCGCCGGCAGCGCGAGGCCCGATACCCAGTGCCGCAACTCCTGCACCTGGCGCGGAAATTCCTCGGCGCCGTGCGAATGAGGATTCAGGGCATGCGCGGTCAATCCGTCGGAACCCGGTGCGCGGCCCACGCCCAAGTCGATGCGGCCCGGAGCAATCGCCTCGAGCACCCGAAATTGCTCGGCGACCTTGAGCGCCGAATAGTGCGGTAGCATGATGCCGGCGCTGCCCACGCGAATGCGCCGCGTGGTCGCGGCCACTGCTGCAATCAGTATTTCCGGCGCCGTGCCGACGATGCTCGCGCTGTTGTGATGCTCGGAAACCCAGTAGCGCTCATATCCCAGCGCGTCGCAATGCTGCGCAAGCGCGATTGACTCGCGGATCGCGACATCCTGCATGCTCCCGGCCGAGGACGGCGATTGATCGAGCACTGACCATTTCATTGGGAGGGCGGCGATTCCGGTGCGCGGTCCAGCGCAGCAAGCATGGCGGCAATCTCCTGCGAATCCGCATCGGAGGCTTCGCTCAAGCCGCGTACCACCCCGTCTCGATCCGCCCGGGTGCGATTTTGGCTCACTTTCCATTTCCCGGTCAGGGTGGCGATCGAGAATTCGAAGCCGACAATCATGCGCAGCTGGCGGTCAATGTACGGCGCCGGCGCATCGCCGATCTTCCATGGCAGTGAACGCGGCGCTTCGTGCACCGCCGTCAATCCCGCGACGAAGTCGCGCAGCCACGCGGCATCCTCGATGAAGCGCAAGGTGCCGCTGGCGTGCACGACCGCATAATTCCATGTCGGCACAACCTCGCCGGTCTTTTCCTTGGACGGATACAGCGACGGCGAAATGTACGCTTGCGGACCTTGGAAAATGGCCAGCGCCTGGCTGTCGGGGCGATATTCCCGCCACAAGGGATTGGCGCGCGCAATATGGCCGCGGATGCACCCCCAGGGCGCCGGCTCGTCCAACGTTTGCACGGGCACGTGGTTGGCGACGAGCCCCGATTCGCACTGCGTCACCAGCGTGCTCAACGGGCGCGTCCGCATCAATGCGCGCAGCACCGGAAGACGAGTCTCATTGAATTGGGAAGGTAGGTACAATCTAAACTCATTATATTGCCGGGGGCTTGCGGCGGGGGATATTATTTCGCCACTATGTGTAGAAACATCAGAACCTTATTCAACTTTGAACCACCGGTGACGGACGACGAAATTCGCGCTGCGGCATTGCAGTTCGTGCGCAAGGTGAGCGGCTTTCACAGTCCCTCCAAGGCCAACGAGCCGGCATTCTCAAGCGCGATCGATGAAATCGAGGCCGCGTCACGCAAGCTGCTCCGGTCGTTGCAAACCAATGCGCCGGCGAGAAACCGGGAAGAGGAAGCCGCCAAGGCGCGTTCACGCGCTACGTTGCGTTTTTCCAGAGTGAGCTAGATCGACAAATCGACTCAAGCCGATGTACTCATCGTCGGCGCAGGTCCGACCGGTCTGGTATTGGCCTTGTGGCTGAATCGATTCGGCGTGCGCGTCAGAATCATCGACAAGCTGGCGGCCTCCGGTACGACATCGCGTGCCGTGGCGGTTCAAGCCCGAACGCTCGAGTACTATCAGCAGATGGGTCTGGCGCAGGCTGTCGTGGACCGCGGCCATAAAGTCCCCGCCGTGAATCTCTGGGTCCGGCGCAACCAGGCCGCGCGCATCCCGCTCGAGAATCTGGGACAAGGTCTCACGCCCTTCCCCTTCCCGATCATTTTTCCTCAAGACGAGCATGAGACGCTGCTGATCAATCGGCTGCGCGAGGCCGGCGTGGAAGTCGAACGCCTGGCCGAACTGGTCGCGTTCGAAGACCTTGGCGGCGAGGTTCGTGCAACCGTGCGCCGGGGCGACGCTGTGGATACGAGCACGTATGCCTATCTCGCCGGCTGTGACGGCGCGCGTTCGCGCGTGCGGGAGGTGCTCGGCGCCGGTTTCCCCGGCGGTACCTACGATCACCTATTTTATGTTGCCGACGTCGAGGCGGCCGGACCGCCAATGAATGGCGAATTGCATCTCGACCTCGATGACGCCGACTTCCTGGCGGTATTCCCGCTGGGCGCGGGCGGCAGAGCGCGGCTCATCGGTTCGGTGCGCGACGATGCGGCGAAGGATCACGAGCACCTGCAGTTCGAGGATGTCAAGGGCCGGGCGGTTCAGAACCTTAAGATCGAGATTGTGCGGGTCAATTGGTTTTCCACCTATCGCGTGCATCATCGCGTCGCGCAGCAGTTTCGCAAGGGACGCGCATTTCTGTTGGGTGACGCCGCCCACATTCATAGCCCCGTCGGCGGCCAGGGAATGAATACCGGCATCGGGGACGCCGTCAATCTGGCCTGGAAGCTGGCGGCCGCACTCAAGGATTCGTCCGGCCCTGCGCTGCTCGACAGCTATGAGCCGGAACGGATCGCATTTGCGCGGCGGCTCGTGGCGACGACAGATCAGGCATTCACCGCGGTCATCAGCAGCAGCGCATGGGCGCGATTCGTGCGCACCAGAGCGCTGCCGGCGCTCGCGCCCGGGGTGTTCCGCATACACGCCATGCGCAAACTGCTGTTCCGCACCGTGTCGCAAACCGCCGTGAATTATCGCGACAGCCCCATAAGCCAGGGCAGCGCGGGCGTGCTGCGCGGCGGCGACCGATTGCCTTGGGTCAGCACGGCGGGCCGCGACGCATTCAATTTCGCGGCATTGGCTGCGATGAACTGGCAGATGCATGTGTACGGCGCGTCCACGCCCGAATTGCAAACACTGTCCGACACCCGGAAGATCCCGCTGCACGCCTTCTCTTGGGCTGCGGCCATGAAGCACGCCGGTCTGCGAAAGAATGCTGTATACCTCGTTCGGCCCGACGGCTATATAGGCCTGGCCGATGCGCAAGGCCGCGCCGCGGCGATCAGCGCCTACTTGGACAAGAATAAGATTCGGCCGGACAACTAGAATCAAGGGACCCATGAATACTCGGCGTGCGTTCATCAAATTTCTGGCCAGCAGTCCGCTCTACGCGGGCGCGCCTTTTTTCGGGCGTTGTTTCGCGCAGACCTCGCAAGCGCAGCCGGTAGATGGTCTGATCGCTCGTGTTGGCGATGCGCTCGATGTCTTCGACTTCGAGCCCGTGGCGCACGGAAAAATTCCGCCGGCCCACTGGGGTTACCTGGTCAGCGGCGTCGACGGCGAGGACACCCTCAAGGCCAACCGCGCGGCCTTCGCGCACTATCAGTTGCAGACGCGGCGCTTCGTCGATGTCAGCAAAATCGATACGAGCGTCGAACTGTTCGGTACGAAATTTTCAAGCCCGATCATCCTCTGTCCCCTGGGCGCGCAGCGCGCCTTCCATCCGGAAGGTGAGATCGCGGTGGCCAAGGCTGCCAAGGCGCGAGGACATTTGCAGGTTCTGTCGACCGTCACGTCCACGGGGGTCGAGGACGTCATTGCCGCGCGCGGCGCGCCGGTGTGGTTCCAGCTGTACACGACTTCGAGCTTCGAGGTGACGCGTAAATTGGTGCAGCGAGCCGAATCCGCAGGGTGCCCGGCCGTTGCCGTGACCGTCGACCTGCCGGCCGGCCGGAACATCGAAACGGCCCAGCGATTCGCGCGCACCGATACCCGAACCTGCACCGCATGCCATGCCCCGGGAGGATCCCCCCTCTTTTCGCGCCCCATGTTTTCGCAACTGGATACCACCGGCGTGACCATTGCCTCTGCATCTTTGACCTGGGACTTCATCAAAAGGCTCAAGGACGCGACGCGAATGAAAGTGCTCATCAAGGGTCTGGAGTCCGGTCAAGATGCGAGTCTTGCCGTGGCGAACGGTGCGGATGGAATCGTCGTCTCCAACCACGGAGGCCGCGCCACGGATACCGGGCGCGGTACGTTGGAATGCCTGCCGGAAATCGCGTCGGCCGTGCGCGGCCGGGTTCCGATCATTCTCGATGGCGGCGTGCGCCGCGGCACGGATGTGCTCAAAGCGCTGGCGCTGGGGGCAACGGCGGTGGGGATCGGCCGCCCCTACATCTGGGGCTTGGGCGCTTACGGCCAGGCGGGCGTCGACCGCGTGCTCGAACTGTTGGACAACGAATTGATGCTCGCCATGATCGGCGTCGGCGCGCGCAATCTGCGCGAGATCACGCGCGCGGCTCTCATTCATCAGGAGGTTACCCGTGGTTAAGGTGCTCGAGCCGGTAAGACCGTTGACGTTGGCCGAAATGCAGGCCGCGCGCGAAAGGATCGCGGGCAGCATCGTGCGCACGCCGCTGGTCCGTCTTGATCTGGGACCTCAATTTCCCGACATCCGGCTGAAGCTCGAGAATTTGCAGGCCACCAATTCGTACAAGTTGCGCGGTGCGGTCAATGCCGTGGCGATGCTTTCCGAAGCGGAGCGCCAACTCGGCGTGTGGACGATCAGCGCCGGCAACGCGGGCCAGGGTATTGCATTTGCCGCGCGGAAAGCCGGCGTGTCTTGCACCGTGGTGGCGATCGAGACCGCGCCCGCGGCGAAGCTCGAGCGGATGCGTGCGCTCGGTGCAAAACTGGTCACGGTGCCCTATGAGGCCGCGTGGCGCGCCCTCGGCGATCGCGCCTATCCGGGTGTCAGCGGAACATTCGTACACCCCTTCGATGATCAAAACTTCATCGCGGGCCACAGCACGATGGGCTTTGAAATTCTCGAGGACGCGCCGGACACGGTGGCCGTCATTGCGGCCATCGGCGGCGGCGGACTCATCACCGGGGTGGGCAGCGCCCTCAAGGCGCTGAAGCCCGATATCAAGATTTGGGGCGCGGAACCCGAGACGGCAGCGCCGGCAGCGCTGTCGCTGTCGATGGGGTCGGCCCAGGTTTTCAAGGACTGGAAGGCTTCGTTCGTCGATGGCGCGGGAGGCCAAAGCCTCTTTCCGCGCATGTGGGAGCGGCTCAGGCCCGTGGTGGACGGATGCGTCGTGGTCAGCCTGGAAGACACCAAGCGCGCCATGCGCCTGCTGGCGGACAAAGCGCGGATCGTCGCCGAGGGTGCAGGCTCTCTCTCGCTGGCCGCGGCACTCACCGGCAAGGTCGGCAAGGGTCCTATCGTCGCAGTCGTGTCAGGCGGCAACATCGATTTGCAGAAATTTTGCGAGCTTGTGGCGACTGCCGCTGCACATTGAGGAACGCCATCTAAACGTTTCGGACCCCCCGCTCCTCCAAGGGATAAAGGATATCCCATGGAATTCGGACCCATACTGTCTGCCTTGCGGCGTAACAAGGTCGGCGCCTTGGTGATTGTCGTCCAAACGGCAATTACGCTGGCCATTCTGTGCAATAGCCTCTTCATTATTCAGGAGCGGCTGCGCCTGATTGACCGGCCGACCGGCCTACAGGAACAGGATGTTTTCACCATTTCCAATCAATGGGTGGGAAATCCTCCGGATCTCGCGGCGCGCGTACGCGCCGACCTGGCGGCATTACGCGCCTTGCCCGAGGTTGTCGATGCGTACGTGTCCAATTCCTATCCGCTCTCCAACGGCGGCTGGGATGATGTGATCATGCTGGAGCCGAGCGACGCGCACTGGGTGGCCAGCGGCGCGCTGTACTTTGCCGATGAACATGGCTTGTCGACCTTGGGGCTCAAGCTGATTGCCGGACGGAATTTCGCAGCGGGCGAAATCCAGGATCGCGACGACTTGGAGGGCAAGCCGCCGAGCGCCTTGATCGTCAGCCAGACCCTGGCCACCAAGATTTTTCCCGCCGGCGATGCGCTCGGCAAGTCCATCTACCTTGCCGATTACAAACGGAAGGTGCCGATCATCGGTATCGTCGAGCGCCTGCAGGAGCCTTGGATTTCGGCCACCTATGAAAGGGTCGAGAATGCCATGCTGCAACCTTACCTCTATGTTGAAACCTATTCACACTATGTGGTGCGGGCAAAGCCGGGACAGCTGCCGGCAGCGATGAAGAGCACGCAAAAACAATTGCTGAGCATCAGCCGGGCGCGCGTCATCGACAAGACGCGCAGCATGTTGGAGAGCCGCCGTCGCGCGTATCAGGACGACCGGGGCCTCGCGGTCATTCTCGGCGTGGTGAGCGTGGTGCTGGTGGTTGTCACGGCATTCGGCATCATCGGCGTCACCAGTTTCTGGGTTTCGCAGCGGCGACGACAGATCGGCATCCGCCGCGCCATGGGTGCGACGCGGACCGCCATCCTGCGCTACTTCCAAACCGAAAATCTGATGATTGCCACCGCCGGCGCGGTATTAGGGGTTCTGCTCGCACTGGGCTTGAATTTTTGGATGGCGGGCAAATTCGAAATGACGCGCATAAGCATCGGCTCGACCGTCGCGGCCGCCGCCATCGTCTTGCTGCTGGGCCAAATTGCAGTCTTGTGGCCGGCGCTGCGCGCCGCATCGATTTCGCCGGTGATCGCGATTCGCAACGCCTAGTGAGATTCGGTCCCCGAGCGTCGAAGGCCCAAAGCCAGCAAAGCCAGGAGACCAAGCAGCGTCAGGAGATCGACAGCGCCGCCCCCGCTCTTGGACGGCGGTGGCGGCGGCGGTGAAGCCGGCGCACTGACCGTAATCGTGACAATCGCCGGCGCTGATACGCCTCCCTGATTGTCGTTGACGGTGTACGTGAAGCTGTCAGATCCAGAGAATCCGCTCGACGGCGTGTACACGACCGCGCCCGAGACGACCACCGCGTTGCCATGAGCCGCATTCGTGCCGATTTGGATGCTGCCGGCGTCCAACGTACCGTCGGAATCCGTATCGTTCGCGAGCACGTCAACCGTGACCGCCGCGTCGTCCGTCGACGACGCCGTGTCGGCAACCGTGACCGGTGAGTTGTTCGTGAGAGCGAAAAGTTCGGTTCCCATTGCAGGATCGACGGCGCTGAAAAACAATTTCTGCCCGACGGTCAGTCGATGCAGCGCGGGCGTCGGAGGAAATACCGGAACAGGTTGCGGTGGAATGCCCGACACTTGAATGGTTCCTGCCGCAGTTCCGTCGGTTCGCCAAAGCTGTTCGCCCGACGACGGGTCGGTAATTTCGAGCAACGTAATGCCATTGAAATTCTCGAACCAAGACGGGTTCGAATCCCCGGCGGTATTGATGTCTTTGAGGAGATGCGTGCCGGCCGCTGTGCCGTCCGAGACCCAAGGTTCCACCCCCGCGGAATCTTCTCCGGCGTAAAACACCTGCTTGCCGTTTGTCATCGGGTTTGCAAGGAAGCTGCTCGCCGCAGCCGCCAATTGCGCCGTACCGTTCGCGGTACCATCGGTCGTCCACAACTGGCCCACGTACCCTATCGTCGTTTGGCTCGGTATCATGACTTCAAACAGCAGCTTGCCGTTTAGCATACCCAACGGCACCGGATAGGATGCGTCGGGACCCGGAACGACATCCGCAACGAGCATCGTCCCTGCCGCGGTGCCGTCGGATTTCCAAAGCTCGGTACCATGAACACCATCGTCCGCGGCGAAATACATGGCGCCGTTGAACACCGTAAGATAATAGGCGTAGGAACTTAAGGGTCCGGGGTTTATGTCTGCGACCTGAGCCGTGCCTGCGGTTGATCCGTCGGAACTCCAGAGTTCGTAACCTGCCGGTCCAACCGCAGAAAAGAACAGGCGGCTGTTGAATACGGTGAGATTGCAGGGGTATGAATCGCTGCTGCCGGCTGCAATGTCGGCGACCAGATGCGTGCCGGCGGCCGTTCCGTCACTGGTCCACAGCTCGAGTCCCGATTGGCCGTCATTGGCCGGAAAAAAGATCTGCGTTCCGAGCGCCGCGGAATTGCCCTGCGTGCATGCGTATATCAGGCTCGAAGGTTGCGGTGACAGCGCTGCCAGTACTTCGACATTCGCGCCAATGCTTGCCAAGCGCATAAATCTGGAGACGCCGGTTGCATCCGTGGCGAAGAAATAGAGGGCACCGTTGGCTGTGAACAGGTTATTGGGATTGGAACTGGCGGCGCCGGGATTGATATCGGCGAGAAGCGTTGTCCCGGCCGATGTACCGTCGGAGACCCAGAGTTCACGGCCGCTGATTTCGTCATCGGCAGCAAAGACGAGTCGTCCGCCAAATTGCACGAACTCGTCCGGATTGGAACCGTTATCGGTGGTCTGCGGATAAATATCCTCGATGAGGTGGGTGCCCGCCGCGGTGCCGTCGCTCACCCATGGCTCGTCGCCGACGATGGGGTCATTGTCTGAGAAAAATAAATGCCCATTATTGTAGGCAAATTCATCGCCACTAAAAATTAGAAGCCGGGCCTTCAAGAGAGTGCTGGTGTTTGTTGCCGGCGCGAAGTTGTACAACGTCACCCTGGATGTACTGTCGTAGACCGCGAAAAATACACTCGCCCCGTCTCCGGCAACCTGGGTAATGCCGGTCTCCCCCAGATCAACGGAGGGAAGTCCGCCGACGCGTCTGGTCCCAGCGGCGGTACCGTCAGTCTGCCAAACACTGCTCGTGGTCGTGCCGGCGCCGTCCGAAATACCGAAGTATGCGAGATTGGCTATCGTGGCGAGCGGGGTCGCAATTTGGAACGGGGAGTTGGCGGGCTGTGTGGCGTTGGTCAGCCTGATGGTATTGGCAGCAGTCCCGTCGCTACCCCAGAGCTGGGGACCATTGACGCCGTCGTCCGCAATGTAAACGACTCTGTTGCCGACCTTCTCAAATACTGGAAACTGGTTGGCGTTGAAACTAGGCGCGGCCGTAACACCGGCAACCTTGTAAGTCCCGGCGGATGTTCCATCAGAGCGCCACAGTTCAATAGTCGTTGGAAGTCCGGTTCCGTTTCCGAGAAACAACACGAAGCCGCCCATATTCGCGAGTACCGATCCCAACACCGCGGGCGGCCCGAAACCTGGAGTCCCGGATCCCGCCGTCACTGCCCCGATCGTGTCCGTCGCCGTATCGATGCTCCAAAGCAAGCCTGACGAGCCGTACAGCACCAGATTGCCAATGAGCTGAAACGAAATCGGGTTGTAGGTCGCGGACAATCCGACGGAATTGTTCGCGCCTAAGCCGTTGGTCACCATGTGAGTTCCTGCAGCCGTCCCGTCACTCACCCATATTTGGCGCGCGTAAGACGTATCTTCTGCAACGAAATAGAACTTGTTGCCGGCGAGGATGAAACCGTCGAGCACGCCGGCGTTCTGGCCCGCGATACTGGTGAGCGCATGGGTGCCTGCGGCAGTGCCGTCAGTCGCATACATTTGTTGAACGGTATTGGCGTCATAGGCGCTGAAAATCAGGGTGCTGCCAAGCATCGCTTTGAGACTGACAGTCGCCGATGTATTGCTCGTAAATACCGCAACCTGCCGGGTTCCCGCGCTCGATCCATCCGTAAACCATACCGTTGAAGTACCGTTGCCATCGGACGAGACGAAGTACGCACCGGCGCCGCTCGGCAGGAAATTGGACCATGGAGAATGTCCCAATATTCCAATGCCGTTCAGCCGTTGCAGCAGCTGAGTTCCCGCAGCCGTGCCATCGGTGCTCCAAAGTCCGGCTCCAGTACCGTCGGTGGCGCCGAATAGCATTTTTCCGCCAACAGTGCCGAGCGACTGCGGGTAAGAACTTGACGGTATGACCGTGGTGTTGATGTCCCGGACCAGTTGCACGGTCCCCGCCATCGCACCTGCTGACACGAGGCCAAGCGCCGTACCGAACAGGCCCACCATCACGCAACGAAACCGACGGATTCCCGCGATGCTTACGACTGACTGCATTGTCGTTCCTTGACTCTTATTGTAATTACGGTTCGCGCGATGCCAGACGTGCGCCTACCGGACATTGTACGACTCGCCTTGGGTTGCGAATAGCCTCGTAAGACCGCGCTGGATGACATATTCTGAATGCGTGTGACGCCATAGTTAGGCAGGCGACAATCCAGTATGTCCAAGCCCAGCGATCCCAGCCCCAACTCCTTGGACCGCAGGCGGGTACTTAAGGGAACCGCCTCTGCCGCCTTGCTGATGGTTGCGCGCCCGGCGGCAAGTTCCGTCCCGCAACCCGCGATGGCCGCGCCGCTCGAGGCAGTGCGTCTGCTTCCTTCGCCCTATCTGACCGCAGTCAGGGCCAATCTCGCGTACCTGCACAAAGTGGAGCCCGACCGGCTGCTCCATCAATTCCGCAGCCAAGCCGGTCTTACCCCCAAGGGAGCGGTGTACGCCGGTTGGGAAAGCGACACGATCGGCGGCCATACCCTGGGCCACTACCTGTCGGCGATATCACTGATGCATGCGCAGACGGGCGACGCCGAATGCGGGCGCCGCGTCGTCTACATCGTCGATGAGCTGACCCTCTGCCAGTCGCGGGGCGCGGATGGGTTTGTCGCGGGCTTTACCCGCCGCCAGGGCGATGCCATCGAACCGGGACGATTGGTGTTCGATGAAGTACGCCGCGGCGATATCCGCCCGCGCAGCTTCGATCTCAACGGCTCCTGGGTGCCGCTCTACAGCTGGCACAAGCTGATGGCGGGATTGCTCGAGGCTCACAAGCATTGCGGCAGCACGGCCGCGCTTCACGTCGCGGAGAGGCTCGGCGACTATATTGGCGGGGTGTTCGACGCGCTCGACGATGCGCAGATCCAAAAGATGTTGGAGTGCGAGCACGGCGGTCTCAACGAGAGTTTTGCCGAGCTTTACGGACGGACCGGCAACCGGCGCTGGCTTAAGCTCTCCGAGACCATTTATCACCGCAAAATCTTGGAGCCCTTGAGCCGCGGCGAGGACTGCCTGGCCTACATCCACGCCAACACGCAAATTCCAAAGCTGATCGGCTTGGCGAGGCTGCATGAGCTCACCGGCGAGGCGCGGCACATCAAGGCAGCAGGTTTTTTTTGGGAAACAGTGACGCGGGACTACAGCTATGTCATCGGCGGCAACGCCGATCGGGAATATTTCCAGGCGCCTAACTCCATTTCGCGCCACATTACCGAGCAAACCTGCGAATCGTGCAACAGCTACAACATGATGAAGCTGACGCGATATCTCTATGCCGACACGCCGAGTGCGCGATATTTCGACTATTACGAACGCACGCATCTGAACCATATTCTCGCCCAGCATCACCCGCAAACCGGGATGTTTGCCTACATGGTGCCGCTGATGTCGGGCAGTCACCGGGAATTCAGCACGCCGTTCGATGACTTCTGGTGCTGCGTCGGCAGCGGAATGGAAAGCCACGCCAAGCACGGCGATTCCATCTACTGGACTCAGGGAAATGATGTCATCGTCAATCTCTACATTCCCTCCGCGCTGAGCCTGTCGCGGCCGAGGATCGGGTTGCGCCTCGAGACGCAATATCCTCTCGCCGACGAGATCACCCTGACCATAACGCAAAGCACCGCACGCAAGGTCTCGGCCATCTCGCTTCGCGTACCGGCATGGTGCGAAAACCCCCGGGTCAGCGTGAACGGTCAAACATTGCGGCCTCGGGTGGCCGACGGCTATCTGCGCCTGCGCCGCACCTGGAAGGAAGGCGATGTGATTCGCCTGGAGCTGCCGCGCGAGATTCGCATTGAAGCGACGCCGGATGATCCGAACACCGTGGCGTTGATGCTTGGGCCGTTGGTACTGGCCGGCGATCTGGGTCCGGCAACCGCGCGCTGGGAAGGTCTGGCGCCGGTACTGGTCGGCGCGGATCTGCCGCACGGCATTACGCCGACGGCAGAGGCTGGGGTATATCGCACCCAAGGCGCGGCGCGCCCCGCCGGCCTCACGCTGCGTCCCTTCACGTTTCAACATGACAACAACACCGCGGTTTATTTTCGCCGCTTCACCGAGGCCGCTTGGCAGGAGGAACAAGTCAAATTCCAGGCGGAGCAAGTGCGATTGCACGAGCTCGATGCCCGCTCGGCCGACGTGGTGCGGCTGGGGGACGCGAGCGCGGAGCGCGAGCACTCCCTCGAGTCGAAGATTTCCTATCCCGTTGTGTATCGCGGGCGCACCGGACGCGACGCACGCACCGGCGGCTTCTTCGAGTGCACCGTGAAGACGCGGCCGGGTCCGCTGACGCTGCAAGCGACCTATTGGGGCGAGGAGCGCGATCGCCGATTCACGGTCCTGGCCGACGGCGTCGCGCTGGCTAGCGAGCAGTTGAACGGCAGCGGGCCCAGTGATTTTTTCGAACGGGATTATCCGATTCCGGAAGCGCTGACCCAGGGCAGGCCCACGCTGCGCATCCGGTTTGAGCCGGAAAAGGGCTTTTCCGCCGGTCCCGCCTTTGGGCTAAGACTGTACGCGTCAGGCGCGATCAGCGCCTGACGCGCCCGAATCCCCAAGCTGTTCGCGCTCAGCTGAGGCTGGCGCGAACGAGCGCGATGTCATTGAGTCTTGGTTTCTACTTTCTTGAAGCCCGCCGGCACCACGAACACATCCGCGCTCACGGCGTTTGTCGACACCGAAACCACCTGCGAGGACACCGTCATCAAAGCCACATCGCCCGGCGGCATCGGCACCGATGCGGCAGCGGGAGCCGGCGCGGCTGATGCATCTGCCGCGGGTTTCTTCTTTTGGAAAAGACCGCCGAGTTTGCCGACGACAGCGCCTGCAAGGTCGTTGGGGCTCTGCGCAGCGCTGTCCGACTGGCTCGTTTGAGATTGCTGCGAATTTGAGTCCTTGCATTGTGCGCCACCGAGTCCGAGCGTGAAGCTGCTCTTTACGGGATAGCCCTTCACGCTCTGCATTTTGGCTGCCACTTCCGTCCAGAGACCTTTGTACTGGCCGAACAGGGCCTTGGCTCTTTCTGACACGTCTTGCGAGTTCGACGCGTCGAAGCCCATCTTGGAAGCGTAGGCAGTATAGAATTTGCGAGCTTCGCTGCTTTCCGCGAAGTCGGTGGAAGTCCACTGATCCAAAACCAATGCGACCTCGCAAATCGCTCCTGTTTCCTTGTCCTGGCAGGGCTGGGTGGCGGTGACGGTCACGCGTTGCGCATCGTAACCGGCGAACTGCGCCTTCTCGCCGCTCTTGTTGACGTCGACTTTGGCCGGTAGCCACGTGCACTTGGATTGATCGACCGCGGAGGGCTGCTGCCTGTTTTCGCTGGCGTTCATCTGATCCGACATTTTCTGCATCTGCGCCCGAAACTGCTCGAAGGTGGTCTCGGTGTATTCCTTCTTGCTCATGTTCAGGCGGTACATCTTGTCCTGATCGAGGAGAACGATGTCGGCGCTCGGCCCCAGGGCATTGCGCGCCAGAAAGCCGACGAGCTTCGACTGCATTTTCATGTCGCTGTCGGTGCGCGACTTGTCGCCTGAGATGCTGGTTTTCGAGGTACCCGACATATTGGCGAACGCCATTGCGCCGACACCCTCGACGGAGGTAGACCGTTCGACGGTTATGTCGGCCTGCGCAGTACCGGCAGCGAACCCGAGAATACTGCCCGCTAGAAATACGGCGGTTGACCGCAGCTTTTGTGTGTTCATGGAATCCCCCTCTTTCGGTTGTCTGCAATGCTAGACCGGAATGCCATTCGAAACCCGCCACTGTCAGGCCAAATATTGGCAGCCCTCCCTGTTGTACGCGCTTGACAGGCATAATCACAACCCCGTCCCGAGGAGTCCTGCCGATGGCCCATCTCGTGCACTGCCAAGCGCGTCTTTCCCGCGTGAAAGGCGCCGCCGCCGGTTGCCTCCTCGTGGCGTCGGCACTGGCTGGCGCATCGGCGCCGGCCGCGCCGCAGAATGCCGAGCCGGCGCCCGCGCGCGAAATTCTTCGCGAAATGGTCGACACTCGCTCGACGCATGACGTCGGTTCGACCGATCTTGCGCGCAAGGTACAGGCGCGGCTGCTCGCGGCCGGCTTTGCTCCGCCCGACGCGCAGCTGCTTATCCCGGCGGACCACCCGCGCGCCGGCAACGTCGTTGCCCGGCTCCACGGCCGCGGCAAGGGCAAGCCGGTGCTGTATTTGTGCCATCTCGACGTCGTGGCCGCAAACCCGGAGGACTGGACGCGCGATCCGTTTCACCTGACCGAGGACAATGGCTGGCTGTACGGGCGCGGCACGATCGACATGAAGGGCCAGGACGCGGCCGTCCTCGCGGCGCTGCTGCGCATGAAGGGCGAGGGCTTCATTCCAGAGCGCGACATCGTCGTCGCCTTCACCGCGGACGAGGAGTCGGGCGGCGAACGCAACGGCGTCGACTGGCTGCTGACCGAGCACCGTGACCTTGTGAATGCTGATCTTGTGATAAACCCGGACGGCGGCGAAGCGGGTATGAAGGGCGGCCGCCGGATCTATGTCGGTGTCCAGACCAGCGAAAAAATGTCAATGGCGTTCGAGGCGGAAGTGACCGACAAGGGCGGCCACAGTTCGCGGCCGACCGCCGACAATCCGATCTACCGTTTGAGCGAAGGTCTGGCCAGACTCTCGAAGTTTCGGTTTCCCACGCACCTTACCGATACCACCCGGAAGTATTTCGAGCGCCGGGCGGCCATCGAAACAGGTGCAATCAAGTCCGACATGCTCGCCGCGGCGAAGACGCCGCCAGATCCGGCTGCAATTGACCGCCTTTCGGCAGCCGTCGAGACCAATATCCTGCTGCGAACCACCTGCACGGCGACCCAGATCGACGGCGGCCACGCTCAGAATGCGCTGCCTCAGCGCGCACGGGCAACGTTGCAGTGCCGGATCATCCCCGGCGAGTCGCAGGACTCGGTGCGCGATACGCTCGCGCGCGTGCTCGCCGATCCGACCATCAAGATCAGCGTCATCACACCCGCGACTCCAAGCCCGGAGTCGACACTCTCGGGCAATATTTTGCCGACCGTCGAAAAGGTGGCTCACCAGTTATGGCCGGAGGTCGTGATCCTCCCGCAGATGGGCGCCGGTGCGAGCGACAGCAAGTACACGCGCCTGGTCGGCATGCCAAGTTACGGCATCGATGGGATGTTCGACGACCTGGATGACGCACGCGCGCATGGCCGCGACGAGCGCATCGGCGTCGCAGCCTTCGGGCAGGAAGTCGACTTCACCTACCGGTTGATGCGCGAGGTCTCGAAACAGCGCTAGGGCCGCATCGTTCGAATTATTAGCAATTGATGGGCGCGACGCCCACAAATTTCTTGCCTACTATAGAAAGCTCCTGTGATTCGAATGTCTGACCATTTATCGTCACTGCAGGAATGATGATTTTCGCGCGCTCGAGATTCTTCGGCACCGCCAAGACTTGATTTGACGAGTTCTTGTCCCGTCCGACAAAATAGGACCAGGTCAAATCGTGGCCACTGGAAGGGCACCGATATACATGCCTATCCTCGGGATCCATTGGATCAGTCATAGCGCAGAATTCTCCAGGCGTCCCATTGCCCAGCGCGCCGTGACTCGCTTGCCTTAGATGTTGCACATATTCAATCGGCTCATTCTGCCTCGAGCCGCTAATTGTCACGGTATCGCTACTTAACGCTACGGTTGTTCCAGCCGGGTAATGAAGGCCAAGCTGCAAAGGCGATAAACTTACTGAAATGAAGATGCCGTGGTAAGGGTAATAAGCATAATTGCGTGGCCCAAATCCTCCGCACTCACTTCGCAGATATACCGCCTCTGGGGCCTCCACCCGTTGATAGTGTTCCCAATAAGGCGCGCACCCCGGGAGTACCGAGCAGGCCACGAAAAAAGCGATCGGCCGCGAACGAGAATTGCCCATCGACACTAGCTTACCGTAGGCGGCGAACGACCGTTCTGACGCCGCAAAAATAGCGGCCCTTCAGAGCCGCCGCCCCCACTTTTCATCGCGCAACGCTCTTAGTGTGACGAGGACCATGATTCGAAGCCCGGGGTGCCGCTATGCAAAATCCACATTCCATAAGGCTGCTCATTGTGGACAAGGAGCCCTCAGTGCGCTTTGAACTCACTGAACTGTGCCGTGGCGTCGCGGATTTGCAGGTTCTCGGCGAAGCGGAGTCAGGTCGGGCGGCTATTGATGCGGCGGAGAGTTTGGCCCCTGATTTGTTGCTAATTGACGTTGCGCTGCCGGATATGTCCGGATTTGATGTGTTGCGCAATCTCGGCAACGATGCAGGACGTCTTGGCATCATGACCTCTCACCAGCCGGATTTCGCGGAGCAGGCGATTGCGGAAGGCGCGGTCGACTATTTGATAAAGCCGGTAAACCCCGATCGCTTCGCCCACGCCATCGCCCGAGCGCGGCAACGCTATTCCTTGGAGGAACTTGCGGAACTTCAATTGAAGCGACAAATGCTGCGCCTTTTAGGGAGGCAACCAAAATTTCTGGTGGGTGAGCGCCAGCATCGCCTTTACCCGCTGGATGTCGAGAAAATCGATTACATCGAAGCCGATGGGAATTATGTGACCATTCGAACAGGCGACGCGGAGTACATTAGTCGAAACTCCATCAAACGCTTGGCGGGCGAACTCGCCGATTTCGGCTTCGTTCGAATCGATCGATCCATACTTCTGAATATCCGCGCGGTTCATTTTGCAGAACCCGTCGGCCATGGAGCACTCGCTTTTACCTTGCGCTCCGGTGCCTGTCTGCATTCGAGCAAAACATACCGGGAAAGCATTTTACGGCTCCTGCCGTGGCACCACTGTCGGGGAGGATCGGCTCTTTGACAATTCGTCAGTCACACTTGTTGTTGGGACAAATCGCGCGGCCTGCCCGGTCCATGATGCCAAGGTCGCTCTTTGTATTACCGTCCGTCGCGCTGATCTGTTCTTGCGTGAGGCACACCGTCTGGCTGAAATGCGTTCCGGTGAGGACCTGAGATCGACAGTATTTCAGCTGCCCGTTGATCTGACGTGGCTGGTAGCCGCGTTTCACCAGGGTCTGATTGACGGCCGGATTCGCATCGGATCTCGCAGGAGTGGTTGCCGCGGGCGTAGAAGCTGCCGCGGTCACCACATTGGGTGGCGCCGGTGCTGGTGGCCTGGCCACGCAACCGAACAACATCAGTAGAGTAGCTTGGACCGCTAATAGCGCCTTGACCGATTCGCACGTGAGAACATCCCCTCTCATGCAGGAGACGATTACACAGCCATCTGCGTCGCGATAATTTTTGGGATAAAGCACTCCGTGACAGGGACCAACCCGGAAATTAGTGACGTAAGTTTCGATGCTGCTGCTCGCATGAATCTCAACAGATGTATTCCGTATCGCCGATTCTTGACAAACGGCTCCTGGGAGCACAAGGCAGGGAGCTGGACCACACCTCAATTCGCGCAGTTGCTCCCCGCCATGGAGCGCTTTATCCCAGAATTTATTTTTGCGCGAGGCGCTATGTAATTGTCGCCCCCATGCGATTGGCCGATCGAATTGCACAATGTCGAACGCCTTTCATCGTGGAAGATACCAGGGACAAGCGGCAGACTCGCTTGATCGGAGCGGCCGATTTCGCTGACGTCATAGCGGCCTGCCCGGTGCGATATTGCCTGAGCGATGATCTGGTGACTCTTTGCTGCGCTTTGGCGTACTCAAAGGGCGCGCGCACGCTGGAATGCGCAGACCTGCTGCATGCGCCCGCCGAGCGCGTATGGGTTGAATGGTGCGAAGCGCCGTGGATCAATGAGCTTGCACGTTACGGTTTTCGGACAGATGCCGGTGCGGCAAAAATCGCGGGGCGGCGCGGTGCCTTTGTTCAGGCGTCCCCGCAAGGGCGGCAGGGCTCGATAAAAACGTTTTGGACATGCGGCGAAACCGACTTCGACGTGCTCGCCGGCAGTATGGAAGCGTATTTTGATTTCGATGCCACCGAAGGGCAGGACCCGATGGCGCCCGATGGCCACAATCGACCCGCTATCAGCGTTCTTGATCATACAAAACGTAGTGCGGATATTCTGCGCCGCTGCTTTCGTTTTCGTTATGAGCGCAGCTGGGATGATTATTATACGCGGGCGCAGCTGCCGTTCGACGAGAGAAATTTTATCGCACGACATGCCCTAGGCACGATTGCGATCGACATACCGGTGCTGTTGGTGTTTTTTTTACTCCTTGCCACCCGGCCGGGGCTGCCGCGACGACCCCTCATGCTGGAGCGCTTGAATCAGGCAAGAATCAAGTCGGGTAAGGCACCCCTTTTGGAGCACATCGAAGTCTGCTCACCGCTGTTACCTGAGTATCGTCCCTCGAACAGTCTGGAGTCTTCCGGCCATCATCGCCGTACGCCGAGGCTGCATCATGTCCGGGGACACTTGGTGAGACGGGGGAGTCAATTGTTTTGGCGCGTACCCCATTTAAGAGGAAGCACCCGATCTGGGGTCATTCGTTCCCGCACGGTGACATGGACCCTCGATCATCCGGCGGGCCACGTATAACAGCAGATCCTCCAGGCAGAGCGCGCTCGCACGTGTGGCGCAGATCGCCACCTGGATTTGAGCACAGCCTCGTTGCCGGCCTCCGGAAAGTCCCATTCAACGATCGGTCACCGGATCGACAAGAGTTGATCCCATAGCTGGGCGCCTCATCACCACGTGGGTGCAATTCATCACAAGTTTCCAAATCACCGGCGGGCGAGGCGTATTTTTTGACGCCAACGATTAGGGAGCTGAGCCAGACCTTAAGGATGGTTGCAAGGTTGCAACGCAGTCGCGATCGAAGTCTCCCGCCGGGCCGGTTTAAAGACTTTAGGGGACCAACGATGATTACATTGGGATACGCAAGAACAAGTGCGGCTTTTAGGCGGGTGGCCGCGGCCATGGCCGCGTTCAACAACACACCACAGTACTTATTGCTCGCTGCAGCGATCGCCTTTGCGCCTCTGCCGGCCCTCGCGCAGCAGGCGCCCGTTGCGGCGGCAGAACCTGAAGGCGCCCTTACCGAGATCATCGTTACCGGGTCTCGGATCGCCGCTCCGAATGCGGTGAGCACGAGTCCGATCCAGGTGCTGTCCTCGCAGTACATCGAAACCAGCGGAAAAACGGATATCAGCGACCTCATCCTGCAGCTGCCGCAGATCTTCAACAATTCGCTGGGGCAAGATCTCGGCAACACCACGAGCGGCTTGACCACGGCCGGCGGCATCGCCACCGCGGATCTGCGCGGGCTCGGGCCGAACCGAACCTTGGTGCTGGTCGACGGGCGTCGTTTGGGCCAGGGCTCACCGTATACCTTCATTCAATCACCCGCGCCCGATCTTGATCAAATCCCAGCCGGCCTGGTCGAGCGAATCGAAGTCGTCACCGGCGGAGCATCGGCAGCTTACGGTTCCGACGCCATCGCGGGCGTGGTCAACTTCATCATGAAGAAGAACTTCCAGGGCGTTCAGTTTGACGGCCAATACAACCAGAATTACCACAACAACCATGACTCGTACATGCAGAATATAGTGAGGAACTTCAATGACACCACGCCTGCGACCGGTACCAACTCCGATGGCCGGCAACGCTCTTTCGATGTGCTGATGGGCACGAACTTTGCGGACGGTGACGGTAACATTACGGCGTTTCTGAGCTATCGCCACGCCGATCCGGTGGCGAGCAGCGACCGTGATTTCGGCGGTTGCGAGCTCTATCCCACGTATGGCACCACGGCCGCGGGCAAAACCGTGATTGGGTCGCATTGCGACGGTTCAGCGAACTCCAATCTCTTCGCCCCGAATACCGGGCCCGGCGCCGGCAATGCTTATTCCGTCCTCGGCAATGATTTTGTGCCATTCCCAGCGGCGGGGACCAATCCACCGGCTGCGTTCAACTCGCAGCCATACATTTTCATGACGCGTGAGGATAATCGCTACAATGCGGCGGTACTCGGACACATGAAAGTTACCGACTATTTCCAACCGTATGCCGAGTTCTACTTCATGGACGACCGCACTCACCAGGCAGTTGCGCCCGCCGCACTTTTCCTCAGCAGCAATCCGTTCGATCCAACCCTGAGCGGCGCCTACCCGGTCAATTGCAACAACCCGTTGCTGAGCGCTCAGCAGCAGTCGACATTGTGTACGCCCGCGCAGATCACGGCCGCGAACGCGAATCCCACTGCGGGCTGTTCCTTGGCATCTCCGGGAGTGTTATCGGCCAATTGTGCCGATGTCGACATCGGACGCCGTAACCTCGAGGGCGGGGCAAGGCTTTCGGATTTCGAGCACGAGAACTATCGCGCGGTGCTGGGCAGCAAGGGCGACTTGCTCCCGAACGGAGCACTGACTTACGACGTGTACGGCCAGTATTACTACACGACCTTTTCCAACAACAATTTGAAGTTCTTTAATTTTCAGGCCATCGACAATGCCTTGCAGGTGTACAACAACGGCGGAACGCCGACATGCGTGAGCGGACCTCCTTGCGTGCCCTACAATATATTCAAGGACGGCGGAGTTACGCAGGACGCGCTGAACTATCTCTACATCAACGGCACGGGCATCGGCAACTCCACGCTTCGCACCCTCCACGGCGAACTTACGGCGCAGTTGGGCACCTGGGGTATCAAGTCGCCCTTGGCCCGCGAAGGAATCGCGGTCAATGCCGGATTCGAGCATCGCAACGACCACGAATTCTTCCAGCCTGACTTTGCCGAGCAGAATCAGCTGTTGTCCGGCTTTGGCAGTGCGGCCACGGCCATCGACAACAGCCTGGGCGTGACGGAAGGCTTCGCGGAACTTCGAGCGCCCTTGATTCAGGATATGCCCGGCGCGAAGGAGCTCTTGTTCGACACCGGCTATCGCTACTCGAGCTACAAAAGCAACAGTGGCACGACCAGTATTGGGTTCAAGTCCAACACTTACAAGTTCGAGGTGCAGTACGCGCCCATCCAGGATGTACGTCTGCGCTTGTCCTATGACAAGGCCATTCGTGCTCCGAGCATCATCGAGCTCTACAACCCACAGCTCGTCGGTCTGATTCAGTCGGGGAATGATCCGTGCGCGCCGCCGGTCACGTTCACGCAGGCGCAGTGCGCCAACTTGGGAGTCTCGGCCGCTCAGTACGCCGCGAGCGTCGCGGGCGCCGCGGTCAACGGCGTCAATCCCATCCCGCAATGCGTGGCGGGTCAGTGCTCACAGTTGCAAGGGGGCAACCCGGCGCTGAAGCCTGAGCAGGCTGAGACATACACCGTCGGCATTAATTTTCAGCCCAGTTTCCTGCCGAAATTTTCGGCCAGCCTCGATTACTTTCACATCTCGGTTAAAGACGAGGTCAATGTTTTGCCCGCGGCGAACATCATATCCGGCTGCGCCAACTCGGGCGATCCGACGCTTTGCAGTGCGGTTGTTCGCAGCCCGCAGACGGGCGGCCTCCAGGGGGCCAACCTTGCCACCGGAGGTTACATCGTTCAGACGAACGTGAACCTGGGTGGAGTACTGGTCAGCGGCATCGATTTGCAGATGGCCTACGTGCAGGACCTGCCGCCCGCTTTCGGCAGTCTGCACTTTGAGATGAATGGCTCGTGGCTGCAACATTCAATCACTACCCCGGTTCCCGGCGGCGGCAGTTATGATTGCGCGGGCCTGTTCGGCTTCACCTGCCAGACAGTGAATCCGCGATGGCATCACAATTTCCGCACCACTTGGAATACGCCCTGGGATGTGTCGACATCTCTGACCTGGCGTTACCTCAGCGCTGTCAACCAAGATGCCAATACGGGCAACCCGTTGCTGGCGAACCCCAACTATGATTTTGACACTTACAACGCGCGCATTCCCTCCTTCAGCTTCCTGGATCTGGAAGCGAGCTGGCATCCGACCAAAATCCTCACCATCCGCGCCGGTGCGAACAACATCCTCGACAAGGATCCGCCGCTGTTGGTGTCGCAGGCCGGACTCGTGGCGGGTGGTACCGCGAACACCGCCGATGCTTACGATATTTTCGGTCGGCAGTTATTCGTCGCGTTTACCGCAAAGTTCTAAGGTGCGGCGACGGAATACACGGGCTCTCGATTGAGATGCCCCGTCTTGGCCATGGGCGTAGCGACGCTTGCCGCGTTGTGTTGCTCGAACGTGGCGGCGGCGGACGGCATGGCCGAGACTCGAGCGGCACTCGGGCACCGGGTGAGCACCTTCGTCCGCGGGGTCACTCGGAATCCCGGATTTTCTGAGGACGAACCGCTGGTCCGTTGGATGACGCCGATCTGCTTTCATGTAGCCGGATTGACCGCTGAACAAGTCAAATTCGTGTTGGCCCGGCTGTCACAGACCAGCTCCTCCGCCGGTGCACCGCTCGCCCGCACGCCATGCCAGCCCAACTTCCTCATCCTTGCGACCTCGGAGCCGGAGGGTGTCCTGAAGGCGTCGTACGCCCGGAATCCTCAGCTCTTCGGTAGTGCGACGCCGGCACACATTCGCCAATTCCTTGAGAGTTCTCGATCCCGTCCCGTACGCGTCTGGTACAACATCAATCTCGGCCGCAAGTCCGGTGTGCACAATGGCCATTTCGTCCCAAGCAGCAATCAAGCCGAATCTTCGCCATTCGTCGGAAACACGACGTTCGATTTCTTTTCGATCGTTGTGATCATCGACACCAATCGGACGGAACACGCCGGGCTGGATCAGTTGGCGGACTATTTGGTCATGGCGGGATTGACAAACGTTGATCTTGACTCCGACTTGGGAAGCGCGCCTTCAATCCTGCGGTTGTTCGCCCTATCCGGAGAAAATCAACCCTCGGGTCTCAGCGGTTGGGATGCCGCCTTCCTCAAGGCACTCTACCAATCGAATCAGACATCGCGGACCCAACGCTCGGAAATCGCAGAGAGGGTAGCCCATGACATCTCGGCGCTGAATTGACCCCCAGGGAGCCGACCCTGTCCTTGGCGGCGCAATGCCGCTTTTCGTCCGATGCTTGTCTCGTGTCAGTATTTCGAACTCGATGTGTGTGACGCAACCTTGCGCCCTGATCCAGCGCTGATTCGTGCGAGCCACAACGATTCTGTTGCGGAACCGACAACGACCGCGCTACAAACCATAAGGGAGACGACCATGATCAACAGCTATACGAGGAATCCTCTGCTGCGCGTTGGCGTGGTGCGCGTGGCGATGACCGGCGGCGCGCGCAAACTGCTGATCGTCATGGCGGCCGTCTTCGCCGCGCCGGCTCTTGCCGCGCCGGTGGTGTTTCATGTGAACCTGGGCGAAGCCTCGGCCACGCCGGTTTCCGGCCGGCTGCTGGTCTTCGCCAAGGCGCTCGCTCCAACCGACAAGAGGCCGGTCGCGAGAGTCGACATGGACCAGATCGACACGCACGCGACCTCCATCGCCGCAGAGGAGGTGGCGCACCTCGAGCCGGGCGCGACGGTCGAGCTCGACGCCGACGTCATGGCTTTCCCAACTCCCTTCTCTCAGCTCAAGCCCGGGCGCTACACCGTGCAGGCGGTCCTTGATCGCGACCACAGCTACAACTACACCGGACGCGGTTCCGGCGATCTCGTGAGCAGCGTGGTGGAGATGGACTTGCCCGGCGAGACAGCACAACTGCTGACGCTCACGACCGTTATCCCTGAATTCGATCCGGCACGACCGCGCTCCAACGTGCCGGACGCGATGCAGGAGAAATATGCGGCGGCCAAGGCAGACATTCATCGGATAGATTTCGTCAGCCCGATGCTCAGCCGCTTCTGGGGTCGACCGGTCACCCTGCGCGGCTGGGTGGTGACCCCACCGGATTATCCAGCGCATCCCGGCCAACGCTATCCGACCGCATATTGGACGCATGGCTTCGGCGGCACGTTGGGCTCAGTCCACGACGTCGCCGTCGATCGGTGGGATGAGATGAAGACGGGCAAGGCGCCACCCATGATTTGGGTGGGTCTCGACCAGACGAGTCCCACTGGCACGAGCGAGTTCGTCGACAGCGTTAACAACGGGCCGTGGGGACTCGCGCTGACCAGCGAACTGATCCCTGACCTGGAACGCCGGTACCGCATGGACGCCAAGCCCTCCGGCCGCCTGCTCACCGGACACTCCTCGGGCGGCTGGGCGGTACTGTGGCTGCAGGTGAACTATCCCAAGCAGTTCGGCGGCGCGTGGCCCACTTCGCCCGATCCCAGCGACTTTCACAACTTCTTGGGTATCGACCTCTACGCGCCCGGCGCCAATGTCTATCGAAAGCCCGATGGAACGCCTTGGCCGTTGGCGCGCGAGAAGGGTGAAATGCTGGTGTCAGTCGAGGATTTCACGCGCAGGGAAGTCGTGATCGGGGAGTATGGCGGTCAGATGGCCTCGTTCGAGTGGGTCTTCTCTCCACGCGACGGCGATGGGCGTCCGGTGCAGATGTTCGACCGTACGACAGGCGCGGTGGCTCCGGCCGTGATTGCCTATTGGAAGCGTTACGATGTGGCCGAGCACCTGCGCCGCCATTGGCCGGAAGTGAGCCGTGATCTCGACGGCAAGATCCACCTGACCGTGGGAACGGCGGATACGTTTTATCTCGACGGTGCTGCGCACCGGTTGGAAGCGACGATGGAAGGGCTCGGGGCCAAGACCGACTTCCGCTATGTCGAAGGTCGCGGCCACTTCGACCTCTACTTCGTGGGCGACGACCGCTGGGGCCTGTACAAGGCCATCGCGTGGGAGATGTACGCACTCGCCCGGCCTGGATCGAAGCCGCCAGGACAAGGCTACCAACTCCCACAGCCCCATCCCGCCGCCGCCGCTCTTGCCGCCCGAGCCGCTGGTAATCACCGCGAACGTCCCCGAACGCTACAGCGCGCTCACGGCGTCGCCCCGTCGGTGCCGTCACCCGCAAGCAACCGTTGCGTGATCTGGAAAAAACTCCAGCCCGCGCGCGGAGCGTTGCGCTCCAGAATCCAGATCAGATCGAACCGGTCATCTGGCCAATGGATGGGGCAGCCCGGCAGTTTGCCGGCGATTTCCCAGACCAGCCGCGGAATGGCGCCATGGTGCCAGGCGATCAGCGCAGGGGATGGAGCCGCGACCACCGCCGCCGCCAGCGCCGCCTCTTCTTCTTCCGCATACCCATGATTGACCGGGAGCCCCAAGGCAGCCGCCAGTGGGCCGACCGTGTGCATCGCCCGTAAGCTGGGACTATCCCTGGTGGCATCCGACGCGAAAATCGAGCTGGGTGTTTGAATCCTGGAGCCGTCCGACAGCCCACCGGGCGGTGCGAACAGATGTACCAAGGCGCCCGCCCGCTGCCAGCCGCGTACCGTCAATTCGTGATGCGCAGGACGGCCGTCTTCGCTGACGCCCCGGTCGTGACTGCCGGGCTGATGCTTTTCCGCATGCCGGATGATCATGATCTTCAACATGTCGGTGACTTAGACCCCGTGGCCGTCGGCGATGCTTGCGCGACAACCGATAGTTGGACGACACTCTCCCTCAGGAGAAAGTATCAAAAAGGGGATGTATTTGCGGAGTCTTTGGTCGCGCCTTGCGTGGCTGGCGACGCTCCTCGCGCTGCTCGTACCAGCCACTGCCTCCCCCTTGCATCGCATGGTTGCGGTCGGCGACCTCCATGGCGATTTTTCCGCCTGGCGGGATATCCTGCGTTCCGCCGGCCTGGTCGATAACAAGGGCCATTGGAGCGGCGGCGACACGATTCTCATCCAGACAGGCGATGCCGTCGATCGGGGCCCGAATTCGCGCGAGATCATCGAGGATCTCATGCGGCTGCAGAAAGAAGCGGCCCGCGTCCGCGGTCAGCTCATCGCCATGGTCGGCAATCACGAAGCCATGAACCTGACCGGCGATCTGCGCTATGTCTCGGCCGCCGACTATGCCGGCTATGCCGACCGCCGATCGGCTTCGCGGCGCGAGAATGTCTTCAATTCCAACAAGGTTGCTATCGAGACGGCCTATCGCGAAAAAGACCCGCAGATGAGCGGCGAGGCGATCAAAAAGGCCTGGTTCGAAGCCTACCCGCTTGGGCGCATCGAGCACCAGACCGCTTGGAGCGATCATGGCGACATCGGTCGATGGGTGGTGAAAAATCCTGTTGTCGTCCTGCTGGACGGCACGCTGTTCGTGCATGGCGGCATTAGTCCGGCTTATCTCGATCTGTCCGTAGCGGAGATCAATGCTCGCGCCGCGGCCGCGTTGACTGCTCGCAATACCGATCCCGCAGCGATCATCAATGATGAGCAGGGCCCGCTCTGGTACCGCGGGCTGGCGCAGCCGCTGGCGTCCGCCAGTGGCGAGACACACGTGGCGCGGACGCCGGCCCAGATTCAGCCGGCCGGCGAAGATCAGTTGAACGCCCTACTATCTGCTTATGGCGCGAGGCGAATCGTTCTCGGTCACACACCCATCCTGTCGGGAATCGCTCTCTTCCAGGACGGAAAGCTGATTTGTATTGATACTGGGATATCGGCCGTGTACGGCGGTACGGTCTCTTATCTGGACATTGTCGATGGAACTCCCGTCCCGCATGCCGTCGCACGATCTCAGCAACCTTCAAAACTGGTGACACCATGATGTGCTTGGTTTTGAAAATGACCCTCGCGGCCGCGATATTTTCCATCCTGTCCTGGGCAAATCCCGTGCGCGCCGCCGACGGGCCAAAACCGTTATTTACCGGCGACGAGGTGCTGAGCCTGACCCTCACGGGACCAGTCGAGACCATCTCGCGCGACAAAGGCGCGAAGCCGGTCTCCGGCGTGCTCAAGGTTGTCGGCGCGTTGCCAGAAACCCTGCCCGTGAGTTTGTCGGTGCGCGGCATAACGCGGCGCAAGAAAGAGATATGTGCCTTCGCGCCGCTGCGCGTGGAGTTCACAGAAAAGCCCGGACCGTCTTCCATCTTCAAGGGACAGAAGCACCTCAAGCTCGTGACTCAGTGCCAGCGCATGGCGGATTATCAGCAATATCTGCTGCTGGAATATGCCGCCTACCGGCTATACCGCGCCCTGACCCCGGAAAGCTTCAACGTCCGCCTTGTCAAGATCGACTACACCGGCAAAGACGGCAAGGCCCTCAGCACGCGGCTCGGCTTTTTTATTGAAGATATCGATGATGTGGCCAAGCGCAACGGGCAAGAGAGGCTCAGGGGCGTCGGACGAATATCCGTCTCGCAACTGAATGCGCACGCCGCGGCGCGCTATGCGGTGTTTGAGTACATGATCAGCAACTTGGATTGGGCCATGACGGCTGGTCCAGCCGGCACGGATTGTTGCCACAATGCCCGGTTGCTGAATGCCGAGGGCGCGACCGGCGCATCGACGGGCCTGATCCCCGTGCCCTATGACTTTGACTACGCCGGCCTGGTCAACGCGCCCTATGCCCTGCCGCCGGAAGGCATCCATGTCGCGAATGTGAAAGTGCGTCGTTATCGCGGCTTCTGCGCGCATAACGAGGAGGCCAAGGTGTTTCTCGCGCAGATTTCCACTCGCCGTGACTCGCTGATGGCCATACTCAACGAAACGCCGCAGCTGGAAGACAGGACGCGCCGAAACGCGGCGAGTTATCTCGGCGACTTCTTCGATGGGGCGGGATCGCCGTCCAAAGTGGCCGATCTGATGAAAGCGTGCCTGCATTGACCCCGGTGCAAATGTCGTGACACATCTAGCCGCTGACAAGGCTGTTCCGGGTCAACCCCTGTTCGACGGAACGCATGCTCCAACATCCGCGTTGGACTGGTCCGGCATGACAGACATGCAATTCATCGTGAACTCGTTCGGCATCCTGGTGCTCGCCACGTTTCTGGGCGCGCTGATCGGCTACCACCCGGCGACGCGGCGCAAGATAGGGGGGCTGCATGAGGCGGACATGCCGCATGTCTTTGTGATGTATGCGGTGATCGGCGCCGTGATCGGCGTGGCCGTGCGTGAATTCGGCACCGTGGTCGGTGTGGTGGTTTTCGGCATCGGCGGTCTCATCCGTTTCCGCTCGGCGACGGATTCGACGCGAGACACGGTGCGGCTGATCATCGTTACCCTGGTGGGGCTGACTGCGGGCCTCGGCTTGCTGCATTTTGCCGTGATCATCACGCTGTTCACGTTCGCCCTGATCTATGTCTTCGACACCAGTCCGCCCTACCGCATACGGGTGGAAGGCATAGCGAAGGATCGTACCGGCAGTTGCGCTGAGGTCTATCGCGGCATTCTGAAGGGGCATGGCTGCAGCATCATTGCTGAGCATCATTCGCTGGAAAAGGGGCGGATTGAATTTGTCTTCCGTTTGCCCCGCCGCAGCACCCGCGACCAGTTGGACGTGGAGTTGCGCAGCATTGCCGTCGAAGTGCGCGGCGAAGTGGATTGGGAAATAGGCTAGCCGATCGATTAATTTCTGGACGGCGGCTCGTGCTCGCGATGGAATCTGTGGATAGCCCACAAGTAGCTTTCCATCAGCGATTTGCGGCCAAGCTGGGCGATGACCTTTAGCCGGCCGGGCATGCCGGTCGTCATTTCCAGTTGCGCCCGGGCGTGCGCGAAATGCCTGAGCTGAGCGCGGTATTGCCACAGCAGCTCACGGGTAGCCATTTTGTCCTGATGCAGCTTCCAGGCACCAAGCACGACCGTCAGGCTGCCCCACACGAACAGCAATAGCTCCTTGACGGGAACCGGTACCAGGTACTGGGTATGTTCCATTTCCTCCCCGTAAAATACGAGTCCGATGATGGCGATCACCGTAACTGCGAGCATCGCCCGCGTGTAATGTGCTTCGCGGCGCTTGATGTGCGAGAACCGTTTGACCTCGCTCGTGAAATAGGCGTGCTGGTCATTAATCCAGGCGTGCTCGACGGCCGCTTCGGTGGCGGCGCCATGAGCCAACTCGCCTTCGCCAACGGTGTCCGTGCGCTCCACGCTGCGCAGCACATGCCGGAACCAACCAAAACCATCGAATAAGTTGATGCCCGATATGGCTATCAATTCCCGGGTGTCGACCAGGTGATCGGCGCCGGCGAGAACGAGATAGAACTTGACCCTGAGGCTTTCCGCCAATGTGCGGCATGCAAGATGACCGGTTAACCAGTGATTGCGGCTCAATATCCGGAACAGCGTCAGACCGATAGCCAGCGCGACAAGGTAAATGACGAGCAACCACGTTGAATCGATCAGCAGTTCGTACACCAGAAAGGAGCAGCCTGCCAGCAGCGTCAGTGCGCCGAACAGTAGGAACAATCCGTCGGATCTGCGCTGATAGTGCATCGCCAGCGAATCCGCGATTGAATAGCACGCATCGATGTCACGGAGAAGTTCTACGTCAGGGAGCTTCAGGTCCGGGGGCAGCGAAGATATCAGCGCGTTTTGTGACTGCCTATCACTGTTGCGGGCCAGCGAGCGGTATTTGTGATTGAGGCTATCGAGTTCGCGCCACTCGGCGGCAACCGAAATAGGAACTTCAGCATGCACCGCGAGGCGATTTTTACCGACAGCCGTCAGAAAGCACGCCTTCGGAACGTCGCCGCGCGCGCCTTCGCCGGCGCGTCGCACCGGAATCCAGTAGACGACCGCATCGCCGGCTTCCGCATCCGCGGCGGGTATGAACACCGGTTCGACAAATACCTCCTCGTCGCCGCCATGGCAGTCGAGATAGCGAAACAGCGTGTCGAAGCATCCCCCGGCCAGCCGTGTGCTCTTTCCATCCCAGACGGCAAGAAGAATGCTGCTGCGTCGGATCAGCGTACGGCCGACTGACTGATATGCCGTGCCGCGGCCGCCCGGTTCATCGAGACGTTCCGGCGGGGTGAGTTCGACGCATCGGACCTGCGGATGCGCGAGCAGGTCCCGGAGTTCCCTGTATGAGTCGGAGTCGAAATCGGCGCCATATTGCGCGGCCGGCATCGGCAGTACCGCCTCGACCTGGACACCAGCTTCGATTGCCGCCCGGGCGACGATCAGGTCGGTACCGGCGGCCATGCCGGACAGCATGCGGATCTCTGTGGACGGGAGCGCATTGGCCAGTCGGAGAAGTTGCGTCCTGACCGCGGTCGCAAGTTCCGTCGCACATGACGGATCGAGATCACGATGGCCGCATACACCAATAAGAAGCGGAAACCCAGGGTCATGATGACGCGCCATGGAGCGATTGTCTCAATCGGCGATGCTCTCGGATAGCGGAAACCGATCGTCGCAAATTAGTGGCCCGCTCACCATCGAATTAGCGCAGAAAATGCCTGGTTTTATAGCCGTTTCACTAATTCGAAGATCTCAGTTACCCCGTTAGTTACCCCGGGGGGTTTAGCCTGTAGGTTTCCCATTGAAAGCCCTGCCGCTGACCTGCCCTCCTCCAAAAAAACTTTGGCGGGGTCTCTTGTCTTCCATAACTTTATGGTTATAATAACCTTATGGTTATGGACACAAAGCAATGACGCCATCGCAACGCCTCGACGCAACCTTCGCCGCCCTGGCCGATCCGACGCGCCGCGCCATCCTTGCCCGGCTCGCGCGGGGAAACGCCTCGGTCGCCGAACTGGCCGAACCTTTCGCCATGAGCCAGCCGGCCATTTCGAAACATCTCAAGGTACTCGAAAACGCCGGCCTGATCTCGACCGCACAGGATGCCCAGCGCCGCCCGCGCAAGATCGAAGGCGCTCGCCTCGGTGAAGCTGTCGGCTGGCTCGAGGAATACCGCCAGTTCTGGGAACGCCGATACAGCGCCCTCGATGAACTGCTCGGCCAGCTGCAGGCCAAGCCCCCGACATCAAAACGCAAACGCCACTAGGAACCGCCGTCATGACGAAAGAGAAATTCAAAGTCGAAGTCTCGCTGCCGAGCGACACCGAGGTTCGCGTGACCCGCAGCTTCCATGCGCCGCGCAAGTTCGTGTGGCAGGCCCACACCGAGCCGAAACTGGTGCAGCGCTGGATGTCCGGCATGCCCGGCTGGTCGATGCCGGTGTGCGAGATGGATGTGCGCCCCGGCGGCAAGTATCGCTGGCGTTGGCGCTCGGACGAAGGCGGCAAGGAGTTCGGCTTCTTCGGCGAGTTCAAGGAAGTCGACGCCCCCGCGAAGATGACGCAAGAGGAATACTTCGATCCCGGCGATGTGGGCGGCGATGTCGTCGGCGACATGCCGGTCAACAGTCCCGCCATGAACCGCACTACCTTTACCGAGAAGAGCGGCGTCACAACGGTGGTCGTGCTGATGGACTATGGCTCGAAAGCGGCGCGCGACGCCGCCGTCTCGACCGGCATGACCGACGGCATGGAGATAAGCTACGAATGCCTCGACACGCTCCTCGCCGAACAGCAGGGAAGCTGACTTGGCCAACAAGCTTGAGATCACGCTGCCGAGCGACCGCGAGATCGGCGGAAATTCAAACGACCCGTCCGTTGCCAGACCGCGGCTAATTGGGAATCAAGCAACGGCTATCTGGGAATCCAGTGCCGGCTGATTGGGAATCAGAAGCCGGCTATCTGGGAGAGTGGTGGGCCCGCTCGGACTCGAACCGAGGACCAAGGGATTCACTTAAGCCCCGCCGTTTCCGGAGGGAGTGGACTATCTCTTCACCCACGTGGGGTGCGGGA
>Ga0193753_10000088_pt1 | contig 83385 bp, 143 predicted proteins | sample H1c2metaG_FD_144925 | JGI IMG/M metagenome (GOLD analysis project Ga0193753, IMG submission 144925) | Soil microbial communities from a riparian zone of the East river system, Colorado, United States - H1c2 | ecosystem: Environmental > Terrestrial > Soil > Riparian zone | place: USA: East...
GTCTGTACCCCCCGGGGGTACCCCGGAACCTTTCGCGGCCCCCTACCCTCTGACCTGGGCATTAGCATCAGGATACTCGGTATCGTCCATACCCTACCCAGGTATGTGACCTCGGATCGATATACGGGGGTGGGGTATGTGCACCGTGAGCATGCGCTCGCTCTGCATAAGTATGCAAGCCATCGAATAATGAGAGTGACTATCAACTAGATGACCACACAAATATGAGACGATGACTCATCATGCTGTGTACCCCATGTTGTCACTACCTGTCACGTACACCCTGTCCCACCTACTGGGCCCAGCCGCGAGGCTTAGAGCCTGGCCCTGGTCAGTCGAGCTAGTCACTGTACTGTGCCGAGCCGAGGCAACTAAGTAGTTGACTGCGCAACTAACAAGTACCCGGGCGCGCAAGTAGGGCCGGCCCCGAAGGGCCGGCCCTACGTAGAAGGGGCTTAGCTCTCTTAGGGGTTAGCGCTTAGGGGAAAGCCCTAGCGCTTGCGACTAGGGAGCAACCGCGACGGGGGAAGTCGTCGCATTGTCCCAAACGATGAGGCATGACGTTGCCCCCTCATTCGCACACTGGCCCGGAGTGGAGATGGGGGTATTGTCCCAGTACCACACTCCGGAGCGATAGGCGATCCCCTGTGCGGCCAGCGCTCCGTTGCCGTAGACGCACGTGCCACCGTTGCACGTCACGTCCGAGAACCGACCGTCGTTGTCGGAGTCATCGCCATAGGGGGTGTCCCCCGTGCCGTCCCATGCTCCGAAGCGCTCCGCCTCGGTAGGTGTCATGGTGGCAGGGTTGGTGCCAGGTGCACGCTCCGACGCGGTAGGAGCGATCGTAGGGGCCTGTGACGGGACGTCGGTACGATCGACCGCGGGTCCGTCGGTATCACCCGCGGTCACGGGCGGAGTGTCGTAGCTCACTGCCGCGGGAGGGGGAGCGCTCGCTCCCTGGTCGTCAGGGTCGCACGCTCCGAGGGTTGCCACGATGATCGCGGCACCGATGAGGGGAAAGAACTTGCGCATTTGGGTTTCATCCTTTGTTTCGGGGTCAAGCGCTTAACGGTGCGCTCGGGTACCGGAGATCCTAGCGCCTACTAGCGACTATCCGCACAGAAGGCAATTGCAATCGTGGTCTGTGTGCTCGCACGGTTCGTGGCCACCGTTGCAAGGCTTGCCATTGTCGCGTTCGCAGTTGCGCTCTATCCCGTGAACTAGATCGCGCAGCTCTACACAATCCATAGGCGTTTCGCCGCGGCCGTTGACGTACCCGCCGCGGGTTGGGTCGTCAGGGTCGACCCTTAGAGCGTACTGCGCTCCACACTGAAAGCATGACTCGTTCTCGTCCTCATGCGAGAAACGATGTCCGTAGGCGGACCAAACGACAGTAACGAGCGAAGTGCCCGCGGGTTCGTGACCGTTGTCATTGAACCCGCAAACAGACTGTGCACTAGGGCTAGCGATGGGATTGGTAACCCATAGCTCGACGTCATCCGCGGGCGGTAGCCCTGGCAACGGAGTAGGCGCGCCATACAGCACTAGCGCAATGCGCTCGCGGCAGTGAGCGCACCAATCGCGCTCTAGGACAGTAACTGTCGTCACTACGTCACTCCTTGCTCCGCGTAGTAGGCATCTAGCCTCGCCTCATGAGTCTTTAGGCACTTCTTCGTATGGCCTGTCCCGTCGCACTCGCGACATGTCCAGTCGGTAGGAATCCAACGATTGGTGTCCTCATCGAATACCGCGCCGCGAATCATTCCGTTGTCGCATTCGCCGAAATCGGGATGTCGATAGGGGCAACATCCCCCGCGGCAGATAGGGCTAAGCAACATGGTCGTTCCTTCCCTCGTTACCCCACCAGTAGTCCGGCCAGACATCATCGGACCGCGACTGCCACGGGACTGCGAAATACTGCAACTTGTCATGCGGCCGATGTCGCATGAATCGAGGCTTAAGGTTGACAGTCCACACAGGCCACACATAGAGACCTGACCGCACGTACTCACCATCAAACGAGAAGTGAGAGAAGTACTCTAGGACTAGGTCACGCTCGTAACGAGACATGCCTAAGCCTCCCGCGTGCTGATGTTCGCTCGCGTGATCCTTGAACCATGCCAGCGCTTTAGCCTCATGGTTCGCGGCAAGTCGGACAGGGCGAGCCTTGACGCGTCGGAAGAGCCTTAGGCGCTCATCCCCTGTCAGGGCTGACTCTCTTCCGCTCGAATCTTCGCCTACCGCCACGGTAGAGATAGCCGCGGCGAATTGGCGAATCTGAGACACAGTGAGAGTGTTTGTGCTCAAGCGCTCTAGCCACACGCGGTAAGCCCTAGTAGACGTCATGGCGCGGCCCACCAATCAATAGCGGTACTACCCGCTTCCCGAACCGACGCGCCGTCAACGGGACCGTCGTTAGGGTCGACTACTGGCAAGTGATCTACGGTGCGCTCATCGCCAACACCAACACCCGCGGGATGGTGCTCATCGTGCACCTGGTCGCGAGCCTCGGTAAGTAGATCACTAAGGATCGTACCGAAGTAGTCGTTAGCGTTCCCTCGCGCCTTCTCGTTACGACAGTAGGTCTCACTGTCCCAAACGTCTATTCCCCAAAGGGAAGCTCTTACAACGTTGTCGGGTTGTGAAGTGACGACTACCCCAACCTCTCCCCATTGCTTGCCATGCCTCGCACGCATAATCGCGTCTGTACGCACGGCGGAGCGGATCGCGGGATCGGGGTGGTTTATCTCGCTTGCACTCACGCCATCGTGACGACCGTCAAGATACGAGATGTCTTGAACGTCGTCTACTTCAACGGTCACCACGAACCGAGCGATTGTGTGCGTAGTGCTCGTTTCGTACGTGATCGCTACTTCTGTCTCTTCCACCATTGCACTACCTTTCCGATTTCGGAGTCTGTGACTAGTGCACCTTGTGCACGCGTCAGGGTCGGCCCGCCATCGCTATAGAGTAGATCACCCTTACCGGTAAGGTTCTCCGCTCCGATGGCATCTAGGATCACTCTGCTATCTGTGTTGCTCGATACTGCGAAAGCGACCTTTGACGGAATGTTCGCTTTCAAGTCTCCGGTAAGAACCTTGATACTTGGACGTTGGGTAGCTACCACTAGGTGAACACCAGCGGCCCGCCCTAGCTGCGCGATGCGCAGTAGGGCAGGCTCTACGTAAGCCTTAGCTTGCATCATGAGGTCTGCAACCTCATCGATGATGACAATTAGGTAAGGCGTTTCCAAACCACTAGCCCTAGCCTCGCTGATGTTGCGAAAGCCCTTGCTCGCTAAGAACTTGTAACGCTTATCCATTTCGTCCACTACTTCCAAGAGCGAGCCGATAGCCTCACCCCCCTCGGTAACCACCGGTCGCCACAGATGGGGCAAGCCCTGGTATTGCGCTAGCTCTACCCGCTTCGGATCGATGAGCAGTAGTTGCAAGTCACGCGGGCTTGCTCCCATGAGCAGACTCACGATTAGCGAGTTAAGGAACGTTGACTTACCCGCTCCCGTCGCGCCAGCAATGACAACGTGCGGTAGCTCAGTGACGTTAGCGACCATCGGCGCACCATCGGCCGTAAGCCCTATCGCTATGTCCAGTAAGCGCAAGCGCTCGGAAGCTAGGACGCTTCCGAGCGTGACTAGTTGTCGATTGGGTCGCGGTATCTCGATTCCCATGACCGACCTACCGTCAACGGTGGTCAGGATGCGCGGGTTAGGCGCTCCGAGTATGTATCCGATATCCGCCTTAAGAGCGGTCAACCGTGACACTCGCTCCGAGAGACCTAGGGCCAGCTCAAACCGAACGACCGAAGGGCCCGCGACGATGTCGACCAGGGCCACGGATACGCCGCGGGAGGACAGGCCAGTAACCAGCCTGTCCGCATACCCGCCTAGATCGCTCCCTAAGGCTCTCGGAGCGCTTCCGAGGGTATGTAGGGGCGGAAGCTCCCACGCGCGGCCCCTACGACGTCTAGGGCCATCCCTCGCGGCGTGCGCTCGCCGCGCCTTGACGACCGCGGCGACACCCGCGCCCGCTAGGGCAAATTCAAGCATTGTCGTTCGCGTCCAACATGTCTGCGATGTCGCTTAGCTCTTTGGGAGTGAGGTTAAGCGTGCGAGTCATCTCCTTACCGGCGAACCGAACGCGAAACCAGTCCTCATCATCCGCGGGACCCATGTCGACTACGCGGCGAATCTCGTTACGTCGGTAGTGGTCACTCATTCCGTCACGCTTTCCATGTCTTCCACCATGGCCTGTGTCGTTAGCCATGCCTCGATAGCGCGGCCCTGCTCGACTACTGCGCGCCACGTGCGCTCTTGCTCGCGATACGCGGCGACCGTCATCGCTCCGACGTCGGAAAAGAAATCGGACAGGTAGTCATCAAACTCTCGCTCACGATTGCGGAGACTGTCCGCGACGTTGTCGACAACTTCCGCGACAGTCTTGCTTGGAAGTAAGTCACTGCCACCGGTGAATTCGCCTACGTCCCAACCGATACCGACACTAAACGGGATGTCGATATCCGTTCCCTTGTGCGAAAGCCGGATATTGAAGTCGTAACCCTCCCAGCCATCGCGTTGGAACGCGTCCGGACCGCTGATCATTTCACCAGTTATCCGATACTTCTTGACAAACTCAATCGCTCGCATGTTCGTTGCCTCTTTCCGTAGTGCCATGACGCGTACCGAACCGAGTAGGGCCCGCTACGCGTGTAGGTCTACGAATTGGAGCGTTCGCGTCTTGCCTTCAACTGTTCGTCATTCTCTACCGAGAGAATGCCAGCCTTGACGTAAACGCGCTTACCGACGTCGGTAGCGAGAATACGGCCGATGAATCCGACGACCGACCACGATTCGCCGAACGCGTGAATTGAGCGCTTGCCAACGTCTTCGGGTTGCAGCTCGTAATACGAGCGCTCTTCGGTCGACCAATGAATAGCGCGCCGAACGTCGTTGTGATGTCCGTAGACCATCATTCGTCGGAGCGCTAGCCGCGCCTGATACGCGGTAAGCCCTTCAATGACATCACGCAAGTTGTCAGCCATCGGACTCCGGCCCGCCTTTCGCTAGTTTGTATCCCTCGTAAGCGTTCTCAAAGTTCGCGTGATCCCATCCGCGGTGATAGTCGGCACGCTCGCTCTTTGCGTAGAGAACGGCCGATGCTTTCTCGTCGTCTGTCATGAGCGGAGCATTGGCGAACATGTTGGCATCGGGATCAGGGTCAACTAGATCCCCGTCGTCAACCCATGAGTAGAAGTCGTCGTAGCCTTGCTGCCACGCCGCGGACTGTTCATCGTAGGTAATGGTCACTTGTGGCACTCGCATTCGCACTTTGGCGCTTCCGGCCAATCGGTCGGGTTGGCGAGATGCGCATCGTATTTGGTGACGCACTTGTCATGGTCCAAACGGAGACAATGCAACGAATGCGAGAACAGTTCTCCCGCGATACGCTTAGCCTCTTTGGCATCCTTCGCATGAGTCCGGCCCGGATACATTACGGGGTTGATGAAATAACCGCCAACCGCTGGCTTGAACGGTGCAGTGATGAACTTCAACTGTCCGTTCTGATATGGGCCCCATTGCACAGTGACCGTGACGTCGGTTAAGTCTTTCCCCTCATCAGGGAAAAAGTAGAGATCACCTAGACCCGCGTCAACCTTGCGAATCTTGCTCATGACTCCTCGCTTTCGATACCGATAGCCACGGTCCAACGCTCGCCATAGGACCGCGTCTCTTTGACAAGGTCCACACGGTAAAGGTGCTCATGTCCCATATAGGCGACTAGGTCGCGATCATCTCCGAGTGACGTACCGGTATCGCGAACCGCGTAGTAGAGCGTCATCTCGTCGCGCACGTGCTTGGCGAGCCAATGCGCATCGTGATAGAGATCCGAGTGATAATGCTTCACTACCCCATCGGTCAGGGGGACCATGGCACCGAAGAGGAGCGCTAAGAGCGAATCCCATAACCCTTCGGTACGCGTGTCTTCGGTATCGGATCGCAAGAAGTGTCGACCGATGAAACGGAAGCCATCTTCTCGCATATTCTCCGCGAGGCTTTCGTTCTCTTGCTCCTCGCGCATCGCGACGGTTTGCGCTTGCTCTTCCGCTGAGTCTCTTTCATCGTTGTTATTCACTGTCGTTCCCTTCCTACTGCCCTAGGTACGTCATGGTCTGAACGTTGCCCAGCCATGCAATTAGTTCGTAGACGACCCATACCGGAGTGATCACGATTGCCACGCGTCGCCAGTAGGTGCGCACACTCATTCGATAACCTCCAAATAGGCAATGCCACCGTTCTTAGATGGCACTTGCGCAACGCGGCCCGCCGCTATGGCCTGCTCTATCTCTGACATTAGCGCGGGATGGTGAGTCCGGTAATCCGAGCCAGAACGCTTTAGGTAAGTGCTGAGCGTCCACCTATGCATTTCCGACGCGGCAAGGTACCCGTCAAGTAGCTCGCTCACTGCAACGTCTTACAACGGTGGTCGTAGTAGCTCACCAATCCGAGAACGCGACCCATGGTGTCAATCCGAGTGTCATCGGTCGGATTGCTTTCGTACTGAGTCATTAGCTCATGGACGCGGTTCCAAACGTTGGTGGTCAATTCCTCGATTGTCATAGCCATGGGTTCATCCTTTGTCCCTAATAACTAGGTGTCCGGACAGGAACAGTGTTCCTGTCCAGAGATCTAGCGACTAGTCCCCATCGTTGCCTTGCAAGGAAAGAGGCCAGCGCTTAGGCACCAATCCCTTAGCGCGATGCTCTTTGTCCGATTGACGCAAGTAATTCGCGTAAAACTCCCCGTAGCTCGATTGGGCTTTCTCGTATCCCTCTTCGATGACACGCCCGTAAGCCTCTTCGGACATCCAACCCTCACCCGCGAGGCAAACACCACACATATCGCCAGAAAGCGCTAATGCCTCTCCGTTGTCGCGGTAGGCGATACCGGTGGGCAGGCCACCGGGCCGGACACTCTTACGGTTGCAGATTGAACATCGTCCGGCCATGACTTAACCCCGTAGCTCGATTGTCTCGATGAACGGCACTTCGATATAGATAGCGTTCCCATCCTGGTCTTGACCGACTTGAATCAATTTGATTCCGCCGTCATGCCCCATACAGAGCACGTACTCGCTATCGATACTGTGTTGCCTACGGTCAGGACATCGCACGTTTGTTGCTTCCATGTCGCTAGCCCTTCCTAAACGTGAGGTCGCACGTTTCGCATTTGATCTCGCTCTTTGGCATGGCGAGAATTCCGATTATCCCGAACATGGCACCAAACGCTTTCGCACCCGCGGAGCGCTTAGCCTTGAACGACGAACCGTGGCACCGCGGGCAAGTGCCATCCGCGGCAGCTTCGCTAAAGCGGAGTAGCCCTAGAGCGGACAGGGCTGCAACGCGGCGGCGCGTCGAGCGCTCCGCCCTGGCACGTGCGTACTCAGCGGGAACCTGTCCGGAGTGAAGGATTGGGGACCCTGTCCGCGGCAGCTCACCGCGCTCGCTCGCGGTGTGGTCGTTCATCCTGTGTAGGTAGAGCGCACGTGCGCTAGCGAACTTGCGAGGACATCCCCCGATGTCGCAAGCGGTCACGGGGTCACCGCGTGAAAGGCGTTTGCCAGCCAATCCGCATAGAGCGCAAGCGCTCCGATGCGCCAAACGATGGCAACGGTTGCGAGCGCTCCGCTGGCAGCAAGGAACGCGGCTAGGCGTTCCCTCATCGTGCCGCGTCGACACTGAGAGCGGAGTCATCAACGTTGTAGTCAAAGTCCGCGAGAACAATGACAAACGTTGAAACGTCTTCCACGTCCGACCAATCGCTAGCAGTCCGCTCTTCCACGATGGCGCGCAGCCTGGTCGGGTTGGAAGGCAGATAGCGATGCATCGCCATATCAAGAGCGGCGGAGGTCACGGTATGCGTACCGTGACCCTTAATGGTCACGTTGACGATATCGAGCATTGCGTTTCTCACTTTCGTCAGTAACTAGGTGTAAACGCACTCCGGAGAGTGCGCTTAGATCTAGCGACTAGCGAGCATGTGTGCGATGGGTGGCCACCACGTAGCGTAGATCGCTACGGATACCAGCAAGCCGATTCCGCATTGCATGCGAGCGCTCATCCTAAGTCGTATTCGGGATGACCAGGGAAGCGCATTGAAACCGCTCCAGCGTCTTTCATTGCCCACGCGAGAACGTCATAGGTCTCTTCTTCCGTGATCCCGTCGCGGTTGTCGGTAAAGAACCGTCCGGAGTAGTAACGCACGTTGTCGTCGTCCCACAGAGTGAATCGCACGCTCTCGCGCTTCACTCCCGCGGGCGGAATCTCTCCGTACTCGTTACCGGACCTGTCCGGTAACCCCTCAATGGGCATTTCTTCCGCTAGATGGTCCTTGTCGATAACCCAACCGAACATGTCGTGTCCTCCGTTTAGTAACCAGGTGTAAGCGCACTCCAGAGAGTGCGCTTAGATCTAGCGACTAGCGAAAGCGTCGATATCGAGCGACCAACTAGCAACGCTCCGACCATCGTGATCTACGGCCGGACGTTCCCCCTCGGACCATCCGCACCATGAGAGTGACTGCGCAACATGGTGAACGATCCGAGCGACTTGCTCACGCTCTTCCACAGTAGGAAATTCGGTCTCGATGTCCGGAATATCGATGATGATTCGCACGTGCCTTGCCTCTTTCAATCGACCAGCGAGCCGCGACGTTCTGACGCGTTGAAGTGAGCGCATCGGTCAGACGACGTCCGACCTAGCCTCGCTAGCGCGGCCCGGGTATTCGGTCCCTGACGTATCGAGCTAGGTACTGGTCGCTCGCGTCGAATGGCGGTCAGGGGTGTTACTGGCCTGACCTACGCATTCCCGTAGACCCTTCGCGCCTCCGGTTAAGTGCTCCCTACTGCCCGCGTACGGGAAGAGCTGCCGAACCATCATCGGTCGCTAAGTCTGGCCTGCCCAATTTCCGGCTTGGCACTAGCCGTCACCCCCTACGTCCCGTTTCGTGCGAGCGGAGCGCTCGCCGCGGGTGGAGTGATTCCCTGCCTATGTGCGGGCCCTTCGCCTCGCCCCCGGGTAGACCGAGCAAGCGTAGCGATCAGGGTGACTTACGGGACATCCAGAGAGTACCCCCGATGGCGTACCCCTGTGTCTAGAACCTGTGACGATTGGGTTACGAAACCGAGCGTTTCCCCTAGGTGCGTACTGCCCTAGACGTGGGATGGCCGGAGTACCCTCTAGAGCGTCCCCTAAGCGATTTCGTACGCTGGCGGCCCCTAGTACCCATGGCGGAGGCTCGCGGGAGATCTCCGGCCAATCGCCTCTTGTCAAGAGGCTTGACCAGGGGATCTATAACCTGCACGTACGTACAACTACCGCTCATGGTGGTAGCGCGTCGACACAGAGTGCCGGAAACGTACGCGTGTTCGCATCGCACCTAGGCGAGCGCTTGCTTGGACCCTAGCGCTTGCTTGCAAGGCGAACGTGCGTTCTGTGACGGATTTCTCAAAGTTTCTACTTGACTTCCGCCGCGATCCGTAGTAGACTGGAGGGTTGGCCCCCTGGGCGAGGGTGGCCGGCGGAGCGGCGGCCCGATATAGGGTCGATATCGGGCGCCTAAATTATATAATATAATATATAATATTATAAGAAATTTCTAGCTAGCCGCGGAGCCCGGCGAGAGCCGGCTCGATGGCTTCGACTGCCGGGGCCAGGCCCAGGCGGACGTCGACCTCGACGCAAAGGTAGCCGGCTCGCCTAGATCGCTCGACCATGTCCTTCGTGCCACGAGTGGACCACAGGGGCCTGTCCAGGACGGCCATGACGAACAGCGGGTGGTAGCGGTCGAGCATGAGCTGATTGCGCCGTAGACCGGCAGCAGGGCAGTAATCAGAGCCATTGCCGCGCCGGCGTCGATGGCCAGGGCTACACCAACCAGCCTCGAAGTCGCAGGGAGCCTGCCAACAGGCAGGCTCCGTAATGCAGGGGATGCGCAGAGCTGCACACGCAGCCTTCACGTAGCCATCTGAGCCGTGAGCGCCACCCTGCACGACATTGAGGCCAGGCCCTAGCACTAGGCGTAGGTGGCTCATCAAGGCGTTGATGGTGTCGCTCGGCTGGCAATCCCGAGGACCGGTGGTGACTACGGTCAGCTTTTCCAAATTCCCTCCCGGAGAATTCCGAAAAAACGAAAACACCCCCATACGGTTTCTGGGGGCGCGGCGACCCCCCTTAGGGGTCTTTTCAAATCCGGCTCGGCAGAATCCCGAAACCCTGGCGACCCCCCTTAGGGGTCTTCCACGAGACGCAGCCGGCGGGCATGACCGCCCATGCCACAGGCCTCGAACACCTCAGCATCGAACTCGGAGTGTTCCCACTCGTGATCAGCAGCATCACAGCAGTGCTCAAGTGAGCAGGCACGACCATCTTCGAGGATGATGAAGTCCCCGTCACGCTCGGCTATGCGAAGGTGTTGGTAGCGACAGTCACAGACGAGGTCGCCTACCTGAGGATCGAAGGGCATCCCTTAGGGGTCCACTGTGATGTTGACCGTGCTCGACTCGCCGGCCATGCGAGCGACCGGCATGGTGAACTCGCCGAACACCTTCGGCTCGCCCTCGACCATGGTCCCGACAACGACGGTCATGCTGTCCTTCACCGGTTCCCCGTCGCGAGTAACCACGAGGTCATCAGACCCCCCTAGGAGTCCGCCTAAGAGCCAGGGAATCCAGAAGGCGGCAGCTACACGCCTGATGTTCTGGCGGACCACACGCTCGAACTCAGCCAGCTCTAGGCGATTCTTGCGCCGTGCCCCCTCGATGTAGCACCAGATCGGCACCAGCTCCCGCAGGGAGGCAACGCTCGTGTTGGCCTGGCGCTGCCGGCCGATGAAGACCAGGAGATCGATGGACAGCACCGGCCATTGCCCTGGTCCGGTGCCGAAGCGGGCACCCTGAGGGAACACACCCTCGCCTATGATGCTTGTCAGTTGGCGCTCGGAGAGACCGGCGCCGCGATCGTTGGCCTGCCGAAGCAGCTCCTCTCTGCTCACTGCGGCAAGGCTGCCCTGGATCGTCAGTAATTCGGTTAACAGGTTCACTTAGTGCTTGCCCTTCCGTGCGATGCTGAAGTTGGTCTTGACCCACTTACGGGCTGCGCTCAGCTTGTTCTTCGCCTCGCGCTCCGTGAGACCGCCACGTTCCATGAGCAGGTTAATAGCTGGACCGTTCAGCATCTGCCCGGTCCACGCCCTGTCATCATACAAGTAGATGGCATAGAGCCAGAACAGGCCCTGCTCGTCCTCATAGGGATACGCCCTAACCCTCGGCCGTTGGACCTGGCTCATTGCTCGCGCCGTTCTCCATTGCTCGCACTTCAGACAGCATTTGCTCTTCGGTCTTCTTGTAGAACTCAAGCGATCGCTCGATCACGCCTACCGCCCACGGGGCGATGGCCTCTCGCCATGTCGACGCATCGACTCCCTCGGTACACAGAGCCACCACGTTGAGCACGATCCACCACGCGTCGATGCCCTTCTCAAGACAGCTAGCGCAGTACGCCTCGCTCACGGGTTGTTGAAGCATGCAGTTGCAGACACCTATGGCGTCCTCGCCACAGCACGAGCACTTCAGTTCAAGTGCCACGTCACCCGTCCCGGTTAACCCGACAGAAGAAGGGCACCACGTAGAAGTAGCCAGGTTCGGCGACCTGCACCTGGCCATCGTTTAGCAGCTCGATGAAGCGTCGGCGTTGTTCCATGCTGAGGTGCTGGAAGTAGAACTTGACGTGCCCAGGGCCGGCGTAGGCCTTGTAGTTCTTGTCGGTGGGCACTATCTCGGCCCCGCCCTCGACCAGCTCCATGAACAGCTCGGGCTTCATCGAGCCACAGAACGAGCAGCGCGGTGCTGGGTCGCCGTGGAACTGGGCCCACTTGTCCTGGCCCTCGACGCGGTCCCAGTCCCCGATCTCTTCCATCCGCCGGGGACAGGACTGGCGCTTACGCTTCGATATCATATCGAGACTCTACGCCCTGGCTGCGGCGCACACGAGCGATGTAGTCGGACCGTGTCTCTCCGCGGTTCTTGGCCCGTGACCAGCCCCGATTGTGAGTCGGACAGAAGCCGTCCTTGATCCGGTTCTCCTCCCCGCCTGGCATCCACAGGTTGCAGGCCACGCAGTGGCCCGAGCCCGGAACCCGGGCCTCCTCCTCAAGGATGCGCTGAGCCTCGCGACGCTTGGCCCTGCCCATGATGTCCTCGTACACCCCGTCGACCCGCGTGAGGCTCAGGTCGAGGCCGGTGAGGGCCTTGGTGAACGAGTCGTACAGGGTGCCCTTGCGCATCGAGCGAGTGCACGCCACCGTGCCAGTCTGGTCGTTGTAGCCGGGGTCCTCTGCGGAGTGGTCGTGGCCACCATGAGCCCGGTCAGAGCTGTAGTGACGTCCCCTCAGGGGGGACTGCTGTTCCTTCGCCACACTCAAGGCGGTGTCTCCACCGTCGATCAGCTTCTTGGCCACCGTGATCAGATGCCGAGCGATGTGCTTCGGCCGGGGTGCTTGTTGCATGGGCTAGCTCCAAGGGTGGAAGACCAGTCGTCGGGGCCACTTCGATCTGCTGTTCACGCGATCCATGAACCTCTTGCATTGCTCGCACACAAGGAAAGGGTCGAGCTGTGTCGTGCGGTGGAAGTCGGGCTTCAGTCGACGCGTCAGGTACAGGTGCCAATAGACGTGCTCCCTGTCCGACAACGCCACCCATTTCGCCTCTCCCTTGCGGCAGAGCTGACAGACGTCACGCAGTGCCATCGAAAGAACTACAGAAATGTAAGAACATAGGTGTAACTTGGGAATGGATGGGGTAGTCTTATGGTTGTGGAGATCAAGCAGAGTTTCCCGAACGGTCGGGGAACGGTCATGCGGACCTCAGAGGTTTGGCCACCCGAGGTCGCTTCGCCCGTCAGAGGGGCTTCGAGCACCGCGGCTTTGGAGCTTGCTTCGAGGCCGAAGGGAAAGGGTGCTGGCTTAGCGAGAACGGCTATCCGAGGTCTCCGCAGTACGCTGCGATTCACTCGGTAAACGGTTCGGTGGGCCTCCCCAGGGCGGGGAAATCTGAGATCTCTTAGAGAGCTGGCGCCTCCGCTGGAGGCTCCGGCGCCAGCATTCGAGGAAGTCATCGAAGGTCGCCCGCCTTACGGCGGGCGACCTGCATAGCAGCCGCTTGCTTCAAGGACAGCAAGGAACATCCTCGATGGCGCTAGGGCAAGCTCTGCTCAGATCCTCATGGCAGTCGGGGCACAGCCCGAGGTCGTCGGCCAGAGCGGCCACCAGGATCACTCGATAGCTGTAGACCTTGATGTCCGAGGGGTGGAGAGAAAGCTTCTTCTCATCGAGCCAGGCGTACTGCGCTGGGTCAGCAGCTCGCACCTTGCTCTGAGCCTCAGCGACCGCCGGCAAGATCTCTCCGCACACCCAACAGAACACCGCCTCGGTCGTCGCCGTGTAGATAGGGCTCAACGTCGAGCCAGAACCACGCGATGGGCATGCCGCCGGCAGGTTCACAGCTCGTCCTGTTCGTCTACCTCAAGGAGATCTTGAGGCGTCTCATCGAAGTCCGTGAGACCACGCAGCTCCATGACGTAGCCGACGATCTGCGCTTCCATCACTCGCAGCTCTTTCGACGCAGCGTGGAGCGTCTTCAATACCTCAACGGCTTGCTCGTCGGACGGGCGTCCTCCGACCAGCCAAGCGACGTTGTCGGCGACAGCACTGCCAGAGCCGAGCCAACCTGTGGGTACCCAGCTCATGCGCTGCAATCCTTCATCACTCGTTGCTTCGCACGGCATATGTCGGCCTGGCCCAAGTAGAAGTGCTTGAGACACACGGGGAACTGGGCCTCGGACAGCTCTCGCGCTCGCCACCAATCCTCAGTGCCGTCGCTGCTTGCGCCGAGGTCTACCCAGCAGGTGTGAATGCCATCCTTGTGATGATGCACGATGACGTCACCGTCGGCACCGAGCTTGTATCCGGCTTCGCTCATGCACATGCGAAGCTTCTCCGCCATCGCCTCTGCCTCTTCGAGGGTGGCGTAGGTCATGCGTAGCTCCTGCGCAGCTCGAAGCGAATAGGGGAGTCCGACTCCTCACCCATTGCGTTCTGCACGCCGATGTTGAAATCGATTTGCCACTGGCTCCCGCCCCACTGGCGGGAGCCGAACTCGACATCGATGAAGAAGTCCCCGGTGTTGAGGTTCGCCGGTTCGCGTTCAGCGGTGAACATCCACGAGTCGACCCACTCACCCGAGCCCGCCATCGTGATGCGGTTCAGGCCCCTCGACTCCGCGCCCTTCTTGAAGTGGTTGACGATGAGCAGGTTGCTGCCGTGCTCGATGAACGGAGCGGCCACTGCGGTGAGCAGTGCGCCCTCCTCGTGGATGTTGGCCGAGTTCGTCTCGGACCCGTGGTAGGCGTAGAACGGGTCAATGACCGTGAGCACCGGGTCTAGGTGTTCGAGGGCGTTCTCGATCGTTCCCTTGAACGCCGGGCTCAACAGCGGTGCTGTCTGGAACACCGAGTGGATAGGCACGTCACGGATGTCACGGATGTCAACCGACTCGGCGATACGAGGCATGCGCCTCGTCCACGGAATGCGCCCACCCTCGCCGATGAACATCACCACGTTGCCTTGCTTCTCCACCGGGAACTGCCCGAGGAAGGGACTACCCGTCGCCACCGCCAGGGCGAGGTACTGGGACAGGTAGGTCTTCAAGGTTTTCTTCTCGCCTGCGATTTGACCATAGGTCGGGATGCACACAACGTTGCGCACAAGCCAGTTCAACTTGAGGTCAGACGCCATCAGCTCTTGCATCGTCCACATGCGCAACCGTGGCTGCTCCATCGCCAGCACCTTCTCGACGTCATCCTCGTTCCCGCCGGCATCGAGGATGATCTGCTCGATGAAGGTTCGATCCTTGTCGCGCTCTTCGAGCCCGACGCTGACGTTGGCCCTCACTCTTGTGCGTGCGCCTTCGAGCGCACGCCGGTACTCCCGCGTCGCCTTCACTGCGTCCGCCCGATCCCTCACAGCGCTCGTGAAGGCCATTTCGAGGCTCATCAGGGCCAGGGTCGCCCCGGCGTAGCCCAGCAGCTCGTGGCTGCACAGAGCGGCCACTGCGAGAGTCATGGAAGTGTGTCGGTCACCACGAGGGTCGAAGCTGTTGAAGGCCTCGGTCACCCGGGGGTGCCAGGCGTCCATGGGCTCAAGGCGAGCCTCAGGCGAAGCGTACGGATCATCGAGCTTGGCCTCGGCCTCCGCTACCGCTGCGGTCCTGAGGCGTTGCATCACCCAGTCCGGCGCTTGGATCATTGCCGAGAAGTCATGGCCGTAGGCGTAGTAGTAGCCATCATTGTCTGGGGCCACCACATAGCCGGCGTCGCTGCGGACGTTGACTCCTTTGCAGAGATCATGGTTGCCGACGTGCTCCGAGCGATCGGGCTTGTTGAGGTAGATGTGAGAGCCACCGGATGGCGTGCGCACCATCGCCGTCCGCCCATCCCACAGTCCGCTCTTTGAGGAAGTAGCAGCGAAGCAAACGGCTTCGAGGTTGTTGGGGCCGCTCACACCGCCCTTGACGTCAACATCGAGGACGATGTACCCAAGGCTCCCGGGCACCAGGCCAACCATCATCGTGTCCTCGTGCTCGAACCACCAGAGGTCGCGGGTCTCGCTTGAGGCGTCCTCGAACCCTCTCTTGACCAGGTGCGTGACCGGGCTCTTGTCGCCACGCAGGGGCAGCACCTTGCCTCCCATGACCATGAGGGACAGCGCTAGCTCACGAGGGATCATCGGGGTGGAACTCCCATGCAAGAGATGTCGTGTTGGCCGCTCACCTAGTACGGGCCCTGGTAGACGTACAGCGCAGCGCGCTTGTCGTTGAAGACCCTCTTCAGCCTGTATTGGTGGTGATCCCAGATCGGCAGGTCAAGAGGATCGGGCCCCTTGCCGAGGAGGTACGGCAGGTAGTCCATGACCTCCGGTGTCTTCACGAGAACGATGGATTCCTCTAAGCGGTCGCCGTGCGCCTCTCTGATCTCGCCATGGAAGGGTCCATCGAAGAGGACCATTCGCATGGCCAGCGATTTGAACTGAGAGAGGTGAAAGGCCGAAGCGAAGTCCCTCATCGACACCGACGCAGCGGCGAAGGCCGCTGCGGATTGCCGGCCGATGCGAAGCTGGTCCTTGAGAGCACGCGTATTACCTGAGATGTTGATGTTGAGGGTGGGCTTCGGCGGCTCGATGAGAGCCTTGATGCCTTCCTTCTCCTTCTTCTTCCTCACCCCAGCGCCGCCTTCCACAGAATGATCACGAGAGCGACGACACCGGAGATGACCAGCCCCGCGTAGACCAGCCAGATCAAGGCGCAGCCCCCTACGGCGCAGCCAGCGGCGTTCTCTTCATCGCTTCGTCGGGACGGCGGAACTCTCATTTCTTGTCCTCCTGGATTCGCTCGAACACCAACAACGTGGATGGACGCCCGTGGGCGTGCTTCTGTTTGCGACCGTTCATCGGCTGCGGTATGTGGTGACCCAACATGTCGAAGCGATCAACCAGCCTGGCCTTCGGTACATGGCGCCAACCGGTGGGCTCGTCCTTCGACATGTAGATGCCCATCTCGGCGACGTTGGTCAGCGTGCGCGTCTGCCACCGCAACTGACCGCTCACCACCTGGTCCTGACACTTGACGAGGATCTTCCCGCCGGGTGCCGTGAGGCGGATGCACTCAAGTAGTCCGTCCACCATCATCAGCAGGCGGTCCTGCCACTTGGCGGGGACGTCGACTCCGTAGCGCTCGCTCAGCTCGGGCAATCCGTCGGGGTTGCCGTTGAACTTGTAGGGCGGGTCATAGGCGACGGTGTTGAAGGCTTCGTCGTTGTAGTAGGTCTCTCGGAAGTCGCGGCGCTCTCCATCACTTATGCCGTTGAGAGTGAGGCTGTCGATGCCATCAGCAACGTCGCCTTCAGGGGAGATCAGCCGGCGCCACCAGAGACCGTCATGGCCTGGCGTCGCGTCGTAGACGTGTCCCCTGACGTGGCCCATTCGCCATAGGTCGAAGATCAGATCTGAGTTGTTCGCCCAGGGGTAGGCGGCGAGCACTTCGTCGCGTCTCGGGAACAGGGCCTCGATGGCCGCATGAGCGGCCACGCTGGCGATCATCGGCAGATCGGGATGAGGCGGAGCCCACATCCCGCTGTTGCGCGTGCGTTCGAGGGCAGCGATGGCTTCTTTGATTGCCTTGGGCTCTCTCCACATCTTCATGGCGTCCATCCCGGGTAGGGCGGGTTCTCGGCTTCCATGCAATCGATAACGCTCTGGCCCAGCTCGTGAGTGAGTATTTCTTCCTCCTGCTCCCCGGTGAAGTAGAAGCCGACGACCGAACCGTAAAGAGGGTCTGTCATCCACCACTCGCCGGCATAGGGCCAGTGCTCGGGGAATGCGAGCCCGTGAGGGCGGGCGGGGGCCTTGCGGCCCCCGCCCTTGACCTCAGCCACCTTGCTCCTGCCACTGCCACTGACCGGGCTGATCGCCCTTGCTGATGGCGTACTCGCGGTAGGTCTTGCCGAGTCCGAACACGGCCAGGTCGACCGTGTCATCGTCTGGCAGCTCGTTGAGCACACCAGCGGGTCGAGCCGATGTCATGTGCTTCACGCTGCTGTCGGAGAGCGACACCACTTCGGTGGGGTCTGGGCCCCACTGCTCGATCACGGCTGGCACGTTCGTGTCCCGCGTCCTGATGACAATCGCCGGGCAAACCACGTCGTTGCCGGGGCCGTTGTCGATCTTCGAGCGGTAGATGACGATGCGTCCGATGGTGGGCTTCATCACTCGCCGGCCGGGATCGGTAGCTGAAGGATCGAACTCGGGTCGTCCGGTACGACCACGACATTGCCGTTCTCGCTCATCTTGCTGAGTGCATCGATCCACTTGCTGATGAGCACCTGCGCGTTGAGGCGGTTCTGACACTTGTCGTTCGGAACCGGGATGACCTCGACCACCTCGACGTCCTCGCCGGCCACCTCCTGGGTAGCGGTGCGAGTGGTGGCACCACAGCGCTGGATCTGATCGGCGTCGGCCTGGGCCTGGGCCTCGGTCCTCGTGGTGTTGGCCTCGATGCGAGCCCGGTTCAGGTCAGCCCGAGCTTCCTCGACCAGCGCTTGGCTCTGGTTCACTCGGTCGAGCGATTCCTTCACCGAGGGCGGGAGGTTGATGTCGCCCACCTCGACCCGTTCGACGTCGACCTCGGTCAGCTCGGCGTCCAGGCGACGGGTCAGCTCTTCTTGCAGGTTGTCGCGCTGGGTGCTGATCTCGAAGGCGTTGTAGCCCGAGGCGACCGTGGCGGTGACGTCACGCAGCGCCAGGCGGAGGCGGTTGTCTTCGAGCTTGGTCTGATCGCGATGCTCGTTGTCGAGCGCAGCGATCTCCTTCTTGCCCCCAGGGATGTTGTAGACGAGCGCCACGTTGACCGAGGCGTCGTTGCCGAGGCTCGGCACGGGCACGGCAGGCCCATCGAGATCCTCGCCGTCGCCGGCCAGCTCGATGCGCTGAAGGCGGGTGTTCCAGGTCTCTCGCTTGTTCCACGGAGCGGTCCAACCGAAGCCCGGAGTGGTGTCGACATCGAGCACATCGCCGCCGGCTCCGCGGATGAGCACAGCCTCGCCGGTCGACTGGGTGTAGGAGCCGGATATGCCGATGAGCATCACGGCGAAGAACAAGATGATGAAGCCACCGAGGCGCACCATCGTCTTGTCTCTGCTGGGTACACCAGGGGCAATCACACATACAGCCCCGATGAGGGCGACGAAGATTGCAAGTACGAACCAGAACACTTAGTTCATTCTCCTCTTTCGTTGTAGAACGCCCTGACTAGGCGCTCCGCTTCAACCCGGTCCTCGATGGTGAGAATCGGGATGGCGCGGTCTTGTTGGAGGATTCGTTCGATCAGCCGCGTTGATTGCTGGGAGTGGCTGTAGAGAGCCAACAGCTCGGTTGGCCGAACTAGATCGGCACCGATCTTCACGAGGGTCTGACGCCTCCATCTAGACCTGAACACCGACAACCACACAGATGCCAACCCACCAAGCACCAGGCAGGCGATAACCAGCTTCAACGTCATTCGCCGTACCCATCGTCTGTGGTGAGGTCGGCCCACGTGTCGCTGTTGAACAACGGTTCGTCCTCAACGAACAGGGCGTACAAGAGGTCTTCGACATCTACGCCCATGCCACCGGCCATTGTCTTGAGGTCTTCGACGTGGTTGCCGGTTGCCGGCACGCCGACTATCGCCAGCATGTCGGCCATTCCCTCGTCGCCGACCTCGGCATAGAGGATGGTGGCAATGTCCTCGTCATCGAGGCTCATCCGTCACCTCGATCACGCCGGCCAGCGCTAGTAGGCGGAGCCCGTCCTCGACGGTCATGATGAAGTAGTGCTCGCCGACGTTCGTCTTCTTCGGCCGCTTGGCGATGACTGCTCCGAAGCGGGCACCACAGGCCCGCTTCTCTTCTTCCATCTGATCGACCCACTCACCAAGGCGCCACGTGCGAGCGTTCTTGCACTCGGACACGAAGTCGGGGCTGGTGTGAACATCGCCGGAGTTGTTGCCGCGCTTGGCTCGACGGGCTCCATGGATGCCGAAGGCGACGCAGTACTTGGCATAGGCCCGTTCGTATTCGTCACCCTTGAGGCGCGACGTGTTGCTCATACCGGAATCCCCAGTCGCGAGGAGACCCAGTGGCTCTCTGCCTCCCAGGCAACAGCGACGTGCTCGGCCTCGGTCAGTTCGAGGAGAGGGACCTCGTACGACTCCGCCAGTGCTTCCGCTTGAGCGGATAGCTGATAGAAGGGCCTGAACTCGAAGTAGCGTTCATACCTGATGAACGTGTCTGGCCCATAGAGGCCAGCGATCTTGGCCTTCTCAGCGCGATAGCCGTTCTCGTGGGGCCATACCTTGCCTCCGAGCAACACCTTGCCCATGACGCAGTCGTGGCCCATGTTGGAGAGCGCACCGGTCAGGGACTTAAGGGCATAGATGCCGCAGCCGTGCCCAACCACGCCCGGGTTGGCGGACTTGTCACCTAGACATGGCGGGCCGTCGCAAGCCGGCATTGCCCGTTCATAGCCCCGTTGGAAGGAGTAGAGCTGGCCGCTCTCCATACATGGCAAAGCCGTCATCTCTGGTTCCCACGAGACACCGAACGACAGCGCTCCGAGAGTCAATGCGCGGTTGCCGACAGCACCCCCAACTCGCCAGCACCGGTAGGCCTCGATGGGTTCGGCTAGGTCGTAGAACGTCGTCATTCCGGACACTTCTTCCCAAGAGGGCAACTGCTGTGCGTCTGGTTGAGCTGTTGGCACGTTGCGCAGAGAACGGCGTCGTCTCCGAGGACGATCCAGGACGCGCCGGTCATGTCCTCACCACAGAAGGCACGGTCCCCGTCGATGCAACAGACAAGGTGGACGAGGTCGTCATCCGCATCCGCATAGGCGTCGAGTGGTCTCTCTAGAGTCGCTGCCAATTGAGTCCTCCTCTCGGTCCTCTGATCTGCACTTGCACGAACTCACGACGTATGACGTACAAGCCACCCGTGCGGTCATCTCTGATCGCAGCATCGGAGACGTCTTCGTCGTATCGGGCCCGGGGATTCATGATGAGCCCATAGCGCCAATGCTTGCCTTCGACCCCCGGTCGCTTGAAGCGCGCTCTCACTTCAGTTCGCCACTGATATAGAGAAGGTGTACGTCCTTCATCGCTTGGAGCAGGTCACCGGAGTCGAGGTAGTGCTTGGAGACAGCGATGCGCACAGGGTGAGCGTCTTGCGGGGAAACAACTGCCTTCAGCCGGCAGGCCTCTTCCTCGATCTCCATGTGCCGTTTGAACCCATCGAAGTGACTGCAAGCCAGGCTCGCTAACACCAGAGGCAAGCTGCTGATTTCAGACCCCATGATCTGCCTCGACTTGGTCACACCACCCCTCGATCAAGTCGAGCTGGATGTTGGTGAGGCCGCCCTCGGTCAGCGTCGGCATGTTGCGCGGCCAGAGGGCAAGCAGCGCTTGCTTGGCGGGAGGGTCCTGCACGATGGAGGAGACCCGCTCGCGCAGGCCCTCTTCGCGATCGGCCGAAGGAGTCGGGACAGCGTCAGCGGTGATCTCAGTGAAGAGGTGCTTGCCCCTTCCCGAGCGGAGCTGACGCACTTCCATCGACTGGTTCAGGATGCGCCAACCTTCAGCGATGTTGACCTTGTAGAGCTTTGGCTCTTCGTCGGTCTCTGCCGGCAACCACATCACGAGAGCGATCTCTCGGTTGAATGGCGGCAAGGGCAGCCACTTCTTGGCCTGCCTGTCCCAGACGTACTCCCCGTTGGCGTAGCCGGCGAGCTGCTGGGCGATCTTGACCTTGGCGTAGTCGAGCGAGCCGGTTTTGAGGTCGTAGATGATCCGTTCCCGCGAGTGGGGCCACTCGGCCCCACGGTCTGTCGATCCGCAGAGACCAAGATCGGGCAGGCAGACAATCGCCTCGATCAGCTCCGGAGGGAACTTCAACTGATGCTGAGCGACCGCCGTCTTGTAGCGAATGATCCGGTCACGGTGCTCGGGTGGGATGCGTACTCCGACGTCACCGCGGTCGACCTTCTGTGTCAGCTTGTGCAGCGTCGTCCCGATGTTCGCCTTGCGGGTAGCAGCGGCCCGCTGCTCGGCCTGTTTGATCACATCGTTGAGCGTGTCCTTGTCGTCAGCGTTCTCTGCTGACATGGCAAGGTTGACGAGGTCGGGGCTGATGGCGAGTCCATAGGCCACCATCCGCGACTTGTAATCAATGAGGCCGTACTTGTCTTCGAGAGCGTCCGCCGCTGTCGTCATCCGAGTCCAGTGCATCAACTTGCCGGTGATCGGATGCGGCAGTTCGTAGCGGTTCCATCTGTCTACGGGGATGTTCACATCAACATTCCAAGGGTCCTTGAGATCAGCGGGTTCGAGATAAAGACTTGTGTTGCAGTCCTGGCAGGGACGCTCCTTGGTGGCTGGCCATTGCCACCCACACGAGGGGCACCGGCAGCTACGGCAGGCGTTCGGGGGCGCGCCTAAGCCGTCCCACTGCCAAGCGCAGCGCTTACACGTTGGGATGTTGTGACGCGGATTGACGCAGGCGTCCTGGTTCACGCACTCGGTAGTACCGATAGTGAACTGACACCAGGGCGTGCCATCGGGCGCGTAGGCGCGCTGATCCAATGGTCCTGGTCGTTTGGCTAGCTCTTCCTCTGCTCGCTGTATCCCGCGAGCCTCAGGGCTCGTGGTTGAAGAGGTAGAGCGGTCCATCGCAGACTGCGTCTGCGAGTGCCGTTGGCGTTAGAGCATTCGCAAGAACACTCAGACGGGCGTCGGCACTCGCTCCGGCTCGCGCTCGGGCTGCTGAACCGGCACTTCTTCCTTCTTCGGCTCAGGGAACTCCCACGTGGCTGGCACCGAGATGGGCTCTGCCGCGGGCTTACCGATCTGCGTCATGGCTGGCCTCTTTCAGTAGAAGTCGTTCGATCAGAAGGCGGGCGCTGCGCATTACCTTCCTGCACGAGCTACAGCTCGCATGGTCAGCGCCATCAAGTAACCCGGCGACGATGACCCCAGGGTCATCGCCGTACAGCTCTGATGCGTCTACCGTCATGCTCATCGCCTCACCTTCTCGTGTGAGCGAAGTGATCCCCGAGCACGCCCCGCAGCGTCTCGGACACGCCGGTAAACAACAGGGTCACGATCGCCGTTGCAGATGGTGTCCTTGAGTACTCGTGCTTCTCCGATAAGCTGGTCGAGGGAGGCCAACGCCTCCTTCTTGGTCACGACCCGCTGGGAATGCGTCTGGGTCCTGAACCGAGGTCTGTTCCTCTTCTGGATCGGAGCGATTTGAGACCGCAGCGCCGCGTACGTCATCCCGAGCACCTTGGCGTTCCAGCGCATGAGAACCTTGGTGACCAGGGTTCTGTCATCCATGCAGCGCAGGACGCGGCCGTCGGGCATCTCCATCGAGACATGCGAGCCGGTCTGCCTGACGAACCGAGCCCCGTACTCGCGCTCGAAGTAGCGGCGCAGCTCGGCTCCGGTGAACGGCTCGACCCCGTCGCTCACGACCCCACCTTGAACAGGCGGAACCAGCCACCACATCCCTTGTGGCGGCCGTCCTCGATCGGCAGGTACGTCGTGGGACCTCTAGGAGTGAGGCGCGCTGTACCTGTTGCCTTGCAACGCCTGCATTGGGCGAGCAGGGACGCGGTGGGAACTCCCCCGGAGCCACGGGGTCGGCGGCGACGCACAGACGGCACTGCTGTTCCCCTCCTCCCAGGTTCGGTCTCATCGGTACGATGCGATACCGTATCATGGCGATTTTCCCTGGTCAAACGCTACGGCCACGGTATGCGGTCGATGTTTTGGCGGAGAGAACGGTGACATCGGGCTCGTTGCAAAGCTCGATGCGATACCGTATGTTGGATCACGATATGACCATCTCTGAAATGGAGTCCGCGGCAATGACGCTCGACCCGACGCTCGACCCGAGTGCTCGCATTACTCAGCGCGGCTTGGAGCTGTCGGAAGCACTAGGCGCGCTTATCGCCGAAGAGCGCAGGGCGCGCAAGTGGAGTCAGACAGAACTAGCCGACAAGCTCGGCATGCGTCAGTCCACCCTCGCCACCTACGAGAGTGGAAGCCGTCAGCTCGGGCATCTGCACGTGCACATCATCGAGGCGCTTGGTGTCGCCTTGGAGATGCCACGGGGCTCGATCCTGGAACGGCTCGGCTTGGTCGAACGCGACATCGACTTCATCACCTTCGTGATGTCTCGACCAGAGCTGGACAAACGCATGCAGATGGCGTTCTGCGATCTCTACGTGCTCTTCACGGAGAAGGGCGAGTTGCCAGAGGGCTAGCGAGAGAGTAGGGTCGCTCGTTACCAGCCCTCGCGGGCGGGTTTCGTGAGGCTGGGGTGGCTGGTCATTGGCGGCCCTCTCACCAGAGAACTTTGGACTTACTCATCCTTTGTCCCAGGGGTCTCTCTCGGTGAGAGGGCCGCTGCTGCTGTCAAGGCAGGAACACGTCCACCATGGACATGAGGTTGCCGGCTTGACGGAAGAGCGAGAAAGCCCTCCGCATCATCTCGTTCTGGGAGCGCAGGTTCTCGACGTGCTCTTCGAGCATGCCAACGCGTATGCCCTCCGCTTTCAATAGCAGTTCGAGCGCGTCGACACGCTCGGCGAGTTCCAGTTCGTCCGCCGCCATCGCCTCTGGGGCGGGGGCGTGTCGTACATCATTGTCCACCACGGCCACCATCTTCGGTCCACCCTCAGGTCAAGATCAGGTTTCCCCCAGGTGGCTCAGTCTGCCAGCGGCCATTCTAAGAGTCAAGCGATTGCGATGACGAACGTTCTCCCAGCTCAGGGCACAAGTTACCCGGTGGTTGCAAGAGCCCCGGCTATTACGATACGGTGTCGCTCGTGAGCGCTGCTCGGTCGCCTCTAGGTGAGGCCATCCGCTGGGCCTACCAGCAGGCCGGCCTGAAGCAGAGTGATGTGGCCAAGGCCCTGCACGTCCATCAGACGATGGTCTCGCAGTGGACGGTCGGCAGGGTCGAGCCGAGCCTCGATCAGATCCGCCTAATCGAGCAATTCTGCCGAGTCCAGATCGGAGCAGTCCTCGCTCGGGCTGGCTACATCTCCGTCGAGGCAGCCCTCGATCACGTCAAGGAGGTCTTCCGCGCTGGCAGTGTCGTCCCCGATCTCAGCCGCCAGGATGTTCGCGAGATCATGAACCTCGCCCTCCCCGAACACACCAAACTGAACCTCGTCGCCCACCTGCAAGGCGATAAGGATCTGACCCAGGCTGTCGGGTAGGGGTGCTGTCGTAGGGGGCGCGGTCGTAGTAGGCTGCGTCGCAGTTACCGGAGGCCGCGTGGGTGTGGCAGTCGGGGGAGCCTTCGCCGGGGGCTCCCCCGCTCCGGTCAGAGAGGTCGTAGTCGGCAGTGTGGGGGGTGTCGTGGTTGTTGGCGCGGTCGTGGCCACAGCAGAAGCGGTAGGCGGGCTCGGCCGGGGCTCGGAGCTGTCGGGCCAGTCGTTGACCACAGCGGCCGAGCCGATGAGCGCCAGGGCCACGACGACCCCGGTGATCCGCCTGTCTCGCCCAGCCTGGTTGGCGACCCAGCGAGCGGCAGGAACGACGTACACGGTCCGATCCCGAGGCTCGACCTCGGAGAGGATGCGCTTGGCCTCGGTGGCCGCGCCAACCTCGGCATCGAGCACGTCGAGCGCCGACAGCACCCGCTCTTCGAGGGCCTGGACATCCCGAGCCGCCGCTTCGGCGGCTCGCATCGCCCGCGCAGCTATGAGGGCCGCCACAACCGCCACAGTGACCGCAACTACCACGGCGAGTGAAGCTACTACGTGCAGCATCGGTGGGCTAGGTGTCGGTCGAATGCCTCGCACCGCTTCTCGCAGGCGCAGCCCGTTCGGAACTCACAGGCGTGGAACGGACCGTTCCAGCCTTCGAGCGGCTTGCACGTGCTGCACGGGTGGAGGCCAATGCCGGGCATGGCGATCGCCGCCTCGATGTCGGTCCGATCCTTGTTCTCGGCCCACCGCCAGGGCGTGGCCTTGGAGCGCAGTTGCGGGCACTCAGCCTTGTGGATCGTTCCCGCGCCCTTGCCCGAGCGGACTAGACGAGTCTCCATTACGTGTGATTCCTTGAATCGTTGGCGTGCAAGAACGCACCGGCCAATCCGATATCAACGAGCTGTTCCCACATGCGAATCGCCGTAGACCTGTAAGGGCAATTCGGGCTGTGATCAAGATGCTCGAACAGCCCTACGAGCATCGCGTCGGCGACCTGCTCTTGGTGGAGTGGACAGAAGCCGGCCCTCGCCGTCATGGAGATCTTGGCGCGCATCTTGATGGCCACCTGATCGCCGTCAGAGGCGGCCGGGCTCAGGGCCCGGAACATCGTCGCTGCTCGGCTCTGTCTCACCGCTGTCTCCATCCTGGTCGCGTACGGCTCGATACCGTATCACGGCGTCGATCGGAGTGTCCGGTGGACTATCGAGCCCCTGGACAGGCGGCAAGGACGGCCGGTACTCTGGCGCTCGTGCGAGCGGAGGTTTTACTCGCCGACCGAAGCTCGCTATTTACCGGGGGCCGTGGGTTCGCCCACGGCCCCCTCGCCTTTCCTCCCCGCGAAGGAAGCCGATGCAGGCCCCGCCCTCTCAAGCTCCCAGCATGCCGAACCCTGACGCGGTGCCCGCTCCGTACCTGGGGTTCATCGTGGTGGCCCTCGGCGTCGTCACGGCTCTCCTGGGGCTCTTGTACGTGTGTTGGCTGGTTCGAGAGCGTCTTGACCGTCATCGCGAAAGCTGATAGACCATCGAACAAGCGATACTGAACGAGCCGCCCTCCTGATCCCTGTTCCATTGGGGCGAGCTTCCGCTGCTGCCTTCCGCCGATCGTTAGTCAGCGAATGCCACTGGTAACGGCTCAATCGGATCGCCCACCAGGAGATGCCCCGCCTGAGCGGGGCATCTCCGCGTTCTCCCCTTGTCAAGTCGGGAACTGTGTGGCACGCTGAAAGTTGCGAAAACCTGCACGGTGCGCCCTGGGCACCGCGGGCACGGCACCCAGGGCCTGTCGGACCTATTAGGAGGTCGACAGTATGAGCAAGCCTACTGATGCTCCCCGGGGGGGTTGCGTCACGGTCACGGGGTTCGGCGGGGTGGGATTCCAAGTCGCTCCGCTCGCTGGTCGAGCCGGGTGGTACCGGATGCTCCATCCGGAGTGCGCCGCTGAACTACACCTGACGAACCCGACCGAGCACAGGGTCACCCACTTCGCCGACATCCACGACTGTGACGCTCGGGAGTGGTGGACCCGCGAGGGATTGGCGTCGAGGTCGGACTCATCTGGGCCCAACTAGCGCTGCGGGTGCGGGCCTGGTGCCGCAGTTCGAGGTGTGAGTTCCCTCGATGCACCAGGCCCGTCACGGAGTACGACGCTGCGCTCGACGCTCGGACCTGTCGCCGGCACTCGGAGTTGGCCGGGGTGGTGGACCTCACGGTCGCCGTCTCGGGCGATCCAGTCATGGTCGAGGCCGCTCGCGTGGTGCTCGACGCCCTACTTGCTGAGCGTCGCAAGAGCGCATAGGGTCACCGTCGTGTTCCCGCTCCGTGGCGAATCGGGCGGGTACACACTCCGAGTGATGTGACGGCTCTCCCCATAAAGCAGGTCCATCACGAGGGCAGCGGTGGAGAGGCCCGGGGGGCGGCCCCCGGGCCTCTCCTATTTGCTACGCTCGCAGTGCCCACCTCAGGTCGGGGTTGGCATCTGAACAACGTTGTGACTTCGGGCCCGGCCTATTGAAGGGCTGGATGGTCGCACGGGGTTCTTTCATCAGGAAACGGCCCCCGCGCTGCGATCGGGGGCCGTTTCTGTGTTATGCTGCCGGCGTTGCCTGAGGCAGGAGCCCCCTCCTCCAACGGAAACAAAAGGTAATTGCGACGGTTTCTAGGTCGCGGCCTAGACCTGAATCCAAAGTCAATGCCCATCAGGAAGCGGGGCGATACCCCTCGCCCCGCTTCCTGCGTTTTGGGGCCCTCGTAGCTCAGGGGACAGAGCGGTCGCCTCCTAAGCGACAGGCCGCAGGTTCGAGTCCTGCCGAGGGCGCTGTGACAATTGTCTTGCCTCTCGGCGGACGGCTCGATACGGTATCGCATCGTGACGAGACTCAACCAGCTCCTAGGCGTCGAAGCCGGCGTCCGAGACCGCGCTGAACAGGCCCTCGCCGCTGCCAGGTCGGACGTCACCAAGGACGGTCCCCTCAGCGGCCTCGCTCGCAAGTACGAGCCCCGACAGGAGGGCGGCGAGCAGGTGCCGCCTCAGAGCACGCAGGTGCAGTTGACGGTGAACCACATCACCGATCAGCTTGCCAAGCACCTCAGCCGCCTGTGGGACGTCACAGCGACGAAGGACTTGACCAACACCGAGGCCAGGGCCGACATCGTCGTTGAGGGCCGCACCCTGGTTCCCCAGGTTCCCGCCAGCTACCTGGTGTGGTTCGAGAAGCAGCTCACAGCGCTGCGAGGCGTGCTGGCCAAGCTGCCGGTGCTCGACCCTGCCGAGATCTGGACCTACGATGAGGCGACCGGGGTCTACCGCACGGAGCCGACGGTCAGCATCCGCCCCAAGAAGGTCTTCAAGAACCACGTCATCGCCGAAGCGACCCAGTACCACCCCGCCCAGGTGCAGGTCTACAGCATCGATGAGCCCGAGGGTGAGTGGACGACCACCAAGTTCTCCGGCGCCATCTTCGCGACCCGTCGCCGGCTCCTGGTCGAGCGGATTGACACGCTCATCGAGGCTGTCGCTTTCGCAAGAGGAGAGGCCAACGGGACCACGGTGACTGACCTCGAAGTCGGTGCCGCGGTGTTCGATTACCTCTTCGCCACCTAGATCTCCCGAAAGGGAGCGGAGCAAAAGTTGAAGTTGAAGCTGAAGCTAACCTGGCCAACAAATCAGGTCGGTGAAGCTAAGACTCTCGCTCCTAAGCTAAAGCTCAAGCTAAACCTTCGGATAGAGCGCAGATCAAACCACCGCAATGCGGGTTCGATTCCCGTTCCGGCCTCCACATGGCTGGATGGTCCAATGGCAAGACTCGGTGGCTCATAACGAGCCTGTGCTCATACGTCCGAACCTAGTGTGATGTAGCTCAGTTGGATAGAGCACTCGCCTTCTAAGCGAGAAGTCACGGGTTCGACTCCCGTCATCTTCAAACACTTTCACCGGACCGGGGGGCAAGGGTATGTCCCCCGGTCCACTTAACGTTTGTGAGCGAATTCAAGAATGAGAAAGATCAACTGGGCTTACGTCTTCGTTTTCGTTCCGATATCGGCACTGGCACTCATCAACCTTGCCCTCGGCAACTACGGCGGCGCCCTCATCGACCTGCTGGCCCTGACTGGGTTCCTGCTCTACGCCCGCTACGTCAGATCCCATTCCCGTCGAGCGAAGTCTTTCGACGCCGAGCTAGCAGCCGAGCTAGAGGCGGCTCCGCCGCCTCCCAGGGACTGGCATCTGACGGTCCGAGGCGAGCGCTACTCGAACCTAGAGTTCACGTACCTGGGCTTGGTCATGGGACCAGACGGCATGACGCCGTGTCACCACTGGGTGGTCTTGCGTCCCGTCGACTTGCCGGCCGACGTGGACCCGAGTGAGATCAACTTGGTCGGCCACGCCACGGTGGGGGTCAACCCTGACGGTGGCGTGGGGCTCGGCGTGCTCATCAGTGTCGCGTGGGCTGACGGCCCGAGCTGAAGGGCGTATCATCCCGGCCATGGGAGCATGGACCGAGGAAGCGTGAGCGTCGAGACCCTGAAGGCCGAACTCCACCAGGCGGCGGACGACCCGAATAGCCCGCTAGCCACTCTCCCCGAGGGCGATCCTCACCGGCCCACGCCAGAGGCCTTGGCCGAGAAGCACGGGATATCCATGGAGCAGTTCTACGTCGCTGTTGATGAGGTGATCGCCAGCAGGCTTCCGCTGGCGGGGTCGACGTTCTATCAACGCTGGGTCAAGGAACAGGGGCTTGAGTGAGCTTCATCCACCTCTGGAACCTGGCGCTCTTTGAGCGGGGAGATGGAACCGATGACCAGAGAGCTACCGGCAGCGAGGGACGAGTTCATCATCATCGAGGCCCTTCGCAGCTACGCCAACCACTGCCTGAACGACCTCCCGATGCACCGCCACACCGACCACGGGTTGGAGCTGGCTCGCCGGGCAAGGCGCGTCCGCGTGTTGGCTGACGAGTACGAGCGAAGCTTGCCCAGCGACGTCCACGCCAGTCTCGGCCGAGCACGTCCAGCGTCGCTTACCCGCCTCTCGCGGCCCTCGACATGACAGACCGTCCCCGCTACGTCTCCGAGGCTCCGTTGGCCGAAGTACTCGAAGAGCTGCGCGACTACGCCAACGCAGGGCAAGCGGTCAGCAGAGCCGCCTGTGGGCGGATAGTGGTCGAGCTGGACAAGCTGCAAGAGGCAGCCGATTCGACCGACCCCATCGCCCTGGCGGGTGTCTATGACGTCCTGGCTCGGTCCCTCGATGAGTGACAGAACGGGGACCCCACAGGGTCCCCGTTCACACGCCCGATCCGCAGCTCACGCCATGGCACTGACATCCGGTGTCCCTGCGAAAGGCCGAAGCTCGTGACGCCCTGGGACGGTGGACCGTTGAAGGAGGCTCAGAGACCGGTTTAAGAACCTGTGCCGGTTACTACGTGCTGTCGAGGTGCACTTTGGCGCCTCGACCTCGCCAAAGTCAATATGACCTTCGTCACAAAGGTGATCTCATAGGTGAGATGCAAGTTTGCGATCAAGTTCGGCACGACACTCCACACGCGGTGCATGTTCGAGCACGAAGTGACGCCCACGTCGCACATCGGCAAGGGGCTCGAAGAGTTCCCGTTTCAGCGCATCGAGTGGTTCTCCGGTGATCGACGCGAGTACGAGACCGACCGTGATGACGAGTTCGCTTGGGAAGCTCCCTAGATGGCCTGGATAACCCGCAAAGACCCAACGACGCGACTCGACTTCGATTTGCTTAAACGCGGCAGCCTGACCATCGAGGGGTGCGTCATCCAGGGCCCGGTGGGTGACGTAGTCGCTGTTCTGCTCGAACTGATGGGCGAGTCACGAGATGGAAAGAAGGACGAGTCATGAGCGAAACCCCGACAGAACGCAATCGACGCATCTTCGAGGAAGCAACCGGTAGCGGCGAACCAGTGTTCGTCATCCGAGCCAAGGACATCCTCGGCCCCGCTGCGATCCTCGCCTACGCGAGTCTGGCCGACGACACAGCTACTCCCGAGTTCATGGAAGCCCTCCATGACCTTGAGGGCGAGTTCCATGCTTGGAGAGCGGCGAATCCTGATGAGATCAAGGTCCCCGATCTCAGGAAGTGAACGTGACAAGGTCCGTTGAGGTCATCGAGGGCGACCCACTCACGGGCTTCAAGGACTGCTTCCTGACCCTGCACGGCTACGACGACGGGACCGTGAGTCTCGTCATCGAGTCGCCCTACGACGACAGAGCAGTCATCCGGCTTGATCCCGAGGGGACGCAACTACTCGTGAACTTCGTCACACGACCCCAGTGAATGCCCTGGTCAGAGCAGTCGTACCATTCGAGGGTCGCCGTTGGGCGAGGTGCGAATGGTACGACCCCTGTACGCTGGGGTTATGACCGATACCGACACCAACACCACCACCTACTACGCCGCCTACTCCAACCACGGAGGCAAGCGAGTCCATGCCTCCACGGTGCTCGGTGGCAGCAGCCTCGACAAGGTCGTCGCTGTCTGCGGGGCCGATGTCCACACCACTCGCAAGGGCATGCACTTCGACACACCGGACCTTACGTCCCCGCGTTGCCGCTCCTGTGCCCAGGTGACGGGGTTCCAGACGGCGCCCCCTCCGGGTCCTCCCGCTGCGCTCAGGATCTGGCGACTCTTCGGCCAGCTTCCGCATTGCGGCGGAACGCTGCCCCACTACGACGATCTCGACATGGAGGACGTGGCCGACAAGCTCGACGCACTGGTGAAGTGGTTCGAGTCCAGCCGAGATCACCAGGCCGCCCGCGACGCCGAGCTGGTCCGTCACCAGACCGCCGTGCAGGGCCTCCGTTCGTTCCTGTCGCTGCTCAAGGAAGGCGACGAGCTGTGAGCCCCCGCCACCCCCATCATCCCGGAACGATGGACATCGGCTTGGTTGTTAGAGAGATGAACGACGCCTGCAACAGCGTCAGTGGCAAGTCCGGCTGGGCCCTGCTCGTGTCCCCCACAGAGGACGGCACTGTCAAGTTCAGGGTCTCGGGCAGCGTCCTCCCTCTCCGCCCTCTTCGCTCTGATGGTGAGCGCTACCGGCGGGGCCATGTCCCGTTCTACGGCGATCAGCACGCCGACGTCTTTCAAGCTCTCCGGTCCGGTCTGGTCGACATGCGCAAGGCACAGGAGTCGCGGCGATGAGTCCCCGCCCCATGCTCGTCTACGGCGGCTGGGTCATCCGCCAGGTCCCGGGTCACCGCAACCAGGTCCGCGCAGTGGTTGCCACGACCACGAAGAAGGCGGCGATGGAAGCGCTCGGCGTCACCCGCGGCCATTTCGCTGACTTCTTCAGCGACACCAGCCACGAGCTGGATGTCGAGGCGGCGATGAGCAGCCCCGGCGATGTGTTCTGGATGCCGATGGATCTCAAGTTCACCGATCGCAGGTTCATCCCATGGGGTCAGGACTGGAAAGACGACCCTCGGACCACTGATCCCGACGCGGTCAACCGTGGCTACGAGCGGCGGGCCAAGGAGCTGAAGGGGCAAGGCAATGGCTGAGCACGAGATGATCATCCGGGTCAAGGTCAGCGACGACATCGACCCGACCACCATCGACCCCGAGGACATCGCGGCCGACGTCATCGACACCTTCACCGACGACCTGCGGCACCGGATCTCCACCGACATCGGTGGGGTCAAGCTGCTCGGCGCCGAGTGGGTCGCTGAGTGGGACAAGGCTGACACGGTCGCCCAGGCAGAGGCCAGGCGCCTCAGAGGCGTCCTCCACAACCACCCGAGGTCCGAGCACGTCCGGATGGCCCGAGGCCCTGCCGAGTTCGTGATCGCCGCTCTGCTGGGAGAGAAGTGATGACGTCACCCACCCGCCGCCCCCGGTTCACCGAGATCGACACCCACGCCGTCATCGGCCGGCTGGTCTTGGACACTACCGAGAGCCTTCGCCTCTGGTCCGACGGGCTGATGAAGATCGAAGACATGTTCGATGAGGGCAACGGGGACGAGATCGAGATGACCGTTGAGAACCGAGGCGCCGTGGTGCGCATCGGTCGGCGCCAGCGCCTTACCTGGACCCCGCCGAATGGCGACCCGGAGGTCTGGTTCGGCATCAACACCCGCGAGGTGTATCTCCGGGTGTGGCACGACGGTTCCGTCAGCATCGAAGGCCAGGTCGACCGATGAGCGGCAACATCGAGCTGTCGATCCGTCTTCCGGACGCAGCCCGCAACCACGAAGTTGAGCAGTTGATGTTGAGCAAGCCTGGCCTGACGCCCGCTCAGGCATGGGCGGAGGTCGTCAAGAGGCTGACCGGCGGATGGGCCACCGTCACCATCATCAAGGACCCGACGGTGCCCTTTGCGCACCGTCGGGGTCGCCCCCTCCTGCACGGGCTGATCAAGTTCGATACGGATCGGCTCTGCTCGGACGGCCAGTGCGGCGAGTGCTGGGGTTGCCGCCAGCTTGGGCAGGACTGAACCATGGCTGATCTCATCGGTTTCAAGAGGGTGTCCCGCATGGGTAACCGGGACAAGGACGACGACGACTTTCGCTCGGATCAGGAGCAGGAAGACTCGGGCGAGGCCTATGCGAAGGCCAACGGCCACCGCATCCTCTACTGGATCGATGAGACCAACTCCGTCTCAGGCAAGACGCTCGATCGCAAGGGCCTGCAAGAGGGCCTGGGGGACATCTACGCCGGCAATGCGGACGGCGCCATCGTCATGAAGATGAGTCGCTTCGGGCGTGACGCCGTCGCCGCCATCTCCGAGATCCGCAAGCTAAAGGACGCCGGGAAGATCTTCATCGCCGTCAAGGACGGCATCGACACCACCAACGACAGCATCGCCACCCGCATCCTGATGTGGTTCATCGCCACCATGGATGAGTGGTTCCTCGAAGACATCACCAAGAACTGGGACGACATCACCCGTATCCGGGTGATGGTCGACGGCATCAACACCACCGAGCCCTACGGCTACCGCAAGGACCAGATCTTCGATGACCACGGCAAGCGCGTCGGCGGTACCCGCCTCCTGGTGCCCGTGGCGGAGGAGGCTGAGTGGGTCGTCAAGATGTTCAAGAAGCGCAAGCTCAAGATGTCGTGGCAGAAGATCGCCGACTACCTGAACGAAGAGGGCGTCCGCACCCGGGCGGGGAAGCACTGGACTCACAACAGCGTCAGCGGCGTCGTCAGCTGCCGCACCTACCTCGGTGAGGTGCGCTCGGGCGACTACGTCAAGGAAGGGGCCCACGATGCGATCGTGGGCCTGGCCCTGTGGACCGCGGCGAACGCCCACCAGCACACCAACCCTCGCTTCGAGAATATGGACTACCCGCTGTCGGGCATCATTCGCTGCTCGTCCTGCGGAGTGAAGATGGTGGGCCGCACCAACCGTAAGGCCAACAAGACCTACCGCTACTACGACTGCCGACGTAAGCACGGCTTCGGCAAGTGCCCCAACCCCATGCGGGTGCGGGCAGACATCGTAGAGGCGGAGATCGACTCGATATTTGTCGAGCGGTTCATCAACGCCTGCTGTGACGTTACGGCCGAGGGCAGCACCACCGGCGTCGACCTAGAGGCCGCTGTGTTGGTCCTAGAGGACGCCGACGCCGACCTGCACGACTTCCTCACGTCGGAGACCACGGCGGAGCTGAGGCGGGAGCTGGGCCAGAAATACGTGAACGAGGGGACGCGGGCTCGCATGGATCGCGTCAAGGTGGCCCGCAAGGCCGTCACCGAGGCGCAGAACGCCATGCTCGGCGTCGAGCTGCCCGAGAACCTGGCCGAGATCTGGGAGACGCTGGGAGCCCAGGAGCGCCACGTCTTCCTAGACGCTGCCTTCGCCATCATCGCCGCCCACCCCGGCAACGTCGTTAGCTTCTGGACCGTCAACGAGCCCGGCACCCCCGATGGCCTCCCTACCAGGGGCTTTGAGGTCAGTGAGGCGACACCGATCCCGATGCGTAATGCGCCAGCGGGTGCCCGGGTGACGACGGGCTAGGAGTTCGCAGAAGAGCTGAAAGACCGCCTCTTGAGGATCGGGCCGGCTCCTGTGGGAGCCGGCCCTTCCGCGTCTGTGACGACTTTTCTCCTCTATTTCGTCACTATCCATTGCGTTCATCTCCTATAGCGCTAGAGTCGCCCGCATGGTCAAAACCACCACCACCCCCGCACCCGATGCCGAAGACACCGTCCGCCGCTTCATGCTCTTCATCGAGGACCCGAGCCAGCTCATCGACCAGGCCGCGGTCGACAAGTACACGAAGGCCGTCGCCGACGCCACGGACCCGATCGACAAGCTGAAGGCCATGGCCGACCTGGACAAGGCCAAGAACATCGATGAGGGCCCACTGCGCGACGGCTTCGTCAAGGTCGCCAAGGCCTACGCCGACGCCGAGGGCCTGCCGACGACGGTCTTCCAGCACATGAAGGTGTCGGACGACGTCCTCAAGGACGCCGGCTTCGAGATCACCACGCCGACCAAGACGCTCCGGACGAGGAACGGCACCGAGCGCCAGCGAGCCAAGTCCGTGCCCCTGGACGACATCAAGGCCTGGATCGGCAAGACGACCAGCACCTTCATCCTGAACGACGTGATCAGCGGCATCGGCGGCAGCCCCGCCACCGTGCGCCTGGCGATCACCGAGATGACCGCCGATGGCAAGGTCGAGAACCTGGGTGTCCTGCCCAACTACACGGGTCGAGGCCGGGCTCCCTTGCACTACCAGCTCAAGAAGTGAGCCTTAGCTCCCGGAACAACAAAGGAGCCCGCCCCAAGGGGCGGGCTCCTTCGCGTCTGGCGAGACATGTGGGGGACGATCCCGTTCCGGGACGGGCGTGTCGGCGGAAAAGGACCGCCCCCACGACCGAGATCTTACAGCACGGCGTTGGCCGCGAGCATGCCGGCGACGAAGCCGATCAGCAGGCCGCCGACCAGGAAGTGCAGGAACATCCACTTCCCCGGCAGGGCTACGGATACCTTGGACTCGCCCAGGCGCCGGTCAATCATCGCGCTAGCGCTTGCTCTCGCTTGCGCAGCTCGTAGGCACGCTGCTTGTGGGAGGGGCAGCAGAACTTCGGCTTGCGCCCCCGCTTGTTCGTCGGCGTGAAGGGGTCGCCGCACCACTCGCAGATCAGCTTGACCACGAGCGTCACTCCGACCTCACGCCCTCGAAGCGGCCGTCCTGGCCGAGCGGATGGTCGTAGTACGCCTCCCACTGCCCCCGACGGTCGACGTAGCCCCAGGTGCGGCGCACCGGACCCGCCAACAGCAGTGACCGGGTTGGGTGCCTGTGGAAGTGGGCGATGTAGTGCGCGTCGGTGGCGTGCTTGAAGTTGAACCAGCGCATCGAATGGCGCATGTGTCCGTACGACCTGCACTCGTCGTAGCCGCCCAGGTAGATGAAGGAGAGGAAGCCACGGGGGTGGTCGTGCAGGACGCCCGCGTCGGCTTCGTAGTGCGTGTGATGCCACAGGGCGAACCAGGGCGTCTCGATGAGCCGCCGTCGTCTGAACGTGATCTCGTGGGTCTCGACGTCACGAATGACCGTGAGGTCCCAGAGCCGCCACTGCTTGGTCTTCGGTCCACTGCCTAGCTTCATTTCTCTTCTCCGCCTTACGACCGCGGCAACCGCGGTGGTTTGCTTCGGTCACGTGGTAGTCGAGCCCGACGTTCCATCGTGCGGTTGACCGCAGCCTCGATACGGTCGAAGACCCAGTCGATCAGCCGGTGGGTGAGCACCCAGAATGCGACGCAGAAGACGACGCAGAGGGCGAGCACGAGGATGGCCGTGTCGAGGGCTATCTGAGCAGCGGTCAACAACGGAACTCGCCCGCTATCCAGTCGCCGCGCTTGATCCAGCCGACCATCGTGGAGGTGCACTTGCGACACGGGAGATGCCGGCGCATGTCTTGCGAGTCCGCCGGCCTGTAGTAGTCGATCTCTATCTTGCCGAGCTTGCAGAGCGGGACATATGGATTCTTGGCGGTCGCTCCGTGCACGCGGGCTTCATCTACGTGGACCGCGCTCGGGTCTACGACGATGATCGGCGAAAGGCCTCGTTCCTCAAACCAGGCAGAGATCTGATCAGCGACGTAGGGAGCCCACCGGGGCCCGAAGTACACAGCTCCCATCATTCGCCCCTCAGGGCCGCTCTGGCGGCCTCGTAGGCGATGGTGAGCCGTCGCCCCGCGGAGTTCATCTGCATGGCCCCCAGGATGCCCTCAGGGGTCGCCTCGGAGATCCCCGCGATGGGGTTCTTCTCGACTAGAGCGGTCATCTCGTCGTGGACCGAGACCAGCCTGCTCAGCAGCTCTCGGAAGTCCGTGGCCGCGCGCATGGCGACGACAAGAGCGGCCACCGCTGACTCCCCAGCTTTCGTCAGCTCGGGGTCGATGTCGCGAGTGATGTACTCCCACTCCTCGAACTCCCACCAGGCGAGCGCCGGGGCTGTCGCCCACAGACCGTCGATGCGGTCATGGTCATGGACCTTCCGGGCCACTGCCCACAGGTACTCGGCAGTGGGATCGTCCATGCTTAGGCCGGCGGGCAACCCCGCCGGCCTCGGAGGCTGATCGGCCATCACTTGTTGTTCAGCCTCATCTCGCGGTAGATCGTGTGGATCTCCTCGCGGGTGTACCCGATCTCAAGGCCGTCGAGGCAGTCCCGCATCAGCTTGTCGTGGTCCCAGCCCGGAGGGGCGAGCCCGTCATCCCACTCGCCCTGACACCACTCCTGGTTCGTGCCGGCGTTGCGCGGGGCGTCGCCTCCACCTCCATCGTCGTGGCACGCCACGATCGTAAGCATGCTGATGACCAGCACTGCTATCCGCCTTCTCATCGCCACTCTCCTTTGGCATGTCGGTGCACAGCACGTGCACCACGACTGCTGCTCCCAGCATCGTGCCGACAGTACGCCGGTTGTCGGGCTCGACACCGACGTAAACGAGCACTAATGGCTCGAATCCGTTGCGCTTCCCGCAGACGGGGCAATCGCGCCTGAAGAAGGGGTGCGCCTTGTTGACGCGGAACACCTGGCCCACGCTGTGAACCTCGGCGTCGGCCGGGACCCTGACGGGCTCGGGGGTGGTCAACCCCCAGCTCCGTTCCCGGACTCGCTGACTTCGATGGGCGCCGGCACGAGCACGGTCTCGCCCGAGTGGGAGTGGCTGCCGTTCGTCGCCCGGCGTATCACGGCGCCTGTGTAGTGCCGGTGGATCGCTTCTTGGAGATCGTCTTGCAGGCCGCTGAAGGCGGCCAGCAAGTCGTCGCGTTCCTCCCTCAGGGAGGCGATCTCGCCGTCCTTGACCTCGACAGCGACACGCATCGCCTCGAACCGCCGCTCCCACTCCAACAGCAGGCGCTCTAGATCTTCCGCCTCGGGGCTCAGTGCCCCGTAGTCGCGGCGGAGGATCTTCCGCACTTCTGCGACTCGCCTCTGCTCGTCGTCCGCCTCGGTCAACTCCACCTCCCCCGGGTCCGCCTCATCGTCTCGATGCGATATCACACCGCGCGACCGTAGCAGCCCCTCCCGCTCGGGGGAAGGGGCTGCTACTTGCCTTCTACTTGCCCGTCAGCAGGCGCTCGATCTTCCCCAGTAGATCCCGGCTGAAGGGCGTGTTCGCCCTCTTCAGGGCCGTCACGAGGCCGTCGACCTCGGCGTCACGGACGACGACCTTGATCTCTCGCCGACCACCGACCAGCCACGTGGGAGCCTTGCTGACGTCGGCCATCAGTCTCTCCGTTCGCTGCGCTTGCCGAGCCGGGTCCGCTTGCACGAGCCCTTGTCCTCGCACACCGGGCCGACGCCGTTGGCGTCGACCTCGAACCTGTAGGGCCGAGCCCGGCAGGGGCCGGTCCTGCCGACCGGCCGCGAGCACCGAGTGCACGTCAGCTCGGGCACCCGGGCGCTCTCCTCTACTGACCGCCTATCCGCCATCACCCACCTCTTGACCAGTCGACGTCTCGATAGCACGGGACGACGACACCGTTGACGCGATTGGGATTGCCAATCTCCTCGACCCACTTGTCAACCTCAGCGAGGTTTGCAAACGGTCCGAAGGTGAGCACGTCGCCAGCTCGATAGTGCATGATGACAAAGCCACTGGCGCCGGCCCAAGGATGCGTTGCTTCAGCCACCATCGACTCTTCCAACTTCCGTCCGCATGCGATCATCGATCGTAGACTGGCGTACCTCGGTCAACATGTCGAGCATGTCCTCGCGAGCAAAGACGACGTAGACCGTGCGGCCGACCATGGACGGGGGCTGAACACAAGCGCATTCGACCACGAGTGCCCCGTCGCTATTGGGGATCGTGACAAGGTCGTCACCACGGCGCTTTGGCACAACGTTCATGGTGTCGCCTCCGCCTCCGTCGGGCGCCAGGTCGTGAACACGGAATCCGTTCCCCATGTGAACTTGATGCCGGGGCCTTCGGCGTCGCGGAAGATCAGGCCCACCAACTGGCCTCGACGCCCTAGAGCCCGGTCGGTGAAGTAGCCACGCAGCAGTAGAGCTTCGTCGCTGTCGGTGTCCTCGGAGTCCTTGCGGCAGCGGGCGATGATCGAGCGCACCTCAGCGAAAGAGGTGAACGGCAGGCCATCGAGGCTGACCTTGAACCCTGGCTCGATCTCATCGACGCCGAGCGCCTGCACGGCGTAGGCGATGCCGTCAGCGAACTCGCCGCGACCCTCGCCCCTGTACTCGGCCACCGAGTTGATGATGTGGAACAGGAGGGATTCTCGCTCGGAGTCGGTCACTCCGTCACCTCGTCGGTGTCGCTGTCCTCGGGGAAGTCCTGTCGATCGGCCCGAGCCATGTCCTTGAGGGCACTCTCGTTGCTGGCAGCCTTCGCTGCGCAGGCTTCCTTGTCGTTGCAGTACCAGTAGACGGCCCCGCCGTGCTCGCCCGCCCACATCGTGGCCTCGGGGTGGGATCGGAGGCAGTTCGTGCAGATGCGACGGGGGGTCAGGTAGGCATCGAGGGCTTCCCTGCACTCGCTGATCTTGACCATGTGGCCACCCATGGCAAGCCGCACACTGAGCCACTGAGCGGACAGTTGACGATCACCCTCGTGGCCCTCGGGGTTGGCCAGCATGGGCGAGTCCGGCGAGCAGTCGGCCAGCTCGATCAGTTCGAGGTATCGCTGCTTGGTGCTCATTCCGCCACCGCCTTCGGCATGACCTTGCGCACCCAGAGGACGCCCATGGTGTTGAGGCTGTTGCCGGTGCTCGACATGACCTTGATGGTGTCGCGGAGGATGATCTCGAAGTAGGCCCCGTTGTTCTCCGCCGGGTAACCGCTCTTCGGTCCGAACGCCTTGACCAGGTCTCGGGCGACGTTGGCCCTGACGATGGCCTGCTCGCTCTCGGGATAGGTGATCCAAGGTCCGACCGTGGCTTCCTTGCCGCGGATCACCTCGACCTGGGTCTCCTTGCTGGCCCTCTCGTCGGCCATGACGACGTAGGCCACCCACTTCGACGGGCGTCGCTCTCGTCGCGATCGGCCGTGGGTCGGCGGCGGGTCGAAGCCGACCTTGACGCTGTCCCGATCGATCTCGGCCGGGTCGACCATACCGAGATCGCCGGGCTCGATGGTTCGTGCCACTAGTGTCTCCTCTCATAGGTTCCTGAGGAGAGCGTACCACCAATGTCAATCAACGCTGGCTTACCCCGGTGTCCTTAGTTCTCGACGGCATCTGCTTCACGCACCCACTTAACGTGCGGGAACTCGTGTCCCCCGGAAGTCGCTGTTCCGTCCTGTTCGCACTCCACCCAGCGGCATCGAGCGACAAAGAAGACATCGCCGGCCTTGGCCTCGGTTAGCCACTTCTCGAAGTTTCTGAGCGCGATCGTCTCGTTGGCGGACCCATCGGCGCGTTCGCGCCTATAGAGATAGACGTTCCTATTCTCCGCCGCCACGTCTGTTCAGATCTCTCATAGCTCGCAAGCTGCATCGGCACAGCTCGTTCAGTGCAAGTGGCCACAGGAGTGGGCTTACACTCATGAAGATCCTCGCCACTGCCAGGATGGCGCGATAGGTCCTAGGATCTTCGGGGTTGGCGCCACAGGTGCCGAGAGCGTCATGGAGGGCAACGACGCCATCCTCCAAGCCTTCCGTGTCAAGGTCGCCAGCCCGGTCGAACTGTTGCAATACAGCATCGACGTCTTCTGGACGTTCGATTCCCAAGTCTAAAACTCCCTAGTCGCCAAAGTGGGGCTTCCACGTGTCAGGGAAACTGCAATTGCCAGGCGCCCCTATGAACATCGGGGCGATCTCACTAGGCGCATAGCCGGCGAATCCACAACCGATCGAGGTCACGAAGAACCTCGTGCTGAGCACTCGGAGCCTGGCGAAGACAATGAAGCCGCTCACCCATGGCCTGATCTCGGCGAGAGTGAGCGGCGTGCGGACGTCGCGGTCCTTGGTGGGGATGGCGTAGGCCTGGCCCCTGAGACCGCTGTTCACGAACATGGGGAACCCGTACTCAGAGCAGGCGACCCGGGCCGCTCCTGCGCCGTGGCGCCCGGCCAGGTTGCTGCCGAACACGAAGATCTCTCCATGCTGGGGCAGCGTGCCATCCCTGTGGTACGTCCTCATGGTTCGTCTACCTTCTCCGGGCGCGAGAAGAGCCCTCGGCCCGGGGGGAGAGGCCGAGGGCTCTGGGTCCCGTCAATGCGGTACGATATCACACCGCACGCCAGGGTCAAGCCGCTGATCAGGCTCGGTTCTTGGGCGACAGCGCCACGCCAGCGGCCACGAGGACCGCCAGCGCAGCCGCCTTGAGCAGGTTCACCTCGTCCAGCGAGATGGCATCGTCCGCCAGGACGAGGCCCAGGGTGGCCACGAAGGTCGACGCCGCTGCGGCGATCGCCTTGCTGTATCGAAGAATGTTTTCAAGCATCTTTGACTCCTTCTCAATCAGGCGATCTTGTCGACCACCGCGCGTACAAACCTGATCGCTCCTGTAGTTGATGTCTTGCGAATGACGAGTGGGCACCACCCCGCTATCTCGTTGACCACGGTCGTTGACAGACGAGTCGTGACCACAGTCGGGCTGCCCGCGACATTCGCCTTGGTCCCACAAGAGACGAGGGATTGAGTTGCGCCGAGCCAACGGCCCAGAAGCGCCTCGATCGTGCCGAGCCCGGTGTCTTCTTGAGTGGTGACTGTCACGCGGTAGGTGCCAGGGTCGAGCCAGATGCGATGGCGCCGTTCACCCACTGTCGTGCCGCCGCCTGATTGGTCATAACCGCCAATTCCACCCGTCAGAGCGGTCCATGCTTCTGTCCAGGAGGACCGGAATGTGGGGAAGCGTGACGAGTCGATGATCAACTGGGTCGGCGTCACTGGCTGTTGAGAGATCGGTGTCGGATCGAGCACCTGTCCCATGGCGTCAGCGAACCAAATGTTGCCAGCCTCGTTGGGATGAACGGTATCGGTCGTCAGATCCGCACTCCACAGGCGGTCTGGCCGCATCGCTCCGAGGTCATAGACCGAAGCTCGGTCGGTCCCGAGCTGCACCGCTGCCGCTCGTGCGGCATTGACATAGGTCAGATCGGTGCCGGGCACCATAACGAACAGGACACCTGCGTCGGTGCTGCTGACCCGAGCGTCGATCCGGTTGACGATCGTCACCAAATCGTTCTGGAATTGCGTCGGCGTCCGACCGGTCTGATCGTCGTTGTAGCCAAGGAGGATGACGATGCCTCCAAGGAACAGGTCGCTGCCCGCTAGCATTGCCGACCACGCATTGGTCGCCTGCCCGGCCCAGGCGTCAGCGCCGAAGCCCGCGTGGGTGCCGTCGAGCAGGATCACGCTGTTGTTGCTCAGGAACGCGAGATCCCCGTCGTACCACTCGACACCTTCGAGGATGAACGTGCCGGAGTTTGGCGTCATCACCAACGTGTGGAACCCGTATTGTGCGTTTGTTCCAAACGTCGCCGATTGCCCCGGAAGCTCAGCACCGTTGGCGTTGATCACCGTCTGAGAAACACCATCCAGCGTGACAGCGCAAGCGGTGGGTCCGCCGGTCGAGCGGGTGTAGAAGACAGAGATCTTGTCGCCGAAGTACGAGATGGTCGCGCTGCCGGCCCCGGCGCTCGGGATGTTGGCAGCATGGAAGCCGAGGCCGTGGTCAATGTTGCCGGTGACCGAGCCAGTGAACGTCCAAGGATCGTCTGCGCCTGGCCAGTTGGCATCTCCGACCTGCGAGAAGACGTTGGCCGATGCTGGCAGTAGTCCGTGAGTTCCGGGCTGGTTACCCATGAAGCGTCGCCGCAGTCGGTCCATCATCCGGTTGCGGTACTTGCCTCCACCGAAGCCTTCGGTCATCGAGTCGCCGATCATCACGAGCTGGACCGAGAGACCACCCGTGCTTCGAGCGATGGCGAGCTTCTGCCGCCAGCGCATGACGGCTGCCTGATGCTCCAGGAACTCGATGCGCGGGATGTGTTCCAGACGGCTTGCCGCGTGTGCGATGACTGAAGCCTGACCACTGCTGACGTCAACGGTGACGGTCACTGCTCCAGCAGAAACGTCGAAAGACGTTGGAGCGGTAAGTGTCTCCCTGGCCTTGTCCGACGGAGTCCACTTGCCGATGATGAGCGGTTCCATGGTCCCATCGATGTCCTCGTTCAAGAAGAACTGGGCGATCGTATGGAGGAAGTTGTCAGTGATTGTGTCGTCGGCGATCACGGTCATGACATCGCCGTTGATCGTCAGGTCGAGAAACTCGGAGCCCAGCTTCGCCTCGAACGCACGGCCGGCGAGCGAGCCCGCAGGCCACCCCGTGATCGTGAACGTGATCGTGGTGCCCGGCCGGAACGTGAGGTTAAGGCCAGGCGGTCGGACATCATTCGTCATGATTGCCACCCATCTCTTCGAGTACGTGTATGACCTGATTCGTCAACCACTCAGCCGCTTCCACTCTGCGGTCGGGATGTGAGATATCCCAGTCGGCGTAGAGCGTGTAGTGGATCGAATCGAGATAGCGCTCAGCGGCGCTTCGGATCTTCCGGCGGTCGCGAATATCCCTCACGAGGTGTGCTCGCCGGGATACCTCTTTCCGCAAGTTGTTGAGCATGATCACGCCTGTGTTGGTCGCGGATGAAGATCTCTTCGAGGACTTCTCTGGTCGGGATCATTTGTGTTGCTCCTTGACTGCATCAGCCCATGCCTCGATCCATCGCATGGCGTTGCCTTCGATGGTGTTCAACTTCGCTATCGCTCTGCCGGCGTCGGCCATCTCGTCGCGCAGAAAGCGATCGCACACGAGAGACCACAGGTGGGTCTCCCATTCCTCAGGAGTCGAAGCGAGCAGGCCAACTCCAAGGTCGTGGAACTTCTTGTAATCCGCCGTTGGCGATGCCACCCAGGGAACGCCCACAGCGGAGTACTCCAACGGCCTCAGTCGAGACTTCGACGCGTTGAACTCCGACAGCAGGAGTGGAGCAATGCCAATGCCGAGCTTGCTCAACTCGGTGGGCCAGTAGGTGAGCGGGACCCCGTCGGTGGCGAAGGGTTCTTCTTTCAGCTTCAACACCCGAGCTAAGCCACCCTTCGGCCCAACAACCTTGAAGGTGACGCCTTGAGTGACGATGTTCGCTATCGCGTGTCCGAGGACTTCGAGATCGCCAGGGTGGGTCCTGACCGCTCCGCCCCAGCCGACCACTCCACTGTCCCGGTGCGGGATCTTGAGATAGGACCGGGGGACGCAGTTGGGGAGGATGCGGAAGCGCCCGTGGGGCGCATAGCGCTTGGCGAGTGCTTCGGTAGTGACAGTGACGAGGCTGGCTTGAGCGCAGGCCTTGACGGCGAACTCGTTGTACTCCCGAGCCCAGCAGAACGCTGCGTTGTCCACGTGGACGCAGGACAGGTCGTCGTCCATGTCCACCACGACAGCGATGCCCCGAGCCCGGAGCTTGGGCACTGCGTCCACCGTGGCTTGCGTGGCCGGGCGCTGGATGACCACGACGTCAGCGTCTTTGACGGTGAGGTAGTTGATGTAGTTGTCCATCCGCCAGCCGACGTAGCGATCATCGGCGACTTCGACCTGGGCCTCACCGGTAGCGCCTGCGGCGCGACCGGGCCAGATCAGGCGGTAGAACCCGCACGGTCCACTGTCACCCGGCGAGATGAAGACCTTCACAGCACCATCGGGGCGGGGATCGGAACGATCCACCGCCCCTTGAAGTCAGGGTGGTTCCTGATGATCGCGGGTGCGTAGTTCCAAGCCAGCACGAGGATGTCATCGACCCCGCTGAGGTCTTCTCGCGGAGGGATGATCTTGATTCCCGTGCCAGGGACGAACCGGCCCTGCTTGGCAGGAGTCGAGTCGATGATCGAGGCGAGGTCGTAGCTGTCGAGCCCGCAGTAGTTCAGGAGCGTTGTTGCCTTGGCTGGTGCTCCATAGCCGATGGTCGTGCCGCCCTCCGGCCCCGTGTACAGCAGCTCGACCAGGCGATCGCGGATGCGCTCGATACGCCCCTGGAAGCCCCTGTAAACGCCTGGCTGACACAGCCAGGTCTCCTTGGCCACCACGGCGTCCTGTGCCCTCTGGTTGGGTCCTAGGGGCCGCTTGGTGGCAGTGACCCGAAGGGAGCCGCCCTGGCGGTCGGTCAGCTCGACCCGAGCGACGTTCAGGCCCCATTGAGCCAGGGCGCTGCGCAGGCTCGTGAGCGAGAAGAAGTTGCGGTGCTCGTGGTAGACGAGATCGAACGCGTTGTTGACCAAGAGGTCTGGGAGGTACTGCACCTCGATGAACGCAGCGCCGTCGTCGGCCAGGAGATGGGCAATCCCTCGAACGACCTCGCTGACCGACTCGACATGAGCGAGGACGTGGTTCGCCACGATGACGCCAGCAGGGCCAAGCTGCTCCCGGATGTCGTGAGCCACGTCCATGTTGAACGGCTCTTCAGTGACGTCAAGGCCTCGCTCGCGTGCCACTGCCACCGGGCCCGAGGCCGGGTCTACTCCGACCGCCTTGCAGCCGGCCTTGGCAAAGTGGCGGAGCATGTCGCCGTCGTTGCAACCGATCTCGACCGTCAGCCGCTTCGCTTCAGGCTTGTGGTAGTCGAGGATGAAGCCGGCGTAGCGCTCGTGGTAGTCAGACAGCGGCGCCGAGGCCGAGCTGTAGAAGGAGTAGCCGGTGCCGAACAGCGTCTCGTGGTCTACGACCTCAAGGAGCTGAACGAGCCAGCATCCGGTGCAGACAGCGACTTGCAACGGGTAGCGGGGGCTGACCTCGCCGTGGGTTGACGTGTACGCATCAGCGATTGGCGACAACCCCAGATCGAGGAACATCTCAAGGTCGTCGTAACCACAGGCGGCACAGGTGGTGCGCTTCATCCGTTGAACCCCAATCTCGATGCGATGGCTTGGACTGTCCCCCTCAGGACTGCGTCGAAGACGTAGGGCGGCGTCCACCCGGCGTCAGTGATCTTCGAGGTGTCGAGCGCGTAGCGCAGCTCGTGCCCCGGGCGGGCGTCGTTGCTCTCAATCCAGTTGAGAGTTGGCTGCTTACCCATGTAGTGCCCAATGGCGATGATCAGCTCTCGGCAAGAGACTTCTGGGCCGGCGATGTTCCAGCGCGAAGGCTTGGTGAAACGCGGCCAGCGCTGCGGAGGCTCGCCGAGTAACCACCTGAGGGCGTCGGCATAGTTGCGAACGTGGGTCCAACACCGGCTAGCCGAGATCCAGTCGCCCTCGCTGTTGCGCTTGCCGTAGACGTCGACAGGCTCGTTGGCGGCAATCCGTTGCACGACGCTGGGGATGAAGCGCTCGGCGGGCTGGTCGAGGCCGAAGAGCTGCATGGTGTTGGTGATCACCAGGGGCACCCCATAGGTCCGCCACCACGCGATGGCAAGAGCCTCTTGAGCTGCCTTGCTCCCCGAGTAGGGAGTGGGCGGCGCAATCGCCGACCACTCCATCTCGCCACCCGTGAACATCGAGGGTCCGTAGACCTCGTTGGTGGAAGCGAGAACAAAGTGAGTGAGGTTGCGCCGCTCTCGGGCCCATTCGAGCATCGTGAGGATGCTGTTGATGTTATTGAGGACGTGGTTGACTGGGCCTTCCTTGAGAAAGGCGTGGACGTCTGCCGACGCGGCTAGATGGAGCACGCAATCGACTTCGCCGATGGCCTCATCGAGCTGCCAGGAGATCGGTGCTCTGAGGTCGTGATACAGCCGGGTGACGCGTTCGCGGTTGGCCGAGTTACCACGGGGCGAATCGAGAGCGACGATCTCCCAGTCGGTGGTTTCGAGTAGGTGGTCGATCGTGTGGCGGCCGGCGAAGCCCCGGCCGCCCGTGATCAGGACTCGCACGGCTTTCCCCATTTCGACTCGAATAGGAGTTCGGATCGATCCCACATCGCCTTGACCTCTTCGGACTTGAAGCCAAGCGTCGAGTGGTGATGGGTGTGGATGTCGGCGACGACCACGCGCATGCCCATGTTGCGGGCCTCCATGCAGACATCGTCGTAACCCAGGAACTCGTACCGAGCGTCAAAGCGAAGATCCCTGATCGCCCATGGCGTGAACACCATGAAGCTGCCTTCGATCATGTCGACGTCGCCAACGCGCTGTTCACCGAATGCCACCATCCGCGTATCGGTCATCTGATGCCCGATGGGATCGTGGTTCCACCACCAGAGACTCGGACCGCCGCCTGCCACGCCGATGAGTCCTACGCCTGGCTCGATGGCAGCCCGGATCTTGTCCTCGATGTCCGGATCGATCATCTCAAGGTCGTCGTGCAGCAGCACGACGGCCTCAAGTTGGTCTAGATCGTTGGGTCCTTGGTATCCGGCATACGCATTCAAGATCTTGTTGTAGGCGACGCTGATCGACTTCTGTCCGGAGATGGCGATGAAGGGTCGCTGCTTGATGTTGGGAGCGACGAACCGGCCGAACTTCTCCCACGAACCTACGCAGCACCCATACGCGATCATGGGTGGCCCATCGACTGCCACAGCTTCATGTCGTTGGCCGTAGCTTCACCGACACCCGGTATGGAGTTGAGGGTGTGAGACCAGAGGTGTTTGGCACTGACGCCTTCGAGCGTCGCTACCACCTTGCCGTTCCTTTCGATCTTGCGAACAAGGTCATCGTCGCCACACCAGAACTGGAACCGCTCATCGATCGCACGCCAACAACCGCTCTTGACCATGAACACCCAGGAGTTGATTCCCCCGAGACGAACAGTCCCAGAGGTGCGCCTCACCCGTCGCGGCTGGCAGCGGGTGTTCTGGTTGTCTCGATCGACGGAGATCAGACCGAGATCGACGTTGCCATCAAGCTCGGCGGCGAGGGCGTCGAGGCTGCCAGGCGCAAGCTCGATGTCGTCGTTCAGGAACGCCAGGTGCGCGTGGGTGTTCCACTCATCACCGAACTCGTTGAACTCCTGATAGATGGTCTGACCGGGGCGATGCTTGGAGTACTTGATGTGGCACGTCGCATCGTCGCTGTTGTCGTAGACGCCGATGTAGACCACTCGGCGCTCGTTGAGGCAAACCTCGATCAGGTCATCGAGCATCTTCCCCGAGCGGCCGATGGACGGGATGCAAACCGCTATGTACTTCATCGCAGCCACAACGTGTCGTGCTCGTGCGTGTAGCCAGCAGGCGGTTCAGGTGAAGAGAAGTAACCGGCGGCGCTGTAGCGCCACCGGTCAGCCGGCAGGGGATGCCCGTGCCAAGCCCTGTCGCTGGCCTCCAATACAACCGTCCGGTTGAACTCGGGAGCGATGCGGATCTCCTGCGGGGGCTCGACACCTTCGAGGTGCAGACGACCGCCCTCATCCGTCCACCCCTCGTTGAGGTAGACGAGCACGTTCAACCGCCGATAGAGCTTGGTCACCTGACTGCGGTTCCAGTCGGTGTGAACATCGAGGTAGCCGCCTGGCGGGATCAGATGGCACCCGCTGTTCTCTTCCATCGTCAGATCCGGGACACCGAAGGCCTCGCTGAGTACAGGAGTCAGCGCACGAATGCCATCGAAGAGAACGCTCGTCTGAGGACCAAACAGGTCAGCCGGCGCGTCGAACTTGTTCTCGCGGTCGTTGTCGTATTGGCGACAGTGAGAGACATCGATGAGACCGACCTCTTCACGCACGGCTTTGAGGACATCCTGATCCCAGTAGCCATCGACAACGGCGTGGGGGAAGGGCTGCTGGTTGACTTCCAGCACCAGGGACTTCGTCACTTGCTGTCTCCTCTCGCGTCGTAGGCCCACTGCTTCGTCCCGATGTGTTCCCTCCAAGAAAGACCGGCCGTGTTCTCGCCATTGCGGACAGCCGCCCACGTCTTGTGTGGGCAATGCGCGAAAGTCGCTCCGGCGCGGAGCAGCTTTCGCCAAGCGTCGAGTACTTCGCAGTAGCGAGGGTCCCATCGTTCGAGCCTGAAGTCGTGAAAGCCGCCAATGCTCTGCATCAGCCTGCGTCGCACGAGCACCGGAATGGGGATGAAGTTGCCGTAGTCGAGGATCTGGCGTCGAGCATCTAGATCGAAGGGACGCTTGAACGGGTCCTTGCCTCTAATGGCAAGTGGGTTCTTGGCGGGTGGCAGGATGTCGTGCCACGGATAGACGAGGTCGGCCCCGGTCTTCTGCTGCGTGCGTTCGAGCTGTTCGAGATGACGCGGGTACATCTCGTCATCGTCATCAAAGAAAGCGATGAAGTCGGACGTGGCCCAACCGATACCGGCATTGCGGGTCACGGCGGCACCCTTGCCTTCCCTGTCCGTGACGACGATGACCTCATCTGGCTGTCGCGTCTGAGCGTCGATCTGACGACGCACGGCCTCGACCGCCTCGGCCCTCGGTGGGATCGTCGGGATGACAACAGCGATGCTCACCATCGGTCGCCTCGGCCGCTGGTGTTACCGGCATGGGCGGAGTAGTGCCACGTCACCCGCGGGTCGTGCGCCCACTGGCTCGGCTCGGTGAGCTTGATCAGTTGCAGGAGGAAGATGTAGTCCTCGTTGCCGTAGAACTCTTCGCCCGGAGCGGGCCCCGGGAAGTAGCACTGCTGGGCCAACTCGGTGTTCACCAAGTACGTGATGCCGAAGAGGTGCGGATGCTCGAAGTCCATCGCCTTGTGGCGATGGCACCTATCGGGGCATCGCTGTTGCTCGCACTCGTAGTCCCAAACCGGGTTACCATCCCACCACGACCAACAGACCAAAGCCCCGGTCTGCTCTTGCACCTTCATGAGCGTGTCGAGGTGGCTCGGGTAGAGGTAGTCGTCGTCGTCTAGGAACGCTGTCCACTCCGTAGAGACGTTGCGGAGGGCTCGGGTCCTGGTGGGCCCCGCTCCCTCGTGGCGGAGGTCTAGGGCGACGCTGATGGCCTCTGGGGGCCTTACCTGGTCGAGGGCCGAGCTGATCGCTCGATTGAGCATGTCCACCCGCGGAGGGATCGACGGGATGGCGACGGTGACGCCGGGTGTCATCACTCGCTCCCTGCCTTCTCGAACTCGACCACCTGGATGTCGATGTTGCTGGTAAGAACGAGAACCCGGCAGTCTTCCGGGAAGTGCCTTTTGACATGCTTCGAGATCTCGTGGAACTGCTTGGCGCTCGCGTTCTCAGGCAGCGTGATGACGAGAATGTCATCGGGTCCGACGACGAGGCGCCTGACGTCCTCGATCTTGATGTCACTCACGGGTGCCACTTCCGTAAGGGCACTCGGTGCAGACCTCGTCTTCTTTGCCGGGCCAGACGATGTGACCAACCGTCCAGGTGCTCACGGATGCAAGTCCGGTGTCGCCGGCCATCCGCTCGACGTGGCGGCGGTACTCGTCGCTCCACGGAGCTACCGAGTCGTCCTGCTCATCGAGCCGACGTCCCCACTGCTCCGCGTGGGTCTCCTCGATCCGTACGAAGCCGTTCCGCTGGATGTCATCGACGTACTCGCCTGGCACCTTGATGCCATGGCTGTAGTCGGAGAACCGCCAGGGGCGTCCTTGGCTGTCCGTATCGGCGTAGCTCTCCCGCTCGTAACGCGTGATGTGGGTGGGGTTGGGCTTACGTGACCCTGCCATCGGCTTCCTTCTTGTGAGGTTCGAGTTCGGTCCGGGTGACAGTCACTTCGCTGCCGAAGCGAGAATGGAACTCGCTCAAGCGGCCGGCGACTAGCGCCTTCATGCAGGTGCCACAGAGCAAGATCTGTTCTCGATAGGGGTCACGTTGAGTGCCCTGCTGCCCCCCGACCGGACAGGAGAAGATCTCGCCAAATGCCATGCAGTTAGTGCAGAGGCCTCTCACTAGTGCCACTCCTCTGTCGGTCGTCGTAGTGCGCATATTGCTCAAGGTCTCCGCCGTAGGTCATCAACGTGAAGCAATGGAACGTGGCGTGGGCGAGATGGTGCAGGCCGCTCTGATCATCGAAGTCATGCCCAGCCCAGAAAGCGTTGACGTGCCGCATGAGGGCATCGTGCGAGAGATGCCACGAGTAGCCCCTGCGCCAGTTGTCGCGGTCGTACTTGTCAGCACCAAAGCCGTAGACCCGGGCCACCTCTGCCAAAGCGGCCACAGGGATCATCGAGTACTGCTCGGGCTTCGAGCCCTTCTGTCCGCCGGTTGGCGAGGTCTGGCGGACCTCGCCACCGATGTGTGAATCAGCGGTATACGCACTTCGATGCATCACGAGGTCAACGAACTCGGTCCAGGTCGACACCCGAGGCGTCCACTCGAACTCAGCGTTCCAAGGCCTAGTCATCAACACGCACGGCACACCCGACTCAACAACGTCGTTAGCGTTGTCGATGTTGTCCTCGATGCAGATATCGACCGGGTAGCCCGCCTTGTCCTCGCTGAAGGTCAACGTGTCATGAGGAACGTCGTTCGCCGCCAGCCAGCCAATGGTGCTCGTCTGGGCGGCTGGGCGAGTCCGGTGGGTGATGATATGAATCGAGTGATCAGCGTCCTTGAGGCTCTGCAAGGCGGCGATCGCACCTTCGTACGCCTGCCCCTGGTGGAACAGGCCAGCGGCTTCTGCCTCCAACATCGACTCCATGAACTCGGCCTGGCTGATGCCCCAGGACTGCCACAGCTCCCACATCAAAGGCTCGGGCATCGACTCGAAGGGGATGCCCCTAGAGACGCGGTAGTTGCGAAGAGCGGCAACGAAGTTGTAGACGCAGCCATCGAGGTCTATGCCGATTCGCATCACGTCTCCTCGCCTAGATCGCAGGTCGGACAGGCTCGAAAGCCCATGTTGAGAATCCAGAAGGTCTTGCTGCACCAGCCACATCGCTTGATGTACTTCGGCGGACTCTCGCGGAATGCCTTGGGGTGCTTGAAGAGCCAGGAGACCGGCGGCAGAGCGCTGGATGGATCGAGTTGTCTCGGCACTACCAGCCCTCTGCGCCGCGGTCGATGCGGCCGTCGGGCAGCATGGGTGCGCAGAAGATGGGTGTATGGCCGAAGGGTCCGTAGTCGGCCGTCTCAAGCCAGAGCGCTTGCTTCGGTGCCTCGATGCCGAAAGAGCGGCTATAGGCGTACTCGTCGGTTCCCTTGAGCGAGCCGTTCAGGACGAACTCGCCTCCGGTGCGGTAGGTGTGCCAGTGACCGACAAGCAGGATGTCGTAAACCTCGCCGGCAGCGCCCTCGCGCTGCCGGCGTCGGAGGTCCCCTCGAACGATCGGTGTCCAGGCCCCAGCAATGCCACCACCGCCACCAAACCCGAGGTTGCCATGCGTCAGGAGATAGCGAGTGTTTTGCACCTGTACCCGAGCGTCCGTCTCCTCCGGAATCTGCCAAGTGACACCGGGGGCCGAGCCGGCCCTTTGTGTCATATGAGCAAGCAGCCAGTCGTAGTTGTCACGGGCACGGAGCTTCGCTCGCTCTTTGCCCGTGCGACGACCGTGATTGCCGCAAACGCTGACGATGTGTACGTTGCCGTAGAACTCCGCGAGCATGTCGAAGCCGGCGGCCAATTGCTCAGACCAGTAGAGGCACGTCCCGAGGATCGTGTCCTCGTTCGTCTGCTGAAGTTCTTCATGGATGTCGCCAGAGATCGAGTCGCCAGCCATGAAGATCACGGCGCCCTGATACTCGTGACCACCGAAGTGGTCACGAGGCAGAGAGATGACCTTGTCGAAGAATCGGCGTAGCCGCTGTGTGCCGATCTCACGGTTGTAGGCATTGATGCCATTGACCTCGCGAGGGTTGACGACCTCATCGAAGTGCATGTCCGACAACATGGCGCAGACGGTGACGTCCCTAGTCCGCAGCGCCGGCTTCTCGGTGATCCAGGTGGGAGGCTTCGGGCTCGCTGTGAAGAACGCTTCGTTGAAGCTGACGTGTCGCTCTAGCTCGGTCAGCTTCTTCGAGGCCAGACGGAAGGCAGCGCTCTTCGCTGCGAGCTTGGCCTTCTGCTGTTCAAGCTGAAGCTCAAGTTCGGCAACACGTTGCCCGTATTGCATGTCTGCGATCTCATCAGCTACACCCACAGAGTCCTCTCCGATGGCTAGTCACGGCCGATGCCGTGATACCGGGGATTTCGCGCTTGTCCGTGAACCAGACAGCGATGATGTGAGAGGCGATGCCGTTGGCGAGAATGGCCCGCATCTCTTCGCGTTCTCGCTCGGTTAACTGCTGCATCGCTTTGCCGACCGAGCAAGGTCCGCTTGTCACTGAGGCTCCAATGAACGTGGCGCTTCTAGCTTGGACTGCGCCTTGTATCGATCCCTCAACTGCGCCGTCAGTTCGCTGATACGAGCCTCGATGACTTCTACCGTCGGATCGACGGCTGTCTCGCCGGTCAGCGCCGACAGCTTGTTCATCAGAGCGAGCTGGCCTTGTAGCGAGTTCAGCTCGGACTGCATCGCAGCGGTCAAGTTGCTGTTGACGAGAACGTGGATCTCATCGAGCTTGTGGTCTGTCACCGCGTTGGCCTTAACAAGGCGAGCAGCGACTTCGTCTTGTCGGCGCCAGTCCTCACGCTTCTCGACCATGCGCTGCCGTCCTGTCAGGTACGCCAGGAACACGGCGCCAAGTGGGCTGGCGAAGGCAACGATGGCCGCCACAACGATGGTGCTCATCCCTCTCGCACCCTCGCCCGAGCCGCTTCGAGATCGCAGGTTGGATCGGGATAGATCGCGAGAACTTGGCGTTGTACCGACTCACGAAACACCCGGACCACCTCCGGATCAATGCGGGGAATCGCTTCGATGATCGCCTCGCCTGGGACAGCGATCGCCTCACGGATCTGACGCCGGCTCTCCCAAGAAGTCACGCATCGCCGAGCCTCGTCCAGCTCGGCCCCTTGCTGGTTGTCCTCGGTCAACGTTCGGGTTTCCAGCAGCGTGTAAGCCCCCCCTCCCATCAGTACGGCCTGGATGATCGCCATGGCGACGAACCCCTTGGTGATCCAACCGGGTGTCCGTTCACCGTTCATCTCAAGTAGCCAGCCGTGCGCTCAGCAGGTTGAGCACTTCAACGGCGATGGAGTCATCGAGAGCGTTGGCGATCGCCTGGGGAGTGAGCACGGCAAGCATCCTCGACGCCACCTCGGCCTCGTCCACGGAGTCCACAGCCGCTACAGCCCCCGCGAGGGCGTTCAGCTTGTTCGAGTTGACCTGCACGGTGCCGAGGATTGCCTTCTCGGTGCCGGCCCAGGTGCTTTGCCCCTTGCCGGTGCCCTCGTTCATGACCTTGCGAACGACTGCTTCGATCTCTTCCTTTGTTGCCATCTCGTCCCACTCCTTTGGTACCGCCGCAGCGGAAGTAGACCCGGGAATCAATTGCGACTTGATGTCCTCGATCCGATTGTCGCCAGGACAAACCTTGCCGGCAGAGCTTGAGAACCTGGTGCAGTCGGGGAAGCGCCAAGGGTCGATCCCGAGGCGGTGGTAGCTGATGCCATTCCGTTCGCAGGAGTCCTTGAGTAGATGCCGGCGAATGCTGAACCTGGCGCACAGCCAGGTCAGCAGCTTGTCGAGAGCCATGAGCTGAGCTGGCGTGAAGCTGGGCACGTTCGATCCCGTCCACCTGGGAAAGCTCGCACTGCTGTCTTCACACTCGATAGAGATGCAGAAGGGGTTGCCGTTGAGGTCAGAAGCCGCTCGGTAGCGGAGGTCTTGCCATTGCCGCACGGCACCTGAACCACCGACACCGAAGTGCGAGTAGGCGCGCCCGCTAGGAGTGAACCACGACTCCGTTCCAGCGAGAGTGCCGACCATCGTGTGGATGTTGATGACAAGCGGGGTGAGCAGGGTCGTGGACTTGCCCCGGAGCTGGCGATACTCAGCGCCGGGATAGACGACGGCCGTCACGGCTTGTCCTCAGTCGGGCCGCGTTCACAGGAGATGCCGTTCGTCACCGGATCAAAAGCGTCTTCCCACCGCGCGACCTCGGCGACCACGCTCGGGTCGCCGAGTCGTGACAGGTCGTGGTGCGCAGCTTCCTGGGCGTCGCTGACCGCCTCGTGGAGGTCAAACTTCAGCGCTCGATTCAGCCGCTTCCGCAGCCAGTTGGCGATATCCATAAGCCCTCCTAAGTTGTGCAGGGGAGTGAGCGCAGGCGTTGTCAAGCGATAGACCGAAGGTCGCCCCGGCCTTCCCGCAGAACCAACAATTGGACGAGTTACGCCAAAGCACCATGCAGTCAATGCAGATCTTGGTGGGGTCCACCTAGTAGCCATAGAGGTAAACGCGGGAGCCGGCTGCGAATAGGTGCGAGCCGCTATTCACCTCGATCGTCAGTCGGTTGATAGCGGAGCCCGAGTATTGGCCACTTAGCAGTCCGTTGCGAAGGTTGATGCCAGCATCGGATGCCCAGAACTCATGCCCAAGCATGATCTTGCGGCTTCCGGTTCGGGAGTACCCGAGAATGTTGAACTGAGCGCTTGATGCAGCGCCATTGACCGCCGACAGACCGCCTAGCAGTATGCGGTCGGTGATGAGCGCAGCAGCGGCGGTGTTGATCGCCGCTACGTTGCTCTGTACATCGAAGAGTTGGTAGAAGTAGTTGTTGCCCGTGTCCGCGTTGTAGCGAAGCCGGATTCTGACGTTGCCAACTCCACCGTTCTGGACAGATAGCGAGTCGTAGATGACTTCGAGGTTGTCGTAGCTCTGAGGGATGTTCTGGAAGTCACAGAGCGTCGCTGAGTTCGCTGGCAATTCAACGAAGTCGAGCAGCCGGCGAATGGGGTGCCCCGCGAGACGGATCTGCACGCCACCGTCAACCAAGAAGGGGTCCTGGACTGCCACCATCGTGCCCTGGATGGCCTTTAGACCAGCCGGAAGGTTGATGGTTGTGCTGTAGTCGGTGGGCTCCGATGCGCCGGCCAGCTTGGCCCAGACGCCCACTGCGAGGGTCGAGGCCGTCGCTCCCGCACCTGAGGTGTTGAACGTCGCGCCCAAGAAGACGAAGCCATCGGGGGTGGTCCACCCTGTTGGCACCAAGCCACCGCTGGTACCCATGGTCACGAAGATGATCAGTGCGTCACCTTGAGCAGTACCGGCCGGCTTCGGAATGGTCACCGTGGCTATCGCCCCGGCAAGGGCGGTGTCGGCCACCGAGATCGAGCGGTACGAAGGAGAGGAAGCGCCTCCGCCCTTGATGACGACGTGAGTACCAACGCCGTGCTGCCAGTTCGTCTGCGTGCTGGTGAAGGTGCCAGCCGTGCCGGTAGCGACATCCCGCGTGGCTACCGAGGTCTGAAGGGTTCCGGCGTCGCTCGTGTCGTTCTCGTCTGAGCGCTCGGTCCACGTTGCCGGTGGCGTCATGGTCGCCGCTTGGTTGGTCACCCTGAGCCAAGCGGCCACGTGGGCGATCTCGATGTCGTCGGCTGGCGTAGTGAAGAGAGGGGCGGACGGAGCGACTAGCGAGCCCCCGGGGCTGGTCTCAACCGCCTGCCGCGACGCCGGGTTCGGCAGGGTGCCGTCCGAGCTGGTGACGATCTCGACATCGTCAACACCGTTGGGGTCAACGATGCGTAGCGAGCCTGGCTTGATCTCGGCCGTGACGATGCCGGTCTCCTGGTCCCTCAGCGTGTAGCCCTGTTGGTCCACGATCGTGACGAGCTGATCTGAGGCATCCCTGATGCGGAAGCCACCGATGGGATCGAGCGTGACCCTGGCCCCCGTGTTGCCCACGTCACCGATCTGCCATTGCGAGCCATCGAGGAGGCCGACCAACTCGCCGTTCTCGTCATAGAAGGCGATGAAGCCTGGATCGCCACCTTCCAGAACGACGCGCTGGCCGTCCTCCGCACCGAACGGGAGCACCACTCGCGTTTGTGCGCTCGTGCGCATGGCGCTAGCTCCGGCAGAACCGTCGAACTCGACTCGCACCTCTTCATCGGTGAACGTCTCGCCGAGGCGCGTGGCGGGGATGACGCCAGGGTCCTCGTAGTTCATGCTCAGCGCCGGGTTGCCGCTGATGACCTCGTCATCCATTCGCACGAACACGACATCGAGGTCTTCGTTGTCCAACTGCTCGACCGTGCCCGAGAGCAGCTTGGATGTCCGCGTCTGCTTGACGCCTTCAGTGATCGCGGACTTGACCGCACGTCGGATGATCCGAGACAGCGCTTCCTCAGATAGTTGCATAGGACACTCGCTTCATCGTGTGCTGCATCTGGCCACCGGAGCGAAGTTCGAGAGACCATGCGGTTTCGAGCCATCGTTCGCCGAAGGCGTCAACGACGTCCAAGGTCTCATGGCGGGGGTCGGCTGTTGAGTTGAATGTCAGCCACTCGAAGGCAGCGCCACTACGGGCAAGGTTCTTCGCAGCTCGATTGGCCAACGTCTGGTTGTCGATGCCCTGTACCGATTCCACCTGAGCGATCTCGAAGCCGCGTTTGGCGTAGCTGTGCGGCGCCGATGATGGGATGTCGTAGCGCCCGGATCGAAGCCGGTCCGTGCCCGAGTCGTAGACGGAGAAGACGTTGGGGGCAGAGAGCATGTCGTCCGAGTGCACGATCGAATCGGCGATCACGCGGGTGCCGGCTTCATACGCCGGCACTGTCGGTTCATCGAGATCAGGGTCGGGCGGTTGGTCGAAGTGGCAGCGACCGTTTCTGTCAAACCACGGGGAGATGAAGCCCACGAGCCCGCCGAGGTCGGTGAGCATCTGCATCCACGTCGTGCCTGGCTCCCATGCCTTTGCGTCAGCCAGCCCACGGGCGGCCTCGTCGCCAAGCACCGCGATGTCATTCAGCTCGAACCCGGCACGGAACATCAGGAAGAAGATGATCAGCATGATGTTGGCGCCCTTGCTAAAGCCATAGGCGTTGGCGGAGGGCTGGTTGAGGATGTAGCTGAAGTCGACTAGCTCTGCATTCTGCTCGATGCCCCATGATCTCTGCGGCCGACTGTCGTCGGCCCAGAGGAAAGTGCCAAGCAGGAAGTCGGCGCCGTTCTGCAATTGCATGTAGACCCGGACCCGGTCGCTCAGCGTGTTGACATCAGCCGACTCGTCTGGTGTGAGCTTGAGCCCTGTCAGCCGCCGGGAGGTGTTGTCCGAGGTGTCGTTCTGGATCTGGGGCGTGGATGCCGAGTCGGGGTGAAGCTGACCGATCGGGCTCAGCTCGCGGTCCATCAGGTAGAACTTGAACTTGTCGATCCGGTGGCGGACACCATCGAGATCGAGGATCTGATCAGTTGTCGGCTCCCAAATCGTCGTCGGCATCAGGCCTCCACCTCGACAGGGACTTCAACGCTGTGAGTTGGCGTGACTTCGATCGACGCGGTGTAACGGTGGCCGGGCTCTTGCTGCTGAGCGTCCGACGGCCGCACGTGGCCGAGGATGCGAGTGCCCTGGAAGTCCATGGCACAGACAAAGGGGATATCCATCGACCGGGTGATGCTGAGCAGGTCGGTGAAGAGCCGCTGTCCGGAGGACACCACTGGCGTCTCGTTGCCGAAGTTGAGTTCGATGCTGGCTTGCCAGCCAACGCCTCGGTCCTCGGACTCAGTGAAGACAACCTGGTAGTCCGCACCGTGCAGGAGAACCACCTCATCGCGCTCGGGCGAGAGGAACGTGTAGGCCGAGCCCTGATCGGGGATGTCGAACACGACTTCGAGGCTGGGGTCGTGATTCGACGTCAGGACGATGTCGTAATCGCCCTGCTCGGGCGTGACCGCGTTGGAGAGCGCCCAGCCGCTCACTCGACCGTCGAGGGCTGCTGAGCGCACTCGATAGGTGGCCTCGAAGCCGCGGGGCACGAGGTGGTCAACGAAGGAGAGCAGGGACTCGTCGTTGAGGTGAGCCACCCGAGTCCAGGTCGACTCGCTGCTGAACTGACGCTCCAACTCGAAACGCCTGAACGCAGCGCTCAGCGGTGAAGCCGGAGCCACCCACTCGATCTCTGCGTGCTCGACCTCGCGAGTGGACTCATCCGGCATGGTCGCCAACGTCTGTGTCACCGACGCGGTAACACCCGTCGCCGGGTCGGGCTGCTTCACCAGAGTGACGGCCATGTCGCGACCGGTCTGGTGAACACCAGCGACCATCGCTCCATTGGTGAGACCACCGAAGCTGTTGACCGGGCTCAGCGAACAGTCCGGGCCGAAGATGATCCAGTCCTGTCCGGTGACGTTGGTGGTGAACCGGATCTCGTATTGCGTCAAGCCGGTGAGTGCGACGCTTGAGGAGAAGACGCCTTCGACGTAGCGCACGCCCTCGGACGACGCCGGCAGTGCTCGAACCGTGTCGGCGCTGATGACGAAGCTCCCGCCGACCTGAGCCCCACCAGAGACCGCATGGACGGCAACCGTGAGGTTGCCGTCTCTACTAGCCGGCGGGATGATCGGGAACCTGGCGCCGATGTAGGTCTGCGTCGAGGCAGGCGTGAGGCGCTGGCCCGTGGTACCAGTGCCCGACCGGAAGAGGACAAGGTCGGAGAGATCGAGGCGGTAGGGATAGCTGTCAACGCTGTCGATCGAGAGGCTGCCGACCTGGCTCACAAGAGCGATGGCGTAGGCGGCGCGTGAGTCGCCCACGAAAGCCTCCTGAGGCCGCCCGTACTGGTCATAGGCGATGGTCTGGCTAGCAAGGCCCGTAGCAGCCGGCGGGAACTCTCCTGAGGTCGAGAGAGGGAAGACGATGCCAGGTGGATGACCACCAGGGCCCAGCTCTTGGTATGCGCCGTTCCAGCGAACATCGGCGGAGACCACTGGGCCGTATTCGCTTGGGCTGACTGTCTGACGCCAGTAGAAGAGGTAGTTCTTAGCACTAGCCTTGTTCCAGTTGGCAGTTCCCGCCGGCAGCTTCCGCAAGGCGTCAGTGGTGACGTTCACCAAACCCGCTTCGCCGATGTCCTCAGGGCGGCGCCAGACGCCCACGGCAGCGCGGTTCTCGGTCTCGGAGTAGGCGACATTGAGGCTGAGCGCCACCACGGTTGGATAGTGCGCCGTCGTGGCCGCTGTGCCCGAGCGGACACGGATGCCCCAGTCGGCTTGCGTGTCAAAGTTGGCGATGTCGGCCGGCGTCCAAGGCAAGCTCGTAGCGGGGTTGATCTCACCCCACCAGAAGTCGTAGATGTTGCCGAAGCCATGGACGTCGCGCGTTGCACCCGCGGCCGGGTCGTAGAGGTTGCCGTCGATCAGGAGCTTGACGGACAGCTTGCGGTAGCCGGTATTGGCTTGGAGGATTGCGCCGACGCCGACCCAGAAGATGCGCCCACTGGCTGCTGCTCCACCGTTGAACAGAGCGGCGTTGACGCCACAGGCGTAGGCGGTACCCGGCGAGAAGGTGCGGATGTGGGTGACGTCTGCTGGATTCGGCCACTTCGTGGTGGCCTCATCGATCGAGTTGAAGAGGTTCGACCCACTCGCTGCCTCGGTCTCCCAGCCATCGTTGACGTTGTCGCTGTTCGGAAGGAGTCGAGCCAGCTTCGGGAGGCCAACGAACTCGTTGCCCTCCTCGATGACGTCAATGAGGGTGGGGATGCTCGCATGCGACAGGGGGTCGACAGCAGCCGAGAGCTTCAACGCACTGATGGTTTCGGCCGCAGTCGACGGAATGCGCATCATCCGAGCTGGCGATCCCGCCCACACCCGGTTCTTCTGATCATGCGTCAGGAACAGCTCGTTGCCGAGCAGGTTTGAGAACCCCGGGTTGAAGTCCACTATGAGATCCTTGCGTCCGTCAGCACGCGCCGTTCCTCCAAGACACTTAGGAAGGCCTTGCCTGCGGCACGGGCCTTCCTGCGGGCGTCATCGATAGAGCCAGCTCCATCGATGTTGATGTTGAAGTTCTCGATATGGACGGTCGTTCCCCCGCGCCCGCCACGGCCCTCCATGACGTCCCTCGTCGCATCGGCGGCATCCGCCGGCAGGACCATCTCCTTGCGATGCAACATCGCCGGGAAGTTGTCTGAAGGGACTTGGTAGAGCCCAGTGGCGAAGCTCGGAAGCAGACCGCCCATGCCGTACCAGTTGTGGGACCTCTTGAAGTTCCAGGCGGCGTTGGGGTTCCCATATCGGCTAGCGATATAGGCGAGCATGGCGAGGATCTGCGTCTGCGGATCGCTCGTCTTGCTGTAGCCGACACCGGCCCAGGTCGAGTTCAAGAACTGACCGATGCCGTAAGCCGTCGAGGTCGGGTTCTGGGCGTTGTTGTTCCAGCCCGACTCCGACATCACCAGGGCGTCGAGGGCGTTCCACATGAACGCCCAGCCGCGGGCAGCATTGAGCTTCATGCCGAGGCGCCTGTTGGCCGCTGGGTTGCCACCAAGGCCAGCGCCCGTGCGCCCGACAGCGCCGCCGGGGCCAGCGCCGGCTGCTACCTCGGGGAAGCCACCATCAGCTCCCGTGATGACCTGCCACAACAGCTCTCGGAAGCCCTGGGCGATACCGCGAAGTCGCATTGCCTCGGGGACGGCGTTGAGCGCACCCTTAGCGGCTTCGTTGAAAGGCGAAAAGGCTGCCTTCAGTGCCCCACGAGAGAGGTCTTCGACAAACCCACCGGCCGCATCGATCGCACCCCTGATGCCATCTCCGACACTGTCGATGATCCCGCCGAACTGATAGCCAATACCGAGATCGCTAGCGAGCCCGGAGAACAGCGAGTTCGCCCGCCCTCGGAATCGAGGGTCGGTCGGGATGACGTATTCGGGATAACGCGGGTCGCCCTCGCCCACGATCGCCCGTGCTCCGTCCGTCTTGAACGGGCCACGCTTGGCGAGGTCGTAGGTGCCCATGGCGTGGTGGACCAGCGCTCCACCTTCGCCGGGGTTCTGCGCAGCGTTACTGCCACCACCGCCGATGAGGGGAATCGACGGGATCTTGGGGATAGCGACACCCGGGATCTTGTTGATCAGATCGATCACGGTGTTCATGCCGCTAATCAGGGAGTTGATGATGCGAATGATCGCGTTTACCGGCGTCTTCACGGCGCCGACGATCCCTCGCCAGATGGCGGCGGTATTTTCCTTGATGCTGGCCCAGACGATGCTGATCCAATCAGCAAAGTCCGAGATCTTCGGCATGATGTGATCGGCCCAGTAGTTCGCTACCGGCTTGAGCACGTTGTCGCGAATCCAGTGCCACGATGACGAGAAGGCGACCTTCAGCGCATTCCAGATAACAACAGCGCCTCGCCAGAACGTTCGCAGCTTGGGCAGGATCAAGCCTTCCCAAACAACCGCAAAGGGCTTGATCACCCGATCACGAATCGCGTGCCAGCTAGCGAAAATAACCGCCTTGATCGCATTCCAAAGAAATGTGACTACCGCTCGCGCTATGCCGAACTGAATGCGCATGTATTGAACCGTCGCCTTGAGCCTCAAGACGATAAAGCGATAGATCAGATCCCAAACGAACTTGATTCGAGGCCAGATGATCTCATTCCACGTGAAGGTCGTTATCGTGACAATGGCCTTCCAGACTGACGAGATCACGCGCCAGATCTTCGGCCAGTTGGTGTCAAAGAACTTGATGAGCTGACGGACGATCGCGATGATGATGCCGGTCGAGATGATGAACGGAGCCAGCACGATTCCGAGTGCAACGCTGAAGATGACTTGAAGCACTCGCAGGAAAACTCGCAGCGGTCCTTCGACCGCGTGCCACACGCCCTTCCAGAATCGGGGGAACGTTTGGGTGAAGAAGCGGACGATCGGCATGACGAAGCCGCTATAGATGTCGTCCCAGAGGCGGACGAAGAAACGCCCCACAGCTTGAAGAGCATCAACGATCTCGGCTCGGAAGATGTAGATCGCTGCGACTACGGCGATTACAGCAACGACGATGAGGAGCAACACGCCGACCGAGACTCCGAGGGCGGTGGCGAGGGCTTCAAGCACTGGAATGATGGCTGTGACGATGAAATAGCGGACGGCGAAGAGGGCGAATCGCAGTTCGCCAAACACCATCGCCGCGAACTTGACGATTGCCACTAGCGGTGCGATGACCGTCGTGAAGATCTTGACCGCCTTTGAGCCCGCAATCATCACTAGAAGGAAGCCAGTGAGCGCAGACAGGAACTTGATCACCACCGGGTTGTCGAGTGCCTTCGCCATCTCGTCAAACGCGGGGCGAAGCTCGTCGCGAACAAGGCTCGACACCTCAACGAGGGCCGGCATGAACTTGGTCTCGAACCACGGGAAGAAGACGTCGACAAGCCAGATGGCAATCGGCTCGCCAAAGTCGATCATCAGAACGTTCAGGCGGTTCTTGATCAGGTCGATCTTCGACCGCAGCGACTCCATCTGGTTGTCGGCGACGCTTTGCGTCGCCCCACCCGCGTTACGCAGAGCCATCTCGTAGCCCTTGATGGCGCCGCTGCCGCCCATCAACTGCCGGATGACGTCACCCACGGACCGAGTGAGGCCGAGCTGTTCGAGCGTGACTGCACGCTCCTTGTCGCTCATGGGGCCGAGCGCTCCCTCGAACTCACCGACCACGTCGGCGAGGTTCTTGAGGTTGCCGGAGGCGTCGAAGACCTCAATTCCGAACTTGCGGAAGGCGCCCTTGAAGGTGGGGTTACCCGCAGCACGCGAGACGTCACGAATGAAGATGGCCAGGGACTCGCCAGCTCGGGAACCACGGATGCCCTGCTCGGCCAAGTAGGCCAGAGAAGCAGCGCCTTCCTCGATGTCCTTGCCGACCGTCTTGAGGGCACCACCAGCCTTGTGGGTGAGTGCGTCGGCGAACTCCTCGACCGTGCCAGTTGCGAGGTTGTTGGTCTCAGTGAGCACGTCCGCCACGCGCTGCATCTGCTGCATGTTCTTGATTGGGTCATCGAACGAGATGCCCAAGGCGGATTGCGAGTTGACCAGGTAGTCGGTCGCCTGGGCCATGTCCATGAGGCCGGCCTGAGCGAACTGAGCGACGACAGGCAGTGCGGAGATCGATTGCTCGGCATCGAGGCCGGCGCTGAACAGGCCGTAGTACGCCTCAGCGGCCTCGGTTGCCGAGAAGGTGGTGACCCGGGCGACGGACTTGGCCGCCTCTTCCAGGCGCTTGCGCACGGGGCCCGAGATGTTGTCGAGGATGGCCGTCGACTTCACCATGGCGTCATCGAAATCGATGAACGCCTTGACGCTCTTGGCGGTGAAGGCGGCGAAGCCCACAGCTCCGATAGCGCCCAACGTGAAGAGCGCACGACCAGCCTTGCCGAATCGGGTTTCTACACGCTTGGCGGCTCCTTCCAGGCTCGCGAAGCCGCGGATAGCCGCTGTTGCGTTGCTCGTAATGATCAGGTCGAGTCGTCTAACAGCCATATGTCAGCCTCACGAGAAAGGGCCGCCCCCACTGGGGGGCGGCCCTGGCGGGGTCACCGTTTGCGCCGAGGATTCGGGCGCTTCTGACTTGCCTTCTTGGCGTCCGATTGCTCCTTCTGCTTCTTGTCTTTGTAGTGACGCATGTACGCATCGATCTCGGCGTCGGTGAGAACTTCATCGCCCCCGAAGTGCCAAGGCATCAGCCCGTACTCCTCTGAGAAGTAGGGCAGTTGCTTGGTCAGGTTGCGGCGACTAAAGGGTCGTCATCGACCTCGACCTCGTTGCCCTCTTGGTCTTCGATGCGGAAGTCGAGCTTGTTCACCAACTTGTCCGTCGGGAACTTCGCGAGCACCTGCTGGAAGTTGAGGTTGGGCTCACCGCTCTTGCGGCGAGCCAACCAGAGGATGAACACCGGAGTGTCCGTGTCCTGGCGGCTGATCACCTCTTGAAGTGAGAGGCCGGTCTGCTGGCGGCAGGCGAGACGGTCGGCAGGACCAAGCTGATCGGAGTGGAGCTTGTACGTCTTGTCGCCCTCCTGGACAACCATGACGTAGACGGGAGCCTCTTCCTCGTCGGCCTTGCCCTTCTCGCGAGCGGCGAGACTGGTTGCTGGCTTGGCTGGCATGGTGGTGTTGACCTTTCCTTTGTCGGGTTCAAGAAAACCCAGCGGACTGCTCGATGATCTGGCTATAACCTTCCGTGAACTCCTCATTGTTTTCATCGGTTTGTTCACGGATAACCGGATAGAGCATGTAGCCGGCCGTATCGCCCTTGCCTCGCCATGGAGGGAATTGGCGGGTGGTGGGCCGACGCCCACCACCGAACTCCGCTCCCAGGATGTAAGGGTGTTCGTCTATGAACAGACGAATGATGGGGCGCTGGTTGATCGCCTTGATGCCAGGAGCCGCTTTGGCATGAACACTGCCAAGGCTTTCGCCTTTGTCCCTGGCTAGCCCGGCGATACGGCCGGCTTGCGCCTGATCCTCTTCGGCTAGGGATTGCGGCAATCGCTGCTGCAACCTGCCGATATCGGTGAGCATCGAGGCCAGTGGAATGCTGTTGATGCCTCCGAAGCTGCCAGGCTTTGCCATTGCCTAGAACGCGACGTCGTCGCTCTGGTACTCGATCTTCACCGCCGGGTTCGTGCCGTCGTGCAGGCACATGAACTCGATGGGCTGGTTGGGCAGGTCATCGAGCGACACCTCGGGGGTGTTGCCGGTGAACTGCACGTTCATCGTGATGCGCAAGAAGTAGGTCCGACCTGCCGCGATCGCGTTGGCGTTGGGATGACGCCATTCGGCGACGACAGGGATGATCGAGGACGCTCGCACAGCGTCGTAGAGGACGCCATCGACGTAGTCGAACTCCATCGAGCCCGTGATCTCGGGAACGCCCGACCGGATCGGCTTCTTCTTGAGCGTGCTCCTGCGCATGTAGTAGCGCTCACGGTTGACCTCATGAGGAATCGTGAGGCTGAAGCTGCGCGTGTCGCCCAGAGCGCCCCCGCTGACCGAAACCTGAAGCTCGGGCCATCCGTAGACGAACTGGCTGTTGGGGTACACCGGGACCGGAAGGGCTTGGCCGCCATCAGCGACCAGAAGCTCTTGCTGATAGTCCATGCCAAAGGTCGCCTTGAGCTGACCCGAGTCGCCGTCACCGACCTCCTGCTCAAAGCTCACCTCATGGGTGACTCCGCCAGCGTAGGTCCAAGGGACCGGTGCGTCTGCGGGGTTGACAGGTGGGCGGCCGATGACCGCTGTGATCGACTCGTCAGGCGCCTTGGCGTCTGTGCTGAAGGTCTGCAACCACGCAGCGGTCGTGCCCTGCTGCGCGATGGCAGCAAGTCCGATCGAGTTGCGCAGCATCATGCCGAAACCGCGCTCGTGCGGATGCAGCGTGATCGAGCCCTCAGCTCCCTTGAAGATCATGCGCCGACGATCGGTGCGGACGGTCTGAAGGCCCGCCCGCATGCCGACGGATTGCAGTGGTTCGCGCTGAGCGCTTGCGATGTCCTCAAGCGCTTCGATCGAACGGGTCGGAACGACGGGAGTGCCATAGACGGTCTCACGCCCGATGTGCACTTGTGCGTCGAGAACGCCACCGGACATCAGCTATCACCTTCCTTCAGGGACCGGGGCGAGCGAGGCTGCGCCCAGTTGACGGAGTCGCGGTCGAGGATTTCAGCCGTCTCTTCGGAGACGTCGACCGACTGGCCTCGTGAAAGGACCATCTCGACGTCATCGAGCCGAGTGACGATCTCGGTACATGAACCGACGTAGATGCGACGGGGCATCAGACCAACTCCCTCTCATCTTGCGAGGGGGAATAGGTGATCTCGGAGATCTTCTCTCCCGAGAACCCTGGGCGCTTCGGCGGATCGATACGCACGATCTCGCGCTTGTAGAGCGCACCAGGCTTCGGGCCTTCGTCCTCGCCCTCGACGGCCCAAACCTTCTGACGGAACTCGCTGACTGCTCGTCCCTTGACGAAGTCACGGACTTCTTCGCCGGTCTTCGTCTTGAGGAAGACGACAACGACCGGCTTCGGATTGCCATCAGGGAACGTCTTGGTCTCGCCCGTTGCGAGATCAACGTCGTCGCGGTACTCGACCTTGACGATCGTGCCCTCGGCCGAGTCACCGACCTTGCTCATCGTTGCAGCGGGTGGTCCGCCGCCCTTCTTGAAGGGATCGCTCACGATTACCTCCTACCGGTGATCCGGATTTCGATCTTGCAAGCGACCCCTCGGCCGTCTTGCATGACATAGGGGTCGTAACGCCAGCCCGCTACGCGGGCGGCGAGGACTTTGTCGCCGGGGGTGTCGATGCGCTTCTCCTCAGCGATCTCGCGAAGCACTTCACCCACTAGCGGAGTGATGTCGGCCCGAGCTTCTGCGGTGGACCCGCCTTCCTTGAAGGAGTCGCACACGACGTAGAAGCTGTAGCTCTCGTTCATCTTGATTGGGCCAGCTCGCATGCCAGCGACTTGCTCGTCGCTTCTGGCGTCATCGACCCAGATGGTCCGGTGAAAGGCCAATTCGCCGGGCCAGGAGTCCTCAACTTGGATCTCGTTCTGGACGATGTAGGGCCGCTCGCGCATGGCGGAGACGAAACCGATGATCGCGTCGTCAAGAGACCAGTAGGAGTCCATCTCAGGTCCCCGCCACGGGCACGGAGACCCGTCGAGCCCACTTGAGGACAACGGCATCGACATCAGGAATGCCGAAGGGCTGCTTGAGCCCAGCGACAGCCAGCCGGAGTGTTCCGGCCTCGGTCCCGATGGTGACTGCCTGAGGCGGCAGTCCTTGCCGCCGTTCCATGAGCAGGTTGGCTCGAACCGCATGGATCGCCTTGCGCTTCAAGTCAGCGGGCGGACTCTCGTCGTAGCCAGCCTCGAACTTGAAGACAACGTTGCGGTGACCGGTAGCCCAATCACCGCTGCTGTCGCGCCAGACGTAACGACCGTCCAACTCGACCTCCGAGGTGACATCGATCGAATCCTCGGACACTGAGATCAGGTTGATGACGAAGTTCTCACTCAACCGGATGAATTGGCCTCGGCCGCTGGTGCGTTGCTCGACATAGCGGGCCACGAAGTACGTATCGCAGTTCGCCTCGATCTGATCCTCGACCGCGGCGCGCTGGCTCTCGATCTCTTCGTCACTGAAGGTCGCGTCGAGCCGACCAACAGCTCGTGCTTCGGTAAGACCGAAGTAGTAGGCACCAGCAACCTCGACCCACTCCTTGCGGGAGTAGGTGGAACCGTTGACCGTGCCGGTGAAGACGAGCCGCAGCTCGTCAACCGCTTCGACCATCGAGTCAGCCAGCATGTAGGAATAGATCCCGCCGCCGACGCTCGTGGCCACGAAGGGCCCCACCGTCGTCTCGTCTCGGGCGCTGGTGACCGAAACGGTGACGTTGCCGGTCGCTACGTCGGGGAAATCGACGGAGATGGCCTTGGGATCGCCGACAGCGACTCGAATGGCCATGATCAACGGCCCTTGTGAGGCCTGGTGGGGTAGGTCTGCAACGCGGGAGTGGGCTTGCCGGCTTCCATCTTCACGGGGGCCGGCTTCTCGTCCTTGACGGGCTCGGCCGGCTCCGGCTCGGGCTCGGGAATGAGTCCGCACTCCTTGGCCAGCTCGACCGAGATGAACTGGCCCGGGATGGCCACGAGGACCCGCGTGTGCGGGTCCACTTGCCTGTGGACTCGCCCATGCTTCTCGGTAACAAGGAATCTGTTTTCCATCAGACCTCTCCTCAATCGCCGTGCAAGTGCTGGGGGTGGACGTCCCAAGTGACATCAGCGGGACCGTGGAAGTCCCAGTGCCATTGGGAGAAGGTCGAGTCGTTGAAAGCGACAGCGACATGCGAAAGTTGGTGCAAACGGAAGGCATGCCACTCCTGCAAGAGGCATTGCGGCAGATAGATGCAGCCAAAGCCGAAGAAGTCGGTCTTCGGGGCGCCTTCCTCGATGGGGATGAACCCCATACGACGGTGGATTTGAAGGCAACCACCGCCGCCGTAGTTCTTGCTGTACGGAGCAACAAGGATCTTGTCGGGAGTCGCCTCAGCCATCTCGGCGAAGCGGGCCCTCTGGTCTATCGAGAGGGCGACATCCCATTCGAGCATGCAGAACCCAGGGTCATCGGCAGGCAGGCCGCCCTCGACCTTGCCGTAATCGCACTGCGTCATCGTCAGCTTCGGCAAGCTGTCTTGCACATAGGCGCGATGCGCTGGCACCTGAGCGGGCCACGAGCGATACCACTTGAGGTTGGAGTGAATTGCGTACACGTCCTGCCACCAGTCCATGAGAGGCGAGAGAGGGAAGGGGCCGGCGGGGCTGCCCGCCGGCCCCAATCCACTCAGGACAGAGCGACGCCGACGATCTCGGCGAATGCCCGCGCCTGGACAACCGAGAACGCAGCGCGCATCTCGGCCAGGATGGTGATGATGCCCTTCCTGAAATCATCACCGTCCGAGTCGGTCGCAGCGACCTGGATGCCGCTGCGGACCCACAGGGTTGCTCCCATCTTCCAGTTGCCGACGATGGCCGACGACGTGGGGACGGCAGTGGTGATGACGCACGGCTTGCCCCAGATGTTGGGGGGAGTCGTGAGCTGTGGTCCCTGAAGGTTCAGGTAGTGACCATCCGTGCCCTTGCTCAAAACAAAGTTCTGATACGTGGTGGGGTGGATGGCGAACGCATCGGGCTCGTCCTCCAGCGTCAAACGCACAGCGGTCATACCGCGGTGGAATGCGTCGGGAACGCTCAGGCCGGCAGTGTTGACTTCCTGCACACCGACGTTGTTGAGAATGCCGGTGATGTTGTCACCGGTACCCGAACCGGTGACCATCTGGGTGTCGAGCCGCTTGCCGACACCGTAGATGAGCCGGTTGTCGAGAAGGGTACGAAGCTGCCCGGCGTCAGCCAGGTTTCCCTTCGTAGCCTTGACGTAATGCGGAATGCGCTTGACGCTGACTTCGCGCCGGTCGTACTCGTAGTCCGCCGCCGGGGCGAGCGAGCCGTAAGGCGTCTCCACGGCGCCTTCAGTTCGCACGGTCTCCTCGACGTACTCGACCATGTCCGTGTCGGTGGTGCCGACGGTGACGAGGTCGCGGATGCGGAGCTGCCGAACGGGGATCGGCACGGGCGGGAAGAGCCGCTGGTCATCGGGGACCAGCGGGTCCACGTCGAACGCCATGTGCTGGGACGGGAACAGGTAGCTGAAGAGCTGTTCCCGCGAAGCCACCGCGACCGGGTCGATGTTGACCCGAGCGCCGTTCATGTCGAGCGCACGGCTCTTCTTGAACTGGCGGTAGTTCTCCGAAGCGAGGAACTTGTCCGCCAGGCCCACGACGCGCTTCATGTCGGGGTGATCGAGATCACCCTTGGAGCGGTGGTCAGCCTCGTGGCCGGCACTGACGACAAGCCGCTGGAGCCGACGCTCCAGCTCGACCGCCTGCTCGGCGCACTCATCAGCGTCCTTGTAGCCGCGGTCGATCCTGTCGAACGCGTCCTTGTCCTCCGAGCTGAGACCGGTGACGGGGTTGAGACCGGCACCCTTGATCTCTTCGGCGAATGCGTTCGCGGTCTCCCGCTTGATGGCCTCGGTCTTGCGCAGCTCGCGGATGCGATCGTTGAGCTGGGAGATGTCCTGCTCCCGCTCGGTCTGCGCCCGGCTGGGCAGAGTGGCAGTATCGGTCATATCCGTTTACCTTTCGAGTTAGCGGATAAACAAAAGACCCCCGGCAAAAGCCGGGGGTCCTAGGCGGGTAGCGGATATGCCGCTACGTATTTCTCACCAAGGTCAGCAACTAGCCGACTCGGCAAGGACTCGGGCGGTCACTCGGTGTTCGACCGCGTCGTAGGTGTGCTTGGTGAGGTTGAGGCAACGGATCACTCGCTCCATTGACTCAATGTCCTCGCGGCTTGAGGCCTTGGCGTCGGGGTTTTCGAGCCCCACGCCGGCCTGCTCCACGAAGTTCTCCCACTTGGAGGCGACACGAGCGACTGCTCGCTGGTAGGCCCGATCGAGCCGATCCGCCTCGCTGGTCGGAGAGGGGGAGTCGGGAACCGACTCAGCCTGAGGTGCCGCTTCCTCGGGCTCAGCCTCGCTGCCACCTCCAACAGCGGGTTCGACCGACCCCCCCGACTCTGCGCCGAGTAGCGAGAAGTCGCCATCAGCGGTGATCGTGATCTCGTTGACCGGCAGAGTCACCGTGGTGGTCTTGTCGTTGGTCTCGAAGTCACCATCTTCGAGACTCGCCACCAGCACGTCATGGGCCGTCTCGATCCCAGTGATGCGCTCACCCAGCAGGTCGAGGGTCGCGGTGGACGCCTGCATGAACGCGGCGGCCGCTGCCATCGTCTCCTGGAACTCCGGCGGCAGCTCCCGGGCCACCTTCAGCGTCTCGGTGTCGGGGTTCGCTCCCCGCAGAACCGAGGAAGCCTCCATCAGGTCGGCCTCGTTAACGATGACGACATCGAAGCCGTCGTCGTCCTCCTCGACCTCGTACTTGGTGATGCGGTAGCCGATGCTCCACTCGCGCAGAGCGCCCGCCTTGATCGCCCGGAAGGTCGACCGGCCCGACTCCGTGTCGAGGAAGAGGTCGGAACTGACCTTGAGGCCGGGCTTGGGGCTCGCTACGGCGCTGGCAAGGCCAGTTCCGATGGGCGGCTGCTCCGACCAGGACCAGTTGTGCTGAAAGAAGATGGGGATGGTCGCGCTCTCGGCGAGCGACGCCTTGAAGGCGTTCGCCGTGATGCGGTGCTTGGTCATCCAGCCCATCCGGTAGTCGACATCGAAGGCAGAGACGATCGCCTCGACATGGCCGGTATCGCCATCGTCGGACTCTTCGGCCTTCAGGATCTCCACGCCAAAGGAGGCGCAAAAGATGTCGCCGACCTGCACAGCGGGCTTGTCCCCTTCGGACTGATCCGAAGGGTGCTCGTCAGTCTTCAGGGGCATTTTCATCGTCCTTGTTGTCTGGGGCCGGAGCCTCGGGCTCCGGCCTGTTGTCCACCTCGATGTCGTGTTCCTGCCGCTCTACCTCCAACTCGAACCGGCGACGGTTCAACTCATCCCTGAGCACGTAGTCAGGCATGTTGTTGAGGGCGCTCTCGTTGAGAGGTCGCTGAATCGTCCGGCTGTAGCCCCTCGGGTCGGACTCTTCGGGCAGCGCAGGCTGCCGCTCGATGCCGCGCAGCTCTTCAGGGGTGTATGCCAGCAGCAGGTTGCGGAACACAGCAGCCCGCTTCCACAGGTCTGGGCGAAGCTGCTCGTCGGTATCGAAGAATGCGATGATGTTCTTCGAGCGAGCTGCGTTCTCGCGATCGATGACCTGTGCCTCGAAGTCCCCAGCAAGGAACTCCGCATGCGGACCAAGTAGGTCTCGCACGTACTGGTCGCGCATCTCTCGGGCGTTGGCCATGATGGCCCGCTCGATAACGCCCATGACGGGCGGTGGGACACCGTACACAACAAAGATCTCATCTCTTGAGAACTTGATGAGGTTGACGATGCCGTCGAACTGGGGCTCACGGTGGAAGGCTTGCCACTCACCGGAGCTGATCAACACCTTGCCCGCGCTCTGAGGCCCTTGGTAGAGCTTCAGGATCTCTTGGCGAATTGCCTCGATGGCCTTGGCGCCCGTCTGGGGTTCGACCTTGAGGTGACCGGAGACCCGGGCACCGTTGTTGAAGAAGCCCACCATGTGCCGTGACACCGCGTCATAGAGAGCAACGGTGGTGTGAAGGGCACGAACGGGGGAGGGGTTCAGCGGGCGGCGCCCTCCCTCCCACAAGCCGAAGTGGCAGACCTTGTCTGCGGTCAGAACCTTGTCCGGTACGACGCCCTCGCCCCGATTCAGGTTGTTCAGGTTGAAGACGGTGAAGTTGTATTGCGGCTTGTGGATGTTGTAGATGAGTTCGTCCTCATCTACGTCAACTGTCTCCATCGGATGGAGCTTGAAGCCGATGATGTTGCGGGCATCGTCCCTGACGATCTCCCAGAGGGCATTGCCATGGATGAGCTTGTTGAGGACGGTGCCGTACCAAAGGGCTCGCCGGCTCGGGGCAGCGCCCTTGATCGTCCCGGCGTTGTCGGGATAGCGAAGGGCATAGGCGATCTTTCCGGCGATGCCCTTGGCGCGGTTGGGGTGGATGATGTTCTGGTTGGTGCCGGGCTCGGTGCGGTCTTCGAGATCGGTCTCGTAGAGCTTGAGCGGAAGCCTCGCCAGGCCACGGGCGATGGTGTGAACAGTGCCAAAGCCCCATGGGTTGGTCATAAGGACGTCGTAGTACGACGCCCATCGAGCCGTACCGCCAGGGCCGTCCGTGAGCCGTACATAGCCTCGGGGCGGCATGCCGTCACTGATGAGATCCCACCCGGCGAGGTTGAGCATGTCTGGATGGAGCAGCCCGGCTTCCACCAGGCTCTCCGGCGTCGGCATCTTCGGCGCCTCGTCTGTAGCAACCCATCGGCCGCCGGGTGCGAGGTACCTCATGGCTGACGCGCTCTCGCGATCTGAACGAAGCGGATGTTCTGCCGAGGCACGAAGACGTCGCCGGCCAGCGGCATGTCACTGCTGTCCTTGATCACGGCGTTGTTGAGCACAACGCCTTCGTCGGCAACGACAGCGAGCACGCCCTCGATCACCTGGTCGTCCACCGTGTAGACGACTGCTCGGTTGCGAACCTTGTCCTTCAGCCATCTACGCATTGGTCGGTTCCTCGGTCGTGGGCGGGGGCGGGGGCGGGGTGATGTAGGGCACGTTGTACGCGGGAGGCGTGTTGAGCTTGCTGCTGCACCGATCGCGCCCGGCTCCGCTTCGTCTCTGGGCTCGGTTGGGGCCGAAGTGCGTGGCGACATAGCGGTACGGGTTGAAGCGGTAGTGATGCTCCGTTGTGCTCATGGGCTTGCTCACTGGATGTCTCCCTCTTCGGTCATACGGCTATCGCTATGGTCCCTTGACTCATGTCGGCCATCAGCTCGTAGGTCGCCATGGAGCCAGCACGGATTAGATCGATGTGTCCGGCGGACTTGCTCTTTGCGAGGTAACGCCCGCCTTCTGCCCAGCGCCATGCAGCATTGACCGCATGCATGTTGAGCACGCCGTCTCCGAGGTGCGCGATCTTGTGATCGCGCACTAGCTCATAGAGAAGGCCGTCGGCGACCACCAGGCGCTCGACCGACTGCTTGAACTCAACCGTCCGATACCCGTGATCCTCGAACATCAGCGCGATGATCTCGAAGTAGTGGGGGTCGTAGCTGATGGCCTTTATGTTCCATCGCTCGGCGATGACTCCGAGGATGTAGTTGAAGACCGCCATGTGGTCAATGCGACCATCAATAGGAGGGTAGTGACGATGCCACCAACCAACGCGTCCATCGGGTAGGAACCCGGCCACAACAATGCCACTTGAGTCATGAGCCAGCGCCATGTCAACGCCAACGACAACATCACTCCCATCCGGAGGAGCAGCGTTGTCGTCTTGACATTCTTCCCACACGCCAGGCATCTCATTGAGCCAGCTCTCCACTGTGAGGTTGACGAATAGATTGAAGTAATACCTCAGCGCTTCCGGCCATGGCATCTTGCCTGAAAGGATCTCTTGTGCCCGAGTTTCGACCTGCCACGTCTGATCCGCTGCTCGCATGCCGCGAAGAGCCTCATAAATGCGCTTAGCGTCGTTGCGCGCGTAGATGATGTCGTCGGGCGGTTGGACCCAGTCGAGGAGGAAGCGGCTTTCAGGATCGCCCTTGGCCATAAGGCCACGGGCGTACATCCTCCACAGAAGGGAGTCGTCATCCTTGGGAGGCATAGAGCCACGGCCGAGGCCGGCCGTGGACATGCCAACACCACGGCCAGGGTTGCCACCTCGCTTGCCTAGTGACTTCGAGCGCACGGTCCAGACACGTGCGATCTTCCCGTGCCACTCGTGAAGCTCGTCACCGAGCAGCAGAGACTCCTTGCCACCTTCAGAGGTTGAGTCCTTGGCTGCCACGCGCTGGATACGTCCAGGGGCGCCATCTCGGAACTCGATGTTGTTGGCAAAGACATGAAAGAGGTCGCGGCCGAGGCGATGACCGGTCCTGGCGCCTTCCTCCCCACCACACATGGCTTGTGCCTGGCGGAACAGCTCGCCAGCCTGCTCGCGAGAAGCCGCTGCCATTGTGACGATGGGGGTCTTGCGCTTGAACTCAAGAGGAAGGCGGTCCCAGCCGTAGTCCCCAGTGCGAGCAGCCGCCATCTCGAACACGGCAACCGCGGCAAAGAACTCGGTCTTGGAGGCGCCGGACTCGGCGCCTACTAACGCTTCCTGGAACCACCACTGACGGAGGACGTCATCGAAGACGTACCAGTCCCAGAGGAAGTCCTTGTGCCAGTTGAGGAGGCGATAGGGCTCGCCGAAGACGTCGCCCTCGCCGTGGATGAGGCGTTGCTCCATCCAGCGCACGGGGATCTTGCCCAGGCTCCGCCGAGTGTCACTAAGAATTACACTGCTGCTCACGGCATCCGGCGATCTACCAGCCGGATGGCGGGAACGTGCTTACGGTTGTGAGTACCACACCAAACGCACTCGTCACCGAAGCCAGTGATGTCGACCATGTAGTGAGGGCGGCTGAGGGTGTCGAGGCACTTCTTGCAGAGCGCCACATAGCGAAACCGCTTCTGTCGGAAGTGCTCGGCGAACTCGCCCGACACCTTCACCGGGCGTACCACTCATCAAGCGCCTTGAGCAGCGTCTTGCACTCATCGCAGATGGCGTCAGAGGTGACAGCGATGGTGAAGACCGGTGCCTCGTACCAATGGGTGAAACCCGCACCTCTGGTGTCGCGAGATGTGATCCGGGACTCCCGAAGCACGCTCACACCTTCACACGAGCATTCGCGGCCAGTCGTTATCCTCATCAGCCGTCCTCGGTGAAGTCGAGCGCGGCATCGCCGGCCTTGGGATTGGAGGGAAGGTCGAGACTGATGCCCAGCTCCGCTCGGGCCTTTGGGGTCACGCCGAATTGCTTCTCAAGCGGGAGGATCTGCCGCATAGCGGCATTGGCGATGTTCCAGCCGGGATGAGCTACGAGCTTGCCGCGCTCGCCTGCCATGTACGGCTCGGCCATGAAGTCGGCGATCGAGCGGCGATAGACCTCATAGAGCTGGAACAGCCGCACGAGGGGAAGTACGTCAGCGTCGCTCACGCGGCGAGAGAGGGGCGCCAGGCACCAGAAGGAATGCCAGGCAGCCTCGATGCTCTCATCGAGCCCTGCGGGGCACTGAGGCGGCTCTACGAGCCCGTCAGTGCCTTCATCGGCAGGGACATCCTTGGTCTCGCGGTTCTGCCGGTGCTCGGACGGCTTGCGAGGTGTCATCCCCTGTGACCACACCAGGCAGCGAAGATCCAGAGCCCCATCAAAAAGCCCCAACCCGTGAGACCCGCGGAGTCCTCGGTCCAACGAAGGATGATCCACTCAAGGGCATACATCAGTGCGGTTCCTCCATCGGTTCCCAGGCAACATCGCCGTTGTCGCTGACCTTGTACTCGCGCCAGGTGACGTCGGCTTCATAGACTCTGAAAGTGCAGCGCTTGCGGTTAGCACTAATGAAGAGACACACGTGTTGCCACAGCATGTAGAGACGACGCGGATTGACGTTGCGCCATCCGTAGGTTCCATCGAGCGGCGTGCGATCAACGAGATAGACCTTGGTGGGGAGGGGCCTGCTCATACGGGCTCGTAGCTCTGAGAGAAGATGTGCGGCTTGACGGGAAAGAACTCGCCTGCGATACCGCGGACGATCCAGTCGCCCGGGTCCGCGTAGTGGCGGCCTTCGAGCGTGTCGATAGCGATGACGTGTTTGCCGTCCATGTACTCAGTGGCGTCAGGATCGACAGCGATCCCGCCACACCACGCGACGATCGCGCACATGCCGTCATAGTCGGCATCGTCGATCTGCACGGCTTCAACAACGTTTGGCACTCTGCGAAGTCTGGTGGGAGTCATGATTGAGGCTTTGTAGCGTTCGTCCTTTTGAGGCGTTCGTTGCACGACTTGTGAGCGGGAACGACAGTCTTGCCCCCGTCGATGAAGCGAACGGGGGCGTGGTGCCAAACGAATGGGTCATCCGCACTGGCGGGACCGTGGTAGCCATGGCAGATGCCACAGCTACCGTGTTGAGGGCAAGGCCCTAAGAGCACTGCTTGCCGGTTGCGTTCGTCCTTGACGGCTTTCTTGCACTCGGCGCAGCGGGAGAGCTTCGAGCTAATCAGCGCTCCACAGTGACCCCAGGGTGTGCCGAGGCACCTCGTTAAAGGCATCGAACTCGGGAGGTCATCAAGGGGACGCGGAAAGGCCCCCCGCCGGGGAGCGGGGGGCCTTAAGGGGAAGGTGCTAGGTGTAGGTGACGCACTCGGTTAGGTGCAGAACTCCTAGCCGAGCAAGATTGACCTTATATCAACGGATCTGGGGACACAAGGTGGAGACGTGTGACATCCGTCACTCGCGCTCGACCCTTTGCCACCATGAGTCCTCGTCGGCGAGCCAGCTTGCCGGATGCTCAGCGCAGGGCATCGGCTTGAAACACCGGGCGACGACGCTGTCACGGGTGACCAGCTCGGTGCAGTAACCCCGCTCGGCCTCGTCGGCTAGTCGGTCTAGATCCGCCTCGGTCAGAACCGCCCCTGACCGGGTTCTGTACTCGGTCACGACCGGCGAGCCAAGCGGACGGCAAGCCCACCAGCGACCGCCCCAATGGCGGGCGACATCACGATGAACAACGTCTCCCAGGCTCCCTGGCAGGCCACGAGCATCAGCCCTGGTCGCCCTCGACCACGGGGGTGGCAGAGGGGTGCCGCCAGGCGTGCCGGCTCTTGACCTCGTCAATCGCCACCTGATCGTCGCTCAGGTGCTCGATCATCGAGCAGTTCATACAGGCGACACGGGCATCAGTGCCGTCCCGAGTGATCCGGAAGCCGCCTTCGACCATGTTCAAGGTGGTGCCCTCGCGGCGGGAGCGAGGCATGGACTCCACCTCGGCCCGTCGTTGCTCCGTCACACGGGGCGCCCGCGTCCTGTCGCTAGCCATCTGCTACCTCCCGAGAGAGGGCTGCCTTGACTTCTTCGATGCTGAAGCGTCGCTGGCCGCCGGGTGTTTGCGTGAAGGGAATCATGCCCTGTCGGGCGTAGCGCTGCACGGTGGACGCAGAGAGCCCTACAGCTCGGGCCACGTCGGCGGACCTGGCCCGCCTGGTGGCGGGCCTATCTCTCAGTTCGTCGTATCGCGTAAGGACCAGGGCGAGGGTGCGGCCGACCGTGCCTGTCTTGGAGTGCTCCCTCCCTGCGGCCTTGTTGACGATGTCCATCAGCTCATCTGGGATGTCCTCGGGGGCCATTCAAGACGCGACCATCATGAGACAGCGACCAGCTCCCGACGGGGGCCAGACTGTCGCTCGGTATCGGCTCTGCTCGACCGCCTCGCTGCTGCTCGCTGTTCTCTCTTCATGTACTCTGCCTCGCCTCGTTCTTTCCTCATCTGGAATCGCTCCAGAGGGGTAGGCGGCGCTTCATCCTCCGAATACTTGTAACCGTCGGGGTACGACGATGCCTGATAGAAGCTGCGAGTATTGCCATGCTCGGTGATCATTCGACATACGACCACTCCACAAACCTGGCATCGCTCGCTGAAGTAGTCCACCCACGGGAAACACGTGTTCGGCAGGTAGTCGGTGGGCATCCAGTCCCAGTCCAGGTGACGGCCGTTGGACCTGCATGGAAACGCGTCGATCTTAACCATCAGCCGATTGATCCTCCTGTTGACCCATTAGTCTCTTCCTCTTTACTGGTTGTCGGGTTCCTGGCGCGCAGATCTCAGCGGCCTGGCTCGCTCCGGGGGCCACGCTTGCCCGGCGCCCGCGGGACCGTGGCGGGTTCGGGCAGGATGCATGCGGCGCAGTAGTCGAGCCGGTTGTAGATCGAGAGGCGGGTCTCGCACCCCTCGTTCCGGCAGATTCGACCGGCCTCGCTTCGTTGGGGGGGCGATCCGCCGGGGATTGCCCTCCCCCCTCCATCAGCTTGATCGATCATCGATCGCGAAGATTACCAGGGCATGCAAGGGCCCGCCGGGATAGCCGGCGGGCCCTCTAGCTCCTACACGCCCACGAGGGCCATCGTCAGGGCTGCCTCGCTGGTCGTGGTGGTCGACTCGGGCACGGTCGTCGTCGTGGGGGGCGGGGGCGGTGGTGGCCAGGGGCACGTAGCAGCCGCCTGGCGCATCGAGGCAGCGTAGGCCAGGACGCCGGTGGTGTTCATGTGCAGCTTGTCGCTCGGCAGGTTCAGCCACTCGGGGTGCCCGAGAGCAGCGAGGTCCCAGCGCCAGACGATCATGTTCGGCCACTGCCCGCTCTCGGCCATGCGCAGCAGCTCGTCGTTGAACCAGCGGGTGCGGGAGGAGTACGGGGTGCCCCGCAGGTCCCCGCCGGTCGTGTTGAGAGTGAACCAGACCTGCGCTCGTGCGTCGGACAGCTCGTCTGCCGCGGCGTGCATGTCGACCTCGGTCTGCTGGTGCACCTCGTTGCTGATGTCGTTGGTGCCCAGCTCCATGATCACGCAGTCGTTCTCGCCGACGAGCGGGAGCGATGCGGAGTGGTTGTTGATCTGGGTACCGCCGGCCGCTACGTAGCACACGGGGCCGTCGTGATCGGCTGCCAGCCCGGGCTTGACAGTCGTCTCGGCGAATGCCCCGAGGCTGTCGCCTCGGACCACCAGACGAGGGCCGGGCTCTGGAGGGCAGTTCAAGTCAGCAGGAAGGTCGTAGCAACCGGCGGCCATCACCACTACCACGATCGCCATTGCCATGAGAAGGAAGCGTGTCATCCTCTTGCCTCAATTGCTGCGTCGATAGCATCGGCAAGCGTGGTGATGAACAGCTTCGACCAGCGCACGTAGTCGTCTCGCGTGATCCCACGGCTGGTCTCCTGCTCGTGGTTCCGTAGCCACGCCAGGACAGCAACCGCCTCTTGTAGTTCCGGGTCTCGCAGCTTGATGACAGCGTTGCTGATCGCTTCTTCGGTCGTCTTCGGGGGGAACAGGGCTTCCAAATCAATGTCGGAGTCGATGGAACGCGCTAGCGCCCCCAACACTCCGACGGGGGGATGCGATATCACATCGTAAGCTTACCGGAGCGCAGACGCGAAAGGAGGCCGGCATCGCCCTCCTCGGCGCCGGCCTCCCCTCTGCCAGTCGGGTTCCGCAACCCGTGCCAGCGACCTCAGCCGCTGGCGGCCACCGCTTCACTGAGCTTCTTGAACGGGGTCACCTTGACCACCCTCTTGGCGGGGACGGTGATCTTCTCGGTGGTCCCGGGCTTGACGGCCTGGCGCTCGGGGCGATCCTTGACCTCGAACTTGAGAAGGCCAAGCCACTGGATGCCTTCGCCCTTGCTCAGGGTGTCGTTGATGGTGTTCTCCAACTCCTCGAACACCCTGGTGATGTCGGCATGGGTCAGGCCACTGGCGCCAGTGACGGCCTTAATGAGTTCGCTTCGGTTCACGGTGCGTCTCCTGTTCTCAGCCGGTGAAGCTTGGGTTCGCCACGACGGGAGCGGCGGGCTCGGCGGGCGCAGGGGCCGGGTCGCCACTCGGCGGCTCAGGGGCCGCGGTAGTCGTCGTCGTGGCTGGGGTCGGTCCATCGTCCTCGCATCCCACGCCATCGTTGTCGGCGTCGAGGCCGAAGTCGTCGGGGCCGTTCACGGCGACCGGGCCGGCGAGGTCATCGCAGTTGATGTCGCCCACGCCGTTGGGCACACAGGGGTCGTAGCTGGGGTGGCAGTTCCCCTGGTCGGGGCCCTGCTGGGCACTCGCGGGGCTGCCGGTCATTGAGAGGGCGGCGACCACGGCCACGAGGGCCAGCAGAAGTCCGCCTAGCTTGAGCTGCTTCATGGGCGGAGCACGCTAGCACCCGAAGAACAGGTGACGGTGCGTTCGCAGATTGTCGCCGCACTGGACCGGCGCAACGTCGAGGTCAACGATGAGCGACCACGGACAGGAATCGAGGCCAGTGGGTAGCTCGGTGTTGAGGCGAACTGTGGCTTCGTCGTCGCTGAGAGAGGTGCACACCTGGGCATAAAGAAGACTCCACCTCAAGATGGCGAACTCGTCAGAAGACATCGTCCAGGTCGGCATAGTCAGCGCATGCATCGCCGATGTCGCCCATCACCTCAGCGGACGGCAGAGCTTCCATGTCACCGAACGCCACGATGTCTTCCACGAAGTCCTTATCAGGTGACTCCTGCCCTTCGAGCACGAGGCTCGCTATCTCAAAGCGCACTTCCTCCTGATCGACCTCGCCTGCCGCTATGCGGTTGGCGAGGTCGTCCATGCCTCCACAGAAGGCTTCCTTGCCGGTATCGCTGGCTTCCAGGCCGCATGCCGCCAGCAACACGACCAGAACCACTGCCGCTAACACTCTCATGGTACAACGCCGATCTCTGACTCGTTCATGGGTGGTACGTAGTTGTCACAGTGGCCGCTGTTCAGACAGCGGTAAAACTTGCCCGGTATACGCCGGCTAGTGCCTTTCCAGCGACCACCGAACCTTTGCAATATTCCTAGCTTGCCTTCGCTTTCATGATCTGCATCTGCGCAACCGCAGTTAGCGCAATCCCCTTGACCACTACTCGTTACAGGGACCCCACGACCGAGACCCCGAAGAAAGTCACCTTTGAGTGTCACTCGCCGCTCCTATGGTCATCAATCTCATCGCCCCAGTGTTGACGCAGTCCCAGCTTTACAAACCAATCCCACACAGCCAAGGCATCTTCTCTTAGAGACATACCTGCTGCTTCTCGCAGCTCGTTGCAATGTCCCCTGTATTCGCACTCGCCCCGGATATGGAAGATGCTCCCGGTAGCAGAGCGGAGCCGGCACTCTCTGTGCAGAGGTAGGAGTTCAAACGTGCACCCATTCGGCCCTCGGCCACCAGTGATGTCGAGGAAGCCGCGATCACCCTCGACAACCTCCTCTATGCAGAACCAGCAGCGCTTGCCGACCGGCGTCTCCGTTTGGCGGGCGCCTACGAGATCGGCAGTACCCCAGTGCTCGCCGAAGTAGAGCGTGGTGATCAATCCTCTTCCTCGCCTCGTGGGTCTGATAGGCTCAGTCGCGTACGCGACCCCTTGCATGGCGGGAACCTAGCCGGGGCCGCTGTGAGTGGCCGATGCTAGCGTCCCCGGGGATGAGCGACGCCTACCGGCCGGTGTACCGGCGGATCGCCGACTCCCTGCGAACGGCGATCGAGTCGGGCGACCTCGCCCCCGGCGACAAGCTGCCCAGCGAGGCCGAGCTGATGACTCAGTGGGGCCGCTCACTTGGCACCGTACGCCAGGCCCTCGCCGTGCTGCGTAACGAGGGCCTGGTCGCTCCCAGGCATGGTCGTGGCGTCTTCGTCCTCGGCAGGGAGAACTTCGAGCACCTGTTGCCGGCGCTCACCAAGGCCATCGCCGTCGCCGAGAGGGACGACCTCAATCTGGTCCTCGACCTCATCATCGCTCGGGTGAGGCTGATCAGGCAGGCCGAGGCTAGTAAGGAGTCGGCCCAGCCGCCTCGATCTCGGCCCTCGTGAGCAGCCGGTGCCGTTTCCTCTCTGGCACGGTCCTCATCTGATGGTCGGTGAACGGCCCGATGACGACCACCTCTCCGCCGGGGTTGCAGTTCTTGGCCAGGGCGAAGGTGTGGGCTAGTTCCATTCGAGGGGCCTCGACGTAGCAGCCACCAAGGAAGCCGCGGGTGTCGGCGAAGGACAGGTACCACCAGGGCCACGTCGCACACGTCCAGTGAATCGGCAGGCCCTCGGTGCGGTACGCCCTGCCGGCGGCCGCTCTCTCCTGCTGCTCTGGGTCCTCTGGTGGCAGGAGGTCGAGCTTGACGTAGTCGCCAGCGTTGAAGCCCTTGAGGCAGCGGCCGCATGGTGTGTCCCCGGTGACGAGCGGGTGGTCGGCGGCCAGGGGGCCCATCTTGGTGGGTGCGGGGTCCATCGAGGGGAGCCTACACGCAGGCGCGAGGGCGCGCCCGCGTGCGTATACAGGCTGGATACCCCCTCTGTCAAGGGGTTCTTGGCGAGGCATACCCCCCGTTACCGCCGGTATCTGACACGCACGTCACGCATATGCATCCAGGCGGATATGCAGGGCTATGCATCCAGAGCCCTCTGACCAGGGCTTATGCACGCCTGGTGCAGCTAGTTCTGCATGACTATGCACGCACGTGTGTAAGAATCGCATACCATACAGGACCAAGCGTCCCA